>Ga0316202_10001444_pt1 | contig 18524 bp, 7 predicted proteins | sample 3monrhotite_MG_FD_204934 | JGI IMG/M metagenome (GOLD analysis project Ga0316202, IMG submission 204934) | Microbial mat bacterial communities from mineral coupon in-situ incubated in ocean water Damariscotta River, Maine, United States -... | ecosystem: Environmental > Aquatic > Marine >... | reverse complement strand
ATAATAGCTACACTAATTAATTTAGCTATAGTTTTGTTCGTCTTGAAGTTAATCTTGTAATCTTCTTAGGCTTGAAGATGTTCTTCATCTTCTTAGGCTTAACTCTTGCAGGTAGATTCTTCGAGCCGTATTCCTTCTCCCACCTCGCTGCAATCTCAGGGAGGTTCTTATACATATATCGTCTCTGTGCTTCGCTTTTAAATGGCATAATTATTTTTTTCTTCTTCTGTACTTTGCATTACGTTCTGCAATACTTAACTCTCTTTTCTTTGGCTTACCTATCACCTGATATTTAGAGAACTGAAGAGATAGTAATATTTTTTGTTTAAGTGTTAAGTTCGTATTTTGAATTAAATTATAGTTTTCATAAAACCTTGCAATCTGAGTAGATGGACTACCGAGGCTAAGAACCTGAACAATCAATTTATTAAAAGCTTCCTCTTTTTTTACAGGGTCTTTAGTGTTCATCCATCTAGCAGCCAATTTACCTGTTCTGCCAAAATACTTAAATATACCTAAACTTGGATTTATATCACCCGCCCAAGGTTTGTTTGAAATAACATCACTAATCATTAAACTAAGTTGACCAAGAACTATATAAGAGTTTATGTTTCCTAAAATAACAGCCCTTAACATATTTGCTGAATCTTCTTCATCCCAATCAACTCCAAATATTGGAAACCCACTTGCTGTCCATTGGAAGAAAGCCGGCATAAATGCGTGATACATTAATATTTGTCTTATATTTTGACCTACAGTTCCTTTGCCTGCTTTTTTATCCCAAGCTAATATCTTCTTGCCTAGTTCTCTAGAGGCTACATTTACCTTTCTTTGATATTGTCTTGGTGTTGTTTGGAAAGCCAACGCACCCTTTAAAAAAGCAGATTTACTGTTTTGATACATATCCCTATCTTGAAGGTCTGATGATTGCTGAGTACGCTTTGTGTCTCTTTCAAACTTTCTTACTGCATAATCAATAACTTCCTGTTCTGTAGCGTTTGGATTAGATTTTTTGTATTGGTCTTTGTAAAAGTTATAGTTAGCCATACCACCAACCATAATAGCTGTTCTATCTCCAAACTTCACTAAAGATGTAGCAAATTTTATACCTCTATCTATTTTATTTTTAGGGTCAAAATCTACAATACCACTCTCTGCATAAGATGTAAGAACTTTTGCTATGCTATCGTAGCTTCTATCCTGCATATATACAGAATTATCTCTTATTTCTTTCCAAGTTTTTCTAGCTTCAGGTAAGTTTTTAATACTGTATATAGACCAATTTTTTATACCTATATCGTTAGCATATGTAAATACAGACGTAAGCTGTTTAATCATAATTACAGGGCTAATAGCTATCCTACTAACTACGAAATAATTATTGAATCTATTTAACCATTTATCTGCTGATGAAAGTTCCCCTTTACCCCTTTTAGCTATTACCTCTAGTGAGCCATTAATTATTTTCATCACCCAATCCCCGTGAATTGAAGTTATGGAATCTTTTATATACTTATTATTAAATAGCTTATATATGTTTGTTAGTGGTCTAGCATATGCTGAGAAGTATTCCATATCATTAAGATATGAAAACAATGCATTTGTTCCATCCATTGCAATTATTGCATCTGAGTTATCTATTCTCCCTTTCGTTGACGCAACACCTATAAATGAATTTCTGAATTGATTACCTTCAGTAATCATATTTATTTCTTTCTGCTCTATGTCTTTATATAATCTTCCTGCATAAAATTCATTATAAGGTAGATTTGTTCTATATATATCTTTATATGCTTGGTTATAGTATTTATATAATTCAGGGAAAAATTCATTGACCTGCCAATCAGCAAACTCTTTTAGCTTAGGGTCTAGCTTTTCCTCTATTTCTTTCATAACCCTTTCAGCATTTTGCTGATTTATCTTTTGTTTTCTTTCTATCTCAGCTTTTGAATCACCTGTATTTACAGGCTCAATTGCAAACATATTAGAAAAAGACGCCATATTTGAGGGGTCTTTAAACTGATTGTACAGGTAGTACATTTGATTCTGACTATATATCCTAGCCTGTTCGCTTAAAGCCTTTACTAAAGCTCTTTTAGTAATACCGTTTGGATTATTGTCGTAATCTTCTGAAATTTTATTATATTTTTCTAGATTAATTACTATCTCATTATTTGCTTTTTTGAAATTGTTTATTTTGTCAGTCCATTTTTTGCCAAAAATCTCTTCTAACTTTGCTTTTATGATAGACTCATTTTCCATTCTCCTCTGCTTGTAAATTCTAGTGGCAGAATCTATTCTATCTGCAACCAATTCCATAGCAACACCACCCATCATTTCTCCGGGAAGTTTAGATATTCTTGTCATTACATCAGGCAGGGAGTTATTAGAATTAAGAGCTTCATCAATTCTATCTGCTATTTTTGATAATGTTGTTCTAAAATTATTTATAACCTTTTTATTCTCAGCAGCTCTATTTTTTTCAATTCTTCTTTCTTCTAATTTTTTCTTTTCTTCTGCTAACTCTTCCTGACTTTGGTCAGGATTTAGGTCTACAGATACGCCTGTAATGTCCTCATAAAGTCTTTCAAATTCTACTCTATATTCCTCAGATTGTTTTTTTAGTATTTCACTTAAATTACTTTTACCAATTGTCACAATACCATTAAATAAATCAACGGCTCTTTCTAGCATATCTATTTTATTTATATCAGTATCTGACATTAAAATAGATTGATTGTAATTTATTGCTACATTAATAGCATCAATTTTTTGTTCATCTTCTTCCGTCTTATCTAGAATTTTTTCTAACTCATTTAATTCATTTATTAATTGCTCCTGCTTAGCACCTATTTCTTCGGCAGTAACTGAATCACTATCTTCAACTAAATTGTTGATTATACCATCTATTAAAACCTTAGTTTCTGCATCAACTGTTTTTGCAACAGCTCTACCACTTTGAATTGCAATGTATTTTCCTTTTAATAAATCATTAAATTGTTTTTTTAGTGTCTTTACGTTTTCACTTACAGCAAAATCCAAAACCTCCTTTTGTAAGTTTATTAGATTTGTTTTATCTGCTATTGTTATTTTATCTATAAGTTGTTTAAATAATGTATTTTTATCTAAATCTAATGTTCGAGGAAGAACAGACCTCATAAAGTTCCTTAACTGAGACTTTGTTTTATTCAGGTCTGTCTCGGCTTCTTTCGCTGTTCTTATTCTTGTCTTTAATTTAACTATTTTTTCAAAAACAGTTTCGGTTGGTCTTACCTTAGAGTTTCTTTGGAACTCAACTATCATCTTTGCTTGTTGTATAGATAGTGACTTTCTTTCTCCTGCTTCATTTTTAAATTCAGGCTGAGACTCAAGATACTCAATAGTCTTATCCATTATCTGCTGACTAGTAAGTATTGGTTTTCTTTTATCGTTCTTTCTAGTTTCTTTTAATCTGTATTCTTCAGTCTTAAGTACAGCCTCATCTATAGCAGCCGTTCTTTCTTTTAGCTTATTATCTCTAAAGTCTCTTACCTTTTCATTTATCTGATTAGGAGTTAATTTATTTTTTCGTTTTTTATTTCTAGCCTCTTCTTTAGCTCTGAACTCCCTTGCTTGAATCTCTATATCTTTCTTTTTTTGTATAGGCTCTTTTTGTTTTCTTTCGAACTCTTTTACTTTTTCATTAAGCTGTGTGTTTGTAAGTTTAGTTCGCTTCTTATTATTTTGCTCTAACTTTATTCTATATTTTTTTACTTTATCGTATAGCTTAAGACCTTCCTTTACGCCACCTTTCATATTTGCAAAACTTTTTGGAAGTTCTTCAAAGTCAGAAACATTCATTTTTAATAATGCATCTACTTTTTTAGCAGCAAATTTCCTTACTCTAACTAAGTAGTCTTTAATTTCATCATTAGTAAACCCACCAAATCTTGCCTCTGTAATAGTATCAATTAAATCCTTCTGCTCACGAGATGCAGGAGTAGTCTCAGTAGTTTTTACTTTAGTAATTACAATACCACTCTTGCCAAAAGAATTATTCTTTTTAACTATGGCATTGTCTCCTAATAGTTCTTGAGCATAATCAACAAGTTCATTCCCATCAAAACCTTTTTGGAATACATCTACTATACCCCCCTTGGTTTTTCTTTTGATTATATAATTTTTTTCTTCAGGACCTATTTCAAAATTTTTAGACTTTGCAATATCTCCTTTAAATGCACGAGAACTAATAACTGCTGTACCACCTTCGTTTAATTTATCGAAGATATCCTGTACGATAAAATCTCTAACATTTTTAGGCACAACATTTACAACATTAAGAGACACAATTCCATCATAACTCTTTTTGATGTCCTCTGATTTAGTATAGGTTATAGGTTTAGCTCCCTTCCATCTTTCAGGATTTATGTCAAGAGACTCTACATCTCTATCTAAGACATTGCTCATTGCGTCTGTTCCTAACCCTAGACCTGCACCGTAGTCTAACACATCACCAACAACACCTAATCCTTTTAATATACGAGCTGCCTTAATATAACTACCTTGCGTATTACCAACCTGAGTAGTCCCTGAAGCCTTAGATAGTGCTTCATCAACTTGCTCACGAGATGCAGGAGTGGTTACTTCTCTTACCCCCGAACCATAAGGAGCTATTCCTTGAGTTTGTTGAGCCCTACCTTTGCCCTCATATTTCTTACGCATCTCTTCAGGCATAATTTCAAGAGCATCAACCTTAATATCAGGGACACCTATTACTTCCCCTTCTACTGTATTAGAATAAGTTGAGTGATTAGAGCCTTCACGAACACCCGTTGGTTTCAAAACCAACATTACATCATTTTGCTTAAAATCATTTTCTTTATAGAAACCGTCACGCAAACTTTCAAGGTCTGTGTATCCATTTATGGAATTAACATATTTTGTAAATGCTGTATTTGGGGTAGCCTGAGAATTGTTTAGTGCTATTAAAAAAGGTTTTCTATCTGTAGTTTCTCTTAATTCCTTCCAAGAGTTGTATTTTTCAAGAGTTTCCTTTATAACCTTTACCGGTTTTGTTTCTAATGCTTTAGTTTTAAAATTATTAAAATCTCCTAATTTAGATGTAATAAAATCATAAGCAGCTTTGTTAAATAATTTACTCACAGTTGGCGAGCCACTTATTATAAATATATAATCTGCTTTACCTATATTTCTCTGTATACCTTTTACAGGCATACTACTTGCCCAAATATCATTTGCTTTTTGAAAAGCAAAAGAAGGACCTCCATCAATACCCATTTCTTGATTAATCCCCACTTGGTCTGCTACCCAAAACCATACCTTTTGTTTCTTTGCTGCTATGTCTTCAAGTAATTTATAGAAATCAAAACTTTTATCAGGAGTAACTAATGAATTTTCATAGCTTTCTTTAAATTGTAGTTGACTTCTTTTTGAAGGAAGATTTATTTCGGTTGGAGTTCCTATTGGATTAGTTCCATTATCTAATGTTTCAATATCTAAAACATCCTCTTCAGTTAGCTCCTCTCCTGTTCTAGTTTTTTGTGCTAGTGTATTTATTAAATCAATAACACTTTCATCTGTCTTACCAAAATCTTGTCCTAAATTTATACCAAATATTTTAGCTAAGTCTTTAAAAAACTGAACTACTTTATTTTTTGTAGGCTTAGATAGCTGCGTGTAATTAAATTCATTAGAAGATAATAAGCCAATAAGCTCAGCTACATACTCCTCTTGTTGCTGCTCTTGCAACTCTCCTGTGTATTGTTTAGAGAAAGCATCTATTCGTTTTGCTAATTCACTATTTTTTGGTAATGTTTTTTTAACAGACAGCACCATTTGGTTTGCTACTTTTTGAGCACGTTTATCTGTCTTTACTTTATCTAAAAATATAGCGTGGAATATTTCGTGCGGTACTGTACTCGCTGTTGCTTTTTCAAGATTGATATGAATTGTAGAACCTTCTTCTTTTTTAAAATCAATACTACCTTTACCTTTTTTATTTGTATACCTTTCAAACTCTTCTTGAGTTTCGTGTAATATAATTTGTGTGTTTGGAAGTAACTTAGCAATAGACTTAGCACCTTGCTTAGCTGCTGTTAAAACAATTTTTCTTGCTTTATTGATTCTTTCAGGAGCTAATTTATCTTTACCTTTATTATTTATAAATAAGTTTTCACTTATAGTTTCCCTACCTTCTTGCTCTTGGAAAAATACTTCGATGTCAGTAGGTTCTTGTTTTTCTTCAGTCTTTGGTCTCATCTCAGGTATAGATTCTTCTATCTCCTGTTCAGTTTCCGTGGTTTCTAAAATGTTTTCTAACTGATTCTTAACCTGTTCAAGTTGTTTTTTCTTTGATTTTGATAAACTAGGGTCTATCTTATCTATCTGCTCTTCTAGTTCTTGTTTTTGATACAACAACTCTAATGCAGCCTTTTGTTGCTGCTCTGTATACCCATCGGGTATTCGCTCAGATGCTGCTTGTATTATATTGAAATCTTTCTCTTCAGCCTTACCCCGCTCTACTGTAAGCTCGCCTGATGCAATTCTTTGCTTCAGGTCTGTCGCATACATATCTTTGTAGTTAGGGTCTTTCAGTATAGATTTAAATAGGTCAAATTGTTCATTTGAAACCGTTCTTAATCTTTTACCTTTTATAGCAGATATACTAGCAGGTATTGTAGCCATTGTAAAACCACCTACTGCTTCAGCTAAACCTGCCTCAAAAGATTGCTTTAACCAACCACCAATACTGTCAGGTGTGTTAAACATATCTTTTTCTTTTACCTGATTGTATATTTCTTTTACTCCTAACTCAACTAACTGTTGAGAGAAGCCTGTTTCAAACTCAGCTAAAGCACCCGAGCCAACTATCAATGCACCACGAGCTGCTGCACTTTCCACCTCTTCAGCCACAAATCTTTGAAATGTCTTAGCCGTTGCTCCTTTTGGAACTTTTTTAAATACACGCAATAATAGATTTGAAAGGAAACCTCTTTGAGAAAGTACGTTTCTTAAACCTCTTTCTTCTAAATAAGCACTTGCTAATGCTATAGGAATGGTGATTAATTTTTTTTCATTCTCAGAAATGTTCTCAAACTCAGGGTTTTTTTCCATTTCGTCTTTTACAAATGATGTAGTGAATAAAAACATCCTAGCTCTTCTGCTAAAAGGTCCTCCTCCAATAAAGGAAGGTAATGACTCAGCTAAGCCATAAAGACCTTGTTTTATTGTTCCTTTTTGTCTTTCTTGTTCAACAAATTCTTTTGATGCTTCAGGAGCATCTATAGGTATATAATCTAATACATTGTCAATTATATCAGTAACACTCTCTGTAAGAATTTTTTGCTCTTCAGCATAGTCTGCTGTTTCGGAAAACCTACTTCGTGTTCTTGGTTTTAATGTTTGTTCTAATTGAAAATAATCTGCGTCACCACCAACAATACCTCTTCGATACCCTTTCTTTATGGTATCTATTAACTTTCTATTAGCTCTATCAAAAGGAGTTCCTGAGTCTTTTAAAGCTGAATATGCAGCAATAGCTGCCTCGGTACTTTTTGTAGCTAATCCAAAAACCTTAAATAGATTTTTTACATACACCAAATCATTGGTGTCTCCTCCTAACTTTTTAACCAACTCCTCTTTGCTAAGCCCTTCTAAGTTTTCGTCTTTATCTACTAGCCCTTCATCTTTTGCGATTTTAGATATAGCTTTAACGTAGTCTTCTTCAGACATAGTTGCGTTTTCGTCCATATAAACATCTACATCGTGTGCCTGACTAATTAATTCAGCAAATGGCAATGCAATACCTTTTCTAATATTTGCCATAAAACCACCAAAAAAAGTACCTTGCTTACCTTTCATTGTGGTGTATTCTCCTACCAATCTATCTAGCTCAGCTCCCTTTGCTTTTAATTGCTCTTGTCTTAGGTCTATTGTTTTTTGTTCTGATAATAAATTCTTTTGAGTTTCTTGAAAAGATAAATATTCTTTATAAAGCTCAGGATTAGCTTGCAGTTGTTGGAAAGTTAACCCTTCAAATTTTTTGTACGATTCGTTGTATTCAGCTATTCTTTTTATGTGCTCTTTTTCTTGCTTGTAAAACTTTTCTGTTTGAGCATTTAAAACAGCTACAGCATCCTTTATTTTACTTTCGTCTTTTATTTTGACTAACTGATTTGCATCCTTCAGCTCTGTCTTGTTTTCTCTAATAAAATTCCTAAGCTCTCTTGCACTCTCTTTAGAGTTTAATCCTAAAAAAGGGTCTAAGTTTACATATAGTTTTTTTCTATTAGCAGCAGTAACCACCATAGCATCTCCTGCACCTGTTTCCTCAAATGTAAAACCATAACGCCCAAAATTATAATTCATTTCAGGAACTACAATTTCTTCTTGACTCTCAATTTTTTCATCATCAATAAGACTTAATGATTCTTGTAGGTCATCAAACTCTGACTTTCTTTCTGCTAGTATAGTGCCCTTATATGGGTCTCTTCTAGATATTGTTTCACCTGTTTGGGGAAGATATATAAGTTCATCTTCCTTGCTTTTTTCTCTAGCCATCCTAGAGAGTTCTTCAGGAGAAACATAGGGCTGCTCAGCTAATCTTTCTTCTGTAGTTAGTTCGGGTGATATTTTTGGAGTGGCTTCGTCTAGTCTTTGAACCTGTTCTTGGGATATGGAAGGCTCTGCTATTCGCTGCTCTGTTGCGGGTGCAACTTCAGGCTCAACAGCCATTGGGTCAAATATGCTCTCATCTTGTTGAGATACCGATAAACCATCTTCTGCCGGAGCTTGTTCTGTAGTAGATTCCGTAGTGACCTCTGTCTCCAAAGAAGGCTCTGAGTCTTCTTTTTTTTTTATTCCAAACCCAAGTTCAGGAAACTTTGGGTTTATAATGCTGTAGTCATAATTATTTGCTTCAGCCGTAGCAACATAATCTTTTAATACCTGTAAATCTACATCCTTTAATTCAGGAAACTTTGGCATTACTACATCGTAATTGTAGTTATTTTTTTGTACAGTAGCTATAAAATCTTTTAATACCTGCTCTTCCATATATTATTATCTTGCTTTTCCTCCTGTTTTATCCTCAATAGCTTCTTCAGTTACCTCAGCTTCTCCTGCTGCTGTTGTAGCTGCTCCCTCAGTTAATGAAGACATAAAGTTTTCTGCAACTTCATCTAATAAACCCGTGTTCATAAAGTTTATCAAATCATTTAATTCATTTTCGTTTTCGGGGTTTAACTCAATAAAAGAGTTATTGTCTAGGTTGATAACTTTTACAGCATTATACCCCGGGTATATCTGCTCAGCTTTAAAACCTAAGTTTTTATAATACTTGTTAAAATCTTCTGAAAAATCTGCTTCTTCAGACTGAAATTTTCCTTCTTCATCAACAATCTTAGTTTTCATTGCACGAATGTAATCTTTAGCATCTCTAACAGGGTCATCGCTAAATGCTTCTATTCCTGTTTGTGTTGCTACATACTCCCCCTCGGCAGGTCTTATATTAGCACCACCGTTAAAGTCTTCACCCATTTGATTCCATTCTGCTTTAGTTGGGTTAGCAACATAATATTTTCCATCTTCACCCATTCTAATTATTTGAAGTGGAATAGCATTCTTACCTGTTTTTGTTTTTCCTTTTCCACTAGCATCATCGTAATAAAGCTCCAATGCTTTATACTTTAAATTTGATACAGGGTCTGTTAGCTCAACAAACTTTCCACCCTTATACCCTAATTTTACCATTCGGTCCGTACTAGCTAATTGCTTCATAAGAATTTTCTGCTGCTCAGGAGATGCAGAATATATATTATTCCAAAGCTCAGCAGATTTTGGTATCTTATTACCGCCTCCGCCTCCGCCTCTATACGAAGGTCTAGTTACTCTTCCTGTACTACCTGCTGTTACTGTTCTGTCTAGCTTACTTCTAAGCTGCGACCTTAAGAAATCTTTTGCAACTTTCTCCTGCTCTTCTGTTAACTCAGGTTTAAGTACGCTATTTTGTGTGTAAATCTGTCTTATTTTATTAAGCTCCTTACAATCTACTCCCGGAGGACAGTTCTCAAAACCATCTCCATCAATATCTTTTACACCATCCATTAAAACAGAAACAGCTTCATATGGATTAGCTAGCATAGCACTCAGATACTTTTCTTCAGCATCAAGAAACTCCTTACTAGCCTCTTTTACTTCTTTACTAACAAGAGCATCAGCACCCATTGCTGTAATATCTTCAACCTTGAAAAACGCCCCTGCTTTTGATGTTGATGCCATCTGTTGAAATACATACTGATACTTGCCTAAATTTTTAACAATACCATTTAGCTCTGTATCGTAATCGTATTTTTTTACATCTTGTAAAAATATATTTGCAAAAGCCTGTAAGCTAACAGCGTCTTCAGGGTCTGTGCTATTTACATATCCACCCTGACCATCAGGAATAAGTTTGTTGCCCACCATAGTTCCGTCTTTCTGAATAACTATTTTTGTGTCATTCAGATTAGAGAACTTCATAAGTTTATCTAAATTTTGACGAGTATATTCAGACATATTCCCCTCCAAATTTGACTTATTAAGATTGGCAATCTGTGTGTTTAAATTTTTAAATGTTTTTAAAACCAAGTCAGTATTATCAGTTACATTCTGTAAACTTCGTTGGTATTCATATGTTGTTATTTCACCATTCTTCCATAACTTATTTTTTGTAGAAACAAAAGCCTTTATATCATTGGAGGTGTCCATCATACGGGAATTTGCAGTAGTGTTTTCCCCTAATGGAATTTCTATATCAGCAGCTACGGTAGCTAAGTTATCAAGTGCCTTAAATTCTGCCTCACCCTTTTCTCTTTTGGTGATAAGCATATCTGAGAAGCTCTTGCCAATGTCAGCCCAATTGACTCGGCTATCTGCGTCTCTATCTACATATCCAAATTTACTTGCCATATGTTATCCTATTGTGTCTGCTAATGGTGTATAAGAGCCCCTTCCTGTTCTAAGGTATCTATTATTAATACGCTGCTGCTTATTCATAGCTGCTATAGCAGGGTCAAACGATGCTTCAGGAATAAAGTCTAGTCCCCCTGATACCATTGTTTGAGCTCCTTGAAAGGCTTGCTGTAATGCTTGTGCTCTAGCTTCATCAGCATCTGCTGCTGCCATCTGCTGTCCTGCTGCTTCTGCTAAATATATTTGCGATTTTATATCTCCTCGTTTTGCTTTTTCTTGAACAACAGCTAAATCTATACCCATCATTTCTTGACCCATAGCTGAAGCTATATTTCTCTGACCTTGTTGAACTACAGCTTGTACAGCAGGTATTCTAGCCATACCTCTTTCACTTTCTCTAGCAGCTTCAATTCCTTGTGCTCCTGTTACCATTAAAGCCTCTCTCTCAAGCTCATATGGCTCTTTTTGAATAGAAAGCTCTTCGGAATAAATTTTTTCCTGTTCTTTTAGAGCTTGACCCATAGCTCTTTCTATTTCTAATTCTGCTTCTCTTTTATTTTGTTGTTGTTTAGCTGCTTCAGAAAATCCCATTCCCATTTGTGCTGCTCCTACACCTATTGCTGCTGCGGTTAGTGCTGTTGTTGTTGCTATTGCCATATTATAATTTTTTTATCATTTCAGATGAATAGCTGTCTCCTTCAATATACCCTAATTTTTTATAGACATCTATAAGACCTCTATGTTTTATTAGAGCATATGCTATTGATGCACCATTCATCTTACATATTTTTGTTAACGTATTTATTAATAACTCTATAGCCATTGACCTATTTGGTTTCTTTCTATAATTTTTATTAGAAATTATCCAATCAACCCAACAAACTTCAGAGTTGGTCCTATATATAAATCCTGCACATACAGGAATGTCCTCATCATAAACCATAAAACCACCTGTCCCATTTTCAGGTAAAAATGATTTTGGAGGTGCTGCCCAACCCCAATCTTTCCACCAATCTACAAGTATATCGTCATAGTCAGTTTCGGATAATGGCTTAACGTCAAACATCATTGACCACAAAGATAATAAAATTAAGGGAAACTTTTCATCACTTCTGATTCTACGGCAAATAACTCAACTTTTGTATTCTCTGAATACGTTAGGTTAAATACTGCGTAGTGTCCTAGTACACCGTGAGATTCAGCAACTGAGTTCTTGATAAACAAGAAGGTCTCTGTATTTGATGGTATTGGTGTTGTTCCGGCAGGTGTTGTGTCGATAACTACATTGTTAATACCTCTTCTAAGGTCTGTATTAATAGCTGTTACATTCCCTGCATATACAGGCTCATTAGTGCCTGACAAGAAGTAGAAGTAATCACCTACACTTAATATGTTTCCTATCTGAACGGTTGTTGCAAAGTTTATAGTAGCAATACCTGCACCAATAACTACTGTTGTGCTTTGACCAATACCATTTAGTGAACGTAATGCAAACTCAGGTACGGCAGCAGGCGTAGAACCTAGTCCTTCGTTTCTAATAAATGCATACCAACTCTGTTCTTTTTTCTCAAAGTAATCAGAATCAATAAACCCTGAGTCTTGTATATCTGTTTCTATTGTAGCTGCCCACGAATCATCACCCTCTAAATTAAGCGTTTTAAAGAGTTTATTCTCTAGCGGAGATGTATTGAATACACTTTCCATAGTAGATGGCTTAAAAGCCTCGTCAGGAGTCCCTACTTGAGTCCAAAAGTCAGTATAGAATGTGTTTCTATTTTCATTTACATTGTGACGGTAAAGATTACCCCCTTTAAATGTATAAAAATAGTTATTCATTCCTATCATCCAATCAGGATAATAGCTATAGAAGGATGGGAATCCCTGTACTCCTTCGTCATATGTTAGTGTATAATTTGCCATATCTTAACAGTTTGCTCTAGTTATTACTACTCCGTTTGCATCAACCTCAATATACTCAGTTGCATTTATCTTATAAAACCCTTGTGATAATGGATATTGACCATATGCATCTTGAAACACCCAATCATTTACCGCAGGGTTTCCTGCTGTTCCTGACACAGGTGCATTGTAATATGTGCTGCCTATTGTGTATCCACAGGCGGTTGGGAAATCAGCAGCCCCAAGACTTGAAGAGTATCCTGTTAAAAGCGTAGGGCATTCAACTATAACTCCAAATGAATTTGTTGGACACGCTGTTAGGTTAGCAAATTCTAACAATATAGCCTGAGGGTCAGCCGTAAGTTTAGGCACAACCATAACCGTAGTACCCGGTACTGCTGCCGTAGTAAGACTAAACTCTCCTGCTTGAGGGGTAATGCTTTGTGTATTTCCCGTGTCTACAAATCCTGTTCCATCAACGTGGTTATATATAGGTATATTACTATATAGGTTTCCTGCTACAGGAACACATCCATCTAAAGTATTACCCAAATATGTGTAGCTATTAGGTACTGTGCTTCCGTGATATCCGTCTACAGGAGAACTTACCTTATTGTAAAGGACACCGTCATATGTGGCTTTAATACCCACAGGTGTAGAAGCCGGTGCAAATTTTATTATAACAGCACCCACATCAGAAACAGCGTTACCTAAATCTACATTTAATGTAAATAGCCTTGCCACAGTAGAGCTACCTACTATAGAGCTACTTCCACAAGGTGTTAGGCATTCAGGGCATTGTACTATTGGTAATAACAGGCAGCTAGCTTGCTCACGAACAATATTGCCGTCAGAGTAAAATCCATCTGCCGAACAGATAGTTAATTCGTCATCGTCAAAAACTGCCGTTGAGTTTTCTAGTGTTGTTCCGTTTAAGTAGTATGTAGGCATAATTTAATTTTTTAACATAAGCAGCAGGCGTTTGATTCCGTAGCTCCATAACATAAATCTGTAGTTTCAGTAATTGTTCTATAATCCCAAACTAAATACAAATAGCTACCTGTAGCAGGCATATCAAATTCAGCATAGTATGTATTAGGTGCTCCTGTATTTATAATTGGTGTAGCTACACCTCCGGCAGGTGGTGTAGGAGTAGGTGGCACAGCATCTATCGCTGCCAATAATGCCTGCATGTCAACATCAGTATTGTCATATAATGTATTAGTTCTTAAATATTTAAATCTATCACTTGTTTCGTCAAAAACAAAATCATCAGTTGCCAATTTGTTACATATTAATCTTACCGTAGCTGTATCAGATGGTATAATACCACCACCCTGCCTTCCTACTACAGTTTGATATTGAGATACTAGTGGATTATTAGTCCCTGATGCAAACTCAACTGACTCTGAATGCAATGGAGATGTAAATGTTCCATCTGTCCATCTGTATTCGTTGTGTATAAACATCCCTGCCTCGTCATCCCCTGTGAAGCATACATTGATTATTGTTATCTCTTCAGCATCAGGACAATTTACTAATACCTGCAAAGTAGTCGTATCATTTGACAACACCGTGATATAAACAAACTGCTCAGAAACAGATTGTTTAGGGAATGTAAGCGTTCCCCCTGTTGTAACATTACCTGAAAAGTAATCTACGCCATTATAATTTGCATTGATTGAGAATCCCGGGGTAGTTGCTGAATCTTCTATGACTTGATATTCAATATCAATATCTCCCACAAACTCTCCTACATCTACGCAGTACGTAGTAGGTTCTGTTTCTATAACCTTGAATGTTTTTCCAACACCACAAGGGTCACACTCGACCTCACTTGGTTTTAATATGTCATTTGAGCTAAGAACATATTCATCCATATACGGGTCAAATCCACCTAGCTTTTGGGTTTCAAATGAATCTATGAATAAATCTCTAAACCAACTACGCATTCCTTGTTCAGATATTACAGTTAATCTTTCATTTTGAGCAGAGCTACCCTTAAGCTGTATTACAGCACCACGTTTAGCATCTGTAAAGTATTTATCTGCACCCCATTGTACAAAACTTTCCGGATTGTTAGATATACCATACTCTTCTACACGAGCTATTTGTTTTCCTAATACTTCGGGTACTGATGTTAATGCACTTCCTCCTGCTGCATCTGATAATAAATTCTTGCCTTGAAGAACATATGATATTCTGTCTTCTTGTAATGTAAGTATATCAGTCTCTCTACCAAATAATTTTTGGATAGGACCAAATGACTGTTCAAGTGGTTTAAAGTTTAATAGACCTAAATTAAACTCATTTAGTTTATTTACATTACTTTCTTGAACATATACACCACTATATGTTAAATCAGCAAAACGGTCTACCTCTTTAAATTCTTTTTCGTTTGTAGTTAAAACCCTATTGCCAAGGTTAAATGTTTTGCCTACAATTGAGTCTCTTATCTTATAACTTTCAGCTCCATTACCAAACGAATAGCAATTGTAAAAATCTGTATTAATTATTGCGGGCAATGTTGCAGTTTGTGTTTGCTGATTTCCCTCGTGGAATCCATTTGAATCAATTTCATATGTATCAGAAGATTCATACCATACGTTAGGTAATGCATCTTGAGGTTCTGATTCAAAAATTATTGTATCGTCAGACCTTGTTACAACAAATCGAGCAGCAGCAGTACCTCTTTTTCCTTTTGGAAAATTACCACAAGCATATGCTCCATATATTCTTAAAAAACTTCCTATTGTAGTTCCATCTCCCTGTTCCCAAAAAATCTTATTTTCCCCTAAAGTACAAAACTTGTTAAATGTACTCTTACCTTCCCATAAAGTTTTTATAGTTCCTGTTGGGTTGCCTTCAATAAAATCAACATCAGGATTATCTAATACTGTTTGAAAGTTTTCTCCTTCAAAAAACGCATACATATCAGAATAATCCCTTGTGGCAATCATAGATGCGTTTATCTCATAAACCCTTTGTTCGCAAGAGCCACTTCTAAGACCACCTTCTCTTCTAAAAGAAAGAGTAAAATCAACACGAGAACCTGCCGGTACGTCATAATCTGTAAACGTTCCCGGTATATGCATAGGATATGAAACAACTGCACATCCACCACTACTCTCAGCAGTATCTTGCTTTAAACCATAATCAATTACAGCATTCGAGTCTTGAGATACACTTATACTGTTTGGGTTTAATTTCATATATACACCTGCCGGATTACCATTGGTAATATCATCGCTAGCGTAAGATTCTTTATCTAAAACAGTTGCATAAACACAAGATTGTGTAGGACCTGAACTATCTGCTTTTACAATTAATCTATCTCCCTTTTCTACTTTTCTTGAACTTTCTCCTTCAAGTAAAAAGTAAAGCATAGAATCATCATCACCCGTAAAATATATATTACTATATATTACATTGTAATTTTCTTGGTCAGGCTTTATAATAAATTTATAATGAGTAGCCCATTCAGGTGCAATCTGAGTTATAGGTATAGTTGCTTTTATTTGATTTTTATTGGCAGATAATCTACAAGGTATAGTTACGGTATTATTATTACTAACAAGACCTGTGGAAGACCTACCAAACTCATCCATATACACCATAGCAACCTCATAATTTCTGTTACTGTGTAGGCTTCTTTTATCTCCAAGCAAATTGAAAACTGCTGAAGCAGAATTTATCTGATAAAACTCAACAAGACTTTGAGCAGGATTGTCAGGGTCTGCTGTATCTAAAACGTATCTAACATATGGGAATCTAAATCCTATTGTACTAGACGTGGTACTACTAAATATTTCAACCGGTTGATTATTTAACCAAGGAGTTGCACCTCCTGTCAAAGAACCATTTGTTCCGCTAGAATATTTAGTTACAGTTCCGGATGTTGTTGTTTTTGTATTTGGTATAGCACAATTAAATATATCTGTAAGTGTAAATCCATCACAAGACTTAGGATTTGTTGGAGTAGGGTCGAATAAAGGAAGTATATTCCTAGGACTGTTGTTTCCTACGCTATCTATAAATTCAATGCTATTTGCTAATTCGTAAATATTGTTATAATCTTTTGGCAAAGCAAAAGAAAATGGCACATCTGTAAATCCTGTTTCTTGACCTGCACTTGGCGTAAGTGCACTTGTTCCATATTGAGAATGACTTATAGTAAAATCAAAAACAATAATAGCACCCTTAACTAAATCGGAATTATCTATACCGCTAAAATCAAAGTCCACCCTTCCATCATTTACATTTACTGTTGCAGGAGTATTGTATGTTGTGTTGCTAATTGTTTCAGGTGCTTCAGTAGATGAATTATCTTCACTAATTAAGTCAACAAAAAATTCAATTTTAGTTGGGTCTAGTCCTCTTGATAAATTATATCCTTCTATATAGTTACCATATATAAGCCTATTGCCCATCATTGTCTGAGCTAAAGCTAACCGTGGTACATTATCGTATAGTCTTAATATTTCAGAGTCAGGTAATATAGTAAATATTTCACTATTATCAAACGTAAAGCTATAATCAGAATTGTCAGGTAATCCTAAATCAGCTTTGTTTAATTTTTCAATTACTTTTATTGTGCTATCTTGAGCATTTTTAAATAATAAATCAATACCTGTAACTAAAGGTCCTCCTGTATTTACAGTTACCCTAGCGGTATTATAATCATTAATCATTCCCTCATTTAGATTACTGTCAAAACTATATCTAAATGCACCGGGATTAAACGCAGGCTCTGAAAATGGAGATGTTGCTGAATAATCGTTATCAGCATATCTATATCTGTAAGCAAAACATATAAACCTATCTTCTAAATATGTCTCTTCTGATGTTGTTTTTTGAAGTTCAACTGAAGGAGAAAGCAAAGGTGGTTTTTTTATAACCTGTAATTCTTCTTCTAATATTTGAGGTTGTTTATTGTAATCAAATGCTGTAGGAATTATAATTACCTGTAATGCAGGGTCAGGGTAGTTTCTTTTTACATTAATAAATCTTGGCGGATTTATGTTGTCTGTAAAAAATAATAAGTCTTCTACTAAATCTATTCCTGTTATAAGATAATCAGAATTAAAATTTAATGTTGTTTTAATATTATCCCTGTTTACACTAATAACGTGATATACTATTTGATTTGTTAAAGTATTATATGATACTATCAAATCAATCTTACCAAGCGGTGCATCATTAGATACCGGGAAATCACTATCGTGAACAAACCAATATATAGTCTCATTAGCTCCATCCTCATATGCACCAATACATCTAGCAGATGTACTCAAAGGAACTCCTTTATATTGTAAAGCAGTTAAACCTAAGTTACCCTTAGTGTTTTCTATTACACCAATCTCAGAGGTTTCAGTAGACCCCATTCGAACATTGATTGCATCTACATATTCGCCATCAGGGATAAGTCGTTCATCAACCGACTTATTCATTCTACCTTTTATGAAGTTTCTTGTAATATTCGCCATATTATTTTAACCACTTATCTTGACCTCTTAGATTCATTAACAATCGTCCCGGATGGATGTTGCTTATTCTTATCTTAGCGTTTCTCAATAAAGCAGTTTTTCTCTTCTGTGCTCTTCGTACAACGTACTCCTGCACATTGAGTTTACTATTTAATATTGCGTATTCAATATATGCATACACATAATCCT
>Ga0316202_10001443_pt1 | contig 18534 bp, 12 predicted proteins | sample 3monrhotite_MG_FD_204934 | JGI IMG/M metagenome (GOLD analysis project Ga0316202, IMG submission 204934) | Microbial mat bacterial communities from mineral coupon in-situ incubated in ocean water Damariscotta River, Maine, United States -... | ecosystem: Environmental > Aquatic > Marine >... | reverse complement strand
AAAAGGCAACGTGCTATACAGGTCGTAGCGACTCACCCAGCAGGTGAACTCTCCAAAACGATAAAACAGGATGTTGATCAAAATGTTAATACATCCTCTAAGCGGTCAACTGCGGAATCTAGGTTCAACGCAGCCATGGAATGAAGAGGGCGCGCAATAAAACCTAAATCTCAATCTCAATCGCTACGGGTATATATGGGGTTATATTTGTCGTGCCTCATATCGTTTTGGTCTGGAGAATCAGTAGTGATGTGAATCAGCATGATTCGAGTCAATATTTCGGCTTCAGTAGGCAGCAAACAATTTGAAGTTGTGTGGGTGTTTATCTCTCCATCCACTACGGTATCGCGTTTGATACCGTAGTGTTGTAGCGCCAAGTGAAGGTGATTTCGTAGCCGATGCTAACACCTGCCAGATAGCCCCATGCTCGAATAACATGCATGGTTTGGTCATTGTCAGTGAAACTTGATTTTTTTAGATGGGCTGGCCTTCCAAAATACTCATGTTGCTTTTGGTGGAAACCACGTTCGTTAACGTAAAGCCTGCCGCTTCAAACAAAACGCTGTATTCGTCAAGGGTACGTTCAAGACCACCCACCATGACCATCATATCGATGTCATAAAATTTTCCAGGAGAAAGCGCATTGCCATGTTCGATTATGGTTTCAGCTAACAGCAGTTTTCCTCCGTTATCCATAGCTTGACGGCAGTTCTTGAGTATTTTAATGGATTTCTCGTCATCCCAATCGTGAATGATGCGACGTAATAGAAAAGTGTCGGCCCCCGAGGGAACGTTGGAGAAGAAATCTCCAGCGATTATTTCACAGCGTGATGCAAGCCCAGCATCTTCGATGCCTTTTTTGGCTTCCGCAGTTACTTTTTTAGTGTCATATAATATGCCTTGTAAATGGGTATTTTTTTGCAATATAGCGGAGAGTAAGCTGCCGTAACCCCCACCCACATCAATGATTTTCTGTGTGTCACTGAAGTCGTATGCATCGACAATGGCTTGGGTGAAACCTTTTGTGGCAGCCATTGCTTTATTAAATACAGTAGCGGCATCAGAATCATGTTTGAGATAATCAAATAACCCTTCATCATGAGCAATATTAAATGCCGTGTTGCCTGTGGATACTGTAGCGTAAAGTTTGTTCCAGCTGCTTCGGTGCCATTCTTCACCACGTAACACTAGCCAAGGTTGCATCGAATTAGGGACATCAGTACGCAGCAGCTCAGCAGTGGGTGTCATATGAAAGCGAGCTTGCTCATCTTCGTGAAAAACCCCCACACTTGCGACGGTTCGAAGTATACGATACAGCGATCGTGCGTGAGTTGATGTTTCCTGGGCAAGTACTTCTGCGGTTTCAGGTGATTGTGTCAGACGATCGGCAATGTGTAGTTTGGCGATCACTTGAAGGCAGCGGCTGATAGCTTCACCCATTATGAAGGTTTCGATTGCTTTTTCAGGCGCTATTGAGGCGAAAGGATTGTTGGTTTCGGAGGTGTCATTCATGATTTTAGTCCCTTAATTATAGTGCTTGTTAGCAGTTTCCAATAAAAATAATCGAGCGATATTCGCAATGAATAGGGTTTAGGTGTATCAGTTATTGCTTATGGTTTTTTTCAAGATATGCCGTGACAACAAGATGTGCTTATGGAGAGCGATCAGTTTTCCGAAAGGCTCCTCATTACGTTGGTTGATAGCAGCGGCTCGCTGCTTGCGTGCTTTTCCGTACATCGTTGTTTTCTGTGCGTCGAATTTGACAATACCTCTCCCTGATGGAGCTACTATAACCTATAGCATAGGGAAAATAAAAGCTTTGTTATGCGTGTGATTAGCCAGAATGAGTAAGAGAGTTTCTAAGAGAAATAGTTACATGATTTTCCTTAGATTGTACATGAATACCCTGCTTTTATAGGAATAAAGAAAGGTAGTCTTGTAAGTAAATCACTCCATAATAATTTTTTTTAAAAGAAATTATTCTAAGTCTTTTTTCATCAATTACCCGGAAAATATGACTGTGAAGGGTATGATACACTTAACTAAAGTAAACGTAATCAGTCGTTATTCTGTACATGAAGTTAATAGGGTGTCCCATTATTGATGCTGCCCCGGAGTTTAAGCCGGGACAGCATTGAAAAAAACAAGTATTAGTCGTTATGTTTGATTTCAACTTTTACTTTGTTGAAGGCGACCTGGTAAAAAAACGACCATACTGGTGGTATGTTGGTGTTCATCTCGGGCCCTGGCATATCATGGAAGGCTATGTGGAGGACTAAATCGTCTGGGTATACCTGGCCTTCGGAGCCACGCGTCATATCAAAAATTTCACCAGAGGTTGTTTGCACTGTGCCATCAGCATCACGTATTCCTTCAGAGAGCATGGTATGGCCGATCCACATCGGTGTTGGGCCATCAAAAGGATTATCGAAGGGTTCGCCATTGAGGGTTATTTTTGCAGGTCCCCAAGTGGCAAGTAAATTGAATACTGTCGGTACCAGTGACGTGCCAGCACCAGTATTGCCGTGTAAGTAGATATTAGTGGTTATCGGATCGCCTTCAATTACTGTTACTGTATCCTTGGAGGGCCCCATGCGTGCTCCGGTAGCATGGTTCGGCGGTACGAACATCATCTGTTGGTATGTCCAGTCACCGTATTCATCTTTCCAGTTGGCATTGATATTACCTGTGTTGGCAATGGAATCAACTTTGATTTCGGCATTGCCTTCGGTTGTACGAATCGCATGGCCTGCCCAATCGAAACCATCGACAGGTTCAGCCGGTACACCATTGACGCTGTTTGTGATGGGGCCCATGACTCGTCGGATAAGCATTGGATTGCTGGCTTTGACGGAAATATATGTGTTTTTTTCATTATCGTCATCGTTATCGTCATCATTATCATCGCGGTCGTCAGCCACTGCGCTGACGAGCCATAGTGCGATGGCGAGCCCGCCAACAAAAATACTGGAATATGTTTGGTGTTTCATTGTTTTTCCTTTTTTTTTAATGATGATCGATACTGACAGCAGTTATAATTGCGAACGTGTAAACACAATAAGCTAGGTAAGTAGAATAAGTGCCTTGTGTTGTGAAATATTCTGTGGTGTGTCTACTGTTGGATCAATGAGGTAATCTCCCGGTTGTGCCGAGGAGTTTCCTAAAATTTTACCTAATGAATCGATTGTTGCGATGAGGTGACTAATGAGGAGGGTGTTGATTTTAGGTTTTATCGAGCCGTACCCTTATTGAACAGGTAACCTGTTAATCTGTTGTGATGGGTTATTCGTGGTGAAGAAAATTTAAGTATTCATGGCATTTTTTTATCCATGATGCTGGCGTTTATAGGTATCTAGGTGGCATTTTCTGATGATATGAAGCTGGATTGGTTTGTGAAAATGTCATCCTGGCATTGATTTATCTTTGTCAAAAATACTAATTTTTAGTAATTTTTATTCAATTAAAAAGCTTGAAATAAAATAAATACTTTGAGTTTTTTTCAGTAAGGCGAACGAATGAGAATGCAAGAATAAGGATTATTACGTGTTTATTTTTTATCACTAGAGATAAAAATTATCGACCCATGACGTTTGAGATCTAGATGTTCAGGATTCATCACATTCATTTTATGGAAAAATGAAATGAGAAATAGATCCGGGTCTATTGTGAAGAGCCTCAACGCTGCCATGGAATGACGAGAGCGCGCTATGAATGTTTAAGTTTCAAGCGTTATGGGTTTAGGTCGAGTTTTCATCTTCCTAACTGGATGGCTATTGCGATTTGTACAACATGAATTTTTGTAATAAACAGGCTACGTGATCTGATAATTGCTTTTGTATTATTTTAGGCCATCCATGGCCTAGTCCGTATCACATCTTTTCAGTCACTAAACGTTAATGTGTTTACAGGTCGTTCAACTGAGAATTCCAGGCTAGGCCTCACATGCTTGACTTGCAGGGGCCATTTCCATATATGTGACAAATTCATGTACATCCGCTATTTTTTTCCCAGAGGCTGTTAGGAGCGAATGAAACCTGCCGTACAAGTGATTCATTCTTATATGATCTCGTAAATAAGGAATGAGAATGCAATCTCGATTGGTCAGAAGGTATTTTCGGTTGGAAAATTTCGGGTGGATTTTTCTATCAAATAGAACTTTTCCCAATGGCTCATTTGAATAAATCAGAGTTTTCCTTATATCTAAAGGTAGATTTTCTAAATAAATTTCGATGAATGCAGTAATATAGGCTGTTCCTTTATCATCATGCAGCACAACACATCGATTAAGAGTATTATTAGGGGAAATTCCCTGGAACATTTTTTTAATGGAAAGTGTACATTTTTTCAGTTTTGCTATCCTTAGTGTCATATAGTCATTGTGATCAAGCATTGTGCTATATGTTGCAGGAATTTGTGATTGAGTAATGTATTTAGAAAAGCTGAGGTCTATACATTGATTAAGCATTTTTGATCCTCTCTAACGTTCGAGTCAATATCCATTCGAACTTTCGCAGATTCTAATTTCAGCATTTTTCGATTTGAATTTCTTAACGTTCTGCCGAGGAAGAGTGTCAAAATAATGTGGACATATAGAGGCTTGATTGCCCACTCAAAAAAATGTTTTAACGCAAAAATATATTGATATTTCAGGTTTGAACAATGATGTTGAGGAGGGTGAGTGGATGGCCGGATATTCATGTTATATTGATACGCTTCCTGTATTAGTGTCTGCGATGTGTTCGTTATAGAGATGTGACCATTTGTGAGGGACAGATGGCAACGATGTCCCCCGAGAGTCCTTCTTCCCTTAGTTGCTGTGCCGCTGCAATCGCAGCGCCGGAAGATGGGCCGATAGGTTCTCCAATTGTTCCCAGGATCGCAGCTGCCGTATCCCACGATTTTTGTGATGGGACGGAAATGATGCTATCAACACCCTTGGGGTCAAATAGTTTTGTTTTCACTGGAGGCGCCAAACCTGGAATATTGTGTGGCCCCCACGAGCCACCCTGCAAAACAGGAGCCTCTGCCGGTTCCACCGCATATATTTTTATTCCGAACTTGCGTAATGCACGGGATATTCCCATGACAGAGGCTGCAGTTCCGGCGGGAACGATGACTGCGGAAATATCGGAGTGTTGTTTTAAGAGTTCATCTCCTATCTCACAGTAGTGTGGTATAAACGCTGGGTCGCTTAGTTGTTCTACCACTTTGCAAGCGTGATCATCCTGAAATTTTTTTATCACAGTCATGACCTGGCTTGGCTCGGTGCAAATAACTTCTGCACCAAGCCACTTGATGTATCTCACCAGGTTTTTCGATGTTCCATTGGGGACAACAACGGTTGAGTCACAGTCGATCTGTCTGGCCGCCCATGCGACACTTGCACCAGCACTGCCTGCAGTAAGGATAGCGAGGTGGGTTCTTGATGTGATAATTTTGTCGCGAAACAGAGAAAATATCTGATTTGGTATACTTCGATGTTTTATAGACAGCGAAGGATTATTGTACTCAATTTTCAGATAGAGCTTTGGCATAAATGATTGGGCTGAGATTAATGGTGTCATGATTCAAGCCAAACCAATATAGGTGTCGATATTGCTTAGTTTAATCAAGCGCGGAAGTTTGACGCCATTACTCTCAGCCATTTTTTCTTTTTGTAGATTTTTGATTATGGTGGCTTCAATTTGGCGGATCTTCGGATATACCGCTAATCGTTGTTCAAGTGATTTTTGGATTAATTTAATCGTTTTTTCTGGATGCTCTGTAGGAGATACCCATAATTCGACTTGCTCCGCATCATTGTCGTCCGAGTATGTGACAATTAGTGAGGCGTCAATATTATCCATCGTGTCCACAACATTGAAGATCAGGTCTGGGAAGACTGTCTGGCCGAGCACTTTGAGCTGATGATCAACTCTGCCGATAATTCCACCCATGCGCGGTGTTCGCCGACCGCACTCACAGGGTTCATAATCGATCCAGGCTGATATATCACCGGTGCCATAGCGCACGGCAATGAAGCCGCGTGGTAATGTGAGAGAGGTAACAACTACTTCGCCAGGCTCACCTTTTTCAACGGGTAAGCCAGTAGATGGATCAATCAATTCGACAAAAACGGCATCATCATTGATGTGAAAGCCGTTGTGGTAGCGACATTCATGTCCAACTGAGCCAAGTTCGCTGCATCCGTATTCGTTTAATGCATCTTTCAGCCCCCACAATTGCATCACTTTTTTTGCGACGGGCGTCGGTTCATTGTTTCCATCGAAAGAGACACCAGCACCAAAATAGGCATAGTCGGGTAATAATTCAGGGGCCGGAAAATCGTCGCCTAATTCTTCGGCGATATTCAGCATAATATTAGGGTTGCCTGCGACGTATTTTGGCTGATGGTATTTAATGACCTCCAATATTCTTTTTGTGCGCTGTGGCGAGCACCGAAACGTTCCAATTCCTGATTTTTTTGCGGCTTGCCACACCAAAGGCCCAAGTGTGAACATGTCATTGTTGCTGAGTAATTGTAAAAGTTTGTCACCAGGTACGGCGCTAAGTTCGCTAAATACTCTGCTTACACAATCAACCCATATTTGCTCTTGTAGTCTATGGACAGGGAGATCGACAGGACGTCCGGTAGTGCCTGATGAGCTGACGGCATCAGTGAAGTCGCCATACTCTATCAATGTATCCCAGTTTTCGGAGATGTCCTTTTTTCGGATGATAGGTATGGCATGGTACTGTCGGGAAGTCAGTAAAGACAAAGCTTCATTCAGACTCATGAGCCAATGTTGCTGGTAATGTTTACGTTTCCAAGCTTGTTCTAATACAGTATTTAGTCTTGATGTTGGGTACATAATATAAACTTCCTTTTCATATTTGATGTTGTTAAAGCATCTAAATCATCTAAATTTTCCACAGCAGGTCGTTGAAGTGGGTATCTGGAAACTACAGTTTCCAGAGTTGAATTTCACTAATGATGGAGAGGGCTGGGATAGGTCAATTGAATGGCTAATTAAAGAGCTATAGTAGCCATGCTTTAATTTGGGAATATTGTTCAGATTAGATAAATGCGAAAATCTAAACTTGATGTTTTTACTAGGGTAATTGCGAGCACTGACGAACAGGTTGCTTGTTTTTGATCGGCGCTTGATACAGCGTGTTATATTGATATCCATATACTGCTTAGCTCCATTATCCGACATCCGTGTGACTTTCATTAACCAGCGTCCGTGCTATTTCCATTAACTGCTATTTATATGCTGATCCACTAGCTGATATCTATCGGTTTATTTATTGACTGGCATCCATACGTTTCTGTATTTATCTATCATGAGGATATGTTTTTCCCCATTTTTAGTTATTTACGTTATATGAATGCATCACATTATCATTTGTAAAATTTCAGATGTTGGCAAGGCACTCACTTGTGTGGATGAGTCTGCCAGAGACTATTTTTATGCCTGAATAATATACCATCCTTATGGTTGGCGATATTACATTAAAGCATACGTATTCTGCAAGAGGTGACATCTGTGTTGTGACTGATATCTTCTGCTGGCATAACTGCTATATAAGGTTATGAATGATATTTCAGTCATAGTTAGATCATAATTTTATGATAGGGCGGGTGTGTAAGTATCAGTATGTATAAAGGATATTTTTATCGCATAGTCGTGAAGGGATAATGAGGTTAATCTGGGTATAAAACATGCAATATATTGCAATATTATGAACGGAAAAATGAAATTGTAAGATTTAATGAATTTCATGTTTAACGTCTATTATTTATCTGTAAAGTCTATCAATAAAGTGACTATTTCTTACGTTTTTCCCAATGAGGCCACATAAGAAAATGAACTAAATATTAATTGATATAAGGGGGGGTTTACCACGAGATAGATTTACTTAATTTTTAAAAATAAAAGAAGATAATTATCCCTGGATGCGTATCAGGGTGATGTTTGGAAAGTCCAGTACATCAAGGATAATTAATATTTCCTTTGCCGTTAGTTGTCGCATCTTTTGCCACTAAAGATACATGAATTTCTTATTTTTACAGGAATAAAACTGACGTGACTGAAGATATTCCCGCAGTGTTCTAGATTTAAACATAGTTATTTTTTAAATTGATGTCTTGTATAGTGACGACGATGAAGTCGTGTGATGGAAAATGATTGTTTTTTAATCATGCGTCGGTATCACCACTCTTTGCGAAGTAAAGCATCTGTTTGCCAGGAATTCTTAATCTCGATCTGTTCCATGTCATTTTTGTCAAAAAATTAAATATTCGAATAAGCAACAGCAGGAAAGATAATTATTGGAGATAGTATAATGATATTGCTGCGCTTAAAGTCAATCAATGTATTAAATCTGACAATTTTTTTTGCGGCATTTGGCATTATTCTCTGGGTAGTTTTTTTTCCGAAGACTCATGCAAAAGACCCTAAAAAACAGGCAATGCTTGTTGAAGTTACCGTTATAAAAGAACAACCGATGCGTATATGGAGAAAATTTTCAGGACGTTTGACGGCAGTAGATTTTGTTGAAATAAGGCCACAAGCATCCGGTCTTATTACGGGTGTCAGATTCAAGGATGGGCAATTCGTTAATAAAGGGGATATTTTATATATTATTGACTCTCGTCCATATAAAGCCGCAGTTATGGAGGCGAAGGCAAATCTTGTTACTGCGCTTAATCGGAAAAATCTAGCAGAGAAAGAGTATAAGAGGGCGGAAGATTTACTCAAAACAAAAATGATCTCTCAGCGTATTTATGATGAGCGAGATAACGCTATGTTGGTTACTGAATCAATAGTAAATAGTGCTAAAGCACAATTGTCACAAGCGAAAATAAACTTAGGTTATGCTTATGTAAAAGCACCTGTCTCCGGTCGTGTTGGTCGTACAGAAGTAACTACAGGTAATCTAGTTTCTGCTGGATCTAGTGCGCCATTGTTAACATCGATTGTGTCGAATGCAAAAATCTATGCTGATTTTGAAGTTGATGAACAAACGTATCTAAAATATATACAGGATAATTCATTCAGTAAGTCATCCGTCGATAAGATTCCTGTAGAGTTGCGTTTACAGCGTGATGAAGCAGTATATAAAGGAGGGGTTTATGCCTTTGATAATCGTATAGATCCCACCTCCGGGACGATCCGGGCTCGTGCTATATTTGATAACCCTCAAGGAAAGTTATTGCCGGGTATGTATGCGCGCATGCGACTTGGCAGTCCCTCCAAAGAGAATGTTATTTTATTGAGCGAGCGTGCAATTGGTACAGATCAGAATCGTAAATTTGTTTATGTCGTTAACAATGAAAATAAAACAATTTATCGTGAAGTGAAGCTTAGTGAAAATATCAATGGAAATCGCATTGTACATTTTGGTCTTAAGCCTGGGGAAAAAGTTATCGTACGTGGATTAATACGGGTTCGACCCGGCATGGTTGTTGAGCCAAGGATAATGCAAGATACTCTTGAAACAGATCATTCGATTTCTCATTCCTGAACGACCTGAAATTTGTATTGGATGAAATCTGCCAAATTCCAGTTGCTATGGGTATGTTTACATATATTTTCTTAGCGTTTTTCCCAGAGTAATATGTTATGAATTTATCAGCTCATTTTATCGATAGGCCTATTTTTTCAAGTGTAATATCGCTGCTGATTTTTGTGGCCGGTTTTGTTGCTATGTTTCAATTGCCGATCGCAGAATACCCGGAAGTTGCACCACCTTCGGTAATTATTAATGCATCATTCCCTGGCGCAAGTCCTTCTGTAATTTCAGAAACCGTTGCCACACCATTAGAGGAACAAATAAATGGTGTAGAAAATATGCTTTATATGAACTCTCTGGCCTCATCAGATGGAAAGCTAACATTGACAGTGACGTTTGCTGTTGGCACTGATCCTGATTTATCCCAGCAGTTAGTGCAAAACCGTGTATCGCAAGCGTTGCCGAGGCTACCTGATATTACCCGGCAACTTGGTGTTACCGTCATCAAAAGCTCACCTGATTTAACCATGGTTGTGCATTTACATTCTCCCAATGAGCGCTATGACATGCTTTACTTGCGTAATTATGCAACCTTGAATGTTCATGATCAGCTGGCAAAAATTCCAGGTGTTGGGCAAGTCAGGTTATTTGGGTCGGGTGAATACGCAATGCGTATATGGCTTAATCCGAATAAAATTTCGGAACGAAATATGAAACCCAGTGATATTATTGATGCCATGCGTGGACAAAATATCCAGGTTGCTGCAGGTATAATTGGTGGCCCGCCTTATCAGGATAATGTTGAAATACAAATGCCCATCACCGTGCAAGGGCGGCTGCAAAGCGTGGAAGAATTCGAAAACATTTTGGTGAAACGGGAAAATAACGGCGTCATCACATATTTGCGTGATGTAGCGCGTGTTGAATTGGATGCACAAAGCTATGGGTTACGCTCTTTATTAGATAACAGGCAAGCTGTAGCAATCCCTATTTTTTCAGCACCCGGATCAAATGCATTAGATATTTCTGATGATGTCCGGGAAATCATGAAGAAATTAAAACAAAACTTTCCAGATGACTTGGATTACAGCATTGTTTACGACCCAACTATTTTTGTACGTAGCTCTATTAATGCCGTTATTATCACGTTGTTGGAAGCAGTTGCATTAGTTGTTCTAGTTATTGTGGTTTTTCTTCAAACCTGGCGAGCGTCTATTATTCCTTTGCTGGCTGTTCCTGTTTCTATCATCGGAACGTTTGCTTTTATGTACATGCTTGGTTCTTCCATTAATGTGTTATCGTTGTTCGGGCTGATATTGGCGGTTGGCATTGTTGTGGATGATGCGATTGTTGTTGTCGAAAATGTAGAGCGTAATATCCGTAGAGGAAAAAGTCCGCGTGATGCAACACTGCAAGCGATGAAGGAAGTCACTGGCCCCATTGTTGCAACTTCATTGGTAATCGCTGGTGTATTTATTCCTATTGCATTTATCAGTGGGTTAACGGGAATATTTTATCAACAGTTTGCTTTAACAATTGTGATTGCTACATTTATTTCCACGTTGAATTCTTTAACACTTACTCCAGCCTTGTCTGCACTATTGCTAAAATCACCCGATACTCCAAAAGATAAATTATCAAAAGTCATTGACTTTTTGTTTGGTGGATTCTTCCGTCTATTCAACAAAGTTTTTGACAAAGCCCGCAGTCGATATGCAATAAGTGTAGGTGTATTTTCTTCTCGTAAATTAATCATGATGGGAATTTTTTCCGGGTTAGTTATTTTTACAGCTCTTGTTTTTAAGATGATTCCATCAGGGTTTATTCCTGCACAAGATAAACAATATTTAATCAGTCTTGTACAGCTTCCATCAGGTTCTACATTAGAGCGTACTGAAGCCGTAACGCGGAAAATCGCGGATGCGGCATTAGCAGAAGAAGGTGTGGTGAGTGCAGTTCAATTTCCCGGGTTATCCATCAATGGGTTTGTGAACTCTTCCAGTGCAGGTATCGTTTTCGTCACACTGGAAAATTTTGACAAACGAAAAGATTCAAACCTGAGCGCTGGAGCAATTGCTGAGCGCCTGCAGAAAAAATATGCTGGCATTAGTGAGGCATTTATTGCGATATTTCCGCCGCCACCAGTGCGTGGACTTGGCATAAAAGGTGGTTTTAAATTACAGATAGAGGATCGTGCTGATCAAGGTTATCAAGCTCTGGATAATGCGCTCAAGCAGGTGTTGAAACAAGCTCGTACTGACCCGGCGTTGAGTAGAGTTTTTTCCAGCTATAATGTTAACGTACCACAGCTTCATGCGGTGATAGATCGCACTAAAGCCGTTCAGCTTGGTATCCCAGTGGAAGAAATATTCCGCACCATGCAGATTTATCTGGGTTCTTTATATGTTAATGATTTTAATCAATTTGGTCGTACCTATCAGGTCATCGCACAAGCGGATAAAGAGTTTCGCTCCAATCCGCAGGATATATTTCGCCTGAAAACACGCAACAATGATGGTCAAATGATACCGCTGGGCTCTATTATCGACGTTGAAGAAACATTTGGACCTGAGGTCGCGATGCGCTACAACGCTTATCGTTCTGCAGATTTAAATGGTAGTGCTGCACCTGGGGTTTCATCCGGCCAAGCGCAACAAGCTATTAGTAAAATACTTGATGAAAATTTGCCGCCAGGGATGGGCTTTGAATGGACAGAATTAACGTATCAGAAAATTCTGGCCGGTAATACTGCGATATATATATTCCCGCTTTGCCTGTTTTTGGTTTTTCTTGTGCTTGCCGCACAATATGAAAGTATTGCTTTGCCATTAGCGGTAATTTTAATTGTGCCAATGAGCATTTTATCCGCCATTATTGGAGTGTATATCGCAGGTGGAGAAAATAACATATTTACACAAATTAGCTTGTTTTTGCTTGCTGGTCTGGCATCAAAGAATGCGATACTTATCGTAGAATTTGCACGAAATTTGGAACGACGTGGGCGTGATACCATACGAGCTGTCGTTGAAGCGTCGCGTTTACGTTTACGTCCTATTTTAATGACTTCTTTCGCTTTTATTATGGGTGTTTTTCCTTTGGTGATAAGCCAGGGAGCAGGAGCAGAAATGCGCCAAGCCATCGGCATCGCAGTTTTTTCCGGCATGTTAGGCGTGACGTTTTTCGGTCTGATTTTCACGCCTGTATTTTATGTTCTATTCCGAAAGATTGAAATTGCCTTTAATAGGGGCTCAGAAATCTGAGCCCTGATGAAATCCACTAGCTTATCTGTTGATTAATCCAAGAAAAGAGGCCTTATTTTTCGTGTACATTTTAACTTTATAAGGCACCTCTATTAAATTAGTAGCAAATAGCATATTTTTGTCGTAAACAAGACTGTGTCGTGACTTGATTCAAAGTGACGTTAGAAAAACTGAATTAATAGAGGTGCTTTATTTATCTAAAAAGTGTCCTCTGTGTGTAATCACCAAAGCTTTCTGTGCCTTGTTTGTTGTTAGTATATTTTTTGAAAAGGTCATCCAATGTGCTTAAAATTTCCGTTTCATCAGCTTCCTTCAGATAAACGGTATTTAAACGTTCACCTTCATAATCACCGCCAAGGCGCAAAACATATTTTCCTGGATTTTTTCCGACAAGCCCTATTTCTGCGAGGTAGGAACGCCCACATCCGTTCGGGCATCCTGTAATACGTGTAGTAATCGGACGGCTCAAAATACCATGTTTTGTTTGCAGAGCTTCGACTTTGCTTACAAACTCCGGTAAGTAACGTTGCCCTTCTGCCAATGCAAGCGGACAAGTTGGCAACGCTACACACGCCATCGCTTCGCGACGTGTCGGATTCATCGCATCAATGCTAATGCCATGCTTAGATAAAATGCTTTCGAATTTTTGTTTATCTTTTTCTGCAATGTAAGTAAACATCACATTCTGGTTGCTAGTAAAACGAAATCCACAAAAGTTTTCTTCCGCAATTTCTTTCATGGCGCTCTTGATATTGTATGAATGTTCATCAATAACACGCCCACTTTCGACAAAGGCGGTGTAATACCACTGTCCTTTATAATCTTGTACCCATCCAAACGCATCGCCTCGATGAGTAAAGGCTGGAACATTGCGTGCGGGCTCTATTTTATAACCAAGGCGATTTTCAAGTTCACTGACAAAAAAAATCAGTCCCAGGCGATCAAGTGTATATTTCAGGCGTGCTAATTTTCGGTCTTCGCGATTTCCGTAATCACGCTGAACCGCTGCAATTTGCCAGCAGATATCGAGCGCCTTACTTTTTGGCACAAAGCCGATGATATCACTACGTCGTGGATAGGTTTTTTCATTTCCGTGTGTTACTCCCAGGCCGCCGCCAATAGCTACGTTAAAGCCTTCAAAATGTTCACCTTCACCAACGGCAATAAGACCAATATCATTCATAAATATATCCACATCATTATGTGGTGGAATGGCTATGGCAATTTTGAATTTACGAGGAAGATACCGGTCTTGATATAAAGGGTCTTCTTCTGCCTCATGTCCAGGGGGAAGCTTCTCTCCGTCAAGCCAAACCTCGCTGTATGCTTTTGTTGTAGGTAATAAATGATCACTGATTTTCTGTGCATATTGGTGAACTTCTGTATGGAAACGTACAATGGAGGGGTTTGATCCTGTCATCACATTGCGATTTACATCCCCGCATGCTGATATCGCATCTAAGCCAAGAGCATCAAAATCCTTCATTGTTGGTTTCATTCGGGTTTTGACAACACCATGAAACTGTACTGTTTGGCGGGTGGTGATTTTAATCACGCCACTTGCTTTGTCATCACAGCTCTCTTGCAGTCCAAGCCATTGTTGAGCGCTCACATCTCCGCCAGGAATGCGTAGACGAATCATAAATGAATATGACCACTCCAATTTTTTGTCATCGCGTTCGGCACGCCGGTCACGATTGTCTTGAATATAAGAGCCATGAAATTTAATGAGCTGTTTGCCTTCTTCATTTACATTTCCCGTGAGCAGATTTTCCATCTGTTCGCTCAAATCACCACGAAGGCCACGACTTGAGGTTTTCATGCCCTCAACTTCTGAAAGATTTTCCGGTTTGTTGATCTCTGTATCCATTAGTAAACATCCTTTAAGTAACGATCATTTTCTTCTAAATCCGCAACAAAATCCGCAGCTTCTTCGGGGGATAAAGATTTGTGCGCGATAATTATATCAATAAGCGCTTGATCAACGTCTTTGCTCATTGGGTCTTTGGTTCCGCAGAGATAAAGCGTTGCGCCATTATCAATCCATTCCATCACATCTTTCGCTTTTTCTTTTAGGCGATCCTGCACATAAACTTTATGTTCTTGGTCACGAGAGAACGCCAGATCAATTTTATGCAGTGCTTCAGTAGCCAGATGTTCCTGCCATTCGGTTTGGTAAAGAAAATCACAATGCATATGCTGAGCACCAAAGAATAACCAGTTACGCCCGCTGGCTCCACGTTCTGATCGCTCATAAATAAAGGATCTGAATGGCGCGATGCCTGTGCCAGGACCAATCATGATTATATCTTTATCGTCTGAGGCAAGATTAAAACATTGATTTTGATGAATATAAAAATCAACTTCATCACCTTCCTGCCGTTCCGCCAAATATTTAGAGTAAATGCCATAACCAATACTGTCATTTTCATTTTTATGTGTTGCCAGTGCGACAGTCAGATGAATTTCGCCCTCATGGTAAGAGGGGGAGGAGGAAATAGAATAAAGTCTTGGTGCATTGTCACCATTGGTTATTTCATCCGGAAGCATAATGCCAGCAGCATCTCCGCAGGTATAAATAACAGCATCTTCATATTCTATTTCGATATGAAAGGTTTGCTTGGTTGAATCAATATCATTCAGATTGACGATATGCTTTACGATACCTTTAATCGGCTCCAGGCGTGTATACCCTTTGCCGGTATGTACAACAGGTTCTTCATCTAAAGAGGAAGCTATCTCTATGTTAGAAGCGCTTGCACCGACCAAGTCATTCGTCGATTTAACTGTTTGTTCAATCCATGCTGGTGTGTGACTTGCATAATCAACATCAAACAGCAGAGGGTCTTGAAATGGTTTCCCGCCGAGGCGTTGTAACTCTTTATCCAGTTCGGTTGCTGCCCCACAGAATATTTCATAACTGGAGTCACCAAGCCCTGCTATGGCATAGTTTAAGCCACTGAGTTGCCCATCACTTGTATTTTTAAGTTCTTTAAAAAATGGAAGAGCGCTTTCTGGTGGGTCACCTTCTCCGTGTGTACTAATGATGAATATCGTAATCGTGTCCGGATTGATATCTTTAGCCTTCAATCGATTAACTGCTGAAGTTTTAACTTTATATCTCGCGGCCTTTATTGCCTTCATTACCTGAAGTGACAGACCCTTGGCGTTGCCGGTCTCTGTTGCGAAATAAATTATTGTAGGTGGTTTTGCGACATCAGGACTGCAGGTTGCTACATTGGTATTAAAATTTCCAATTTGTCCTTGCATGTAGCCCGCAAGCCAGATCTTCTGCTCATGATTAATGCTATCAAGCAGTTGTTCCAATAATTTTTGCTGATTTTTTATAAGCATATCTAATTTTTCTCCCTATTCCATGTTGTGCCCGTGCTAATTTTCCATCAACCATATGGGCTTGTATTACTTGACTTGTGTATTATCGCTTTGTCCTTATCCAGTGGCTTGCATACTGGTTTTCATTAGGTTTTAGGGTGTGCATACATACATGGCATACATCGGGTAGACATACAACCATTATACGGAGTTCCACATGCGTAAATATAGTTTTTTAGAAGTGTATGTGCAACATCGTTCAAGCTACACCCTTTTATAGTATTTCATCCTTTATTGGCCTCTGAATCTAGTTATTTGGAATAATTGATGAAGTGTTTGTATTGAAAGGGGTTGATCAAAATATCAATACAGTCTAATAAACGATTTAGAGGACAAATTTTTATGTGTTTAATTATATTAATGAAATTAATTAGTACACCTTTGTTGCGGTTGTTTGTATTGACGATATATCGGGATATGAAAAATATCCACTTCCTTAATATTTAGAGTAATTGTTTCTACTTTGTCATATTTATCCTGTTGAGTTCAAAGGAGACATAGTGTTGTCGTGGCTAGATTAATGGATGTTAATATTTGAAAAAGTAAATATTCCATAGTCTTTGAGAATCAAATTGCATAATACATTCTCTTCATTCTATGGCGGCGTTTGAATTTTTTAATGAGGTTGTTATTAATCATTGGTTTTTCCATTCTGTAAGATTAATAGGTCACATACTTAATACATAAATATCAAATGCTATGGTATATACCCGTGGCGTTATGGATTTAGGTCTAATTGTACGCCCTATTTCCTCCATGGCTGCGTTGAAATTCCTTGCAATAGAACGACTATTACGCGTCATTTCGCCTTGTCATGAAGAAAATATGACGCACACTTAGACCTAAATCCATAACGTCACGGGTATATGTAAAAACGTCTCCAGAAAAAGTCCAAAATAAATGGGTTCAATATGGAAAACCTATTTGAAAGAGATGGAAATTACTTCAATGCGTTTATTGAAAAATGTAAAATCTGATTTCCTACATCACACTATTTCCTTGAAGAGTGGAGGCGTAATAAACTCCATTATTTCCAGGGTTATGTTTCGTTGAACAATCGCACATCCAAAACCAAATCGCAACTAGATTTAGAGAGTGGGTGTTATAAAAATAAACACGATTGAATTTTCCCGGATGGGTTTCATCTGGATTTTGTATCAGGAATTAATGATTATTTTATTTGGGTGATTTTAATGAAATATTGGTGGCTTTTAATAATTAAGATTGTTTAAACCATATTTAAAATATTATTCATCCTGAGTAATTTTAGTGAAATTTCCATGATTGATATACATGGGTTTACTTAAACAAGTCAGTATCAACAACGGTTGTTGTGAGTGTTGCCTAGATTGATGAATGATTTGAAAAATAAATTATAGCATTTTCATTATGGTAAAAAGGCGTTAATTATTAGGATCGAATATCCTTCGATCTGAAATAATAATGCTCTCAGATTAAGATACCTGTGGTATTTAATATTTCGGCTTTATTACGCATCCTCTTCGTTCCATGGTTGCGTTGAAATTATTCGCTATAGTCCGACGATGACTTGCAGCTACTTCTGCATCACTTATAACAGCCTGCTGTTAGTATTCTACCTACGGCCATCCTTGACCTGATCATCATTTTTCATCGCCATAAATGAATATGCATAGCCTAAAAACTTAAATCTCAAAATCTATGGGTCTATTTTCCTTTGGCATTAAAAAACCACTGCAGATTAGTCGGTTATCAGGTAAAGGGTTGCAAAGAATAGGAGGGCATACTTTTTCTATGCGTTGCTAATGACAATAGTGATCGTTATACCTAAATGATAGATTTTTAGATAGAACTCCGCCATCAAATTTATTCAGTTATAGAGGTATTGCTTAGAATGTTTTTTCTACTATCAAACACTACGGGTATATAAGCTGTGAATATTATATGTGTGAAATTTTTATATCGCACTACAAAATAAAATAATTATCAAATGTAATAAAATTGATTTAAACATTTGTTATATGGCCTATGGCGGATTTATTTGACAATACAGTCTTGTCGATACCTATTTTTGATAATCCGTAGTGCTTATATTTTGAACATATTCACTGTTCATTTTATAGGCAGTCGAAATGCCAAGTAATAGTTATATTATCGTGAGGAATTTCAATACTGCTATAGCATGTTTGTAACAGTTTTGGATGAAATTAATTTATGAATTTATTTAATCATTGGATGATTAAACGGCTACTAATTCCAGACAGAAAATTAGTGCGTACTAGTACTAATAATTACTGCGTATTACTACTGGTAATCAATACGTATTACTACTAAGAATCACTAAGTATTAGTGCTAAATAATCACTACGTGTTCGTACTCAATAGTCACTACGTATTACTACTA
>Ga0316202_10001440_pt1 | contig 18574 bp, 18 predicted proteins | sample 3monrhotite_MG_FD_204934 | JGI IMG/M metagenome (GOLD analysis project Ga0316202, IMG submission 204934) | Microbial mat bacterial communities from mineral coupon in-situ incubated in ocean water Damariscotta River, Maine, United States -... | ecosystem: Environmental > Aquatic > Marine >... | reverse complement strand
CACGCACACCTGGGCGGATGAACAATTCGTCAATGATGGCGTCCAGACCGCCAAACTCCACGGACCAGCCGAAACAAACGACGATATAGCCAATTGGCGCGCGTGGCGGCCCGATCAGATAGGCCGCGCCGTGCGGGATACCATCCAGCAACGGGGCCAGACCCGCGCGGCGGGCCTCATCCGACATTTCGATGCCTTCCTCGGCATGAAACGCGGCAGCAAGCGTGGTGATCTTGTCCAGATGTTCCGGCTTGGCAAGGGTGAGCGCGGCGCTCACAACCGGGCCAATCTGTCGGTCAGCAGCGCAAAGAAACCATCCGCATCGATATCTCCCATGAATGTCGCGTTGGCCGGACGATCCGTCACGCGCCACCAGTCGGCAACGGTCATGCCCATGGTCAATTCCGACTGGGTCTCGATCTCGACGTTGATGTGACGGCCTGTGAACAGATCGGGGTTGATGAGATAGGCGGTGACGCAGGGATCATGCAGCGGCGCCCCGGCTGATCCGTATTTTTCCTTGTCGAAGCGTTCAAAGAAATCGGTCATTTCTGCCACGGCATTGCCTACAGGCGTGCCGATATTGCGAAAGGCATCGTTGCGCGGTTTTGTGACCAATGCCTTATGGGTGACATCGAGCGGCATCACCACAATAGGAGCGCCACATTTAAACACGATATCAGCCGCTTGCGGATCGACGTAAATGTTGAATTCCGCCGCGGGTGTGATGTTTCCCCCCTCGAAATAGCCGCCGCCCATCAGCACGATTTTGGCGATGCGATTGGCGATATCGGGGGCCTTTTGCAGGGCTGTGGCAATGTTGGTGAGCGGGCCAAGCGGGCACAAAGTGATCGTACCAGGGGCATATTCCCGCAACTGATCAATGATGAAATCCACCGCGTGACCGTCTTGCAAAGGCATGACCGGATCGGGAAGATCGGGGCCATCGAGGCCGGTTTTGCCATGCACATGTTCTGCCGTGACCAGATCGCGGCCAAGGGGGCGGTCACAACCGGCAAAGACTTTGACATCGCTGCGCCCTGCCAATTCGCAGATGATCCGCGCGTTTTTCGAGGTCAGATCAAGCGGCACGTTGCCTGCCACACAGGTGATACCCAGCACCTCCATATCTTCGGGGCTGGCCAGAGCCAGAAGGATCGCGACAGCGTCATCCTGTCCGGGGTCTGTGTCGATGATGATCTTACGGGCGGGCATAGTGTGTTCCTTTTTTCCACTGGAATAGGGCATGAGGTTAGCGAACAAAAGGTCCGTTCACTCCTTGTTGGCGGCGGCACGCTCATCCGCCTTAATCTCATTCCACAATGCGTCCATCTCATCCAGGTTGCTTTGTGCGGGCGTTTTGCCAATGGCGGCCAGCCTTGTTTCGATCTGGCTAAATCGGCGCTCGACCTTGGTGTTGGTCAGGCGCACAGCAACCTCGGGATCGACGCCCAAATGCCGGGCGAGATTGGCCATAACAAACAAAAGATCGCCAAATTCCGCCTCAACCTCTGCCTGATCCATGTTGTCACGGGCCTCAACCAATTCACCCGCTTCCTCGGCGATTTTGCTTAGAACATCTGACGTATTGTCCCAATCAAAGCCGACACGCGCCATCCGTTTTTGCAGTTTGACGGCCCGTGTCATACCGGGCAGGCCAATCGCGACCCCGTCCAAAGCGCCTTTCTGCGCTTTTCCCGCACGTTCCTGCGCTTTGATCGCTTCCCAATCGGCGGTCTGCTGTTCGGCGGATTTGTCGCGCGATTCATCGCCGAAGACATGCGGGTGCCGCGCCACCATTTTATCGCTGATGTTCTGCACCACGGATTGAAAGCTAAAATGCCCGGCCTCTTCGCCCATTGCGGTGTGATAGACCGTCTGCAACAGCAAATCGCCCAGTTCGCCTTCAAGCTCCGGCCAATCTTGGCGCTGGATCGCATCGGCAACTTCGTAAGCCTCTTCAATGGTGTAGGGGGCGATGCTGTCAAAATCCTGCTCGATGTCCCAAGGGCATCCGGTGTCGGGGTCACGCAGGCGGCGCATGATCTCTAGCAGGCGTTCGATACCTGCGGATTGGTCGTTAATCAGGGTGTCGGGCATTGCAGCTTTGTCCTTGGTGGTGTCAGATGCAGCCTGATCAATTCTGAACCAAGGAGTCCACCCCATGCCTGTCGTCAACCGCATCGCCGATTTCAGTGCTGACATGGCCAAGTGGCGTCAACATCTGCACACGATCCCTGAATTGGGGTTGGAATGCCATCAGACTGCTGCCTTTGTGGCGGAGCGTTTGCGCGAGTTTGGGGTCGATGAAATTTACGAGGGGATCGCAACAACCGGCATCGTGGCCATCATCAGCGGGCAAGGCGATGGGCCAACCATGGGCCTGCGCGCCGATATGGATGCGCTGCCGATCACCGAAGAAACCGGTGTGCCTTATGCCAGTACCCATGAGGGAAAAATGCATGCCTGCGGACATGATGGCCATACTGCGATGCTGCTTGGGGCGGCGAAATATCTGGCGGAAACCCGAAATTTTGCAGGGCGCGTGGCGTTGATGTTCCAGCCTGCCGAAGAGTTTGGCGGCGGCGGTGAAATTATGGTGCAAGAGGGCGTCATGGACCGTTTCAACGTCCAGCAGGTTTATGCGCTCCACAATGCGCCGGGGCTTGAGTTTGGCCGCTTTCACACCACGCCGGGGCCCATCATGGCGGCGGCGGATACCTTTACGATCAACCTCACCGGCAAGGGTGGCCATGGTGCCCGCCCGCATGATTGCGTTGATCCCGTCGTGGCGGCCTGCGCGATCGTGCAAAGCTTGCAAACCATCGTCAGCCGCAACGTTGATCCACGTCAGCAATTGGTTGTTTCGACAACACAAATTCACACTGGCACCACCGACAATGTGATCCCCGAAGAGGCCTATATCAACGGCACTGTACGCACCTTTGACAAGGATGTGCAGGCCATGGTCGTGCGCCGGATGCAGGCGATTGTGGACGGTCACGCGGCCAGTTTTGACCTCAAGGCAGAGCTGGATTTTGAATTTGGCTATCCGCCCACGGTCAATGATCCGGGCAAGGCAGGGTTTGCCGTGGATGTGGCAGGCGAAGTTGCGGGTGAGGCAGGGGTTGAGGCGGATTTTCCGCCTGTGATGGGCGCCGAGGATTTTTCCTATATGCTTGAGGCACGGCCCGGTGCCTATCTGATGCTCGGGCAGGGTGAGGGCGCAGGCGTGCATCATCCCAAGTACAATTTCAACGATGATATCGCCCCCATCGGCGCGTCCTTCTTTGCGCGCCTGGTGGAGCGGGCACAGCCTGTTGCGGGGAAATAACATGGCGCTGGAGGATGCAAAAACCCAGGTTGATCAGGCGTTTACCCGTGATGATCTAAAGGGGCCAAGTTTCGAGAATGCTTTTGGCGGGGCGACGTCATTTTTGCGGCGGCGCTACACCAAGGATCTGACGGGCGTTGATATTGCGGTGACGGGCGTGCCGTTTGACCAGGCGGTGACCAACCGTACCGGCACCCGCCTTGGCCCGCGTGCGATCCGCGAGGCGTCCAGCTTGCAACCCTATGATCCGCCCTATGGCTGGGACTTTGATGTGCTGAGCGAATTTGCCATCGCGGACTATGGTGATCTGGCCTTTGATTATGGCCATGTCAGTCAGTTTCCCGCCGCTTTGACTGCGCATATCAAGGGTATTCTGGATGCCGGTGCGGCCAGCGTTGTGCTGGGCGGTGATCATTACATCAGCTTTCCGATCCTCAAGGCCTATGCCGAAAAGTATGGGCCAATCAGCCTGTTACAGTTTGATGCTCACTCGGATACATGGCCGGATGACGACATGGACCGGATTGATCATGGGACGATGTTTTACAAAGCGGTGAAGTCGGGCATCGTCGATCCAAAAACTTCCGTTCAGGTGGGCATTCGCACGACCAATCCGGACACTTTGGGGGTCACAACCATTGACGCCCGTGAGGTGCATGAGCTGGGGCCTGCCGCTGCCGTGGCGAAGATCAAAGCGGTTCTGGGGGACCGGCCGTGCTATTTGACCTTTGACATTGATGCGCTTGATCCGGCCTTTGCCCCCGGCACTGGAACGCCGGTGTGGGGCGGTCTGACCTCGGCGCAGGCGGCGATCATGCTGCGCGATTTGGCAGGGATCAACATCATGGGAGGCGACATTGTTGAGGTATCTCCCCCCTTTGACACCACTGGCGCAACCGCGATTGCAGGGGCTCATGTGGCCACTGAAATCTTATGTTTGCTGGGCCACCGGATGAGGACCGCATGAGCGAGAAAAACCAACCCATCGGCGGCAATGATCTGGCGCGGTTCTCTGGGCCGAACACCTTTATGCGGCTCCCTTCGGTGAATGATCTGGCGGGGCTGGATGTTGCTGTTTTGGGTGTTCCTATGGATATTGGTACCAGCTGGCGTTCCGGTACCCGCTTTGGTCCCAAACAGATCCGTGCAGAATCGGGGATGTTGCGGCCCTATAACCTTGGCACTGGGGCCGCGCCGTTTGATGCGTTGCAAGTTGCAGATATTGGTGATCTGGCGATCAATACCTTTTCCCTGAGCGACAGTTTGCGCATTATTGCAGAGAGTTACGATGCAATTCTCAAGCATAACGTGAAGCCGCTTGCCATGGGTGGTGATCATTCGATCACCCTGCCAATCTTGCGGGCGATGGCGCGCAAACACGGGCCAGTGGCCTTGGTCCATGTGGACGCTCATGCCGATGTAAACGATGAGATGTTTGGTGAGCGTGAGACACACGGGACGGTGTTCCGCCGCGCATATGAAGAAGGGCTGATAAATCCTTCAAAAACCTATCAGATTGGCATTCGGGGCTCGGGCTATTCTGCAGAGGATTTCTCAGAAGCCGCTGGTTGGGGGTTTCAGCAGTTCCCGGCAGAGGGGCTTTGGGGGCGTGATCTGTCATCATTGGGCGCTGAGGTCCGGCGCGACATTGGCGATCTGCCTACCTATGTGACTTACGATATCGACAGTCTCGACCCCGCCTTTGCCCCCGGTACGGGCACGCCTGAGATTGCCGGATTGACCACGCCGCAGGCGTTGCAACTGATCCGCGCCCTGCGCGGGGTCAACATCATCGGCGGCGATCTGGTCGAGGTGTCTCCGCCCTATGACACCTCTGGCAATACCGCGCTGACGGGGGCGAATATCCTGTTTGAGATGCTATGTGTTTTGCCCGGTGTCAGCTACCGATAGGCTCAGCCAAACAATATGAAAAAGGGAATTGTGATGTTCATTTGGGTGGTTCTGCTGCTGGTTGTGGGGGCTGCGGCTTACGTACGGCTGGCCCCGTCGGATCAAAGAAAGTGGCACAAAGCTGCGTCTTTTCAAAGCATTGAAGAAAAGCGTGGCAAGGGTTTCTACATCTGGCGGCAGGCGGTTGAGGATGATGGAACAGCCGCACTTGCCGCGTTGGACCGGATCATCCGCGCAGAGCCGCGCACAGCGCTTTTGGCCGGGTCATTGGCAGACAAACAGCTGACCTATGTGTCGCGCTCTAAGGTTGTCGGCTTTCCGGACTATACGACAATCGGCATCTACCAAACGCCAGATGGGCAACGCTATCTTGAGGTTTATGGCCGTTTGCGGTTTGGCCGGTCAGATCTTGGGGTAAACGCCAAGCGGATTAAAGGTTGGCTCGGGCAATTGCAGGTTTGAGGACAGGCAACCTTGCTGTACCTCGCGCCACATCGGTACGTTCAATGACATCTGGCACTGTGCCATGAACATGCGGCCATCCACTTGCAAACAAATGGTTTCGCCCAGCTCGACCCGGCTGCCGGAACGGTCGGTGCAATAGCAATCAATGGTCTTGCCTCCGGGGCCGACCACATCGGCGGTTGCGGGCAGGGCGATCAGACTTGCGAGCAGGGCAATGCGTTTCATGAGGGGCACTATAGCACGACGCGGCCCTTGACCAAAGCCCCTGCATCCGCCAGAGGTTTGCCATGATCCCGATCGACCGACTTGAACAGATTTCCCAACGTTTCCAGTATCTGGAAGCGGCCATGTCCGCAGGTTCTGACGGGGCGGATTTTGCCGCTCTGGCCAAGGAATACTCAGATTTGCGCCCCGTGGTGGAGCAGATCACCGCCTACAAGCAATTGCTCAGCGATCTGGCCGAGGCCGAGACGATGCTGGCAGATCCCGAGATGGCAGAGCTGGCGCAGGAGGAATTGCCCGCGCTCAAGGCCGCGCTGCCCAAGGCGGAGGATGCCTTGCAACTGGCACTGTTGCCGCGTGATGCGGCGGATGCCAAACCGGCGATGCTTGAGATCCGCCCGGGCACCGGGGGGGACGAAGCCGCACTTTTTGCCGCAGATCTGCTGCGCATGTACCAACGTTATGCCGAGGCGCGCGGCTGGGGGTTTGAGCTGATCGAAGAGCAGATGACCGAACTGGGCGGCGTCAAAGAGGTGGTCGCGCATATCAAGGGCGAAAACGTTTTTGCCCGGCTCAAATTCGAAAGCGGTGTGCACCGGGTCCAGCGTGTGCCGACCACGGAAAGTGGCGGGCGTATTCACACGTCAGCGGCAACCGTTGCGGTGCTTCCAGAGGCCGAAGATGTTGACATCGAGATCAACGCCAATGACCTGCGGATTGATACGATGCGGTCGTCCGGTGCGGGCGGCCAGCACGTGAACACCACCGATTCCGCCGTTCGGATCACCCATTTGCCGACCGGAATTGTTGTGACCTCATCGGAAAAATCCCAGCACCGTAACCGCGACAAAGCCATGCAGGTGCTCAAAGCGCGGCTCTATGATCTGGAACGCAGCCGGGTTGATAGCGAACGGTCGGCAGACCGTGCCGCGCAGGTGGGATCGGGGGATCGGTCAGAGCGGATTCGCACCTATAACTTCCCGCAGGGGCGCATGACGGATCACCGGATCAACCTGACTTTATACAGGCTGGACAGTGTGATGCAGGGCGATCTTGATGAGATTGTTGATGCCCTGACCGCAGATGCACAAGCGCAGCAACTGGCCGAGATGAACCAATGAGCGCACCCACGGCGGCACAGGCGATGGCCGCCGCCGCAGCACGGCTCAGGGCCGCAGGTGTGCCCGATCCGGCGCGAGATGCGCGGATTTTGCTGGCACATGCAGCCTCGGTGGATGCGGCGCGGGTGACATTGATCGCCCCCGAAGAGATTGCACCCGAGATTGCCGAGCGGTTTGAACAGTTGATTGCCTTGCGCGCTGTGCGGGTGCCGGTGTCACAATTGATTGGCAGTCGCGGGTTTTATGGCCGCGATTTCAGGATCAGCCGCGATGTGTTGGATCCGCGCCCCGAAACCGAGACCCTGATCGAACTGGCGCTCTCTGCCCCGTTTGAACGGGTGCTGGATCTTGGCACGGGATCGGGCTGCATTCTGGTGACATTGCTGGCGGAGCGGCGCACCGCGACCGGGGTCGGCGCCGATCTGTCCGAGGCCGCCTGTTTGCAAGCCAGCGCCAACGCGGTGCTGCACGAGGTGGCTGGACGGGCAGAGGTGATCCAGTCCGATTGGTTTGACAAGGTAGAGGGACGCTTTGATCTGATCCTGTCCAACCCGCCTTATCTGGCCGCAACCGAAATGGCCGATGTTGCGCCCGAGTTGCGTGACCATGAACCAGCGATGGCACTGACCGATGGTTTGGACGGGCTGTCCGTGTACCGGATCATCGCAGATCAGGCGCAGGGCTACCTGACCGCTGAGGGCCGCGTTTTGGTTGAGATCGGGTGGCAACAGGGCGATGCGGTTTGCGCGATTTTCCGTGATGCAGGTTGGGCCGGGGTGACCTTGGCACATGATCTTGACGGGCGCCCGCGTGTCGTTTGTGCCGATACACCCGCCTAATTGGGCAGAAAATCACCTATTTATCCGGATTTTCTGCACTTTTGGCTTGCCGCGGGTCACTTGAAATGCTTATTCAAAGATGTTGCAGCGGTGGATGCCTTAGGGCGGTCCCGCGCGGCGTTAAGCCCAACAAATAGCTCAACCGGGACTGAATGGCGGCCAAGTGCCACCCGGTTATTTTCGAAGAACAGCATACAAGGCTGAAATTTTTCATGAAATCCACGAGATCCCGGTCCCGGTCGAAGAACAATCGCAATCGCCAACAGCAAGGCGGTAACGTTGTTAATCGCGTCTTTGACAGCTCTGGCCCAGAAGGCAAAGTGCGCGGGACACCGCAGCAGGTGATTGATAAATACAATCAGCTGGCCCGTGATGCACAGCTGAGCAATGACCGCGTTGCGGCGGAGAATTTTCAGCAACACGCAGAGCATTATCTGCGCATGTTGGCCGAAGCGCAGCGTGAGATGGACCAGCGCCGCGAAGAGCAAGAGCGCCAGAACCGTGAGCGTCAGGCAGAGCGTGATCGCGAGCGGGCCGAGCGTCAGGAACGCGAAGCGAACCAGCAACCGCAGAACGACCCATCCAACGCGCCAAAGCCGGACGTGGGCGGCGGTGACAAGGCCGAGGCCAAGGGCAGCGATGAGGACAGCGGATTGGTGGAAACACCAGAGAGCAAACCCAAGCCCAAACGCCAGCCACGCCGTAAGCCCAAGCCGAAGCCCGAGGGCGATGCGCCGCAAAACAACGGCAGCGGTGATCAGCCTGAGGCGGCTGAATAGGTCGGCACTTTTTCGATTTTTAATTAAGAACTACAGCAACCGCCCTTCGGGGCGGTTTTGCGTTGTGGCGGTGTTATTGTTCAGTCCGGGTGCGTCAAAAAAGGAAGAAACGGGATCACTTGCCTTTGGCCTTGGCGACCTCGCGGGCCAAGGCGCAGAACCCTTCGAGGGAGACCTGTTCGGCCCGTTCGGTGGGTTTGATCCCGGCGGCGTTCAGCACGTCTTCGATCTGGGGCACCACACCTTTTAATGCAGCCCGCAGCATCTTGCGCCGTTGGTTGAAGGCGGCGGCGACAACATGGCTCAGCACGGCAGGATCAGCGGGAAAGCGCGGCTCGGGCAGGGCGTCCAGATGCACCACGCTGGAGGAGACTTTGGGCGGCGGGGTAAAGGCGCCGGGGGGCAATTGCAGCACGATCTTTGCGTCAGCCCGCCATTGCGCCAGAATTGCGAGGCGCCCGTAAGCTTTGGATCCCGGCTGCGCCACGATCCGCTCGGCGACCTCACGCTGGAACATCAAGGTCAGGCTTTGCCAAAACGGCGGCCATTGCGGCGGGGTCAGCCAACGCACCAGCAGTTCAGTGCCAACATTATAGGGCAGGTTCGCCGCCACACGGATGGGCGGGGTTAGATGCGCAAGTGGATTGATCTCAAGCGCGTCCCCTTCGATCACCGTCAAGCGGTCCGGATAGGCCTCTGCGATTTCATTCAGGGCAGGCAGGCAGCGGCTGTCTTTTTCGATGCACAGCACCCGCCGCGCCCCTTCGGCCAGCAACCCGCGGGTCAGCCCGCCAGGGCCGGGGCCAATTTCCAGCACGTCACAGGCGGTCATATCTCCCGCTTGCCGCGCGATCTTGGCGGTGAGGTTCAGGTCCAACAGAAAGTTCTGGCCCAAAGATTTGCGTGCCGAAAGCCCGTGGGTGGCGATCACGTCGCGCAGCGGCGGCAGGGTGTCGATTGCGCTCATGTGCTTTGGGCCATTCTATATGCAGTTTTGATCGCTTCGATCATGCTGGTTGGGTTGGCGATGCCTTTGCCCGCGATGTCAAAGGCGGTGCCGTGATCGGGCGAGGTGCGCACGAAGGGCAGGCCCAGCGTCACGTTGACCCCGCGGTCAAAGTCCAGCGTCTTGATCGGGATCAACGCCTGATCGTGATACATCGCCACAGCCGCGTCATAACGGGCGCGGGCGGCGGCGTGAAACATCGTGTCGGCGGGCAGTGGCCCCGCCAGATCAAAGCCCTCGCTGCGCATCTGGTCCAGCAGGGGGGCGATCCAATCGCATTCCTGCCGGCCCATGGCGCCGCCTTCGCCCGCGTGCGGGTTCAGGCCGGCCACAGCGAGGCGCGGTGCGGCAATCCCGAACATATCGCGCAGCCCCGCATGGGTGATCTCGATGGTGCGGCGGAGTTTCTCGGGGGTCAGGGCAGTTGGCACCTGATCCAGCGCGATGTGGATTGTCGCTGGCACCACCCGCAACTGGTCAGAGGCCAGCATCATGACCACATCTTCTACTCCGCCAAGCGCGGCGAGGTATTCTGTGTGGCCGGGATAGGCAAAATCTGCGCCATCCATCAGTGCCTTCTTGTGGATGGGCGCGGTGCACAGGGCGGCGGCCTGTCCACCGCGGACCAAACCAACACCGGCGGCGATCACGTCTATCACATGTTGTGCATGGGTAGGATCGGGCTGTCCGGGGACGGAGAGGCCGCCGAAATCATATGCCAGAACGGGCAGGGTGCGAGGCGACAGTGCGGCGGCTTGCGACGCATCATTAACCACTTCATAAGCGGTGCCTTGCGGCAGATGGCGCGGATCACCCAGCCACAGCAGCGGGATTTCGTCCTTCAGCGCGGCCCATGCTGATGCGGCGATTTCCGGTCCTATGCCTGCGGGTTCACCGCAGGACAGGACAACCGGCCGCCTGCCAAGGCTCATTTGTAAATGATGCGGGCTTCGGCGCGCAATTGCTGCAACAACTGGTTGGAATAGCCTTGCAGCTTTTGCTGGCGCAGGGCGCTCAGTACCGCATCGCGGTCGGTCTCTGCGTTTGCCTCCGCCGTGCGTTTGCACAGCATCAACAGCACAAGGTTCTGACCGTTCGCGCGGGTCAATGCCGTGGAGGTTTCGCCCGGGTCCAGTTTGGACAATTCGATGGCATAGTCCTTGGGCAATTCGCCGGGTTTCTTGGTCTCGCGCACCAGAACCTCGGCAGGTTGGCCTTTGGCGATCCCATAAAGGTCGTCGCAGACATCAACCTTGCCTTGCACACGCGCGGCCTCGGCCAATGCGGCCTCTGACCGGCCGCCAGGGATGAAATAGGCGGCATATTCGATGGCAGAATAGCTTTGGGTTGGGGTGCCGGTTTCCTCAATCGCTCGCAGCTGGAACAGCGCCACGGCATTGGGGATTGGCAGCGGAGACGTGACCTCACCGGGGGCAAGGGCCAGCAACAGCGGTTGCAGCGACGGCGGCAATTTGGACAGCGGTGTCCAAGGCAGACGTCCGCCCGCACCGCGAGAGGCGGTCGCGGAATATTTCCGCGCATAGCTAGAGAACTCCGCCTCAGAGGTGGACTGCGAAATTTGGCCCGCCAAAGCATTGACCCGCGCGGCCTGTGGCGGAGGCGCGGGGATGATGATCTCAGAGACCAACACACGCAGACCGCTGCCGCCGCTGCTGGCGCCCATGGCGCGATCAATCTCGGCTTCGGTGATGTTTACCGAATTGAGGTATCGCGCACGGATCAGTTCGCGCCAGATCAGCGATGTGGTGACATAGTCGCGGAAGGTCTCGCGGGCGACGCCGGATTGCTCCAGCGCCTTGGTAAATTCTTCGGTGGTGAGATTGGCGCGGGCGGCAAATTCGCTAAGCCCTGTTTGGGTGCCTTCCTCGGTCAGCTCAAGACCCACATCGCTTGCAGCACGGTTGCGCAGGCGATCGTCGATCAAACCTTCAACAACGCTGTCGCGGTCAGATCCCGGCGCGTTCAGCAGCTGCAAGAACCGCTGGCGCTGTTGCACTTCGAATTCTGTGACCACCATGCTGTCGATCCGCGCCACTGGCGCAAACATGTTCTGGGCAGTGGCCGCTTGTGCGCCAAGCGTGACAGCCGCCATCAGCGACAGCGTCCGAGCCGCCTTGGTAAGGGTGGTAAAGATCATTTCCGACATGAGCGCAGGTATCTCTCTGTTCCGGTTGACGCGGCAAAGCCCCGTAGGCCGACGTTAAAGCCGATATTGGTGGTAGGCTCAACACTAGTTGAGGATGAATAGCTCCGCCAGACCGAGAGATCGACGGTAACGCATTCATTGTCATATTGCAGACCCACACCCGCCGTTGCGGCGCGGTCGTCTGCCACGTTGAACCGCCAATCGGCACGGGCAGTCCATTGGTTGTTGATCTGGTAGTTCCCCTTGAGGAAAATCTCAGACACGGCATCGGCGCGGTCTTCGGCCGGATCGGCATCAAGCCAGATGTAACTGCCCGAGACCCAACCGCGATTGAATTCCCAAATGCCGCGCAGCTCGGCTTTGGCGAAATCCAGATCCTCGTCGATCAGGCTGCGACCCAGTATCGAAAAGCCGCCCGGCATTTTCACCTGACCGGCAATCAGAAAGCTTGAGGTTGTGCCAGTCAGCCCAGAGGTCGCGGAAAAGGCGGTGTCCGGCTCACCGCGCAGCACCTGACCGACACTGACATTGGCGTTCCAGCCCGTCGGGTCAAACCGTGCCCAGTTGACGCCAATGGCGGCAACGGTTTTGCGTTCGCGGCGGTCTGGGCGCGGAAAGCGGGAGAGGGACAACAGGTTGCCTTCGTCAAATTCCACCCGCGTGCTTTCGTCATTTGGCACGTTTAGCCGGTTGCCGCCCGTCCAGGCCAATTGCGCCACAGGTTCCAACATCTGTGTCACGCCGCCTGCATCATGCCGTACCATCGGATAGCGCAGCGAGACCGCCGCGTGCGGCACAACTTCGGAATGGTTTTGCGGAAAGGTCTGATCCTGCGTGATGTCAAAAACGTTAAAGCTGGCACCCATGCGCAGATCAGCCACGATCCCAGAGGAATAGGTGAACCGGCGCAGCCATTCGGCCTGCCCATGCAAACGCGCCACATCGCGGCCATCGACGATCAGGTCCGCATCCGGCCCGTCTGTGTCCCGGTCCGAGTTGCGTCTGTGGCTGTGCGCGCGCAGGCTCAAGCGCAGCTCGCCGCCCCAAGCTTTTGGAAACAGGCGTTTTTCATATTCACCGTCCAGAACAATGGTGGGGAGGTTGTCGTTGATGTCACCGTCCCGCAGGCTTTCGAAATTGTAGACACTGGCGCGGATATACTCGTCCCGACGTGTCCGGCTGAGGGTGATGTCACTGGACAGGCGATCTCCGTCAAAATAGCCGTATTCGGAAAAATAGCTGCGGTCGCTGGTGGCTTGAATATCGAAGGTCAGCTTGTAATCCCGCTCAAGATCAAAGGCGCCCGATCCGATCAGATATCCGCGCAATTTGCCCGGCCTTTGGTCATCGCGGGTCAACGCCCCGTCAAAGGTGATATAGCCGCGCTTGAACGCTTGGCGGTAGCGCAGTTCAATCGTGCGGGTGGCGCTGGACAGGTAGGGCGTGATCGTCAGATCACGGTGATCGCCCAGCTTGATAAAATAGGGCAGCTTCAGCCCGGTTCCAAGCTGTGATGTGGTGCGGATGGATGGCACAAGAAAGCCCGTCGCCCGTTTTAGGTTTGGGTCGGGCAGGCGCAGATGCGGGATGTACAAAACCGGCACATTCAGAATGCGAAACTGTGCCTCGTCGAAATAGAGCTGCTGTTCCACCTTGTCATGGACAATCCGGCGGGCGCGGATCTGCCACAGGGGCGGGCGTCCATCCTGACAGATCCGGCAAGAAGTGACGGACGCTTTGTAAAGCTGGCTATAACGGCCATCGACCTGATTGATTTGCTGCGCGGCCAGTTGCAGTTGCTGGTTCAGGATCAGCCGGGCCGAAAGCAACAAGCCAGACCGCAGGCGGTTGTTCAGCTCGCCTGCGTCCGCGAGGATCACGCTGTCATCGCCATCGGTGATGACAATCGGCCCCTCAAGGATCAACGCGCCGGTGTCCTGATTGTAGCGGATCGCGCTGGCGCGGATCTGTGTGGTGCCTTGGAACGCCTCGACATTGCCCTGCGCCACCAAAGTACGGTCGCGGGTGATATAGACCTGATCGGCAATCAGAACTGCCGGTTGCGGCGGCGCGTCCTGGGCCAGTGCACCGAAGGTCAGCGCCGCGAAGGCCAGAACAGCAAAAAGAAAAGAACGCAGCAGCACCGGTCAGCCATCCTCTGCGTGAAGCAGCAGGCCAAGCGCCAGCAGAATCGCCGCCACGGGCGGTGCCCAAGCGGCCAGCATCACGGGAATTTGCCCGTTTTCACCTAAAATCTGCGCAAAACTGCGAATAAAATACAAACCAAACCCCAGCAGGACAGATGCCAGAACGGCCACCCCCGTGCCGCCAAAACGGGTATGGCGCATGGTAAAGGCACTCGCAACAAGAACCATCGCAACAAGGAAAAACGGCCGGGCGATTTCGGTTTGAAGCCAGACCTTGTGGCGGCGCGGACTGAAACCTGCTTGCTCCAACTGGCGGATGAATGTGGGCAGATCATAGATCGACACAGCCCCCGGTTTGCCGATGCTTTCGCGAATGCGGTCAAGGGTCAGCGACGATGGGATAACCAGCGTTTCAAACGTCTCGGCATTGGCCTCGGCGTTCTGTCCCGCGGTCAAAGGCCAGGATTTGGCGTTGCGCAGGGACCATTCGCCATCTTGCAAAGCGGCGCTTCCAGCCTCGATCCGGCGCACCGGGCCGTTGGCGTTGTCATAAGACAGGAACGTCACATCAAACAGCACCGATGCATCGGCATTGGACCGCCAGGCGCGGATCACGGTTTGCCCCGATGCGCTGCCTTGGCGCAGCCACAGACCTTCGTCGCTGATCGACAGGGCAGATGCGCCGCCTGCTCGATAGCTTTCCGAGAGCTGCAAATACCGGTTTCCGGTCGCAGCCACGATGGGGTTGAGCATGCCAACCGCCATAAAACCGATGATCAACGCGACCACCACGGGCGAGATGAGAGAGCGCAACGCAGACCGCCCCGCCGCCCGTGTCACCACCATTTCAGATGATCGTGCCAGCGAAATGAACAGTGTGACGGTTGCAAGGATCATGATCAGGGGCAGGATCAGATTGATGGTTTGCGGCGCATTGAGCAGGGTCAGCCCCATGATTTTTTGCCAGCCAATGTCATAGCTGCCAAACTTGCGTGCCTGTTCTACCGCATCCACCAACATCACCAGCGCAAACAGCACAGCTGTGATCAACAAAAAGGTCATCGCAAAACGGCGGGCAAAATACAGGTGCAGGATCATGTTGCGGCCCTTCTGCGGCGCAGGCGGTGCAGCCATCCGGGGTTGGCCGACTGCCAAAGCATTCCAATCACAAGTAAAAACCCGATCGCCGAAGGCAGATAAAGCAGCGGCCAGTTCTGCGCATCTGCCCGGACAATATCAACCAGAACGCCGCGAATGCCGTCGATTGAAATCAGCAAACCAAAGGCAATCGCCACCTCGCGCCAAACACCAAAGCGCGAGAAACCGCCCAAAAGCAAAGTGGCAAAGCCCACCAGCGCGGCAATCACGCAAAAAAGCGGTTGGGCAAATCGCGCGTGCAATTCCTCTGCGATGGATCCCGGTGCCTCGCCGGTATTGGCGGAAATGGTATCCCAATCGCCAATCAGATCGGGGGTGATCATATTGCCAACCGATTTGTTGCCCGTTGGCGCTTTGGTCATCAAGCCAGAGATATCAAAGGAAAAATCGCGAAATTTGGCAGTGGCAAGACGATTGTCCGCAGTGCCAAGCCGTTGCGCCAGCCCATCGACCATGATCAACGTCGTGCCATCCCCGTTGCGCACCAGATATGCCTCAGCTGCGGTGTAGATCACACCTTGCGCGGCATCGCGCCGGTCCGACAGGAATACATCACGCAACACCCCGTCTTCGTCGATCAATCGGGTGTAGAAGGTCACCATTTCAGTGGGATGCAGGAATGTGCCTTCGGTCAAAAGCCGCGATGTAACGTTTTGCGAGATCTCGTTTTCACGTTGGTTCAGCTGCGATTGCGCCATTGGCACCAGGTAATGGCTCAGCACGCTCATCATCAGGGCCACGCACAGACCGTAAACCAGAACCGGCCGCGCCAGCCGCCAAGGGCTGGTGCCGGTGGATTGCAAAACCGTCAGTTCAGATTCGCCGCTCATCCTGTTGGTGACATAGACCGCGCCCGCAAAGGCCGCGATGGGCAGGACCGTGGTGATCAGTTTCGGCAGGCTGAGCGAGGTAAACTCAAGAAAAACAAGGGCGGATTGCCCATCGCCGATCAAACGGTCAAACAGCACAACCGCCCGGTTGATCCAAAAAAGGGCCACCAGAACCAGCGCGAAAAAGCCGAACATCACAAGAAGCTGCGACAGCAAATAGCGGTCGAATTTGGCCACTGCGACTCCCCCAAGTTGCTCTAACGGCGTGTTGGCACAATCTTACTGCATTATCTGATCGGCGAAAACTGCTATCTGGTCATGTCGGCGGTGCCGCGCTAGGTCTTGTCGCGAAACCAGACAGAGGCCTGCGCAATGACAACTTTGACACCCATCACATTCGAGACCACCGAGATTGACCAGATCGCGGAGCATCAAGGGCGGATTGCCGTATTTGTAGATCCCGAAGGACGGCTCGATGCGGGGGCGCGGCGGGTCAACAAGCTGATGCGCGGTGCGCTGGTGCGGCTCGTTGAGGGCGATGGCTTTGCCAAGGCGAAGGCAGGGGACGTGCATGTCATGTCCTACCCGACAGGTCTGGCTGCGGAGGCAGTGGATGTGGTGTTCCTGCCGCGCAAGGCATCGGTACAAGAGGCGCGCCGTGCGGGCGCGTCATTGGCCAAGCGGCGCGGCAAAGCCAATGTGCTGGCCTTGGCAGCGGGCATGCGCCGGGTGGCCGAGATGGCCTTTGGTCTGGCGATGCGGGATTATGGCTATGACGCGCAGAAATCCGATGCCAAGCCGCGGGCCGGAGCCGTGACCGTCATGTGCAGCAAACCTGAGGACGCCAGCGAAGCCGCCGCGCCATTACTGGCCATAGCCGAGGGCGCCTTTATGACCCGCGATTTGACCAATGCGCCAGCAAATGTGTTGACCACCAGCAGCTTCGCCGATGAACTTGTTGCGATGGGTGAACTGGGCCTAAAGGTTGAAGTTCTGGATGAAGATGAGCTGGCAAAGCTCGGAATGCGAACGCTTTTGTGCGTTGGGCAGGGGTCCGACAGCCCTTCCAAGGTTGTGGTCATGCATTGGGACGGCGGCAAGAAAGGCGATGCGCCTTTGGCACTGGTTGGCAAAGGCGTGGTGTTTGACACCGGCGGGATCAGCCTGAAGCCCGGCGGAGGCATGGAAGACATGACCATGGACATGGGCGGCGCGGGCGTCGTGTCCGGCGTGATGCGCAGCCTCGCTTTGCGCGGGGCCAAGGCCAATGTCGTGGGTCTGGTTGGGCTGGTGGAAAACATGCCATCGGGCAACGCGGTGCGCCCCGGTGATGTGATCAAATCCATGAAAGGCGACACGGTTGAGGTGATCAACACAGATGCTGAGGGGCGTTTGGTGCTGTGCGATGTGATGTGGTACGCGCAAGAGCGTTTTAATCCCTCTGCGATGATTGATCTGGCGACCTTGACGGGCGCGATTATCATCGGGCTGGGCCATGAGAACGCGGGTGTGTTCTCCAACGATGATGACCTGTGCAATGACTTCCTCAAGGCCGCCAAGGCCGAGGGTGAAGGCGCGTGGCGGATGCCGCTGGGGCAGGCCTATGATGATATGCTCAAAAGCCGGATTGCGGACATGAAGAACATCGGCGGACGCCCTGCGGGCTCAGTCACGGCGGCGCAATTCCTGCAACGGTTTGTCAAAGACGACGTGCCGTGGATTCACCTTGATATTGCCGGTGTCGCTTCGGTCAAATCCGAAACCACGCTGGCCCCTGTTGGCGCAACGGGCTGGGGCGTTGCGGCGCTGAACCGTTTGATCGCAGATCGGTATGAGGCGGAGTAACGCCAATGGGCGCTGCGTTTTTCTATCACCTGACGCGCAAATCACTTGCGGAAACGCTGGTGATGCTGCTGGGCAAATCGCTTGATAACGGATGGCGGGTTGCGGTGCGCGGCACGGATGCGTCTGCCCTTGCCGCGCTGGATCAGGCTTTGTGGCGCGGGCCGGAAGATGGTTTTCTGCCGCATGGCATGGCAGGGGGCGCACAGGACGCGGATCAGCCGGTTCTGTTGACCACAACCGCGGACGCCCCGAACCAGCCCAATTGTGTGATGTCAGTACATGGGGCAGAGGTCAGCGCCGAAGAAGTGGGCGTATTGGACCGGGTGTGCATCTTGTTTGACGGGATGGACGAGGCGGCGGTGGCCCATGCCCGCACCCAGTGGAAGGCCCTCAAGGACGCAGGCGCATCGGCGCAATACTGGTCCGAGGAATCGGGACGTTGGGAGAAAAAGGCAGAGACTTGAGAGGTTGGGGAGGGAGGAATGCGGACTTAGTTGCCTCTAAAGTGCCACCGCGCCCGAACCGAGGGCTGGAAGCAAAGCGCCCGCCCCGTCAAACCGTAGGTTTGCCTTCGGCAAAACGGGGCGGTTCGGGCGCTGCCAAATCGTAGATTTGGCAAATTGCACTCCATCTGAGAGAGCATAATGGGCTCTTGGACTAAGCCGCTCGCGCGGCAATGGCGCTTGTGGCTGACGTATTGAACCATCTCACATGTTGGCGGATTTTGCGAACTGACTGACCTGCCTGACG
>Ga0316202_10001439_pt1 | contig 18588 bp, 16 predicted proteins | sample 3monrhotite_MG_FD_204934 | JGI IMG/M metagenome (GOLD analysis project Ga0316202, IMG submission 204934) | Microbial mat bacterial communities from mineral coupon in-situ incubated in ocean water Damariscotta River, Maine, United States -... | ecosystem: Environmental > Aquatic > Marine >... | reverse complement strand
GAAACTGTAGTACCCGAAACTGTAGTACCGGAAGCCATTGAAGAACAAACAGCGCCTGCTGCCAAGATCATCGAAATACCACAAACAATTGCACCCGTGGTAAAACCCGATCCGGAACCCGTCGTAGTTACGCCAGAAGTCATCCCTCCAATAGAGGAAGAAATGTCTGCCAGGGAACGCAGTAAAGAAATGTGTGTTGTGTTTACCGGTTATGTGAATGATTACAAAGAAAAGGTGGGAGATTGTTCGTCAAGTTTTTGTGGTATTTACAAACGCTCATTAGCACGTTATAAGAAAAAGCGAGAATCTTACTGTAAATAACTGCTTGTATAGCTTACGTGTGTTTTTTTCTTGCTAAAACCAATTTCCGATCAAACGCTGTGATGCGATCCAGGTAATGATTTTTAGTCTGAACAGTAAACGGGTTACGCCTATCATCACACAGATGAGCGTGCAGGCGCACCGCCAGGCCACGCCCTTTGTCCAGCATCACTTCCAGTGCATTTTGGCCTGACAGTGGCCCTGGTAACTGGCAAAACAACATCAAGCCAGGAGTTTTCATTTCATCCAATTTTTCCAGATCAAAAAAGCCAGGTTCCAGTACAGCGGCAACGCTGAACACCGCATCATCATTTTTGGAAATGTCTTTTTTATCGGGATCATAAAAATGGAAAATACGCATCGCGCCATACAGCAAGCCTTCCGCTTCCAGCGCCTCTTTTATTTCCGAGCCGTTAAAATTCTCTCCTTCATCCGCAAATATGCTCACTGACAATACCAATGGCTCAATACCCGGTGGTATGGCGACCTGCTCCAGTTCTTCATCTAATACGGTGTCGGCAATATGTATTTCCGCTTCCGCCATGGCTAGGTCCGCGGGGATTTCCACCTCGGTAATTTCATCTTCAATAACCCCAAAGTGCTTGGCATTGATTGCTTCACTGTCGACTTTTATTGAAGGTTCGACGACAGAGTTAGTTTCAGGTGCATCTACCTCAGGCACATCTACCAATGACATATCATGCCATTCATGTCGCTCTGGTTTTTCGGCGACGGGCTCAGATATTCCCATTGTGGGTTCTTTTTTTACTGTGCTACGCGCCACAGCGACTGACTGATGGGTGGAACTTTTTTTCCAGTCTGCTTTTTTACCGGTTTTGTCAGATTGTCCTGCACGCGGCTGTTTACGCTCCCGCGCCCAATCCTCACTTTCGAAACGGCCGGAAAAATAAATGGCCACCAGCACAATGGCACCCACCAGCAATAGTATCCAGCGCAGGTCGTCCATGCGTCAGTCCTTCTTGTGAGGCTTATTGAGAGAAGAAAAATTGGCCACAACTATAAATTACACCTATTTGAGCTCTGTGTGTGGCATATCATAAAGGAATTGCGGACAAAAAAAACCGGCACCCGCATAGAACAACAGGTACCGGTTTATTGCGACGATTGCCTGGCTACGACAATCGCCGAACACTGAAGGTCGGCGGTTTAGAACGTGCCGATGAATTCCAGTGTGGTGACGTCGTCGTCTGCAATGCCAAAGGTGCCATCCTGAGTGGCATCGGTATCACCAGCAGACCACTCCAGTGCGACCGAAAGATTCTCTTCAATAGCATAGGTGCCATACAGTGTTGTACGAGTGGAATCATCGACCCCGTTGGCCTCAAAAGCCAGCATCTCGTATCGAGCTTTGACGTTCACTTTGTTGCTGACATCAAAACCTACCCACAGATTGGTAGCATTGTCCACAATGTTATCAGCAGCGAGGAAATCTAAGCCTAACGTTAGTTGACCAGTTTTGAAGGCAGCATTGAAATCAAGCACATCGCCTGCGGTACCCGCTATACCTTCCTGATCATCCTGTGTAACGTAACCCAGCTCAAGATCCAATCCTGCCATTGGTGTCGCATTCACTACCAAAGCAACCGAAGTCTTACCCTTATCACCCGCATCATTGGTAGCCAAACCAAGATCATCGACTACTGCCAGAGTTACCGTTGCAGGGCCTACGGCAGCAGCAGCAGCGATACCGGCTACGTTGTTGCCGTACAAAGCTGTTTGGTGATCAAGAATGTTCCAGACCACACCGTGGCTACTGAAATCCATGTCAGGTGCGTCTTCCAGTTCCTGGCCAATGGGGTTGTTGAACAAGCCACCCATCACTGTTACCTGCTCGGTGGCGGCCCAAGCGAAGAAGGCTTGCTCAAGACGACCAGAATCTTCACCACCGTGACTTCCGCCGCCATTACCTGCCAGATTCGCGTCAAAATCCACACGAACACTAACCGCCCCCACCTTTTTGGAAACATCAACTTCAGCATCAGCGGTGAAAACAGGGTTGCTGTCAGTATTGGCGAAAACGTTAATAAAACCACTTACCTCGGCATCTTCAGCCATTGCTGCCAAAGGGGAAACCAGTGCGCCTGCGACGGCCAATGCGACCATATTTTTCTTTATCATTCTCACATTTACTCTCCTCGATTGTTGATATGTTGTTTTTATGCCTGCATTTACGCAGTTTTCATGAGGAGATACAAGCTTTTTATGAAAAAAACTGTAATTATTTTTTAGCGGAAATACTAGGCTTGGTGGTCGATTTGGTCGGAAAAACAGTGTTAAGCAAACATAATAGGGATGAATCTACGACACAAAGGTTGTTGCAAAAATGATACTTTTATAACGCGAAACCGCTGATTTTGGTGCATCGTTTTAACTGGCCACCAGCATCGTGGCTTCATCCACGTCCACCGAGACCAGGCGCGATACACCCGGCTCATGCATGGTCACACCATTGAGCTGACTGGCCATTTCCATGGTGATTTTGTTATGGGTGATCACCACGAACTGCACCTTCTCCGACATTTCTTTGACCATCTCACAAAAACGACCGACGTTCGCATCATCCAGCGGTGCATCCACTTCATCGAGCATGCAGAATGGTGCGGGGTTCAACTGAAAGATGGCAAACACCATCGCGACAGCGGTCAGTGCTTTTTCGCCACCGGACAGTAGATGGATGGTGCTATTGCGCTTGCCCGGTGGGCGCGCCATTACCGTCACGCCGGTATCCAGCAGATCATCGCCGGTCAATTCCAGATAGGCGTGACCACCACCAAACAGGCGAGGAAATAACTCTTTGAAACCGCTGTTGACCTTTTCGTAGGTTTCTTTGAAGCGTGTGCGGGTTTCACGGTCAATTTTGCGGATGGCATTTTCCAGGGTTTCCAGTGCCTCTTCGAGATCGTTGTGCTGTGCGTCCAGGTATTCCTTGCGCTCAGATTCAGTTTGGAATTCTTCAATAGCCGCGAGGTTAATCGGGCCTAAACGCTGAATACGTGTGACCATACTTTCTAACTGTTTGGACCAATCCGCTTCATTTGCCTCTTCGGGCAGGGATTCAAACAGAGTATCCAGCGTGTAGTCAGTTTCATTGAGTTGTTCCACCAATGTTTGTCGCCGTACCTTGAGTTCCTGCCAAACCATGCGGGTTTGTTCCAGTGCGCTGCGCAATTCCTGCGCAGAACGTTCAACCTGATGACGCTGCTGGTCTTGGTTGCGCATACCGTGTTCCAGCTCCTCCACTTTGCGACGGGCTGTGGCTAGCTCTTCTTCTACCTGCATACGTGCTTCTAGCAGCAGTTCCAGTTCTTCTTTCATGCTTGCGATAGGTGCTTCGCTTTCAGCCAACGCTGTTTTTAGCAGCTCACGACGCTCACCCACCTGAGTGAGCTGGCGTTCCATGCGCTCCAGGCTTTGTTTTGTGGCACTCAACTCGGTGCTCATGGTGCGGTTTTTCAGTGTGTTTTCATGCGCGATATCACGATCGTTACGCGCCTGCCCACGTGTTTCATCAAGCCGAGCACGCAGAACATCCCGTTGTTCCGACATGACATTACGCTGCTCTTCAATACTGCCCATTTGCGCCAATGAGGTCGACAGACGATCACGGGCTGTCAGAGTGTCTGCTTGGTTTTGCTGCGTCTGCCCTTCCAGCTCGGCAATTTCCTGTTCAATATTTTTGCTACGATTGCGCATCTGTTCCTGTCGCGCCTGACGGCCACTGAGCTGTGCCTGCACTTCGGCCTGCGCCCGGCTGGACTGATGCAACTCGCGCTGTAGGGTTTCGCGTTCGGCTTCCAGATTTTTGAGCTGTTCACGTCCTTCGCTCAGTTGCGCTTCGGCGGTTTCTACATCGCTACTCAATGAGTCGATGGCATGAGCCAATTCTTTCAGCTCCTGCTCGCGTTGCAGCACACCTGCCTTTTCATCGGCACCTCGCGCCACCCGCAACCAGTTGGGGCCGATCCACAGGCCCTCTTTACTCATCACCGACTCGTGTGCTGCTAAACGCGGGCGCAATGTCAGTGCATCGGCCAGGGTGTCCACGGCGTAAACCCCCGCTAATACCGCATCCAGTGGCCAGGGTGCTTCGACATGGCTGTTCAGCGCCGCAGCCAAGTCACCGGTGGCGGCAAACAGTTGTTCGCTGGCGGTGCCCGACACATCAAATAATGCCATGTTGCCTTGTTCAAGTGTCGAGAGTTGTCCTGCAACAGTATTCATACCATCCACGCACACCGCTTCAAGGTGGAAGCCCAGCACACATTCCACGGCGTGCTCCCAGCCAGTAGCTACTTTCAGCCCTTGTGCCAGCCGCTGTGCCTGACTGAGGTTATTGTCTGACAACCACTGTGCTACCTCGCCTCCGGCCTTACCCAACGCAGCTTGTTGTAGTGCCTCCAGTGAGGCGTGTCGTCCCTTCATGGACTGTAACTGGCTACGCTGTTCATCCAGCGTGCCATTTAACTGATGCGTCGTTTCACGTACTTCCTGAATGGCCTGTTGATGGCTCTGCAAACGCTCCTGCAATTCACTGGTCTGCTGCGTACTTTCTTCGACTTTGGCCAAACGTTCGGCAATTTCCTGCTCCAGGTCGCCGTGTGACTGCCGCTGCTGCTCTTCCCTCAGACGATTAACACGCTGCTCGTGCTGAATAAATTGCTGCTCCAGGCTTTGAATGCGGGTGCGCTCTACCTCGGCATTACGTGCCGGTTCCGTAGAACTCTGAGTAAATTCATCCCATGCTGCCTGCCAGTCCTGCATGGCCTGCTCGGCCTCTGCCAGAGCCTCTTGTGAGGCTTCCTGGCGGGCACCGGTTTCTTCCAATTGTGGCTGGAGTGTTTCCAGTGTCTGGGTCAGCTCTTCAATTTTGCGACGATCCGAGGCCAGATGGGTCTCGGATTCAATCCAGCCACGTTCGGCATTTTCCAGCTCCTGCTGCTGCTCGGCGCGGCGTTCGCTAGCGTGCTGAATAGACTGCTCGATACGAGCAATGTCTCCTCCCACACTGTAAAAGCGACCCTGCACCTCGTTGAATACCTCAGTGGACTCTACATGCTGATCACGCAGTTTTTCGACTTCGGCTTCAATGGCACGCTGTTGGGCCACGGTTGCCTCATAGCTGATTTCCTGCTCGCGAATCTGTGCTTCCCGTTCACCGGCCTGTGCATCCATTCCACGCCAGCGCAGCGCGATCAACTGTCCTTTAAGAAGTCGCTCTTCTTCTTTGAATTCCTTATATTTTTCTGCCGTTTTTGACTGGCGTTGCAAGCGATCAATCTGCTTGCTTAGCTCTTCACGTAAATCGGTCAGGCGTTCCATATTTTCCCGTGTGTGACGAATACGAGTCTCGGTTTCCTTGCGTCGTTCCTTGTATTTGGAAATGCCAGCGGCCTCTTCCAAAAATACACGCAAGTCTTCGGGGCGGGCCTCGATAAGGCGTGAAATCATGCCTTGCTCAATAATGGAGTAACCGCGTGGCCCCAGGCCAGTGCCGAGAAAAATGGTGGTAATATCGCGGCGGCGGCAACGGGTACCATTGAGAAAATACTGGGACTGCCCGTCTCGGGACACGGTGCGCCGAATGGAAATTTCGTTGTACTGGGCATATTCACCCTTGATGGTGCCGTCGCTGTTGTCAAACAACAATTCCACCATCGCCTGCCCTACCGGTTTGCGCGCAGTGGAACCATTAAAAATCACGTCCACCATAGAATCACCGCGCAGGTGCTTGGCCGAGGATTCACCCATCACCCAGCGTACCGCATCAATCACGTTAGATTTACCGCAGCCATTCGGGCCCACGACACCAATCAAATTGGATGGCATGGGAATGCTGGTGGGGTCTACAAAGGATTTAAAACCGGCGATTTTGATCTTGCTAAGGCGCATTTTATTGGAGGCTCTTCTTCAGGCTTGTACACGAGGGAAATGGATAGGGAGGGCACGATACCGGAGCCTTGCCGGCGGCACAATATTGACTCGCAAAACTACCGGCAAAAACCGTGAAAATCGCCGCCGATTCGGGTATCTTACGCGCCTGTTTATCATCCCTGTTTTTAGCCAAAAACATCAGCCACGAGCCAACAACATGTCCAGCCAACCCAGCAAAGCACTCGAAACCTTCGATAACCCCAACCCGGAGCGCGACTACACTATTCGCATCGACATCCCGGAGTTTACCTGTTTGTGCCCTAAAACCGGACAACCGGATTTTGCCACCTTTCATCTCGAATACATCGCAGAACAATCCTGTATCGAGTTGAAATCATTAAAAGTGTACATGTGGTCATTTCGCAATGAAGGTGCCTTTCACGAGGCCGTTACCAACCAGATACTGAGTGACATGATTGCCGCCTGCGCACCGCGTTTCATGCGCCTGACGGGTGAATTTAATGTGCGTGGAGGCATCTATACCTCTGTCATCGTTGAACATCGCGCTGATGGCTGGCAAACACCGGAACGGGTTGAGCTGCCATAATCAAGAACTTTGCCAGTTGGCTACAGATGCTAAACACCCTCGATGGCTTTTTAATCAATTTCAAAAAAGGGTGTCTGTCTTAATTTCCGAAGAAACTCACTGCTTTCAGTTTTTGTTGCATCGGTATAAGTATCAGCATAGAAAGTCATCCCGGAGATTTTTACAGGCTTTGATTTGTTATTGTATAAAGAAATGATTTTATCTTCGTGGTTTGGCAGTTGTGTATTAGCCAGCGAAGTTAAAACGGAGTACAGCCGCAAACCACTGTTTTGGCTCTCGCCATATTTATGAATAAACATGGGTGGATTATATAAACTGCCGACTGACGCAACGTTTGAAGCCTTAATCCCAACGATGACACATTGAGTGTGGGCAGACTCGCCGCCATCAAAATAATCAAGCATTTTAATTTTTTCAATGTCCTCAAAAACCTTTCGACCGAGCTCCAGATCGATTTCTTTGGATATTGTTCCATTGGGTATTGGAGGTAAACTGACGGATAAAACATAGTGATTATCATTTTTGACCAATGAAACCAGCTTATAACCAAGACTTGAAAACTCTTTAAAAGCAATATATTTGCTTGTGTCACTGACAAAGCCCGCATAATAATCACTAACTTTCTCAGCATCACCCAACTTATAGCTGATCGGGCAATCAGCCATTATGGGCTTCAGTTGATCGCTTGAATTCACGCAGGCAACCAACATAAAAAATATTAGACTACAAAATACGCTACTAAAAAAGCTTTTTAATGGCGTCATTTTTTTCCATGCCTGATACTGGCTTCTTCGTAGGAATCTACTTTTCGTCCACCGTAAGCCGCATGATAAGTCCTTACATATCCTAAATTTTTATCGATTCTGATTTGGTTTGTATACTTGATAGCACCGGGTTCTTTGGGTAGCTTCCAGGGTCCTCCTGTCCAATTGCAAAGAAAGTTACAGTGAGGCTCAAAAAACTTCGCTTGTTGCAATTGTCCTGTATGAAATAGTTCGTGAGCTAATGCCATTGCCGGAAGAAAGCTACCTCTGAGGAATTTTCCTGATTTACTCTCAAATCGCCCCTGCCCACTGCCCTGAGGCGTAGTTGCGTTGTGCAAAACAACGATAAAGCCATCATGCGAAGCCGCGTGACTCGTCTTATGTTCGATAAAATCAATTTTTTTAGGTAGCTTGGCAAGCTCCCGTAATAAAATTTTTCCGTGGTTGGAACTTCCCATTATCGCTTTGATTTGCAAAATAATGGCTGAAGAAAAATTACCACTTCCTATTACACGATAATTAAAAACTATGTCTGTTTTGATTTTTACACTGAATTCTTTTGCTGGATAAATGCTCAACAATTGATCCCTCAGCATTATTACATCAGCATCATTTCTTATCTTCACAATACTTTCTCCATTTCACCTAAAAGCGTCTGCTGCTGGTGCTTTGAATACTGACAGAGTAGCTGAAACCTGACAATATTACCCTGCTATGGAATAACAGGAAGAAATTATCGATATTCCGGATATCCTTCTGTTCATGTTCCATAATCAGGCAGTCGAATTTTGTGGCCTGTCATCTCGAATTCGCTTGATAAAATATCTGCACTACGTTGAAATAACTAAATATATATAATTTCACCCCCGGTTAAAAACGCCGCTCACTGTAAGTTGGTGTAATAATCTGATTACCTACCTTCTGCTCGCCATTTGTTGTCATGAAGAACATGGTGAGCATGTTTCTATAAAAGCGCGTGAGAGAGCTTCGGACTAAGATTCTGAATGAAACCCGAGACTCAGAGGTTGTGCCACCAGATCTGGATGGCAGAGTTTCTAAACATTCGAGACATTCAAGTTCTTAACCGGACACTGCTGATTTTTTTAGCTGCAAACATCAAGGCGATTCAATTAATTTAATCTCCTGTTGCTTTGATTGGAAATAAAGTAACGTTTCCATTCGCTATAAGGCGTCGCCAATAAAGGTTTCTCATTGTTATATAGTGGAACAATAAGAGTGGAATATGCATGGTAGTTACCATTCTTCGCCTGATCATACAGCCATAAAATCAAGTCGTTAGTGCCGTCGTTATTCAGGTCACTGGCGGCAATCACTTCTATCGTGTATATCCAGTCGTTAGTTTCACGGGTGACAGTATAGTTGCTTATTTTTAAATTCTTCGGGTCTAGCTTTTGTAATATTTTACCGTAGACTTGAGACTCCTGATTTACGGAAGAAGGAAAAGAACTTAAATCGAGGCTGGAGGATAGTAGCTCACCATAAGATACTTTTTGCTTTGATGTGATGATGTTGTGTGACTTTAATAAATCAAGAGCTTCACAGGCAAGGTATTCACCGTGATGAATTGTATTATTTACGCCATCAAAAATATTTGATTTTTTTATTTCAGCTAAATAGTCCGCACAATTATTAACGCTTTCCCCAGATGTAAAACTTATCTCAATACGTTCTTTTTTGAGTGATTTATTCAGGTTTTGGTAATCGGCCATTAATGATTTATTAAAAATATATGCATTCGAAGAATTGTTGATGGAATATTTTCCACATCCACTTACAATAAACCCCAGCATGATTAGGGCTATAACTTTAATTATCATTTTTTTATTTTCTTGATCAAGCCTGACTCAAGTTTTCGTCTGGATTTATAACCATCCCCAAAGTTATCAAGAATATTTTCTGTTTCTTCCCAGTCCTGTGAAGTTACAGCCTTCCAGAAAAGAGGGGCTTTCTTTTGGAGATTTATGCCGTACTGGAATGAAAGTGACCGTAAACTTGATTCATCAAGGTGTCAACATAACTCCTCCTCCCTTGGGGTACAGCCGCTAAACTAAGAAAAAACTAAAAAAATCAATCTGATATGATGGTTTTTTCTGTCGATTCTCAACAACCTGGGGCAGTAATAGAACAATTGCTTATAACAGATGGAAATTGCTTTGGGTTATTAAAAAGCTACCGCATAGACCTACAGCCTTCTGATAATATTATATTTTTCTCTTAGCCTGACAGCTATGGGGTGAAAGGGTAAATCACCAATGAAACCAACCCGACAAATCTTCATCGGTATCGACCTCGGCACCTCCGGTTGCCGCGCCATCGCCATCAATGAAAAAGATAATATTATCGGCGAAGTGAGCGTCGCCCTGCCCCCCCCACAACGCAACGGTACCCACGTCGAACAAGACCCCGCTCTGTGGTGGACTGCTGTCTGCCATTGCCTCGATCAGTTAACAGCCACTATCGACCCACAACAGGTCGCCGCTATCGCCGTAGACGGCACTTCCGCCACCTTGTTGCTCACAGACGAACATGGCACACCCCTGGGTCCGGCACTGATGTACAACGACGCCCGCGCCATCACTCAGGCTGCAGCTATTGCCGACATCGCTCCCTCTAACACCGCAGCACAGGGCCCCGGCAGTGCCCTGGCCAAACTATTGTGGTTAACAGAAGATGGATTGGCTGCCTCGGCACGACACGCTTGTCATCAGGCCGACTGGATCGCCGCTACACTCAGCGGGTATTTCCCGGCAAGGGGCGTCATCAGTGATTATAACAATGCGCTTAAGCTGGGTTTCGATGCCCAACAAAAAATCTGGCCGGATTGGCTGAACAAGCTCAAGTTGCCTATGGGTTTGTTCCCCGAAGTCGTTGCCCCCGGCACGGTAATTGGCAGCATCTCGAAAGAAGTTGCCAGACAATTTACGTTACCTGAAAATACCCGCATTGTTGCTGGCACCACCGACAGTACTGCCTCGTTTCTGGCCACTGGCGCAGACAACATCGGTGAAGCCGTCACTGCACTGGGTTCTACACTAGTCGTCAAGGTCATCAGCAAGCAACCCGTGTTTGCACCGCAATATGGCGTTTACAGCCAACCACTGGTCAGCAACCGGCAAATACGCTGGCTGGTGGGAGGGGCTTCTAACAGCGGCGGTAATGTCCTGAAGCAATACTTCACGCTGGAACAACTCACAGAAATGACACCACAATTACAACCCGACATACCCACCAAACTGGATTATTACCCACTGCCCGCGCGTGGCGAACGCTTTCCTGTCAATGATCCGCAACTCGCAGCCCGGCTTGAACCACGCCCCGCAGATGACGTGGTATTCTTTCAGGGTATGTTGGAAGGCATCGCGCGTATTGAGGCAAAGGCCTATCACCTACTTGCTGAGTTGGGTGCACCTTATCCGCTTTCGGTGCGTACCACTGGTGGTGGCGCACAAAATGCGGCGTGGACGGCCTTGCGAAAAAAATTACTCAAAACTGAAATTCAAGCCGTGCAGCACACAGAGGCCGCCTTTGGCGCTGCGCTGCTGGCAAAAACTAACGGGAAAAAGATATCCATATGAACAACCCCTTCTCCGGCATTTTGTATTTTTTTCAGGGGCTTCGACTGATTGTCCAACCGGGCCTGCGACGTTACGTGATGATTCCGCTGCTGATCAATGTCAGCCTGTTTGGCGGGCTAATATGGTTCGGTGCGAGCCAGTTTGAGGTTTTTATGCACTGGTTGATGCCGGAGTTTCCGGAATGGTTGCAGTGGGCGGAATGGTTATTGTGGGCAGTCTTCGCAGTGTCTGCTCTGCTGATTCTGTTTTTCACATTTTCTCTGTTGGCTAACATTGTCGCTGCGCCGTTTAATGGCCTGCTGGCCGAAGCGGTGGAAATACATCTCTCAGGCGAACGCATGGATAATGCTGGCGGCTGGCAAAAAATGCTGCGTGAATTGCTGCCGACGATCATCGATGAGCTGCGCAAGCTGCTGTATCTGCTGATGTGGTCAGTGCCGTTTTTGTTGTTGTTTTTAATCCCGGTAATCAATCTCATTGCCCCGCTCACCTGGCTGGCCTTCAGCGCGTGGATGCTCACTGTAGAATATGCCGATTATCCCATGGGCAATCACGGTCTGCGTGCAGACGAGCAAAAACAGCGACTGGGCAGCAAACGTTTATTGTCACTGGGTTTTGGTGGTGCAGTGACGGTGGCAACAATGATTCCGGTATTTAATTTGCTGGTGATGCCCGCAGCAGTAGCCGGGGCGACAGCAATGTGGGTTAAACAATTTAAGGATTGAGTGTGTCAGGCCAATAAAAAAGGCTTCACGGTACCAACGTCGTCCCGGGCATCCCAATACACTGGGTGGAGGATAGTCTTTTGCACGAGACCATGCATGAGACGCCCGGGGTACATCGACTTCCGTAAAGCCTTTCCGACTTATTGGGTGTTTTCACACCACCTACATCACCGTCATTAAGTAGGACTGGGCGCCTTGCGCATAGTTCATTTTTCAAACAAACAGTTTTAAAAATATTTTCACCGTCAGGATCAGGTTGAGCGCAAATAGGTTGCGAGCCGTGCAACACCCTCTTCCAGTCGGGCCAATGATGTGGTGTATGCAAAGCGTAGATGGCATTCTGACTGATAGGCACCGAAGTCCCGACCGGGCGTGATAGCCACGCCGGCCTTTGCCAGCACGTCCAACGCAAAGGCGTAGCTGTCGTTAGTGAACCGGGTGCAATCAGCATACAGGTAAAAAGCGCCTGCCGGAGTAACAGGGATGTCAAAACCCAGTTCGCGCAGAGCGGACAGCAGAAAATCACGGCGTTGACGGAAGTCATCACGGTATCGGCTCAGGATTTCCCGGCTTTCTGGCGCGAAAGCCGCCAAAGCCGCGTGCTGAGAAATCGTAGGCGCAGCAAGAAAGATATTCTGCGCCAGTTTGTCGGCTTCGCGCACATAATCAACAGGGGCTACCAGCCAGCCCAGACGCCAGCCGGTCATACAGAAATATTTGGAAAAGCTGTTGATGACAAACAGCTCGTCGGATACGCCCAGTGCGCTATCTACCGTGCCGTCGTAAATCAGGCCATGATAAATCTCATCAACAATAAGCCGACCACCGTGTGCTGCGGCAACGCTATGCATACTCACCAGATTATCCATGCTAACCACGGTACCGGTGGGATTCGATGGAGAGGCCAGCAACACCGCGGTGGTATCCGCCGTCCAGTGTTGCTCCAGCAAAGCCCGGGTGAGCTGATAATCAGACTCCGGCCCCACCGGCACTCCCACGGCCTCAGCCTCCAGCAGACGGACAAAGTGCCGGTTGCAGGGATAACCAGGGTCGGTCATCAGCACCTGCTCACCGGGATTCACCAACACCCCCAGTGCCAGCAGTAATGCGCCCGAGGCGCCCGGCGTAACGATAATACGTTCCGGAGCGATACTGATTCCGTATTCTGTTTGGTAAAAGTCGCTGATCGCCTCGCGCAAGGCAGGCAGACCCATGGCCGGAGTGTAGTGGGTTTTACCCGCATCCAGCGCTTGTTTTGCTGCCTCACGAATGGGAGCCGGGGTGATAAAATCCGGTTCGCCAATTTCCATGTGTACAATATCCCGCCCCGTGGCTTCCAGTGCCCGGGCGCGAGCGAGCAGATCCATGACGTGGAAGGGTTCGATTTCCGCCATGCGGCGGGCGATGTGGACGGATTGCCTGTTCACGGTCTTTTTTCTTTAAATCTTCCTCAGGCCGCCGCATGCAAGCGTTTGACCAGCGCCAGATCCAGATATTGAGATCCACCCGCATCACCCGCCAGCACGGTGAATGGTGCATCAGGTTCGCCCATTTGGTCCAGAACAATGGCCGCACCACTAAAGTCACTGCCTGCGGTATAACCGTCTACGGTGATAATGGTCTTGAGTCCCGCACCCTGCGCTGAAAGAATGCCGTTACGTGAATCCTCTAAAGCGATACAGTCCGCCGGACCCAGCCCCATTTTCTGCATGGTGTAGGAATAAATATCCGGTGCGGGTTTTTTCGCAGGCACCACGTCGCCTGCGGCAATCACTTCGAACCAGGACATGGCATCTGGAGCCAGAGAGTGGATTAGCAAGGCTGCCACGTTATCAGGACTTGTGGTCGTCACGATGGCCAGACGCATATCAGCGGCACGCGCTTCTTCGATCAGTCGACGCACCCCGTTGCGTAAAGGAATTCCACCCTCTGCCAGTATGTTCACATAATGCTCAGTTTTAGCGATGTGCAATTGTTTAATAAACTCATCCAGATTATCAGGGCGCTCGAAATCAGTGTTGTATTCATCAAGGTAAAAACGCAGACGTTCTTTACCACCCGTCACGGCCAATAATTCACCATACAGTTCCGATGACCAGTGCCAATCCAACCCGGCATCAGCAAAAGCACGGTTGAAGGCGACGAGATGACCATCGCGTTCAGTATCCGCCAGCGTGCCATCCACATCAAATAAAAGTGCCTTTAATTCATTCATTTAGCGTTCTCTTAAAGTAAAAACCCTGATTATACTTACGCCCGTGGACCATGGCATTTGCGCAACAATCCATACCCAATAACGAGCGGCCGCACATCTTACCTCAGATTCCCTGGCAGCACGATGCTCCATAATTCCACCTTTTCCATACCGGCCTGCCTATTGAAATTGCTCATAAAATAACCGGGTGACGCAATAAATTTGCGTAGCAATGGCTTCTTTGCTATAAAATGCGCCCTTATTTTTATACTCCCTGCCCGCTTTGATGAGCCGGATTGTTGTTACCGGTAGCGCGAACAAAAGTTAGGCAGGACAGGAGCAGTTCTATGTCTATCAAAAAGGCTGTGAAGAAAAAAGGAACCACACATTCAACACAAAAAAGTGCCTCCGAAAAGGCTGCACCCACCCAAACAGCGCCGGTGAAAAAGGCTGAGACTCAAACAGTGACCGCAAAAAAAACGACATCTCAAAAAACAACATCTGTTGCCCCTAAAACGGATGATAACCACTTCACCAACTTCACCCCGTACAAAATCAAAAAGGGTGAGGAATACATGAATGCAGAGCAAGTAGAGCATTTCCGCCACATTCTGGAAGGCTGGAAACAACAGTTGATGGGCAAGGTCGATGAAACCGTGCACCATATGCAGGATGAAGCGGCAAATTTTCCGGACCCCAATGACCGGGCCAGCCAGGAATCAGAATTTGCCATGGAACTGCGTACCCGGGATCGGGAACGCAAACTGATCAAGAAAATCGATGAATCCATCGATGATCTTGGTGAAGACTATGGTTACTGCTCGCATTGTGGCATAGAGATTGGCATTCGCCGCCTGGAAGCCCGTCCTACCGCCACCCAGTGTATTGATTGCAAAACTCTGAATGAAATCCGTGAAAAACAATACGGCAAATAACGGCCTTCCGCGGATGATATAAAAGCGATCCAAAAAAATGACCGCCGGTCCTCGCGGACCGGCGGTCACACCACCTCCCTACATCGGCGCAGGTGTTGCTAGGCTATAGCGCCTAGCTCCTCTACTGCCTCACTCCGCCCAGTCTCTTTTATATCCGCTCCGGCGAGTAAATCGTGCATTTGCAAACCATTAGTGCGCACAAAAGTGCTAACGTACTCAAAAGCCACCGGATCATCATGTTCCAATGCTTTTTGCACTAGCAAGCATTTTTTTCCTTTCACATAACAGGGACGTACTGCTCCATAGCGCAGGCGATGATCAGCGCCAAATTTAGCCAAAACACCGGACACTCTATCCACCCAGTCACTGGGACGAAAAGTGCGACCATTTTGCATTGTTCCCTCAACTAACCAACTCACAGCGTACTCCTCAGTGTATTCTGTTGCTAACAACAGTAGATATTTAATATTGCTTCCTGCATCGGCCAAAATAGTGTTTCCGTTAGGGAAATATTTGGCGGCAATCAAGCTTTCTGGCAAATAACCTAAAACTCAAAATGCTTTGATCCAAATTAGCGGTTTAGGTTCAAGATTCAGATAAGGCTAGACACGCTGGGCTGATACAATCGGTTCCATGTCCACCGGCCCACATCGCAGCACAGCAACAAAACGCACACCGTATCGCGGTCGTTTTGCCCCCTCGCCCACCGGACCATTGCACTTTGGCTCTTTGGTTACCGCCCTTGGCAGTTATTTGCAGGCTCGTCGTCAACAGGGCGAATGGCTGCTACGCATGGAAGATATCGACCCGCCTCGAGAACTGGCTGGTGCTGCTGACACTATTCTACGCGCGCTGGAGGCTTATCATTTACATTGGGATGGTACAGTGTTGTACCAAAGCACCCGTCATGAAACTTACGAAGCCGCATTAACACAACTCGCTGAAAACCAGCATAGTTTTTTCTGTGGTTGCAGCCGTAAGAGCATTGTAACTAGCGGTGGTGGTCATGTTTACCCTGGCACTTGTCGAGACGGCTTACCCCCAGGCAGCGTTCCCCGCACAGTACGGGTTCGTGTGCCAAATCGCGATGAAGCCTTCACGGATGCTCTGCATGGTCAGGTCAAATCAAATTTACAGACAGATATTGGTGATTTTATAGTACGCCGTGCCGATGGTCTTTATGCTTACCATTTGGCAGTGGTAGTGGATGATGCCGAACAAGGCATTACTGATATTGTGCGCGGTACAGACCTGCTAGACGCCACCCTGCCACAACGTTATTTGCAGAAATGCCTCGGTTACCCACACCCGAAATATAGCCATCTGCCTCTTGCCGTTAATCAACAAGGCCAAAAACTCAGCAAACAAAATTTTGCGGCAGCCATCGACATCCAGCACCCTAGCCCCACGCTGAACAAAGCGCTGGCCTTTCTCGGTCACCCTCCCCCTGCCGAGCTACAGGGTGCTGACCCCGCCCAGTTATTGGCCTGGGCCACAGCGCATTGGGATTTGCAAAACATGCCGCACACAGCGTCTATTTGTGTTGATATTGAAGACGAATAAACTACCTCGCCGCAAGCGGACGGGGTATTTATCTGCCTGAATGAAAACACGGTTTTGATACAAGCAAAGGTCAATATCGAGGAGCCAACTCAAGCAACTACAGTGTTCCCCGCAAGGGATAGCGAACCTACCTAGCCTCCTTTCACCGTCATATGCTCAATCTGGCATGCCTACAGCCCCAATACATCCCCCATATCATATAGTCCGGCCTTACGCCCAGCCAGCCATTGCGCAGCACGCACGGCACCACTGGCAAAAGTCATACGACTGGAGGCTTTGTGAGTAATTTCCACTCGCTCGCCGTCACCTGCAAATAACACAGTGTGATCACCAACAATGTCACCCGCACGGATGGTTTCAAAGCCGATGGTCTTGCGATCACGTTCGCCGGTGACACCTTCGCGGCCATACACGGCACAATCTTTTAAATCGCGTCCCAGTGCATCGGCCACCACTTCGCCCATGCGCAATGCCGTACCCGAAGGAGCGTCCACCTTGTGTCGGTGATGAGCTTCGATAATTTCAATATCGACCTCGTCGCCTAACACTTTGGCTGCGGTCTCTAGTAATTTGAGGCAGAGATTTACCCCCACACTCATGTTAGGGGCGAAGACAATGCCGATGTCCTGCGCTGCTTCGACGATCTGCGCCTTTTGTATTTTATCGAACCCAGTGGTGCCGATAACCATGGCGTTGCCGCGCTGCCGACATACGGCCAAATTAGCCAGGGTTACTTCAGGTCGGGTGAAATCAATCAATACGTCGAAGGCATCTGCTGTCATGATGTCATCCACTACGGTCACATCTAATTTGCCGATACCGGCCAGTTCGCCCGCATCCACACCGACGACGGTGCTTCCCGCTCGTTCCAGCGCTACGCTGAGCTGTGCTTCATCTGCCTGATTAACGGCTTCCAGCAAGGCTTTGCCCATGCGTCCCGCTGCGCCGGTGATTGCAATTTTTATCATTTTTAGGTTTTCTCTCTCACCTTGATCCTCTCTCCCAAAAGGGAGGGGATAATTTGTGGTTATTTTTCGACGTGGTGATTTGTTGATAGCCCTTTTTACTTACAAAGTAACCGTTACCCCTGTGCTTGCCCTGCTCTGCTTTTACCAGCTGATGTAGGCGTATCCCTGCTCCTGCAATTCCATCAGGTCCGATGCACCTACCTCTACAATTTTGGCAAAGGGTAACATGTCCTCTTCAGTCCATTTTAGCGCTTTCATGGTATTACCGCAGGCATGAAACTCCACTCCGTATTGAGCCAGACTGGAAACACGCTGACGTGTTTCTTCGCTGACAGGGCGGCCTGGATTTTTAGCCAGAATGTGCAGGCCGGGACCAATTCCCACTACGACGATAGAGATGTTATCACCCCACTTACGCAGCATGGCTCCGACGGAAAACAAAATGGCTTTCTGCGTGGCCTCATCGGCCGCATTGAATTGATAGACCACTTTGTGATCCGGAGGGTCTCCCGGAAAACGTAATGCTTCTTCAGCCAGGGAAACACCACTCAAGAGGAGCAATCCGCAAGCCATTATCAGCAACAATAAATCGTTTTGTGGATTTTTCATGGCTACGCCTCCAGCGAAAATTTTTACATCAGGTTATTCCGGGCTTTACCGATCACGAAATTTTACCGTGACTCATCACATCAAGTATTGGCTATAACTTGATGTCATCTATGAATTTTTTAACTCCATCCAGCCAAGAGTGTTCTTTCGGGCTGTGTTTTTTAGCGCCGTGATCGCTCATGGTTTCATCAAAATGCTTTAACAGTTCTTTCTGCTTGCCGTTGAGATTCACTGGGGTTTCAATCTGTATCCGACACAGCAAATCACCCACCGGGCCGCCACGCACTGATTTCACGCCTTTGCCACGCAGTTTGAACATTTTGCCGGTTTGCGTTTCCGCCGGGATTTTCAGCTTGACCTTGCCATTAAGGGTAGGCACTTCCAGTGAGCCGCCTATGGCTGCGGTGACAAAGC
>Ga0316202_10001437_pt1 | contig 18605 bp, 19 predicted proteins | sample 3monrhotite_MG_FD_204934 | JGI IMG/M metagenome (GOLD analysis project Ga0316202, IMG submission 204934) | Microbial mat bacterial communities from mineral coupon in-situ incubated in ocean water Damariscotta River, Maine, United States -... | ecosystem: Environmental > Aquatic > Marine >... | reverse complement strand
GTCAGCCCTCGGGGCGGCAATGCGTAAATTAGTACAGATTTGTTTTGGTGTTTTGAAGCACCAAACCCCGTATCAGTCACAAGTTAATTAGGTTCTTGTGTATGATTGAGGGAGATGGTATCTACGAGCTGCGGGCTTTCTTGATGTTCACATTCGCCGTCAATTTCAATTGATAGCCATTTTCAATTGTGTACCCTCACCCCGCCGTGAAGATGAAAGGTGCGAATGCCGCACCCGCTTTTTCCGCTTTGTCCCGCGAAACAGCACACCCCAGGCATTACCTGCTTCGGCAGCTTGACGCAGGCAATCCAGCGTTTGCGAATCACCTTTTTCCAGCCAGGCCAACACGGCACCGCAGGTGCCCGAGCGCAAGGTTTGTTCCAGAATATCAAAACCGTCAGCAACATCGGGATGCACCAGTAACACACGGGCTGGATCAATACCTGCTTTTTTTAATTCATCAATACTGGGCAAACAGGGTGGTGCAACCAGTACCAGCCAGCGTTGCTGACAAAAACTGGCCAGCGCGGGCAGCATTTGCTTCAGGTTTTGCCGTAAATTATGTGATTGCCCCTCCGTACGGCATTGTTCACCTAATGAAATACTACGAATCTCAGTCAATGCTCCGGTCGGCAGGGTTTCTTCTACTGCAATATCGGGATTATTTTCTGTCTGACTTTTGCGCATATCTATTACCGGTGCATGGCTGATTGTCTGCCCGTAACGCGCTTGATTTTTTCTCTTGTTCTTTTTGCCAAGCCTCAGATATCCTGCGAGCAAGCGGATACTCAAGTGCCAAATCGCCTGCGCATAAAGACTAAGAGAACCACTGATCAAATCACGACCAGGGACCTTAAGCCCAAGGTATTTCGGTGCCTTCGCTGCCCGTTTCATTATTTCACCTCGCCACGAATGACACCCACAGCCAGACCTTCAATCGTCAGCTCTTCGTCGCGCAAGTCCACTTCGATGGGCTTAAAGCTAGGATTTTCGGGCAGCAAGCGTACTTTGTTACCACGGCGACGAAAACGTTTTACGGTCACCTCATCACCCAGGCGGGCCACAACAACCTGCCCACTGCGCACATCCTGCGTGCGATGTACGGCCAGCAAGTCACCATTGAGAATGCCCACATCCCGCATGCTCATACCTTTTACCCGCAGCAGGTAATCTGCCGCCGGGTAAAAAATAGAAGCATCCATTTGGTAATGCTCTTCGATATTTTCCTCTGCCAGTATCGGATTACCTGCGGCCACCCGTCCGATTACCGGTAAACCTTGTGCCTTGTTGTCCACGATGCGAATCCCACGCGAGGAACCGGCATACATTTCAATGGCTCCCTTGTTTAGCAACGCCTTGAGGTGGTCTTCCGCAGCATTCGCGGAACGAAAACCCATGGCATTGGCTATTTCCACTCGGGTGGGTGGCACATTGTATTCTTCGATGAAATCACGAATCATCTCCAGTACCTGTTTCTGCCGATTGGTCAACTCTTTCATTTGATGCTCTCCTGAAGTATTTTTCCGTTTAGCTGTCAATCCATACAGCAGTTAATTAACTTTCTGTCATTATATACAGTATTTTCCAACCTTCAAGCACTACTGTGTAAAAAATAATGCGTTGCCAGGGCTCTCCGACCGACTGAAAACCTATGGTTTTCTTTATACGGCATATTGCTCGATGACAAAAACCAATAATACTACTTGGTTATTATCCACGTCCGACAATCAGCCACCCTCGGAATCACCGATAAACACTGAATTTCTACAAATGCTAAAAATTGCATGGCAGCCTTGCGTCACATCCGTTAGCATGCGGGATATCAGGGGCCATAGAATTAACGAGAGGTGTAATATGTTCAACGAAATATCACTCATGGCGTGGATAAGCGGAGCCATCGTATTTATCATCGGCGGCGGCGTGGGGTTTTATATCGCCCGACAAATAAAAGACAAGCACACTCTGGGACTGGAAAACCAATTAGAAACCACGCAAAACCAACTCAGCGAATACCGGGGCGAAGTCAACCGCCACTTCCTCAAAACATCCCTGTTATTCAACAAACTCACCGATGATTACCGTGACGTGTACGAACACCTCGCCACTGGCGCACAAAAACTCTGCAACGATAAGCCGCTATCCGCAACGCTAGATTTGCCTGAGGCAAAAATCCTCGCCGCTGCGCCGCTCGCCAACGCGGAAAAGCCGGAGGAAGTCGATGCTATCACCCCGATGCCCACAGACAGCAAGCATGATGACACAGCGCAGCCTGCCGATATTGAGACCACTACCGCTGAGACAGCACCCGCCGAAGGCACTGACTTACCGAAAAAAATTGTGGAGGAATCCACAAAGGTAGAACAAACACTCGCGGAACCTTCAATCATTGAGCCTTCAGCCACAGAAAAAAGCGCCTCTGCTGCTGACACCCCCACCATCACCAAAGAAGAACTCAAAGCACTGGAGGCCAACGAGCGGAAAGATGAAGACGATGATATCCATCTTGGCGCCGAGTCTACCTCCAGTGTGAAGCCGGAGCATCATAAAACCCATCCGTCAATTCACTGAGTTTTTCACCAAGAACTAAGGCCTCCAGCATCCGGGTATCAAACCCGAATGCTGGAGGCTCGTGTATAGCACCCGCTTAGCCTAAGTGTTTTGCCAACGCCCCACACTTTTGTTGCATACACATCATTCTGGCCTATAATGTGAATATGCAACAACTAAGGGGGCTGGCTTATGGCGCTTTTACACGCTCAACCCATTGATAATAATGCTGTTCTTTCTGAAGCATTATTAAATACAGGCAAGGCATTAGGTATGACACAGGCCCAGGTGGGCAATGTCATTGGCAAAGATCGTACTACGCTGGGTCGCGGCCTCTCTCCCAGCAGTAAAGCAGGTGAACTGGCACTGCTGTTTATCCGCTGTTATCGCAGCCTTTACGTTCTGATTGGTGGAAAATCTGACGATATGAAGCATTGGATGCATACTGAAAATCGTCATACCGGCGGTACCCCCGCCGAGCAGGTTCAGACGGTACAGGGGCTAAACCATGTTCTTGAATATCTGGATGCCATGCGCGGAAAAATTTGATGGGAATCTGGGCTGCGGTCAAGAACAAGATCACCCCCGAATATCTCAATAATCATTTGCTGAGAATTGTTGAAAGCCAGGAGCAGATAGCCACCAACAGCCTTGTTGATAACCTCGAAAAACAGGCCGTACTGGAAGAAATGCTGGATAGCTCAAAACCGCCTGTTCCATCAACCAATGGCGCATTGCATTACCTGTTAGCCACACCTTTTCGTTACCCCCCTCTCCCCTATGGTTCCCGATTCGGTGCCAAGCATGAGCCGAGTTTGTTTTATGGTTCTCTGACAGAAGAAACAGCATTTGCGGAAACCGGTTATTACCGCTTTCTGTTCTGGTCGGGAATGCGCATACCGCCACCCTCCGATAAACTTGTCACCCAACACACCATTTTTTCGGTTCAGTACACAACAAGCTGCGGACTTAAACTGCAAGACTTCCCGTTTAGTGATTATCAGGATCAACTAGTGGATCCGGCAAGCTACAAGAACACACAAAGCCTTGGCCACGCAATGCGTGAGCATGGTATTGATGCCTTTGAATATCTGTCGGCACGAGACTGTAATCACGGCGTTAATGCCGCTCTCTTCAACGTAAGCGCATTGGCCGTTACAACACCCAAAAACCAACGTCAGTGGATTTGCGAAACCACTCACGACACCGTGAGATTTTATTCGATGGCAGATAAAACCGGTTATCGCTATCCCTTTGACACTTATCTTGTCGCAGGCACGTTTCCCGATCCAGCAGTATAAACCTTCAGAGGTACCGGTAGGTTTGCGGTTTTAAAACCCTCTAGCGCCAAGAATTGTTACCCTTGCAGGCGTGACAAGTCCGCCACGCGCAAAAACAGATTTTGCAATTGAGTAAGCAGCGCGAGGCGATTATCGCGTAGTGCAGTATCCTCTGCCATCACCATCACCTCGTCAAAAAACTCATCCACAGTTTCGCGCAGACCAGCCAACCGGGCCAGAGCAGGCTCATAATCGCGCTTATCAAATAAAGGGGTTACTTGTTGCGCCATTGTCTTCAGTTGTCCGGCCAATGCCTGTTCACTGATGCTTTCCAGCTTTGACGTGTCGATAACATCGGGTACCACAATATTTTTTTCGGCTGCCTGCCGTAGAATGTTGGAGATACGCTTATTCGCTGCCGCAAGGCTCTCGGCTTCGGGCAGGCTGAGAAAATGATTGACTGCACGCACACGGCAGTCAAAATCAAACGGCTGAGTGGGGTTTTGCGCCAGCACAGATTCAAAGACTTCCGGTGATACGCCGCTGTCTTTGTAATAGGCTCGCAAGCGATCCATCATGAAATCAATCACCTGATTGGCCACATTTTTTGCCGTTATTTTATCACCCAACGCAGCCGATGCCTGTTGCACCATGTTAGGCAAATCCAGTAGTAACCGGCATTCAATAATGATACGCAACAAGCCCAGTGCAGAACGACGCAAGGCAAAAGGATCTTTGCTACCCGTGGGTGGTTGACCGATGCCAAACATACCTACCAGAGTGTCCAGCTTGTCAGCGATGGCCACGGCCTGACCGGTAACTGTAGCGGGCAGTTCATCACCGGCGAAACGCGGCATGTATTGTTCATCCTGCGCCAGCGCTACTTCTTCGGCCTCACCATCATGTAACGCATAGTAGCGACCCATAATGCCTTGCAGATCCGGAAATTCACAAACCATTTCGGTCATCAAGTCACACTTGGCCAGCCACGCAGCACGCTCAGCCCATTCCTTATTGGCCGATAACGTCGTCGCAATACTGCCAGCCAGTTGCGCAACACGTTGTGTCTTATCGTGCAGAGTGCCTAGTTCTTTTTGAAACAAAATAGTTTTTAATTTGACGATATGACTATCGAGCTTCTGCTTACGGTCCTGTGTCCAGAAAAATTCGGCATCGGCAAGACGTGGGCGCACCACACGTTCGTTACCGTCACGGACCACGTCGGGATTAGTGCTGTCGATATTGGCAACGGTAATAAAATGAGGCATCAATTTTCCGTTAGCATCGACCACATGAAAATATTTCTGATTGGTTTTCATAGTGAGAATTAACGCCTCGGCAGGCACTCCGAGATAACGCTCTTCAAAATTACCCGCAATGGCCACTGGCCATTCCACCATGGCAGTCACTTCATCCAGCAGGGAGTCATCAATAACGGCATTACCCTCTAATTGCTCGCCGGCTTCCAGCACTTGCGCACGCACGGCTTCACGTCGCGTGGCGAAGTCAGCGATCACCCGCCCTTCGGTTTCCAGCAACGGTGCATAACCCGCCGGCTCGGCAATATACATGGCTTCCGGGTAATGGAAGCGATGGCCACACGTTTCACGCCCGGATTTCACACAGAGAATTTCCGCATCAATCACCTCGTCACCAAACAACAACACCAGCCAGTGTGCAGGACGCACAAACTGCGCATCGAGATCTGCCCAGCGCATACGCTTGGGAATGGGTAATTTATCCAACGAGGCTATCACGAGCTCTGGCACCAGTGACGCGGTGCTCTGTCCCGGTTGTTCCGCGCGATACATCAGCCACGCGCCCTTGTCGGTCTCCATGCGTTCGAGCTCCTCCACGGAAGCCACGCCACAGGAACGGGCAAAACCTTCAGCCGCTTTGGATGGGCAGCCTTCCTCGTCAAAAGCCGCTGTCAGCGCCGGGCCACGACGTTCAATAGTTTTGTCTGCCTGTCTCTCGATCAGATCCGATACCAGCACCGCCAAGCGACGCGGACTGGCGAATAACGATACCTCTCCATGCGCAAGGTCCGCTGCCTTCAACCCCTCCACAATGCCACGACCAAAGGCCTCGGATAATTTCTTCAGCGCTTTGGGCGGCAATTCTTCCGTACCAATCTCGATTAACAAGTCTCGCGTATTCATGCCGCGCCTCCTTCATTTCGCAAAGAGGAAGTCTCCGTATTGCACATGGGAAAACCCAATTTTTCACGGGTCTCAAAATAAGTTTGAGCCACCGCTCGAGACAGTGTGCGTACGCGCAAAATGTAGCGCTGACGTTCAGTTACCGAAATGGCGTGACGTGCATCCAGCAAATTAAAGTAATGTGAAGCCTTTAACACCTGCTCATAGGCGGGCAATGGCAGGTTTGCTTCGATAAGTTTCTGCGACTCATTTTCGCAATCATCGAATGCCTGAAACAGCACTTTGGTGTTGGCTTGTTCAAAATTGTATGTGGATTGCTCCACTTCATTTTGGTGAAATACATCACCGTAACTGATTTTGCCCAATGGGCCATCGGCCCAGGTGAGGTCATAAATACTGTTCACACCCTGTAAATACATGGCGATGCGTTCCAGTCCATAAGTAATTTCACCGGTTACCGGTTTGCACTCCAGGCCACCCACCTGCTGAAAATAGGTAAACTGAGTCACCTCCATGCCGTTAAGCCACACTTCCCAACCCAATCCCCAGGCACCCAGGGTAGGAGATTCCCAGTTATCTTCCACAAAACGGATATCGTGCTCCAGCGGACTCAAACCAAGCATTTTCAGCGAGTTCAGATACAGCTCCTGGATATCCAGCGGCGAGGGTTTAATCACCACCTGAAACTGATAATAGTGCTGCAAGCGATTCGGGTTTTCGCCATAACGACCATCGGTGGGCCGGCGCGAGGGCTGTACATATGCAGCACCCCAGGGCTCAGGGCCAATTGCACGCAAGAATGTTGCAGGATGAAACGTACCCGCGCCTACTTCCATGTCCAGCGGTTGCAAAATCACGCAACCTTGCTTGGCCCAGTATTGTTGCAAAGCAAGGATCAGTCCCTGAAAAGTTGAGACATCAGAGGTATGCACATTTTGTTTCGACATGTTTTGCAGTTCTTTCGTGTTTCGCGTCAAACGCAGGGAAAGCCGCTGATTATACCTGTTGGCCTGCGCGACGGGAAACGCTTCGTGCCCGCATCAGGCTCAAGTTGTTGATTGATCAGGAGATATGATGAAACATTTAGCCTTCAGAAGCGCTGGACGAATGGACTGAAAATCGCTGGCCTTGTGAAGCAAAGACAATGTAACCGGGTTGCATGTTCCCTTATTTGGCGACGATCCTGATAAACTGAAGATTCGAGACGAAACCATCAAACCTGAAAACCGTGAAATATTTTTCGCTAAAATACTTGATCATATTCAACAAAGGCATAATGTATACGTAGATTCATGCTATTTCACATTGAAAGGCGCAAAAATCAAACTCTACCTTAACAAAGCTTTGGACGTTGTCCAAAAAAGCGCCTTTGAAAATAGCCACATAAAAACAAAAAAGCACAATATTTAGTTATGTTAATATCCAAAAAATGGCGCCTGGATCAACATAATTCTCTACGGGGAAATGGAAGGAGGGGGGAAGATAATACGATGTGTGTTATCACAGCGCTATTTTCCTGCTCATCAACATCGAGCCAGAACCCATATAATTAAAACAACTAACGGGAAAAAGGAATCGCCCATGAACATACTCATCGCGGAAGATGTGCAAATTCTTCAGTCATTAAACATAAGGCTGATGGAACATTGGGGATATGACTTTGATATGGCCTCGAATGGAGAGGAGGCAGTGGAGTATGCTTTAAAAAATGAGGGAAAATATGATCTCGGCCTCATGGATATCGAAATGCCGCTAATGGATGGAATAGAAGCCACTCAGCGCATTCGACAAGAAACAAAATACTTTCCTATCATAGCCTATTCTTCAAACCCCTCTCATCGAAAGCAATGTTTTGAATGCGGATGTGATGCATTTGTCGAAAAACCAATACTGCCGAGCAACCTTTACAAAAAAATAAAAGAATTAACCGTAAAATCACTTTTGCTCTATATCGAAAAAAATCATATATCAATAAAACAGGTGGGGCCCATGAGTTCAGATGAATTGAAAGAATTAAGGGAGTTGGAAAAAGAAGGATTGGCTAAATTCAGCCTCATCGGTACAGAATATAAATTTCTGGTTCATAGGAATATACAAAATAAATTGTCACATGATTTCATTGCAAAGAAAAAACTGCTGTCCGAATTCATTGACCGTTCACCTGACAGTCCCGGGATCATCCATGTCTATGCATCAAATTTACATGCCAATAAAAAATTCATATCAACAGAATTGCTTAATCGCCTGATACCAGAAGAAGATAAAAAAATGGAAAAATTTACCAGCAAGGTAGAGTATGAGGAAAATTAGCCGCTCAAACGAAAATAAAGGAATAAATGCATTTCCCGGTACATTCTTCTTATTTTATAAAAAAGCATTTAACCATATACCCACCATCAAATTACGACAGATTAAATCCATTATTGGGTTTTGAAGGAAAAAGCCCCGAAAAAGTGTGGACACCGCACGCAAATTTGACGCTAATGAGGCCATGGGCCAGGAAATCGACCACACCCGGTTCAATCAACGGGATTTCAAGACCTTTGCACAGCGCCTCCGCGAGGAGACTGCTTTGTTGGCCCGTTATTTCGACGAGGGCCGCTTTGACGACGCTCCCCCGGTGGCCGGTTTCGAGCTGGAGGCTTGGCTGATAGACAAGGCGCTCAGCCCGGCGCCAATTAACGCAGCATTTCTACAACGCCTCAACAACCCGCTGGTTTCCCCTGAGTTGGCTACCTTCAATGTAGAGTTCAACGTTGACCCGGTGACCTTGCGTGGAGCAGCACTCTCCACACTGGAAACAGAACTGCAAACCGATTGGCAGGCTGGCTGTGCCACTGCTCGGGGCATGGGTGCTGAACTCGCGATGATCGGCATTCTACCTACGGTGGCTAACACTCATCTGGTAATGGATAACCTGTCATCCATGAATCGTTACGTCGCCCTTAATGCCGCCGTTCTGCGTCTGCGTGGTGGCCGAGCGTTACAGCTCGATATCCATGGCAAAGATATCCTGCGTGCTGAACACGGCGATGTAATGCTGGAAGCTGCCACTACCTCGTTTCAAATTCACCTGCAAGTACCACCAACACTGGCTGTACGAGCCTATAACGCATCGATCATTGCCTCCGCACCATTGGTGGCAGTAAGTGCCAATTCTCCCTATCTGTTTGGCAAAGACCTGTGGGCCGAGACGCGCATCCCACTGTTCGAGCAATCTGTGGAAGCGGGCGGCTATGAAGACGATGCCCACGGGCCCATGCGTCGTGTGACCTTTGGCTCTGATTATGCGCGAAATTCCATCATGGAATGTTTTACCGAAAACCTCGAACACTACCCAGTGCTGCTGCCCACGACTTTTGATAGCCCACCAGAACAATTGAAGCATTTGCGTTTACATAACGGTACGCTTTGGCGTTGGAACCGGCCACTCATCGGCTTTAAAAATAACATACCGCATTTACGCATTGAGCAACGTGTCGTGCCTGCCGGTCCCACCATTGCCGATGCGATAGCTAATGCGGCGTTCTATTATGGGCTCACCCAAGCGCTGTGTGAAACCGATATTGCCCCGGAGACTGACATGCCTTTTGCCCAAGCGCGTGATAATTTTTACACTTGCGCCCAACAAGGGCTCGATGCTCACATCGTTTGGCTGGATGGACAAAAACAACCTGCACAATCACTGATACTAAAAACTTTGTTGCCCATGGCGCACGGTGGACTGATTTCGCTGGGCATCAATGATAAAGACCGCATCCATTTTTTGGGCATCATCGAAGCACGGGTGCAAAATGCCAGCAACGGTGCAACTTGGCAACGTCGTTTTTACGCTGCCCACTGCACAAAAAAAGGCGACCATATGGTGCCGTTATTAAGTGCTTACTTGCAACGCCAGCGTAGTGGAGTGCCGGTGCATGAATGGGATATCGAAAAGTAACCTGAACCTAGATCCCGCAGTTGACCGCTTGGAGGATATATTAACCTGTTGATGAATATCATGTTCTATGGATATGGAAAATTCACCTGCCGGGTGAGTCGCTACGACCTGTATAGCACGTTGGATTTTGCGTCTGGCCGCGTTGCGAATCGTCGCAATAGGCAAGCTATTACTCCTCATCGCGCCTCGCCAGTCACAAAATCCAACGCACTCTACAAGCCGTTCAACTGCGGATTCTAGGCTGAAAAAAACGCCCCCTCTCATGTGAAAGGGGGCGTTTTGTTCTACCGTGCAAACAGCGAATGAAGCGCTGTTTTTGCTAACAAAAAATTAGCAGGAGTAGTACATATCAAATTCAACCGGATGCGTGCTCATACGCAGACGGGTGACTTCTTCCATTTTCAATTCAATGAAGGCGCTGATCATGTCGTCTGAGAACACACCGCCCGCAGTGAGAAAAGCTCGATCCGCATCCAACTCTTCCAGAGCCTGATCAAAAGAATGACAAACCTGCGGGATTTCAGCTGCCTCTTCGGCCGGCAAGTCGTACAGATCCTTATCCATGGCTTCGCCAGGGTGAATCTTGTTTTGAATACCGTCCAGACCCGCCATCATCATTGCGGCGAAGGCCAGGTACGGATTGGCAGTAGGATCAGGGAAGCGCAGCTCGATGCGACGACCTTTAGGGTTGCTCACAAACGGAATACGGATAGATGCAGAACGGTTGCGGGCAGAATAAGCCAGCATTACCGGTGCTTCAAAGCCGGGCACCAAACGCTTGTAGCTGTTGGTTGAGGCATTGGTAAAGGCATTTAATGCGCGGGCATGCTTGATAATGCCGCCAATGTAGAACAATGCCGTTTCAGACAGGCCGCCATATCCATCACCGGCAAACAGATTATCACTGCCTTTAAACAACGACATGTGTACATGCATGCCGGAGCCATTATCGCCGACCAATGGCTTGGGCATAAAGGTGGCTGTTTTGCCGTAGGCATGGGCCACGTTGTGTGTGCAGTATTTCTGGATTTGCACCCAATCAGCGCGCTGAGTCAAAGTAGAAAATTTAGTGCCGATTTCGCACTGGCCTGCGGTTGCCACTTCGTGGTGATGCACCTCGACCGGAACCCCCATTTCTTCCATGGCCAGACACATGGCAGCACGGATATCATGCAGGCTGTCGACAGGCGGTACAGGGAAATACCCGCCTTTCACACCGGGGCGGTGACCGATGTTGCCATCTTCGTAGACTTTTTCGGAGTTCCACTCGGATTCTTCGGAGTCAATTTTGTAGAAACTGCCGGACATGGCGCTGCCCCAGCGTACGTCATCGAGAATGAAGAATTCGGGCTCAGGACCAAAATAGGCCGTATCAGCAATACCGGTGCTTTTCAAATAGGCTTCAGCACGGTCAGCAACAGAACGAGGATCACGCTCGTAACCCTGACCCGTGGATGGCTCGACGATGTTGCAGGTGATGTTCAGCATGGACTCGTCAGAGAACAAATCCATCACAGCGGTGGAAGTGTCAGGCATGAGGATCATGTCGGATTCGTTGATGCCCTTCCAGCCCTGGATAGAGGAACCGTCGAACATCTTGCCTTCGGTGAAGACATCTTCGTCCACTTGGCTGGACGGCACAGTGACGTGTTGTTCCTTGCCATGGGTGTCGGTGAAGCGAAAATCAACAAACTTTGCTTCATTATCTTTGATCATATTCAATACGTCTTGTGCAGACATGATGGACTCTCCTTACATTGCTTGTTTTAATAATATCGTAATAAGTAAATGATTGTTAACTGCTTTAATTTGATTTTTTAGTTCTTAATTTATCTGCTCTGCTTAACGCTGTAGCCAGCTGTTCCGTGAAAATATCTTGTCGTGTGATTTATGGTCGTATTTCAATCGATGTACCTGATTTCACCAATTTCCATATTTCATCCATTTCAGTATTAGTAACTGCTATACAACCCTTTGTCCAATCAAATTGCTGAGTCAACCAGGACATCCATCCCAAACCATTTTTTTGGCCATGAATCATTATTTGACCACCTGGGTCTATGCCATGAGTTCGGGCTTTTTTTTCGTCCGCTTTGTTTGGGTATGAAATATGGATCGCTTTATAAAATGAGCTATCTGATTTTTTATAATCAAGGATATATTTCCCTTCAGGAGTACGTTCGTCTCCCTCTCGTTGTTTATGACCTACAGGATTGCTACCAAAAGCAACATCGTATTCTTTAATTCGACGTTTGTTAGACAAGAGGTACATTTTTCTTTCTGATTTATTGACAAGCACATAATCGATTTCATTTGAAACCGCGCTACTGTTCAAAATTGTCAAACCAAAAAACAATACGAAATATTTCATCTCAAAAAAAACAGTTGAATCACAACCAACACAAAAACAATCCCCCGTAGTAGCAACAAAACACCAACTTTCAACTGACTTAATCCCGCTCCCAATACCACACCAATCAGCAGTAACTCAAACAACAGGCTGCCAAGATAGTGAATTGGTGAATCATATCGCCATCCGGCAACTTCGGTACCAAATTTATAAGTCGCCGGGGCAGATAAATAATTAATCAACTCATATACATGGAAAAATAAAAAAATGGTCAACAGTACCCCTAGAAATTTATTGCTTATTGCTAGCGGATTCTTTTCCATAACTGACCTCTAATATCATATCATCACCATGCTGAAGGTATTTTTTGATGAAATCAGACATATGATTTGTCAAATCGATACAGCCAGCAGAACCCGGCGAGTCACCACCATGTATAGAAAAACCACTCCGATTAAATACATCGGTTCCCGCGACTGGATAAATCCATATTCGATTCTTGCCCCAGGAACTCTCACCTCCCGGCCAATTCGTTCTGCCTAGTTCAGCTGCAATTTCCTCTATCCAACTTCTGTCCGGCATTTTCTGATACTCGGCTTGCTTTACCAGCCATTTCCCCTCCGGTAATGGTCCCTTGCTTTTCATCGCATGATTGTCTGGGGATTGATATCCTTTTTTGCCAGAAACCGCAGGCCACGATGTAACATTATTATGTTTTTCAATCCAGGTGAGGTGGGCACCATCAAACAGCAAGTAAGGAGAGCGAAATAAATTTACTCTTAATAAATTATTCGGCCTCACAAAATGTCCTAATTTATCTTTTCCAGGAGTAGATACTTGTTTTTTTATCGTAACAGAATTTTCATATCCATCTTTCCGCACTGTAATTTTATAGTCATCGAGAGGAATATTTTCGAACTTTACAAAGCCTGAAATACCAGTGTTGGATGAAAACATTTTTTGACGTTGAAAATGCCCAAGAGGTTTATGGTAACCCAAAACAGTGACCGCCGCATTTTGAACTTTTACAACAGACTCACCCTCGTAAACTTCTACTGTGAAATTCCCTTCTTGGGTTTTTTTGCTCATTTTATTAGTTTTTTGCCGAATAACAAATAAACGGTAGTTAGTGCTACCCACAGAACCAAGCTGACTTTTTCAATAGACATCATGCTTTCCTTACCGCTCGACCTTAAAGAGTCAAAGTCTTCTGTATGAACCCAGCCCATCAACCATGTTCACGTCATTAATTCTGAGACATACTTAGTCAACAAGCTCTTTAAAACCGCAAACGATAGCCCGTCGACTTTCTTGATTAATTGCAATTTAGCCTTTGTCCATATTGCGTCGTTTTTAGCAAGCTCCAAAAATTCATGGCCATCCCAGGTTAGCGAAACTGGATACCACTTAAACTCATTACAGCCGGAAGCATCATGAGCTTCGATTAACCCTGCTTAATGAAGAAGTTTGATGTGGTATGATAGAACTTCTTCACTAATATCATCAATTGAGAATTGCTGATATTTACCTGCTGAATCTGTTTTTTCGAGAGCAATCAAGATCGCCCTAACTAAATCCATATCTCTTTTCATTACTTCTCAATCCGCATTGGCAACCCAGTATCAGAATGTGTTTTATACATCAATATTGTTACGATGAACGGATAGCCATGCCTACTTCCTTCAAAAGATATAAAAATTACTCTGGCAGTACTATTCATCAGCATGAAATATGCCATTGCTCTTCGTGAGAATGTCGCCATGGCCTACCCACATAAAATTACTGCGGTAGTGGCAGGTCACGCAGGAAACCTACCTTACCCGCATTTTTGTTCCACGGGAACCGCCGCACCACCATTGCACAATGGTGGTGCGCAAACACACTTGACGCACGATGTTTGTGCATTTTGCAGTGCCTGTGTCACTGAAAGCGCACCACTATTTCGGCAATATGATTCATCTCTGGCTGCCCCGTTGCCTGCTGGCGTAATTCGTATGCTGCGGCCTGTGCTGCTTCCATATCGCTCATGTGGGACAGCGGCAATGATACCTCTACATGAATTTTCCCGTCCAGATAATGCAGCACAGTTTCTTCAATGTATTGAGCGGCCTCAATATTGACCCAGTGTTGCTGGAGTTGGGCCAGCACTTCACTACGCAGCGGCAGTCCGGTGCTAGGAGCAGTTTGTTCATCGTCTTCCGGGTCGATATGCACCATCACATCAGTGACGGCTTGCACATCCTGCATGATCTGTGTGCGCACCATATCGCTGATGCGATGGCCTTCGGAAACACTAATGCGAGAGTTCACAAGAATGTGTACATCCGCCAGACCACTGTCGCCCATGCGCCGTGTGCGCAACATATGCAGAGCCTGCACACCGTCCACCGATTGGATCGAGCGACGAATCTGCTCTACCTGCTTCGGCTCCATGGCAATATCAATCAGTTCCTCTGCGCTGTGCCAAGCCAATTTGGCACCGATCCAGGCAACCATTAATGCCACGCCGATAGCAGCGACAGCGTCCAGATAAAGCAAGCCACTCATGCTGCCCACTACGCCAATGACAACAATAACTGAAGAAATGGCATCCGAGCGACTATGCCAGGCATTGGCACGCAACAGGCTGGAGTTCCACTTATTCGCAACATGCATGGTGTAATGGTAAATGGCTTCTTTGGAAACAATAGAAATACTGGCAACCACCAATGCCAACCAACCGGGGTGCATGAGTAATTCAGGATGCCGTAGACGCAGCACCGCATCCCAGGCGATGCCGATAGCGATACCGACCAGCGCTACGCCGAGGATGATGGTGGCCAGGGTCTCGATACGGGCATGGCCATAAGGGTGTTTTTCGTCAGCCTCGCGGGAGCCGTGTTTCATCGCGAATAACACCACGCCATCAGTAGCAAGGTCGGATAACGAATGTATACCGTCGGCAATCAACGCTTGAGAGTTGCCGATATAACCCGCCACAATCTTCGCAACGCTCAGCAGCAAATCCACGACTGAACCAATCAGCGTGACTTTGCGCGCCTCTTTGTAACGCGCGTCGTGACGACCACCTCCGCTAGTGTCAGCATCGGGTAGGTGGTGATGGTGATGACCGTGACCCATCAGTCGAGATTGGCGATGACACGCACGCTAATCACCAGATCACCATCCTGTTCCCGCGTGCCTATAATTTCGTGGCCGTGAATGCGACACCAGGCAGGGATATCGTGAAGCGCACCGGGATCAGTGCAGAGCACATCCACAGTATCGCCAGACGGCAACGTGGCTACGAAATTTTGTGTACGGATCACTGGCATGGGACAGAGCATGCGGCGGGCATCAAGCTGATGGTGAGTCATAAATACCATTCCAGAGGGATTTCTTCGTTAGTCAGTGGCGCCACCGTCAATTCGCGTTTAGCGGCCCCTTTTTCGTGTAATTCTACACACACCGTTTCAGCCATCTTACCTTGACTGAAACGGGCTGCCAGTTGCGCGGCCAATTGAAGGTCATTGTTGTTGGCTTCGCCATCCAGCAACACCAGCGGGCCGGGATGGCTGGTGGTATACATGTGCGTAAATTGCTTGCGATAACCTTCGAGAAAGCGGTTTTCCCCCTCCTCGCGGCCGACGATAATTTTGAAATGCGGCCGTGGGCGCAGATGACGGCCCACCTTGAGCAACATAATATCGTCCAGTTCGTAGTCGCGCTCGCCGCGTGCTGACCATAAGTCTGCTAGCTTGCTGGAGTAGGCTGCATCGGTGAGAAAACAGCAGCCACCGGAAGGCTGGGCAAAATCTGATATGCCCATTTCTGCGGCCAACGCGATCTGCGGTTTGCGGCCACGGCCGTTGAAAGCAAACAGTTTTTCACGATCCACCCAGCCTTCACGCTCAGGCAAGGTTGCAGGCAGAATTTTGGCGCATAGTGGGCGCAGCAAGCGATCTTCAGCACCGGACTCACGCTGGATCACGGGCATGGTGTCACGCCGTTGCGACATGGGCCGCTGGCCCACCACCTCACCCGTGACAATGAAATCGAAATCGTGCTTCTCAATCCATTCATGTGCTTTGCCGACCATAAAACATTTGCAATCCAGACAGGGGTTCATATTGCTGCCGTAACCGTGCTTGGGATTGATCACCACATCCTTGTATTCGTCGATAACGTCAATGATATGCAGCTTGATACCCAGCTGCTCCGCCACCCACAAGGCGTTATTACGTTTCGGTTTCGCCTTGTCTTTTTTACGAATGGCATGGGTGTGGCCTTCCACGCAAAAACCGGTATAAAAATTGATGCCCTCCACATGGACGCCTTGATCAAGCATAGCCTGAGTGGCAAGCATGGAATCAAGACCGCCAGAGATCAGGGAAACGGCTTTAGGTTGTTGGTTTTTTGGCTGGTTCATGAGAAATAAGTCACTTCGGAAATGGGTTCGAAAAAAGGCCAGTGATTATAGCTGAAAATACTGGCTTCGGTTTTGTTTCCATTCCCTGATTGCGCGGTGAATTCACGCTAATCACGCGGACTACGTAACCGTAGATGCTGCTTGTCACGACGAATTTAACGTACACTGCTGACTTCCAATAAGTCTCACACTTGCTTATGCAGTGTTGTCTCTGATGTCAATAGGCGTACTCACCCGCCCGGATTTTGCTAGAATCCAACCTGCCATTAACCCCAGCCAACATACAAGTGAATAATATGTCCCAGGAAAATACCCTCAATGCCATCCAACAAATCAAAAAAACCCTGGAAAATTTCATGGTCAGCGTCGGTATTGTCTCTGGGATCATTTTACTGATTTATTTTTTCACCTATGGCGCATTGATAGATGCTGTTGGCAGTTCACTCATTTGGTTTGAGGTGGTCACCAGCATCATGGTGCTTTTTGTGCTGCTGTTTCTCCGGCGGGTGTGTTTTTTCTTAACGCGAATAAAATTGGGCCGGCGAGCAGATTGCTCAGCGGTTTTAAATAAGTTGCAGCTTGTTGATCTCGCTCTGGATGAAAATACCTTACTGGCCAAGCTGGACAGAAGCAATGTGAATGACTCAACATCATAAAGCGGTGTTTGTAACAGCGAATTGTACTTTGTCGTATACCTGTTTCAGTCTGATTTTTTCGATGGCACAGTACAACTGACTGCGATGATGTAACAGGTAAAATATGGGTTTTAGATTCTTTCGATTATCGCTTCAGCTTATTTTTTCACATCACACAGGATAATGTGGGTTTGGCGCACCCCGGTAAAATTACCGTTGTACCCCGAAAATAATATGAACAGCACCTCTTGGATTGAAATGACAGTAGATAAACCGACAACCTATAAATTATTTCAATTCTTTAGAGGAAACCCAGAATGAACAAATATTTGTTGTTGCTATTGTTGTGCATCAGTTCATCGGTCACATACGCGAACGAGGAAGACTGGTACGCCTATTGGGCGATTGGTATGGTAAACCATGACTATCCAGGAGGCTTAAATTCATTCTTGAATGATACAGAATCTTTGCCCGGTGTTGATCGCACCGAAATTGGACTCGATGTTTTTGGTTTTTATAAACCACAATCAAAAAATAACTTGTCGGGTTTTGTATTTTCAGGTTCTGCTGATCAGTTTGAATCGCGACATTCTGAATTACAGATCAATCAATATCTATTGGGGATAAGTGGTATGGAATTTTTTGGCCGAGGGATCGGCGACGGATTTTTCATCCGTGGAGACGCAGGTTTGGCGTGGATTACTGTTAGCGATAACTCTTCGACTACAGAGACCAGCGATATTGGTTTTGGTTATTTGCTAGGCGTTGGATATGCCATTCCTGTTTCCGACGAATCACGCATATTAATCAGCGTGAATTTTTCCGATAAACGGGTCGAAGATAATAGCTGGAAATCCGCGACCGTTATGCTAGGCGGGCTCTGGTAAATATCCTACAGCACAAATCTCAGCTAAAACCTGGAGGATTTACGCTACTTTATTTATCAGGAAGTCTAAATTAGTGTCGGCGTGCTGACCGAGCCTGTTTGCCAATAAACACCGGCACCCCATCACTTACATCACGCAATCGCTGCCTCGCCTGGGTACTGCTGGTATGTTGCCACAGTTCATGTGCGGTGAGCGGATCAAGCAGAGGCTGTGTATTATCCATATTGCGAATACTTTGCAATACATCCATAGCCGGGACAAACCCTTCATACAAATGTTCGTAGAGCTGGCCTTGCCGATGTGCCGTATTATGATGTAACTGGTAATAGGCACCAATACCCATATCAACATAATAATTCACACTGACACGGCGACGACGGGCGCGTTGCGGAAAAA
>Ga0316202_10001436_pt1 | contig 18629 bp, 14 predicted proteins | sample 3monrhotite_MG_FD_204934 | JGI IMG/M metagenome (GOLD analysis project Ga0316202, IMG submission 204934) | Microbial mat bacterial communities from mineral coupon in-situ incubated in ocean water Damariscotta River, Maine, United States -... | ecosystem: Environmental > Aquatic > Marine >... | reverse complement strand
TCGGCCATTTCCTCGCGAAGTAACGTGGTAAACAGCTCCAGGAAATTCTATGCGGATTGGTCGAACCATATTTCTAATTTAGCTGAATGTATTCAACTTTCAAGACCTGGCACCATCTATCGCACCATCTATCTTTTTGCAGTTGAAAATGCTTATCTTAGCGCCATTCGGCACTGACCCCTTTATCCTTTATTAATTAACGAATACAGCATTTTGCCATGAATAATTAACCCTAGTATGGCTATAGCCCAACCACACAAAGCAATTACGATTAATAAATCATAATATGCCGCTATTTGATGAATCATTATTCCGATAAAAAGTATTAATAGTCCGTATGATTTTCTCATACTACCTCCTATAACCCTTTCGTGTAACAAACATCAACACCCAACGAAACACCATACCCAAGTCCACCCCAACCTCTGGCAGCAGACAAACCACTTCCTGAAAAGAGTATTTGTCCACCTCCCGAAGGTCCTACTCCAATGTCACCACCCACGCCATAACTCCAACCATCAACTGATGATGGATCAGAAGAGATTCCGCCACCAGCACTACCTCCTGCTCCGGCATAAGCCCCGAAACCAACCCTCACACATACCTGATCGTATGGGGTGCTGCCAGAAATATTTGTAATCGCCCCAGCAGAATAACTTGCTCCAAAGACTCCAGCCTGAACTGAAGCCTGCCCTGAAGTATTTACAAACAATCTAGAGAATAAGGATTTCACACCCTGCTTTATCGAAGCTCCCGCCCTAGCAAAATACCCATCTCCATGGGATTCATCATTAAAGAGTCTTTGAAAAGCCCCGGTGCGGAAGCCACTCCAAAAATCTCCCCCCATAACTCTGGATGCAACACCGCCAATCGCTCCTGCTATGCCAACTCGGGCAAACATTCCCCCCATACCCTTGTCTGAGATACCAAACTTACCACCACCGATACTACCAGCAAACTTCGTAATGCCTGCAGTGACAAATCCGCGGCCAAACTTACCACCATTCATCATACTCATTAGGCCACCGGCGGTCCCATTAGCGGCGACTCCGGCCAAGGTCCCAAATGCATCTCCAATCTCTCCGGCTCCTGCAAAAAATGCCCCCGAGATACCTCCCATTATAGCGCCAGTCAGATTACCCGTGTTAATATACCCAGCAATTGCACCAGCTAGCATCGGGTTGCCAGTAACAGCCATAACAGCAGCTGCCGCAGCAATTGCCACCACTGGTTTTACTGCATTCCATAAATTACCCAGCTTCCAATGTCCCGATGGGTCAGTGTATTTCAGCGGATTATTATCCACATATGAATACCGGTTAAACGCCTGCATATTTCCAGCGCCTGGTACCACAGTATCCGCTGAGATAAAGCGGCCCAGCACTGGATCATAAAGCCGCGCATTCATATTGATCAGGCCGGTAGATGCATCCATTTCATGGCCGGTGTAGCCACGGGTAGTGTTGGCCGCACCGAAATTCGCTTTGGCCACACCTGTATTCGGATCAACCGGCAGACCAAAGACATCGAAGCGCAAGCGTTCCACCACTGCACCCAGCTCATCGGTAATGACGCTGATCGAACCCAGATGATCGCCATGCATATATTTCGTACTGGTGATTCCAGCGACGTTCTGGATAGAAGCAATAAGTTTGCTACCTGCATAAACATGACTCACATCTTTGGTAACACCATTCATCGTGGTGCGTTCAAAGATCTTGCCTATATAAGTCGTTGTAGGTGTGGTTTTCTGTACACGATTATGGTTGGCATCGTACTTAAAGCCGGTGTACCCGTTGGCTGTAGTAATACCCAGAGGCTTGTTGAAGCTCGTCCAGCTGTGCGTACGCCCGGCACCGGTACGCATGTTACCGTTGGCATCGTAGCTGTACGTATTACCACCAGCCGCTCTTACCGCATGCGGATGCAGTGGATCATAGGCATAAACACCGACATCGGATTTATAAGTGATATTACCGATGGCATCGTAGTTGTACTGCTTCTGTAGAACTGCAGCTGCATTACGAACCGTGCTCAGGCGGTTAAGGCTGTCGTAGGTGAAGTTCTCGGTATACCCCACCACGGCATCGGTGCGGAACTTCATGTTACCCACCGCATCGTAATCATATAACCAGTTCTGGATTGTTGCTGCACCGGATGTGGAACTAATCCCGGTGAGCACCCCACGAACAGCATCATAGTTATGGGTGGTTGTAACTCCGTTACCGAATGATTCGCTGGTAACATGACCAAACTCATCCATCGTGTTAGCTGTCCACAGTGCCTGGCCAGTGAGTGCATTGCTGATTGATGTCATATGGAAGAAGAGACCGTAATTGCGCTTGATCGTTACCCCAGTCGGGTAAGTGATGGTATTAACACGGCCAAAGGCATCATAGGTCGTACTGACATTGTATAACTGCCCATTGATCGTAGATGAGGATGTTTTAACGCGCCCGAAGGTGTCGTAGATATACGACTTGGATGCGACACCCCCTGACTCACTGGTCAATGCACCAATCCATCGCGTATCGTAGGTCCAGGTGCTGATGCCTTCAGCTTCTGTTCGCGAAGTCATACGACCCAGCTTGTCGTATACCATAGTCGTAATCTGGCCTTTGGCATCGATCTGACGGGTCAGATTGCCGAGTGCATCATAGGCATAACTCCTAAATACCGGTACCAGGTCTTGCAATGCAACATTCAGGTGCTTTCATATTTTCCACTACCCGGCTCACCGTGCTGTAGTGAACACCAAAATATTAACTAATCTCTTTCATGAGCTCCGAGAACACAATATTGAATTATCCATGAAGTGCTTGATAGCAGTGTTGTTAATGGGAACGGACTTGCAATCAGCCTGTTATAGAGGGTGGCAGCGAACTTGCATATGCCCTGAGTAGCAGAGAGTCGGGCTTGCGGGAATCTCCCCGCCCTTTTATGCTCTGTTTATCCTTGGAGGGCGCATGGACGTTTCAGAACTGCTGGCATTTACGGTAAAGAATAACGCATCGGATTTACATCTCTCATCGGGTGAGCCGCCAATGATCCGCATCAACGGCGACATGACACGCATCAAGATGCCTGATATCGACCGCCGCGAAGTGCAGAACATGGTTTACGACATCATGAGTGATGCTCAGCGCAAGGCCTTTGAAGAGCACCTTGAACTCGACTTCTCCTTTTCGCTCGGTGATGTCGCCCGTTTCCGTGTGAATGTATTCGAGCAGCGCCGCGGTATGGCTGCCGTATTCCGAGTGATTCCGAATGAAGTGCTCACGCTTGAGCAGCTGAAATGTCCTGATATCTTCAAGGATATTGCCATGACTCCGCGCGGCATCTGTCTGGTCACAGGGCCGACAGGTTCGGGTAAGTCCACCACACTTGCTGCGATGATCAACCACCGCAATGAGAATGAACGCGGCCATATTCTGACCATCGAGGACCCGATAGAGTTTGTACACAAATCCAAAGACAGCCTGATGACCCAACGTGAACTGGGCCCCCACACTCACTCCTTTGCCAACTCACTGCGCAGTGCTTTGCGTGAAGATCCGGATGTTATTCTTGTTGGTGAACTTCGTGACCTGGAAACGATCCGCCTGGCACTGACTGCGGCTGAAACCGGCCATATGGTATTCGGCACCCTGCACACCTCCTCAGCACCGAAAACCATCGACCGTATCATTGATGTATTCCCTGCCGCAGAGAAAGAGATGGTGCGATCCATGCTCTCCGAATCGATACGGGCTGTGATCTCACAAACCCTGCTGAAAACAGCCGATGGCACGAGCCGTGTGGCGGCCCATGAAATCATGATCGGTACACCTGCAATCCGGAATCTGATCCGTGAAAACAAAATCGCCCAGATGGTTTCTGTCATGCAAACCTCACAACGCGATGGTATGCAAACGCTGGACTCCAATCTGCAGAAAATGGTTACACAACGTAAAATCACGCAACAGGCAGCACTGGAAAAATCCAGCAACAAGAAGCTGTTTGGTGGTGGTGCGATTTAACGTTTCACCACAGATGCACCAGGAATAGCCTGCTCTATCCAGGCAGCAGATAAATCGCAAGGCGTGAAACATCACAATGCGCTCTGACAGCTTTTCTTCGTGAACTTCGTCTGCTTCGTGGTAAATTACTGTCCGGCAAAGTGAATGAGTCACAGATTTCAATTTTTGGGAGATCAAGGTATGAGTGAAGCGCCACAACTAAGCATGAAGCAACTATTGATGGTTATGGACAAAAAAGAGGCATCAGACCTCTATGTCACCGCAGGCATGCCACCCTCCTACCGTATTAACAGCGTCGTCTATTCAGCCAAGCAGGCTGCCCTCTCACCGGCCCAGTGCGAGAAGCTGGCCAACTCCTGCATGAACGAAAAACAACGCGCCGCATTTGCCACTGATTACGAGATGAATCTTGCACTGGCCTTTGCAGACATAGGACGCTACCGGGTCAACATTTTCCGTCAGCGTGGACATGTCGGCATGGTCATCCGGAAAGTCAAAACCGAAGTGCCCACCATTGATGATCTTGGCTTACCCGAAATATTCAAAGAGATTTCCATGTCTACGCGTGGACTGGTTCTGATGGTCGGTGCAACAGGATCAGGAAAATCAACCTCGTTGGCTGCGATGATTGATTATCGCAACAGCAATCAGGCCGGCCATATTATCTCTATCGAAGACCCTATTGAGTTTGTCCATGAACATAAAAAGTCGGTCATTACACAGCGTGAACTCGGCACCGATACCATGCAATACCATGTCGCATTGAAAAATGCGCTCAGGCAGGCCCCAGATGTGATCCTTATTGGTGAAATACGGGATCGTGAAACCATGGAACATGCGCTGGAGTTCGCGGAGACCGGTCACCTCTGCATGGCCACACTGCATGCCAACAATGCGAATCAGGCACTGGAACGCGTGATCAATTTTTTCCCCGAAGAGATCCATCCTCAGGTTAGCCTGAATCTGGCATTGAACATGAAAGCCATACTCTCTCAGCGGCTGGTCAAAACACCGGATGGTAAACGCATGCCTGCGGAAGAGATTCTGATCAACACACCGCGTATTGCCGACCTGATTGGGCAATGGAACATCGCCGAAATTAAAGAGGCTATGGCTGCAGGCAAGGGCTACGGCATGCAGACCTTTGACCAGAGCCTGCTAAAGCTCTGGGAGCAAGGATACATCACTGAAGAGGAAGCACTGCGCCATGCCGATTCAGTGAATAATCTTCGCCTGCAGATCAAGATGGTGAACCTGCAGGATCAGGGTGGTGACACACACGATCTGGGCCAGACCTCCGGCAGCAGTAATGCTGGAAAGCTAAGTATCTGATGACATCCCGCCACCTGATTGATGAGTTACTGCTGGTTGCTGATAAAAACAGTGCATCGGATCTGATTATTCGAGCCAATGACCGTATCCGCATGCGCATTGCAGGGTCTATCGTCACGGTCCCATCTGAACGCATCCCGGAGATCAATCAGGATCAGGTCGTGGAGATGATTCAACATTTACTGCGAGATCTCACCCACACACCCGAGATCACCACACTCAACAGCTTTGATTTTCACTATTCACTGATAAACGCATCACATTTCCGCATCCATATCATGCGCACCAATAATAATTTCGGCATAGTCGCCAGACTAATCCCTCAGCAGATCCCTGAGTTTGAAGAGCTGCGCCTGCCTGAGGTTTTTAACGATATCATCGAGTATCGCAACGGTATTATCCTGATGGCCGGAGCTGCCGGGGCAGGAAAAAGCACATCGCTTGCATCCATGCTCAACCACATCATCCGGAAGAGGCCTGTGCATGCAGTCACGCTGGAGGATCCTATTGAGTTCCGCTATAGCACCCTGCATAAAGGTACGGTCAGTCAGCGCGAGATCGGCTTGGATGTCGAAAGTTACAAACAGGGATTAATTGATGCCATGCGGGAAACACCCGATATTATCGTAGCTGGTGAAGCACGCGGCCGTGAAGAGATTCAACTGGCCATTGAAGCCAGTGAAACAGGCCATCTGGTGATGGCTACCGTACATGCAACCACAGCCATCGGCACCATGCAGCGTATCATGGCTTCATTCAGCACCGATGAGCAGGCAGGCATCCGCGAAAGATTAGCTGAAAACCTGCGTGCGATTATCGTGCAGAAGCTACTGCCATTGAAATCCGGCAAGGGACGCATCATTGTCCTGGAAATTATGATCAAAAACTCGGTCATTAAACATTTCATTCTTGATCCGAATCACTGGAGTGAAATCCCGCGCGCCATGGAAGAGGGGCATACACTCTATGGCTCCCAGAACTTTGATCAGCATCTGCAAAAGCTGGTGGAAGAGGATCTGGTTGATTACAACGAGGCTGTAGTACATGCCGTGTTCCCCGAAGATTTTGCCATCCGCCTTGGCCGCAACTAAGGGTATTCTGAAAACGACCTACCCCTTCTCTGGCGGCTGATCAAAACGGCTGAGCGAGCGAATAGCATGCCTGATAAGCTGCGTGTCTTCACGGATACCGTCCCTGCCCTCTCCCTGCGGTAACTCGAGGGCTTCGCCAAGTACGATACGGGCACGGCTGCGACGATAAAATGAACGCCACAGATTGATATGGTCGAACGGCCAGACACCTGAGACACGAAACGGGATAATCGGAGCCCCGGTTTGCCTGGCGATCAGCGCTGCACCCGGTAAAATTTTATGCAGCGGTATCGGTGGATTGGCAGCGCCTTCAGGAAACAGACAAAGCACATTCCCCTGTTCAATCGCCTCTATAGCCTTCTGCAACGCCTGCTTGTTTGCACCACCGGTTTTCACAGGAATCGCACCAACCATGTCAAAGCCCCAGCGTACATACCACATGCTCTGGTAATACTCACGCGCCATCAGAAAGCATAATGGACGATTCACTGTTGCCTGAATAAGCAAAGGGTCAAGTCCACAGATATGATTTCCTACCAGGATGAGTGGCCCGTCAGGCAGTTTGATCTCTTCTCTGGAGAGGCGATGCCAGCCTCTGCAAAACAGCCGACACACTGCGCGCAAAAAAGCGTTTGGACCCCTCGGATCGGGCAGGCTATCCGGGCTGGTATCCATCATTGATAATCCGGCGCGTCAGATAGCATGCTTCACTGGGGGCTGAACCACTATGACCTGCTGCCGACATTTCCAATCAGACTGGAGTAAGACTCTCTCTATCATCCAACCCGAATTTAGCGCGTAGTCAGGTTCACTCACGCACTTTCTTCTGGCTTGTAGGTAAAACAGGAGATGATAAAATAGACGAAACAAAAAGTGACTATGCCCATGACTGATGATTTGATGATATCGACATCAAATGACAAAAATCCGGCCATAACAATAAAGCATGCCGCAAAAGCAGCCAGCAAATGGATCGTCTTCTTAAACTTATTCATGATAATGATTCCTTCAATAGCACCTGGTTTGATCAGGCTGACAATAAAACAGCAAATTTATAAAATCTCGCCCGTATCCGTTCAATCTTCAGCACCCTTTATCACGCCGCCTGCGAAAGCCTGAGGCCGTCCGGATATTCAGCAAAAAGCACAAACAGCGAGATTAGTCCTCAGCGGGTCTCAAGACAAGGCAGGAGAGCGGCGGCAAGACCAGTCCGACCGAATAGGGCTGATTCATCCACGGCTTCTCTTCAGCGACAACGCCACCACCATTACCGATATTGGAGCCGCCATACATTTCCGCATCGGTATTCATAATCTCGTTATATATGCCGGCCCTGGGAACACCCAGGCGATAATCATGATGCGGCACTGGCGTCAGATTCATAACGATCACAACACAACCACCATTTTTATCACGACGGATAAAACTGAGCAGGGAGTGCCCTGCATCATTACAATCCACCCACTGGAACCCGCCACCATCGAAATCTACCTCATGCATGGCAGGAACATCTTTGTAGAGATGGTTCATATCGCGTTGCATCAATTGCAGGCCCCGGTGTGGCATGAAGTTGGACTGATCCCAGGACAAAGAGCTATCAAAATCCCACTCCGGCCATTGTCCGAATTCCATCCCCATAAATTGCAGCTTCTTACCAGGGTGAGCAAACATATAAGCATAGAGCAGACGAAGGTTGGCAAATTTCTGCCAGTCATCACCGGGCATCTTCTCCGGCATCGAACCTTTGCCATGCACCACTTCATCATGTGAAAATGGCAGGATGAAATTCTCGGTAAAGGCATAAACCATCGAGAAGGTCAGCGCATGATGGTGATAGGAGCGATGCACCGGATCATTATCAAAATATGAGAGCGTGTCGTTCATCCAGCCCATATTCCATTTCATGGTAAAGCCGAGGCCACCAAGATAGGTCGGACGGCTGACCATAGGCCATGACGTGGATTCTTCAGCCATGGTGACCGTGCCCGGGAAGCGCTCATGCACCAGGTGGTTGAACTGCTTGATAAATTCAACCGCTTCAAGGTTCTCGCGCCCCCCATATTTATTAGGCACCCATTCATCGGCTTCGCGGGAATAATCCAGATAGAGCATAGATGCCACCGCATCCACGCGCAACCCATCGATATGAAACTGGTCCAGCCAGAACAGTGCAGAAGCAATGAGGAAGTTGCGCACCTCGTTACGGCCGAAATTGAAGATATAAGTACCCCAGTCCTTGTGTTCGCCAAGCCTTGGGTCTTCATGTTCATACAGTGGCGTGCCGTCAAAACGGGCCAGGCCATGTGAATCTTTGGGAAAATGCGCCGGTACCCAGTCAAGAAAAACACCGATACTGTTCTGATGACAATAATCGACAAAGTAACGGAAATCATCGGGTGAGCCGAAACGGCTGGTTGGAGCAAAATAGCCGACGGTCTGATAACCCCATGAGCCATCAAACGGGTGCTCTGTCACCGGCATCAGTTCGATATGGGTATAACCCATCCACTGACAGTATTCGACCATCTGATGCGCCAGATCGCGGTAACTGAGATAATCGGCGCCTGCCCTGCGCCATGAACCCAGATGCACCTCGTAGATATTCATCGGCTTATCGGCCGCCTGTATCTCAGGCAGTGCTTTTACCCATGCCTGATCACCCCATTCATACACGCGCGGGTTATGCACTACACTGGCGGTATTCGGACGCAACTCCATCTGCTGTGCATAAGGATCGGTTTTTTCCAGGATGTCACCGCTCTGGGTACGAATCTCAAACTTGTAAACTTCGCCTTCACACAGACCCGGTGCAAAAATCTCCCAGACACCCGATGAACCTCGCATACGCATCTGGTGCTCGCGCCCGTCCCAGTGATTGAAATTACCGACTACGCTGACGCGACTTGCAGATGGTGCCCACACAGCAAACCCGACACCCCATACGCCCTCATGCTCACGCACGTGAGCACCCATAATATGATACTTTTCAAAATGGTTACCTTCACCAATCAGATGCAGATCCATCTCGCCAAGCACCGGGCCGAAACGATAAGTATCCTCCTCCTCCCAGAGGTCACCATCTGTGTTTTCAATACGCAAGCGATACGCTGTATCAAAGTCTCCATCCAGCCAGTGATACTCAAAGATATCGCTACCTTCAATCCTGGGCATCAGAACCGGAGACTCTCCATCGACCAGTATCCAAACCTTCTCTGCCCGGGCTTTGAAAACGCGAATCATCACACCGCACTCTGCATGGTCATGTCTGCCTAACCAGGCAAACGGATCGTGACTGCGGGCTTCGACAATGGCCCAGGCTTCAGGAGATAGAATAGGTTTTTTCATACAAGTCCTCGCTTAATGTCGTGGCGATCAAATAACAGTGTCATCAGGTAATCACAGTTGGCTTATCGCGACCCGTCACAGCCTTTAATTGTGAAATATCATTGGCAGCAGTAATCATATCTGCCAGGGCAATCTGGGCATCCAGCCCCTGTTTGGCTGGATCGGTTTCAAACGACTCCAGGTAAATACGGATAGTCGCCCCGCTGGTGCCGGTGCCAGACAAGCGGAAGATAATACGGGAACCGTCTTCAAAAAGTACACGCAGCCCCTGATTTTCACTGAAACTGCCATCCACAGGATCGGTATAGGCAAAATCATCGCATATTTTCACACTGCGACCGGCAAGTTGGCTACCCGTCAAGGAGGCAAACTGGTCGCGTACATTCTGTAAAACCTGAACCGCTGCAGCAGAATCCACACCTTCATAATCATGACGGGAGTAATAGTTGCGACCAAAGCGTTGCCAATGTTCGACAAGTACGGTTTGCACCGACGTTTTGCGTGCAGCCAATATATTTAACCAGCACAGCACGGCCCACAACCCGTCTTTCTCACGCACATGGCTGGAGCCCGTACCAAAGGACTCCTCACCACAAAGCGTGACCTTACCTGCATCCATCAGGTTACCGAAAAACTTCCAGCCGGTCGGCGTTTCATAACAGGCCAGTCCCATCGCTGCTGCCACCCGATCAGCCGCCCCCGATGTCGGCATGGAGCGCGCCACACCGGCAATACCGGCTTTATAACCGGGTATAAGATGCGCATGGGCTGCAATAACCGCCAGCGAATCACTAGGCGTCACAAAGAAATGATCACCAAGTATCATATTACGGTCACCATCACCATCAGAGGCTGCACCGAAATCAGGAGCGTTATCGCCATAAAGAATATCTACGAGCTCATGCGCATAGGTAAGATTCGGATCTGGATGGCCTCCACCGAAATCATCTTTCGGTTCACCATTGATCACCGTACCGGAAGGTGCACCAAGCATCTGTTCAATAATTGTTTTGGCATATGGGCCAGTCACGGCATGCATGGCATCAAAAGCCATGGAAAAATCACCTGCCAGCAAATCACGAATCGCATCAAAATCAAACAGGGACTGCATCAACTCCGCATAATCAGCAACAGCATCAATCACCTCGACCTGCATACCTGCCAACTCAAAGCTGCCTATATGAGCAAGATCTACGTCCTCACAATCTATAACCTGATACCACTCAATCTTTTCTGTCTGATCGAACACAGCCTCGGTTACAGATTCCGGAGCTGGTCCACCGTTGCCTGTATTATATTTGATACCAAAATCTTCATCGGGGCCCGCCGGATTGTGGCTGGCTGAAAGAATCAGACCGCCAAATGCGTCATATTTGCGAATCACGCAAGATGCTGCAGGCGTAGAAAGTATACCGTTCTGACCGACCAGCACCTTGTCAAAACCATTGGCCGCAGCCATCTTCAGTATGGTCTGAATTGCCTGCAGGTTATAGAAACGGCCGTCACCACCCACCACTAGCGCTTGCCCTTGAAAGTCACCGATACTATCAAATACCGATTGTACGAAATTTTCCAGATAATGTTGCTGCTGGAATACCTTTACCTTCTTGCGCAAGCCGGATGTTCCCGGGCGCTGACCTTCAAAAGGCGTCGTGGCAATCGAATGGATGATCATGGATCTCCCCCTCTGGGCGTATTCACCCAATGATAGCGAAGATAGCAGCAAAAAAACATCATGCATGCATGCATGATTGGAAAAACAGTGATACACTTTAGCACAAGATTGGAACCGGGAGGGATCGAATGAGTTCAACTCAAGTCGAACGTAACATCAGTAAACTTACTGCAAACACTGTCGCTCTTATATTGGCAGGCGGAAGAGGTTCAAGGTTAAAGGATCTGACCCAGTGGCGTGCCAAGCCGGCAGTCCCCTTTGGCGGCAAATTCCGCATTATCGATTTCCCAATGTCCAACTGCATCAACTCCGGCATTCGACGCATCTCGGTACTTACCCAATACAAGTCACACTCCCTGCAGCGCCACCTGCAACGCGGCTGGTCCTTCCTCTCGGGTCAGTTCGGTGAATTCATGGAAGTCCTCTCTGCCCAGCAACGTCTGGGTGACGGATGGTATGAGGGAACAGCCGATGCGATTTATCAGAATCTCGACATTATCCGTCATTATGACCCTGAATATGTAGTCATTCTGGCTGGTGACCATGTCTATAAGATGGACTACGGAAAGATGATCGCCGCACATGCTGCATCCGGTGCTGACATCACGGTTGGTTGTATTCCAGTTGATCTTGAGGAAGCCAAAGCGTTCGGCGTTATGGCTGTTGATACCAATCACCGCATTATTGAATTCGCTGAAAAACCGGATCACCCGAAACCTATGGCAGGAAAACCTGACAAGGCATTGGCTTCGATGGGTATTTATGTGTTTTCGGCCCATTATCTGCGAGATCGTCTGCTTGAGGATGCACAACTCTCCACATCCAGTCACGATTTCGGCAAGGATATCATCCCCTCTGCAATTGAAAGCGATAACGTATTCGCTTTCCGTTTCATGAACGCCAATACAGGTGCCCCCCACTACTGGCGCGATGTAGGAACCATTGATGCCTATTGGGAAGCCAACATGGACCTGGTTACTGTGCAGCCTGAACTGGACATGTATGATAAAGAGTGGCCGATCTGGACACATCAGGAACAACTACCACCAGCAAAATTCTACTTTGATGATGATAGTCGCCGCGGCTTTGCTGTGGACTCCCTGGTTTCCGGAGGCTGTCTCATTACAGGTTCGGCCGTTCGTCGCTCCGTGCTCTTCTCCAATGTCCGCGTACACTCTTACTCTGAAGTTGAAGATTCAGTCATATTGCCGGATGTTGAAATCAGACGTAATTGCAAGATTCAAAAGTGTATCATTGATAAAGGCACGGTCATTCCCGAAGGTATGGAGATCGGTTTCGATCTGAAAAAAGACGCGGAACGTTTTGAAGTATCTGAAAATGGCATTGTACTTGTTACACCGGATATGCTGGGACAGGGACTGCACCAGCTATAATAGCCTGACAGTCGCTGGAAACAGTCAGACTGTAACCGACCCACTTGTTACCGTTAAGGGTGTGCCAGACACACCCTTAACACTATACAGCGCCGCACATGGATGTGAGGCGACATCACCATTGAGTTTGTACCTCATAAACCTGGAGGTTTACCCCATGTCTCAACCTTTATCCGTTGTTTTTTACTGGCATATGCATCAGCCGTTTTATCGTGAAGCTGACACCGGTCGCTATCACCTACCCTGGGTTTACCTGCATGCCATGAAGGACTACACCGATATGGCCGAGGTTCTGATGCAGCTTCCCAGAGCCCGTGCCGTTATCAACTATGTGCCATCACTCACCGCCCAGATTGAAGACTATGCATCCCATTTGCGCGAATTTCTCGACGGTAGTGCCAGCGAACTGAATGACCCGCTGCTGGCCTGTCTGGCCGACAAATCCGGTCATTTCGATGAATCAGCACGCAACTACCTGCTTGAAACCTGTTTCCGTCTCAATCATGAGCGCAACCTGCACCGGTATCCTGCCTTTTCCCGCCTCTGGAATATGGCTGAGCATGCAAAATCCAGCGATAGTCTTGATTACCTCGGCGACAGCTTCTTCACCGACCTTGTCACCTGGTATCATCTGGCATGGCTGGGAGAAACAGTACGCCAGCGCAATTTTGTGGCGCGAAGACTCATCGAAAAAGCCCGTGGATTTTCCTATCAGGATCGCCGTGATCTGCTAACACTGATCACCACCCTGCTCTCCGAGATTCCGGGCATGCATCGTCGCCTGGTTGAATCCGGCAAAGTGGAATTAACAACAACCCCGTATGCGCATCCGATTATCCCTCTCATGCTCGATTTCAACACAGCACGGGAAACGGTTCACGATGCCCTGATTCCGGATGAACCATATCCCGGTGGCCGCGAACGGGCACAAGACCATATCAATCTGGCACAACAGGCACATGAAAAGCTCTTTGGTCATAAAGCAACCGGCTGCTGGCCTGCTGAAGGTGCGGTCTCCAATGAAACACTTGCACTGCTTGGTCAGTCGGGCTTTAAATGGACGGCAACAGGTGAAGCGGTACTGCACCACTCACTCAAATACAATCTGCGTGAACAACAGGGGAACCGGGATCTCTACCACCCCTGGCTGGTGGGCGAAGGTGATGACGAAATCGCATGCTTCTTCCGCGATGATCGCCTCTCCGACCTGATCGGCTTTGAATACAGTCGCTGGGACACCGGTGATGCCATCAACAACTTTATGCATGAACTGGCAGGTATCCGCCACAGAACACTGGGTATGGAAGCACCGGTAGTCTGTATCATTATGGACGGCGAAAATGCATGGGAACACTACCATGAGAATGCACTGCCATTTCTGACCCGCCTCTATCAGGAAGTTGCTGAACACGACGAGTATGAATTGACCACGTTCAGCGATTACCTGGACAAACACCCCGCCACAAAAAGACTGGATAAACTAACCGCCGGCTCATGGGTCTATGGCAACCTCTCAACATGGATCGGTGATACGGCCAAGACCCGTGCATGGGAACTTTTAATCGAAGCGAAAAAGGCATTTGATATCCGACTCCCTGCTCTTACTCAGGAGCAACAGCAGGATGCAACCGAACAGCTTCGCATATGCGAAGGTTCAGACTGGTGCTGGTGGTTCGGTGACTACAACCCCGGCGCTGCTGTTCGCGACTTCGACCGCCTCTATCGCAGACATCTGAAGAAACTGCATCAATTAATCGGCTCTCCTGTACCTGCATCTCTTGATGAGGCCATTTCTGATGGTGGTGGTGACGCCGAAGGTGGTGGAACAATGCGCCGTGGTGGCGGCAGTGATTGAGATGGCAGAAGCCATCTCCTGATATAGTAAGATAGAGGTTTATTTATGAATCCATTACTGGAGCGCCGTTCATCAGCGGTTTTACTTCATATTACCTCCCTGCCCGGGCCATTCCACAAAGGAGTGCTGGGCTCGGAGGCCAAAGCCTTTATTGAACGGCTGGGTGAATCCGGGTTCCGTATCTGGCAGTTTCTGCCGTTGGGCCCCACCCACGGACACGGCTCTCCATATGAGTCACTCTCTTCCTTTGCAGGCAACCCTGATTTGATTGATCTCAGATCCTGTATCCAGCATGACTGGCTGAGCGAAAATGATCTGAGCCGTTGTGAAACAGCTGAACTGCATCATGCATTACGCTTCAGAGCGGGCAGCCGGTTTTGGAAACAGGCAGAGAACGATTACGATCTGGCTCGCAAGCTTGATGACTTCTGCAAGAAGAACAGCTACTGGCTGGATGATTACGCACTCTTCTCTGCACTAAAGAGTGCATTCCGTGATCTTGCATGGTGGCAATGGCCCCATGAGCTGCGTGACAGAAACAAAGAAGCTCTTGATGCCGCACGGAAGGAACATGAGAGACTGATCAAACAGGCTGTTTTTGAGCAGTATCTGTTCGACATGCAATGGAATGAGTTAAAAGCCTATGCCGAATCACACGAGGTGCTGCTCTTTGGCGATCTGCCGATATATGTTGCACATGACTCAGCCGATGTCTGGGCCAATAAAGAGTACTTCACCGTTAATTCGATGGGTCTGTGCGATAATGTTGCCGGAGTTCCACCGGATTATTTTTCCGAAACAGGTCAACGCTGGGGTAATCCGCTCTATCAATGGGAACGACTGGAGGCCGATGGGTTTAGCTGGTGGCTCAAGCGTGTAGAGCAGCAGTTGGAACGTATGCATATGCTGCGTATTGATCATTTCCGTGGTCTGGAAGCATACTGGGCGATTCCAGGTGAGAGTGAAGATGGCATCATAGGCGAATGGCTCAAAGCTCCCGGCAAGAAGCTGCTGCAAACCCTGCAGGATCAGCTCGGTGAGCTTCCACTGATCGCAGAAGACTTGGGCATCATTACCGATGAGGTAACAGCACTAAGAGAAGAGTTTGAGCTGCCCGGCATGAAAATCCTGCTGTTTGCATTCGGTGGTGATGACAACAACCCCTATCTGCCAAAAAATCACACCGAAAACAGCGTCGTCTATACCGGCACACACGATAATGATACGACCATGGGCTGGTTCACCCAGTCCGATGCTCATGTACAGAATCAACTATTGAGCCTGCTTGATGCCAGAAAAGAAGATATGCCATGGCCACTGATTGAATGTGCCATGGCATCCCCGGCCAATATGGCTGTGATACCCATGCAGGACCTGCTTGAGCTGGGCACTGAGGCCAAGTTCAATACGCCCGGAACTCTGGACAATAACTGGTGCTGGCGCATGCATGAAATTCCTGAAAGTAACAACAACTGCTGGGTTCAGGCCAGAGATCTGAACCTGAAACATGGGCGCTGCTTATAAGTGATCTTACAATGATCAAACGGTACTACCCGCAGCTGCTTGCGACTGTTTTCTTCGTCTTCTTCATCATACTGGCAATCAACCCGGTATCGCGGGAAGTGTGGCTTGCCGAAATCATTCCAGTGGCGGCCATATTCCTGATCCTTGCAGTCACTCATCGATGGTTCAGATTCAGTAATACCGCTTATACCCTGATGGCATTCTGGCTCTTCTGGCACACTATCGGCGGTCACTACACCTTTGCCCATGTACCGTTTGAATGGTTGCAGTCACTGCCGGGCAGCAACGGACGCAACCACTTTGACCGCATCGGTCATTTTGTAATTGGTTTTTATGCTTTCGCCATGGCCGAGTGGCTACTGCGCAAACAGCTCTGCAAACTCAGACTGGCTACAGCTTTCAGTATCTTTTTCATTATGAGTGTGGCCGCGGGCTACGAGATTATTGAGTGGTGGTATGCTGTGGCCGAGGGCGGTGAAGCAGGCATCGAATTCCTCGGCTCCCAAGGTGATATCTGGGACGCTCAAAAGGACATGCTTGCTGACACGCTGGGGGCGATAACATCTTTGATTCTGTTCTGGAAGATCAGGCCGGATTTGAAAAACAGTCCATCATCCCCTACCTCAACTGTATCTGAATCGCTATGATCACTTCCGAGGTTAATAATAATGCAAAGAACAGGCACTTCAAACAGCTCTGATGACCCGAATGTCCCCTCTCCCAAGGGCATTCGCTTTCCGATACGCTGGCGGTGGACGCTGCTGGTCGGGATGCTTCTGTTATTCAGCTTACTGATTCAGTTTTATCTGGTTTGGAGTCATGAGCAAGAGGCCTGGCGAGAGCTTCACCTGCAACAGGAGAAGCTGAATATTGAACGCCTGATATCCGATTTGAAATCTCCGATTCAAACCTATGACCGCCAAGAGGTGGAGGTCGTAATCGAGAACTTTATCAAGCAGACACCGGATACTTTAGGCATATATATTCACCTTTCAAACAATCAAGATTTTTCATTTGGCAATATCAACATCGACAACGGCAATATTCACATCATCATGCATCGGATCATTTCAGGCAAAGAGAGCCATTTTCTGGAAGACCGGGAATGGCACATCCATCAATTCCATTATGATAACAGCCTGACCGGTACACTGGCACTCCACTTTTCAACCGAATCATGGGATATTCAAAAAGGCCTGCTTCTGAACAGACTCCTGTTTACGATTGCACTCTCCATTTTCTTCTCTTTCCTGATTGTCTACTTTGTTTCAAAAAGCATGAGTAAACCTGTTGAAGTGTTATCTCTGGCTACCAAAGCAGTGAAAAAGGGTGACTACAGCGTACGCCTTCCTCTCAAGGGAAATGATGAGTTCCGGGATACGATGGAAGAGTTCAACATGCTGGTTTCCGAACTTGAGCATAAGGAAACGATCCGCGGTATCTTTGGCCGCTACCTCAACCCGGCCCTGGTGAATAAAGTATTTGAACAAGGTGACGTAGACACCCTGAGTGAACGCAAGGATGTCACCATTTTATTCGCCGATATGATCGGCTTCACATCGTTCTCTTCATCTGCATCCGGTGATCAGGTCGTCTCCCTGCTCAATACCTACTATCGGGTTTTTCACGCTATAATTAATCACTACGACGGCCATGTTGATAAGTTCATGGGTGATGCAGTGATTGCGGTGTTCAACCATCCCCATGAAAACCCGGATCATCCAACGCAAGCAGCACTGGCCGGTCTTGCGATCCAGAAGGCTTGCCAGCTCCTGACTGACAAATCGAACCCTGTCATGTTCAGGGTCGGGTTAAACAGAGGCGTTGCCACTCTGGGGAATATCGGATCGCCTCTACGAAGTGAATACACAGCCATTGGAGATGTCGTCAACGTTGCATCACGAATCACGGGAGTGGGCAATGCTGATCAGGTGACGATGAGTCACTCTACCTATTCAAAAATGGCAAACCTCAATTTCATATTTACCAGCAAGGGTGATTATGAAGTCAAAGGCCTAGATCAGACAATAAACTGTGGATTCATTACGACAGAGAACCAGCAGTTCATTCAGGGAATAGACCAGGTGGCCCGCAGTGCCATTGCAGACAAGAATGATGTAGATGTAAAAGTGACCAATACAAACGAAAGCACCTGACAGCATATTCAATGTAAACTTGATGTGACCTAGGCCCCTCCATGCCTTTAGCCCTTCGAGCGAGCTAAAGCCCGTCTAATCCAAAAGAGATTGCTATCGCGCAGCGGGAGCGCCGCTGCTCTTATAAGCCTCTATCGCGCAGCGGGAGCGCCGCTGCTTTTATAAGCCTCTATCGCGCAGCGGGAGCACCGCTGCTTTTATAAGCCTCTATCGCGCAGCGGGAGCGCCGCTGCTTTTA
>Ga0316202_10001435_pt1 | contig 18635 bp, 21 predicted proteins | sample 3monrhotite_MG_FD_204934 | JGI IMG/M metagenome (GOLD analysis project Ga0316202, IMG submission 204934) | Microbial mat bacterial communities from mineral coupon in-situ incubated in ocean water Damariscotta River, Maine, United States -... | ecosystem: Environmental > Aquatic > Marine >... | reverse complement strand
CATCGAGAGAGACATTAAGTTTGTCGCCAACGCTCTTGCCTTCGAGCGCCTGCTCAAGACCTGCAACGATTTCCTGCTCACCATGCAGATAGGGCAGGGCTTCGCCACCAGCGGTGGTATCGACAACCTCTCCGGCATCATTCGTCAGGGTGTAGTGAAATGAAACAACTTTATGTTTAGTGATCTGCATGCTTTTCTCCTTAGGCCGATGATGCTCTGATCACCGGGCGCGGCACACTACGTATTCAACGCTGTAAAGAAACATCTATCAGGGGCTCAGGCGTGTTCTATTATAGCTCCACCAAAAAAGCTTAGTACCGAACAGCCACCCAGATGGTATGTACCGCTCCGAGATCATCGGTATGTTCATTCACGCGTTTTACTTCTACTTCAAAACCAATCTTCATCAGGCGTTGGGTGAAGTTACTATCAGTATCGGATGACCAGACAGTGAGGATGCCGCCGGGTTTAAGTGATTCGAAGGCATTCTCAAGTCCATCCAGACCATAGAGGTTGTCATTGTCATCGCGGGTATAACCGTCGGGGCCATTATCGACATCCAGCATAATCGCATCGAAGTAGTTTTTATGCGAAGACATCACTTTCCCAACATCCTGTACGATCACCTCAACACGTTCATCATTGAGAGGAAATCCGGCAATCGCACCGATATGGGTTTGATTCCAACGTACAACGGCAGGCATCAGTTCGGCCACAGCAATACGTGCGTCAGGGCCAGAGTGGAGCAGGGCGGAAGCCAGTGTGTAACCCATGCCGAGGCCGCCGACCAGCAGATGCGGACTCTCCCGCTCTGCAACATGGTTGCAGGCCAACTCCGCCAATACATCTTCAGAGTTATGGACGCTGCTGTGCATCAACTCACCAAATTCACCATCGACGCGAATAGTGAACTCATCACCGCGCTGTAGCAGTCGCATGGTTGTGCCGTGCTCGGTTGAGCTATCAATCAATGTATAGGAAGTCATATGTATGTGGCCTGTTATTTTTTTTCCGCAGCATACTCGATCTTGATAAAAGCACTATCAGCAGCTTAGCTACAGGCTTTAGGTGGAACGCCTCTTGATCAGCTTAAAGGCCCCAGCGGGTGCGGCTTAAGCGAAACAGGAATTTGCGCTTTTCGCGTTCATCCATATTACGAAGGGCGGTGAGATAGACCGCTTCAGTTTCTGAATGAGACAGGCAGAGCTGCATCGCCTCGGATTGCAATTCGGTCGGTAGATTATTGAAGATGCGCAATGCTTCGGCACTCAGGTTTTCAGGATTCATGGGCGAATAATCCGAGCTGATGCTCATCCCGTCTAGTCATTGTCTCTTATGAAAAGGTTTCTTTCATCCAATCATAGAGTTTTTGAGCGGTTAGGCTCTCTACCGCAATATTCTCAAAATCATCACTGGGATCTTCATCGCGAAGGCAGAACTGATAGTTGGCTATCTCCGGCTGGTCATCATGACATGCAATCAGAATGCGCTTACCACTCTTCAGGCAATCAATGGTTATCAGATCCGTTGGTATGCCAAAGTTACGCATCCGATTGATTACCCCGACAACGGGATTGATATGATCGAAATCCTTTTGAATCTTTGCATGCGCCACTTCAATCGCGTCACACACGTGTTTGATGGGCATATCTTCCAAATCGTACTCCTCTAACATAGCTGCAATGTTAGCAGAGCTACAGGCACTGGTCTTGCGATCTAAGAATTGCTTACATCATAGAAGGCATGTTGCCAGTCGGCCTGATTTAGCTTTTGGCTCTATGTTGGTCTCAGCCAGCTAAGTGTTCATGCGTTATGAACGGATCATCGTTTTGATCGTGTTGGCTATTATTAAAGCAAACCAAGTATGCTTGGAAAAAGCGTGTCTGAATTAGGGGATATGCACTCTTTTTTGGTCGTTATTTTTTATGAATGTCTTGTAACACAGGTCTTTTTCAGTTGTACACACAAGCTGTGCATAACATTGTGGATAGAGTCCATAAAAGGGGCTTTTTAAAGGCTTTATGACACACAACAACAATGTTGCATAAAACTTATGCAGAAAAAAATACATGCACAAAATCAGTACCTTACACGACAAAGTTAGCAATGTGATGATTGTATAATGTGTTCGCTTTCACTTTTTATGACAACAAACGGTTACTGGTGGATAAGATGGCAATAAATGCTTAAAAGATAAGGTTTTAAGTGACAAAAGGGCTATAGAAACGTACGGCCTAACCTTGAACTTATGACTCCACCAAATCATATTTTTTACGGAAGTTTGCAGTCTGCTTTTCGCAGAAGCCGACATGCTCTGTGGTCATAACGAAAAACTTCTCAAAACGCTTTCTCGATTTCATATCAACGGAATTGTTAAGGTTTTCAAACACGATATTGATTTCTGATCCTTCAAGGAGATCCACCAGAGTCAGGGCCTCGGCAAGCGATACACCGGATTGGATGGATGCTTCTGCATCTCTCATGAATCGATCAAAACGTTCAATTTCAGATATATGAATCTGTTTGGACTCCTTCCAGTAATGTCCGCGTTCTATTTCCCTGCGTACCCTGGCAAGTATAATCGCGTGGCCCTCCTCATGGCGGGCAATATTTTTAAAAAAAGCAGAGACATCACTAAGTTCACTGAAGTTTTTAGAGAGAATGGTGTAGAGCTCCTGCGCTTTCAATTCATAACCAATGAATTGATTTACAATCTCGGAGATGTTCATACTGGCCATATCTTTATGCGAATCCAGTTCATGACATTCGTTAATAATATCAAGAAATGTCGCATCTTTATCTGCAAAAAGGGCGTTGATAAATACACGCAGGCCGAAGCCTTCAATAATAACGACCGGATTTTTCAACACTTCTTTTTTGGTAATAACACCTTGCATGGGAGTTCTCCCCACCCAGAAAAATAATTGATGAAATATGACTCACTGATTATATATATAAACGGGAAAAGTGTCACATGCCTGATGGGGGTAGCCATGAACTCCCGGTTGGTTACGACCCGATTATACATACACCGTATTAATCCGGATATCATTCAATGATGAGTGTCATAAAGTTATTCTTGTTATCACTCCTTCCCCCCCTTTCTCGCGGAAGGAGGTGATGACCTCTAACAAAATATCTCAGGAGTATGTTGATGAATTCATTTCGGGGAAAAAAGATTGCGCACCACTTTTCAGGGGTCGCTAAATTCCATCTTCAAGAGAGTCTGAACGGTGTAACTATTATCTATATGGGTAACCAGACATATTTTGAAGATGAACACGATTTATGGAATTTTCTTATTCATATTGCTCATGCCAGCCATCAAAAATAGATCATCGAAAGTGTCAGGGGGATGATAGCTGATGTGTGAGTGAGTCAGGCATCAGTTCATGCATTTTACCTGATGGACAATCATATTCATCTGGCGATTCAGCTAGCTGATATTCCTCTTTCTAAAATCATGAAGAACCACTCTTTTCGATATACGCGATGGATCAATACTCGATATCACCGCATGGGCCATCTGTTTCAGGGGCGCTATAAGGCATTGCTGGTAGAAGAGAACCGTTATCTTTTGGAGCTGGTGCGCTATATCCATCTTAACCCGGTGCGGTCAGGGCTAGTCGCTCGAACAGAGGATTACGCATGTAGTGGCGGCATGCTTATATCAGAGCGAGGGCTATATACGCTTGTGGATTTAGGCGATACTATAGAATTGCGATCCATCAACATTAAGTTTGTCACTGAAAATAACAGAAGAACATATGATAAATAATCATATATTTGAGTTGAATCAGCGCAGTGTTTAGGCACTCAGATTTCCAGAATTTATGGGCGAATAATCCAGGGTGATACTCATCCTGTCTAGCCATTGTTGTTCATCCTAATATTTGGTAATAAACAGGAATTACCGAAGCCTGGCACCAAGGTTCACAGCACAGAACCAGTGACATCATCACAGAGAAGATATGATCTTATGGACTTTAGATAAAAACACTTAAGAGTAAGTCTGATTAGGCGATAATTGATAGCAGTTCTAAGTTTCAACAACAATGTGAGTTAAGCTTAAATTATCTCAAGGAGAGAACTCTGCTACTGCCCAAGATCATAAAAACAGCGCAATTTAATTCAATGCTGCACGCGCTCAAATCATCTTTGGGCTCAAAGAATCCATTGACCACTTCTCAGCTAGCTCGTCATATATGTGGTGAAGAGTGTAATATCGCATTGCGCGATATTGTCATATCGTTACTCAATAGTGGTTACAGCGTAGCGGAACTTTTATCGGCTTTATTACAAGCTGAAAGCATGCGTATGAAGTCTCTGTTCTCAGGTCATTCGGCACTGCCCATCAACGTTCAGTTTGATGAGATTCGCCGGACAACCCATGCTTTCAATGATATTCAAGACAGTATCATTGAGGCTGGCGAGTTATACTTCACTGAAAAACAGACGCGTAATAAGCTTGGTTCTGCTCAATCATCAAATAATCCCGAGGATAGAAATTGTGACTATGCTGAACTGGGGGAAGGTGAACTAAGCAGGATTAGAGAAGATGTAATTGCAAAGTCTATGCAGCATTGGATTGAAACGAGATCGATTAAATTATTCAATCAATTTAGAGGGATATCTATCAATGCTAATGCAAAACTTCTGGGCAAAGGCAAAGGTATTATTAGCATAAACCTTGACCAGAACATTGCCAAAGTATTTGCCAGTCATCCGGATCGCAACCGTGCATTTCTGGCCTGTCCCGGTGATGAAGAGAAGATTGCAGTCTCTATTAAAAAACTGGATTCAGGTAATGTGACATTGAACCTTGAAGAGGTCTCTCCACTTTATGTTGAAAAGCGCCGTGACCTTGGTGTCCAGCTTGCTGAACATATCCCTGTCAAACTCACGATGAAAGGACGCAATATTGGTACAGCCCAATTGTTTGATATGTCCATCAGTGGTTTCGGTTTGACTATGAAAAATATGGCAGAAACCAAACACTTAAATAATGGCGATGAATTACATTTTGATTTTCAACTCTCTGCTAAAAAAATGACCGGTAGCGGCTGGGTTCGCTGGATCCAGAATCATGATGATAACATACGAATAGGTATTGAATTAAAAACAGATAAAACCCTGCAACAGTCCTTACAGCGGGAAATTTTCAGTGTTCAACGCTCAATTATTGTTGCGATGAATGAAGTTGAATTACCCGATGAGATTCAATCCGCCCTATAGTGGATGCACTGATTGTAGATCGCTATGTCGGATCAATATCTTGTGTTTTAACAAGGTTATACATGCAAGCTGTAATGAAAGGTTAAGAACGACAACAAAGCATCGGATTTAAAGCTTTCAGATTATAAATTGCACGTTTGAGACTGGATAATACGACGGACAAGAGACAGATTTGGCCATGATATTATGCGGAGTGGAATGATGATAAAACGCTATACATTGATGAAGGTGCACATGATTATGGCATCAATAGTCTTTCCTATGACGGTAATGTTCTTTATTACCGGATCGCTCTATATCTTTGATATTGAACCCGAAACAGATGTTAATAGTTTTCGCGTCACAATGGATGATCCGTTGCAACAGGATCTCGACTTACTCAAAAGCATTGCAACGCGTGAGCTGGCCAGGCGCGATATTAGCCCGCCATTGGGCGATACCAAAATGAAATGGAATAGTGATCTGGATATCTATTACCTCTTTTGGGATGGCGATAATCACTGGCTTAAAATCCGCCCCTCCACACGCAATCAGTATGTGGCGGTGATCAAGGTCTATACACCCAGCTGGTATGGGCGATTCATGAGTCTGCACAAGGGGCATGGCAAGGATGCCTTCAATTGGTTTGTCATCAGCATGGCGGTGATCATGATGTTGACCCTGCTTAGCGGTACCATGATGGGCTTGAGTCTGCCCAAACAGCGTAACCGGGTGCTCTATGCGATGGGGGCCGGCACATGTCTGTTTTTTGCGCTGGTGCTCTACAGCCAGTTTACCTGATACAAACGCCTGTTCCCTTGATTCTTCGACCATGAAAAACAAAGCACCCGGTAAATCTAGCGTCATCTATAAACTTCTGTTGGTGCTACTGGCACTCATGCTGGCCTGGAGTGGCTGGATGATGGTGCAGTTGTTTATACTGCGCATTGATAATCCACCGATGAGTGCATTTATGCAGCACGATATTGCGCAGCAGCGCCTGCATCACTCCGATGCCGTTTTGGATCATCGGCCCATAACTTACAAGCGCATCTCAACGCATTTGAAGAGAGCAGTGATTGCATCTGAGGATGCCCGTTTTATCTATCATCATGGTTTTGATTGGCAGGGTATCAAGTATGCGATGCAACAGAATATCGCGGATGGTCGTATCACCGCTGGCGGTTCAACCATCTCCCAGCAGTTGAGCAAGAATCTGTTTTTATCCGGCGAGCGTTCTCTGCTGCGCAAAGCAGAGGAATCAATGATTACCGTGATGCTTGAAATCATGCTACCCAAGCAGCGTATCCTGGAGCTCTATCTCAATTATGCAGAGTGGGGCAATGGCATCTACGGTGCTGAAGCTGCTGCCCGTCATCATTTTGGGCAGTCGGCATCAAAGCTGACAGATTGGCAGGCTGCACGCCTGGCTTCGATTCTGCCCAATCCGCGTTATTATGATGGTCACCTTACCAAAAGCATGTATAAAAAATCAGAAATTATTCTTAAGCGAATGAAGCATGTTCGTATTCCTGTTGTTGACGCATTCGATGATGCTGGGCACAGCTGGTGAATCATCAATGTCGGGGCTTGCTCTTTAATATGGATTGAACAAAGAGCTCTGGGGGGAGAGTGGGAACAATAACTCATGCCTTACCCAAAGACTTTTTCCAGTCCAGTTTGGGTAGCTCATTTAATGTACCAAGTTTTGAAAGCAGGCTTGAGCATAACCAGTCTTGCAGCTTACTTGTAAGCTGAGCATTCCCCAGGACTTTAATTTTCCCCCTTTTAATGGCGTCATTAAGCGATATCTGGCATGTCCAAACGGCAGTTATGGCTGCGAGAGATGATGTGATCAAGAGGTCTATTTCATAGCCGGGGTCATCCAAACACAAATCAATTTCACCATCTTCAGAGACCAGCCACCACTCTTGGGCACCTTTAGGTGCATCGGAATATTCAAACTGCACAACAACACGGCGTTCAGGAAATGAGGATGCATTCACACTCCTGCGCATATCCCACATCAGTAAGCCCGCATCAAGGTCGTCTTCGTTTAAGTTTGTTCTGGCCCAGCGATGTCCCCACGCACCTAGAAGCTCGACAACAGGTCGTAATTCTAAACCTGCTGGTGTGAGGTTATATGTATTGCTTTTACCTTCTTTGTTGAGGGTAATGATCCCTCTCTTTTGCAGTTGCTTCAGGCGTGTAGATAACAGCGTTGGAGACATCAATGGCACACCTTTTTGAAGCTCACTGAAGCGAGTGCTTCCGGCAATAAGTTCGCGTACAATTAACAGCGTCCAGCGCTCGCATAAGATTTGTGTTGCTTGTGCTAAAGGACAAAACTGGCCGTATGCTTTCATCATGTTACCTCTTGATTACTACAGAATCTGTACTATACAACATATCTACATCGCTCTAAATTCAACAATGGCTCATAAATAATAAAGCCGATTTATCGGAGCAGTGAATTATGAGTATAGCAGACAGGAGCAAATTATGATGAATAAATCACTATATGAGAGGTTGGGGGGCAGCGAACAAATAACTAAAATTGCGAGTGATATTGTAGATAATTATGTAGCAAACCCGCTGATTTCCCCAAGATTTTCTGAAAGCGATGTTGCACACTTAAAACATGGTGCAGCTACCTTTTTCATAGCCGGTACAGGTGGCCCGGATGTGTATAAAGGAAAAGATATGTTGGATACACATAAAGGCATGAATATTGCAGCAACAGAATTTATGGCTGTGTTGGATGATGCATTGCAAGCCATGGATAAAAATAACGTGGGTCAGCGTGAGCAAGAAGAGGTTTTGTTTATTCTTTATAGCATGCGTTCTCAGATTGTATTGGTCTAATGCTTTGTGATTAGAGCTCTGAGGATGGGTTCTGGCACGCATTTAAGGACAGACTTATTGTAGTGCATGAATGCAGGAGGATATGCAGCTATTCAATCACTATTTTGGATCAACAGTTTTAAAATGCGGGCTTTTTCGTTTGTACACATAAGCTGTGTATAACTTTGTGGATAGAGTCGAGAAAAGGGGCTTTTTTCAAGCATTGTGACACACAACAGTGAAGATGCCTAAAATTTAGGCCTCAAATAAATGTCTTTATTAACAGCACCTTATGAATCATTGCAATCATATTAAGAAGCTGTTATTGGCATGGAATAACGTTTGAAGACATCAATGTGCTACTGGTGGATAAGATATCGTATAAGTGACTGATTTATAACAAAAACGATATAAAGTGCTTGTTCTGGAGATGAATCCTGCATTCAAACCAGTCATCACTTCATACGCACGCAACGATGAGAAATCGACTAAACAGAGCGGAAAATGCCACGGAGAAACAAAAAATCCTGCCAGAAGAGGGGACGGTAGGCCTTGGGGATCGTTTGTACATTGCACTGGCGTTGTGACCTCTATGAACTGAACCCTTACGAAAAGGTGGGCATCGCAACCTTGCTATTTGGTTTCCCATAGGAGGGAATCACACAAGCATGGTCTATAAACTCCCGATCAGTATCCATCGGCCCAGACATACAAATCACAACGCCAGTGCAACGAACGCTGTAATAAATATTAAGCATATCAGATGCCAACAAGGAGTTGGTGTGTATCAAGGCTTTCAAGTAACGCTTACGATTCATTCGCAGCACTATTTTACTCTCTGACTAAACATACGGTAATATTTGCCCTGTCGATCTCTGTTTCAGACTCACTGAGGTAATCATCTGTTGAGCGAAGCTTAGCAGCCAGCTTTCAAGCGATTTGGGCTGTGCTCTCCATCAGATCTGCCTCAGATCATTTTATGAGCGTATCAGGCAGATGATTGTTGCAGAAGTGCATTTTTGTTGTTCAGTAAAACATTGCGTATGGAGTCATTCAATAAATCATAATCAGATAATAAGAACTGTATCTGTCGGTTAAATTTATCCTGCCCACACAAAAGAAGCTTATCATCTTCAGTTAATTCAAAGTCATCATCTGGAAGGAAATATTCTTTGCCTCCTCTGGTGATGCTCAAGATCATCAATGGCACCTCTTGATTGTATTGCATACAATGATCCAGCAGATGAGTGGCTGTAAGTTGCCTGCCTTCTCGCAAAATACGACATGCAGCCAGGGCATATTTTTCATTGATGTCGACAATCCAGCAATCAGGTGTTTCATCTCCAGAAACAGCCTGAATACGTTGCAATAGCTGCTCTGCGAATACATTGGATTGTTGATCAAGATGCTGCATGAACGGTGTGAGTTGAGGAGAAGTAAAAAAGGACATGCACTCTTTGGCAATCATTGAATTATTGTGCATGATAAAATCAACATTTGCAGCGGCAAAGAGTGTTTCATTGGTATAATGATTCTGACGAATCACCAGAAATAGAGCCGGATTTAAGTCTCTGGCTGTCATGATAATGGAAAGGTTATCTGTATCATCATTTGTGGCTGCAATAATGCCTACTGCTCTGCTGATATCAGCTTTTTCCAGTGTATGGGCTTCTGTCCCTCTACCGGCAATAGTGTCTGCCGGGGCTAATTCAGTTCTTCTCACAATGACTTTGCATTCAAGACCTGCTTTAGTCATTTGTTGATATATCTCTTTGCCCATGCGGCTGTAGCCACAGATAACCCAGTAGCCTGATGGCGGCTCCATTTTTGCAGCCAATGCTGTACGAGGCGTACCATAGAGCCATTCGTATAATTGGCTTTTAACCGGTGAATCGATAGCGATAGAAAGAAGCTCGGCATAATTCTTGAATGGCGTAACGATACAATCGGTTCCGAATGAATTCATATTATCTGCAACACCTTGAGTTTGGGCTCTGCATACAACTTCAAGCTCAGGATTCAATAGCTTTACTGTTATTGCTATTCTTAAATTGACCTGATCATCTCCGGTAATTGCAGCCACACCAGCACACATGGGATGTTGCAAACCTGCTCTGTTCAATTGTTCTGAATTCCCTGCATCAACGGCCATACCCGGCACATGTATTGAATGGTTTTCAAGCATCAGGGCATTAATTTTTTCATGATCACTATCAAGGACAACTGCATGATGCCCACATTCTGTGAGTGAATACAATAACAGTGATCCAGCATCTCCATACCCACATATGATATAAAAGGGTTCACGAATCTTTCGGATGTGCCGGCTCAGGGCTGCATCTTTAAGTACTTCTTTGAATGTATTGTCTTGAAGTAAGGAGATGATAGTGCCAAAGCCATATAACCATGCACCTACAGTGAGATAGATGGATATAATGGTCCATAAACGTTGAGTATCTGTGAATGGATATGGGATTTCACCAAAGCCAATGGTTGTTGCCATATAACTGGTAAAATAATAGGCATGGAAAAAATCCATATGCCAGGTGTTACCATCAGCATCAATACCGGGGATAAGTACAAAACCTAAGACCGAAATAGAAAATGAAACAATCAACACAATTAAGGGCGCGCGTATACGCCGGAGCAATAGAAACCTGAAGGTGTCAGTTGCTCGTAATTTTCTTTGAACAGTCACTCCTGCTTATCCATCAACGGCGCATCGTCACAGTTTCCAGCACCAGTAGCGTGACCGAGACTAAATTGGCTATTAAAGCCGCACCAGATAAGGAAACTATGCTGCTCATAACTTCTGGTACCATGGGAAGGTGGAACACATGAATAGTTACACCCCAGACAACTGCTGCAGAGATAAGACATAGATCGGCCACCAGGCTGGTTGCAAGTAATATTGCGCCAATTTGAGAACGCTCACCAAACTTTAATACGGTGGCGATCAAATTGACTACAATGGCTACAAAAAGTTCGTAGCTGCTATGGTGATCGGGATTGTCGATATCACCCAGAAAAAAGGCAAAGTTAATAGAGAGCGAAAAAATAATAAAAAATGCGAATGAGACTTTGTTCATGTTCATATCATTGGTCCTGTTCAATCAGTTGTCATAGCTGTGCTATACTCATCGACCCTAAGCAGGAAGCAGGCCAAGTATATAGCACACATTCAATTCGTAACGGTGCCAGGATATTATCGCTAAGAAATTGAGGCGAGGGACAGATACTAGCCGTTGACGATATCTCTCAAGATAGCCTCTCCCCCCCAGCTCTTTCTGTTGATGCTTTGGGCGAAGGTAAATAGTGTGGAGTGGAGAGGTGGGCCTCTTTCACCCCTCCCTGGTGCCGGTTAGCGTGTCAGTTGCGACCAGTTACACAAAAACGAACGGGAGCCTTATGCAAACAACGATCATTTTTATATATCTGTTCGTGATTCTCATGGTTGGTCTATGGGCAGGGCGAAATATCAAAAACATGAACGAGTATGCGACTGCAGGAAGATCATTCGGATTTCTGGCTATTTTCGCGACCCTTTCCGCCTCCTTTATTGGCGGCGGTTTTTCTATGGGGAATGCAGAAAAGGTCTTTCTGATTGGTGTCACCAATATCGTTGCACTGTGGGGATTCAGCCTTAAAGAGATTCTCGTGGCGCGGTTTATCGCACCCAATATGCATCACTATCCCGAAGCGATTTCAGTCGGAGATATTATGGAGCCGGCCTATGGCCGTGAAGCGCGCATTTTCAGCGGCCTGTTCGGTGTAATCCTGTGTGCCGGTATTCTCGGAGCCCAGATTAGTGCTATGGGTTATATCTTCAATCTCTACCTCGGTCTAGAGCATACGCTGGGTATTCTGCTTGGTTGCGGCATTGTTATCGCCTATTCGACAGTCGGTGGCATGCGCGCTGTAGTGTGGACAGACATCATTCAGTTTGTCGTGCTCGCTGTGGGAATTCCCATGGTTCTATATTTTGGCATTCAGAATGTGGGTGGCCTTGATGCCCTGTGGGATGCGGTGCCTGCAAAACACCTGGCACTTCCTGATGACCCGCTCGCAATGATCGCACTGGCCTCGCTGTTTATGACATTTCTGCTGGGGGAGACGTTGGTGCCACCCTATGTGCAACGCCTGTTAATCGGGAAAAATAACCGCGCAGTCTGGCGCGGCACCCTTCTGAGCGGACTGTTTTCCATTCCATTTTTTGCGGTCACCGGCCTTATCGGTTTGGTGGCTCTGGCCCTGAACCCCTCGATTGAGGCCAATCTGGCGATGCCATATGTGATACAGGAGGCGTTATCGCCTCTGATGCAGGGCATTGTTATCGCCGCAGTTATTTCGATCATCATGTCCTCGGCAGACTCATTTCTCAATGCTGCGGCCATTGCTTTCAGTAATGATCTGGTACGGCCGTTGCGCAGGCAGCCGCTATCGCCCGGAGCATCCTTGCGGCTGGCCCGATGGACGACACTGATTGTCGGCGTGCTGGCTGTGATATTTGCGCTCTCCATAAGCAGTGTGCTCGACATTCTCATCTATTCCTACAATTTCTGGGCGGCCACAGTACTGGTTCCGTTAACGGCGGCATTGCTGGGACTCGGTGTAAGCCGGCGACGTTTTCTAGCCGGGGGTGGTGGCGGTATCATCGGCCTGTTGGCATGGAAGTATCTATTTACTGCTCCTTTCGGGATTGATGGACTGGTGATTGGCACACTGATGAACCTGATCTGTTTCTTTGCAGTGGATCGGAAATCGGCAATGCGGCGGCCTGTTGTTAAAGAGGTGTAAGAAGCGATGAATGCAGATGCTGTACTTGCATCGTGGGAACATGGATCTCGTGGTTCAGGTGCCTGGTGTCGCATGTTGAATATACAAAGCGTTCTGAAGAGAAATGGGTAATTAACCCATGTCTGACCTCAATGATAAAGGAGTCCTCAATGGATAAATTCATGGAAGCGGCAATAGAAGAAGCACAACAGGGGCTGCGAGAAGGGGGAATACCGATTGGTTCGGTACTCGTTTATCAGAGTGAAATTATCGGGCGCGGGCATAACCGCAGAATTCAGAAGGGCAGTGCTGTGTTACATGGTGAAATGGATGCGCTTGAAAATGCCGGACGACTTGCTTTTGATGTCTATAAAGAGTCCATCCTCTATACCACATTATCACCCTGTTCGATGTGCTCCGGAGCCATTCTTCTCTATGGCATCCCTAAGGTGGTGATCGGGGAGAACCAGACATTTATGGGTGAAGAGACCCTTCTTACTCAGCGCGGAGTCACTCTTGATCTGCTTCAGGATCAATCTTGTATTGAGATGATGAATACATTTATTTCTCAATGCCCGGATCTATGGAATGAAGATATTGGCAAATGATCGACCACAACATTTGATAATGCCCGGGTAAAACGGTATCTGAAAGCAGGGGATAAACACGCTTGCCGGGTCACTTATTTTGCAAAACACCTTGTAAAACAAGGCCTTTATCGTTTGTACACATAGGCTGTGTATAACCTTGTGGATAGAGTCCGGAAAAGGGGCTTTTTTAAGGCTTTATGACACACAACAGATAGTTTGCATAAATTTTATGCAAAAAGGAAATATACATGTTAAAACAGTACCTTATAGGATTAAGTTAGCAATATTATGATTCTATAATGTGTTTGTTCCTATTTTTTATGACAGCAAAGAGCTACTGGTGGATAAGATTGCGATAAATACCGAAAAGATAACGTATTGTCATGAAAGAGAGTGTATAGGCCTGCACTTGAATCTTATAAGGGTGGGCCTAAACTCAGGTCTAACTATGAGAACAATCTGTTTGGCTGATATAGGGGATTAGATGCTTCATCAACGTATTGAAAATATGTGGTGGAATACCAGACGCGCACCGAATATGTTGCTGCGTGCTGCATCCTCTGTGTATGCCCTGTTATCAAGATTTGATCAGAAACAGCGCCTGAAAAGGGCGGTCAGACCATCCATTCCGATGATCTCCGTTGGTAATATCACTGTCGGTGGCAGTGGCAAAACACCTTTTGTGGCCTGGTTAGCATCTGAGTTAAAAGGAGAGGGATTCAGACCTGTACTGCTGTCACGCGGCGACGGTGCTAACAATCAAATACCACATCTTATTTCACAATACTCCAAAGCCCATGAAGTGGGTGATGAAGCGGTGCTATTATATCGCTTAACAAATTGCCCGGTAATTGCCGGGCGCGATCGTATTGCAGGGGCTGCACTGGCAGCAGAACACGGGGACATTCTCATACTCGATGATGGGTTTCAGTATCGGCAATTGGAACGCATCTGTGACATCGTGCTGGTGCCATCTGAAGGGGTTGGCAATGGCTCTCTGCTGCCTGCAGGTCCGTTAAGAGAGCCTCTGAGCGCATTAGATCGGGCAGATATCATCGTAAGGAGTGGGGCGGCTGAGGCTGGACCATTATCAGATCAGCAAGAGTGGCACTGGTCTGCATCACCAGGCTTTGTTCGAGACTGGAATAGCAGCGATGATATTCTGTTAGAAGCATCCAAGCCCATTCATCTGGTGACAGGCATCGCGCGGCCTAAACGTGTGATCGCTGATCTGCACTCGCTTGGTTTTAATATTGCACAGTATGATCGTTTTGCCGATCATCACGCTTATACACAGCAGGATGTTCAGCAGCTGATGCAAAAACATCGCTCGATTGTGACCACTGCCAAGGATGCAGTAAAACTGATACCGCTCTGGCCATGTGATATGCCGCTGTGGGTACTTGAGCAGCAGATAGAAGCAGAAGATGGTCTTGCCCGGCAGATCGTTAAGATTATCAGGGCAAAAGCGTGACGGAGTTAGAGATGCCAGCAAATAAAACAGACTATTATTTATACTGTGAGAGCTGTGACTTCTGCCAGCATGTTGAGAAGGTGTTACATAAAACCTCGCTCACATCTGTCGATGAACTGGTAGCGAACGTGAGTCGATTCCACTGTTCGGTATGCGGTGCCAAAAAAGTTATCATCAAAGAGAAGAAAGATGTGTCAGCGCTGGCTTGGTAATATAGAAGTAGGGGGCTTCGGTCGCATTAACCGCCCTAGTCCCTGGAAGATCCACTCAATTGCATCGATTCCGCAGGATCGATCATGAAACGCTCATCTGTTCTGTTGGCCGCCTTGTTGTGCCTGCTGCCTGCATGCAAAACGCCGGTCGCCGGGCTGCAACAACATGCTTCATTCACCTATGAGGCCACCGCAATGCATCTTGTTGTCATTGGCGGTGTTGTCTCATCCCATAAGCAACTTACTGAGATCAAGCGTATCCGTTTTGGAGATCTGCTGGGCCGCACATTGCACACAGAGCTGCCGCATATCAAAACGGTGCCAACCGGTTCGCTCAGAAAAGCACTTGGGCAGCAGCCATTCAATGACCTGCTCGATGCATACAGATTAACCGGCGTGATCACGCAGCAAGATGTAACAGAGATACAGGCGGTATTTCCTGATGCCAGGTATCTCATGCTCTGCAATATAGAACAGGATAAGATTGATCAGGAACAGCATGAAACAGAAACTGAAACGGCTGATTCAGAAGAGGATCGCAAACAACGAAACTTTGATCTTATACGAGTTGATCTCTCGCTGATTACCAGTCGGGATCTGGGCGCCTCTTTTTTGATTTATGACCTTAAAGATCATCAGGTGATGTGGGCAGGTTTTATCCACAAAACGATTTCCAAAAGTAGTGATAGCTCACGCACATTCAGAAAAACATTTCGCTGGCATGACGGTTTTATAAACGATGAATCGGTCGAACGAAACTACCCCAAAGCAGCCACTCAAGTTGAAGTGCTTGAAGAGATCTTTAGCGGTTTTGCTGAAAACATGCCTGCAGCAGCCAGATAACAGGATGTTTAGAAGCTAAACTCAGTGAAATTCACTTAATTATCATATATATCAATAACTTAACACATCATCTAAAAATATATGCACGATAAAATAGCTAACTCACTCGTAACAAAAGAAATTATTCAGCATTGGAGGCCATATATTGGCCTGAGAGCGCATTCATCTTATTTCGCATAGCAATAGACCAAAAGGGCGCCAATATCGCTGTAGCGCTTGATATATAAGGCCAACCTAAACAACACCATCATCAGGGAATCATGTATGCACATGCTTGTTGGGTCTCTGCATCTATAAAGAGGAAAATAGAGAGACCATACAAAAGAACCAACACGGCAACCTGTTGGTTCTTTTGAGCACTGGTTCTTTCTGTATGTTGGTTCTTATTGCCTGCTGGTTCTTTGTTTAGCATCTTGAAATAGACCAACAACCAGATGGTGCCAAATGAACCAACGCATGGGCGCAGAAATCCCTTATATAAAGCGCTACCTATCGACTACTTCTTGCCATTCCATAACAACGCTTTACTATAGCAACCAACAAATAGACCAACAGCACCTTTAGCGCAATTATGTTGGTTCTTATGAGGTATATTCAACCGTGAAAAGAACCAACAATAAGGGCGTCTGATGGCTCTGTCTGAATCTGATATTAGTGTTACCAAAGTACCTTTTGGAAGAAATCAGTTTAAGGTCAGTGATGGTGGCGGACTCTATCTGCTGGTGAAATCATCAGGCAGATACTGGAAGCTGGCATACCGATTTGATGGAAAACAGAAGACGCTGGCATTCGGGGTTTATCCGTCTGTGAGCCTCGATGAAGCACGCCTAAAACGTGACGATGCCAAAGCACTACTGGCTCAAAATGTTGACCCTGGATTGATTAAAAAACAGGAGAAGCAGGAGAAAAAAACGGCTGCAGAACAACACCACAATACGGCAACCACACAAGAGCAGATTGTGCATGAAATACGTCACATTCCAAAACGACAACCGGTAGTGTTGGATCAGGCTGAGCAGAAGAAACTGGAGCTGCGTCGGTTGGCTATTCTGAAAATTATTGTCGAGAGTAATACGTATGCGTTGAACGAAAGTGTGCTGCATCAGACACTCGAAGAGCATGGATTCAAAATCTCTTTTGATCGCCTTAGAACAGACATTGCATGGTTATATGAACAACAGGTCATACATATTGAAAATAGTGATCAATGGCTGGTGCAATTAACGCAGCCTGGTCTGGATGTGGTGCATGGCCGCATGTGGATTCCGGGCATTCAACATTCTGCATTGGAATAGTTGCCGGTCCATTTCTAATCCATCGTAGTATTGCTGCTGATGTCCGCATAAGATTCCTTCAGTCAATTTGAATAGATCATTATTATAAGAACGCTCTCTGTTCAATTATTTTAAAACAAGAGAGTGGATGCTGCGATTATTCACGCTGGAGCGTTATTCTGTGTATGGAACATCGCTCCCTCGCTAATAATATATAACGTCGCATAATGGATATTATGTAAAGTCATGGAGTTATCAAGTGCCGGATAGAATCAAAGGTAAGGATAATTATTACGATAAACTGTATGCCCTTATGGAAGTTTTACGTAAGGAATGCCCCTGGGACAAAGAACAGACACTGCTTTCACTGCGACGTTATACGCTTGAAGAAGTACACGAAGTCATTGAAGCGATTGAACTGGCCGACTCGGATGATAATTGGCAACCACTCAAATCCGAACTTGGTGATCTGTTGATTCAGGTACTGTTCTATTCACGCATTGCTGAAGAAGCTGGCCAGTTCGATTTTGCTGATGTCATCGATACGCTGATTGATAAAATGATCTACAGGCACCCTCACGTCTTTGATAATGCAAAACCGGCTGATCTGACGGACCAATGGGATAGCCTGAAGGAAGCCGAGCATGCCGAACGTAAGAGCCTGATGGATGAAATCCCTCCTCTGCCAGCGCTAAAATATGCCCAGAAACAACAGCAACGCGCTGCACGGGTTGGATTTGACTGGTCTGAAGCGAAAGATGTAATGACTAAAATGCGTGAAGAGCTTGATGAACTTGAGCATGAAGTTGTCAATCAACATGACATCCGCCGCATTGAAGATGAATTCGGTGATGTGCTTTTTACTCTCGCAAATCTTGCCCGTAAACTCGATCTCGATGCCGAGTTATGTTTGATGCAGACCAATCGTAAATTCGCCGCACGATTCAGAGGTATGGAATCGCTGGCTGAAACACGTGGTGAGCGGTTAGCGGATATGGATCTCGGTGCAATGGAAACACTGTACGAAGAAGTAAAAAAGAAGCTGTCAGCAGAACAAAGTTAAAACATACTGTTTCTTTAACAGAAACAGTAACTTATATAATTATATAAAGGATTTATATCATGGCTAGCAAAGATGAAAACAACAGCGATAAACTACAGGAGTTACAAGTTCAGGTGCCTGAGGATGTACAACGCGGCACCTATGCCAATCATTTTATTGCCAGCCATACACCTGAAGAGTTTATTCTCGATTTTATTCTCACCAGCCCCCCTGCCGCTGTGGTCAATGCACGTGTTGTGGTCACACCTTCTCATGCTAAACGCATTGCAGCTGCACTGCTTGAAAACGTTGCGCGTTATGAAGCTGTCTTTGGTGAAATCACAAGCAACACCCCGATTACAAAAC
>Ga0316202_10001432_pt1 | contig 18647 bp, 14 predicted proteins | sample 3monrhotite_MG_FD_204934 | JGI IMG/M metagenome (GOLD analysis project Ga0316202, IMG submission 204934) | Microbial mat bacterial communities from mineral coupon in-situ incubated in ocean water Damariscotta River, Maine, United States -... | ecosystem: Environmental > Aquatic > Marine >... | reverse complement strand
ATTCTTAACCAAATCAGGTCGAAGGTTCAAATCCTTCACGGCCGACCACTTCTAGTTAGTTTTAAAAATTAATATCTCTTTGTTAACAATATTTCACTTCTTCAATTACTCAATCAATGTGTTTTAAACTGTCTCTTACATCGCTGTAGCCTCGTAAACATAAAATTAATACTTATCCTTCATACCATTTTATTTTACCATCACGTATAATTCATGCGTTTTTAAGTTGTATTAAAAGAGATTTGTAATGACACAAGCCAATTTAGCCGTAGATTTTGATTTTCAATTTCCAGCCAAGCCTCAACAGTTAAATACGGATGAACGAGTACGCTATAAAGAAAAAATCAAACTATTACTCCAAGAAAAAAATGCGGTACTTGTTGCTCATTATTATACAGATCCTGAAATTCAGGCTTTAGCTGAAGAAACGGGTGGTTGTGTCGCTGATTCTTTAGAAATGGCGAGATTTGGCAATCAACACCCAGCAGAAACATTAATTGTGGCTGGTGTTAAATTTATGGGTGAAACCGCTAAAATTTTAACGCCTGAAAAAACTGTGTTAATGCCAGAGCTTGAAGCAACCTGTTCTTTAGATTTAGGTTGCCCCATTAATGAATTTTCAGCCTTTTGTGATCAACATCCCGATCATACGGTTGTTGTTTATGCTAATACCTCTGCGGCTGTTAAAGCTCGTGCTGATTGGGTCGTTACCTCAAGTATAGCGTTAGAAATTGTTGAAATGCTTGCAAGTGAAAATAAACCTATTCTTTGGGGACCTGATCGTCACCTAGGTGCTTATATCGAAAAAGAAACTGGCGCTAAAATGTTAATGTGGCAGGGCGCTTGTATTGTTCACGACGAATTTAAAGCCAATGCATTAATCGAGCTGAAAAAACAATATCCTGATGCAGGTGTTTTAGTTCATCCAGAATCACCTGCTAATGTTGTTTCTATTGCTGATGCTGTCGGCTCTACTAGCCAGTTAATAAAAGCGAGTCAAGAAATGCCTAATAAGCACTTTATAGTTGCTACTGATAGAGGTATTTTTTATAAAATGGAGCAAGCAAGTCCACACAAGCGCTTTATTGAAGCTCCAACAGGCGGTAATGGCGCAACTTGTCGTAGTTGTGCTCATTGTCCTTGGATGGCAATGAATGGCTTAAAATCGATTGTGGCAGCGTTAGAAAGTCCAGTAGGTAGAGAAATTCATGTTGATAAAAAATTAGCAGAACAAGCATTAATTCCGTTACATCGTATGCTTGATTTTGCCGCAGAAAATAAGTTGAAGGTAAAAGGCAACGCTTAACTAGTGTTTCTTCAGTAATTTATTAATTTAAAGTAAACATTTGCCTTGCACTAATTAAACATTTTCCCTACCATAGCGCAGCAAAATATTTCAAACAAAGGTGACGTGTCCGAGTGGCTGAAGGAGCACGCCTGGAAAGTGTGTAAAGGGCAACCTTTCGAGAGTTCGAATCTCTCCGTCACCGCCATTATCTTAGCTTATCTACACCCTAAACATTTAGTGCTATTAGGGCTGTCGACAGTACATTTATTAATCTATAAATAATATTCCAATTTTTCATTAAATAATTGAAAGTCTATCGGTTTAGTTAAGTAGTCAACAAAGCCAGAATTCTTTCCTTTAAATAAATCTGTTGGCATGGCTTCAGCGGTGAGGGCTATAATTATAGTGTCTTTCAAATCATTATTACCTTTGAATATTGACAGTAATTCATATCCGTCCATATCGGGTAACCTTATATCTAAAAGAATTAAATCGGGCTTTAAACTATTTGCTAATTCTATCCCCAATTCTGAAGTTTGGGCTGTATATAATGTTAAATGTTTTTGTAATCCTATGATTTTTTCCATTAATTTCACATTTGAGATATTATCTTCAATATAAAGTATTGTTTTTTCTTTTTTATTTGCCTTGTTAAATGTTTCTGTTTTTAGGTTCGTATGCTCATCATTATGCTGAATTTCTAACTGTTGACTATCTTCAGTTTCAATCTCAATATCAAAAGTGCTACCAACACCTACAATACTTTTTACTTGAATACTCCCTCCCATTTTTTCTATAATTTTTTTGGTAATAGCTAAACCTATACCAGTACCTTCTATACCACTGTTTTCTTGATCTAATCGATTAAAAGGAATGAATATTTGAGATAAATATTGAGATTCTATACCTTCGCCAGTATCTATTATTGATATTTTAATACGGTTTATAGAGATACTTTGTACATCAATAGTAACTATTCCATTTTTTCTATTATATTTAATCGCATTTGACAATATATTAAGTAAAACCTGCTTTAATTTCATGCGGTCTGCATAGAGTTTTATACCGTGAACACCTTTAATGATAATTTCAATATTCTCTGCTATTGGTAAATTTGATGTTAATTTAATACTTTCTTGAATCAAAACATCTAAATCGAGTAATTCATTTGAAAGGGAAAGTTGTCCGGATTCAATTTTTGATAAATCTAAAACATCATTAATTAAATTCAATAAATGATTCCCTGCAACTAATACTTCGTTATTAAGATCTTTATAACTCGTATCTAAATTACTATCATTCTGCAATATTTGGCTAAAACCTAATATAGCATTTAAAGGTGTGCGTAATTCGTGGCTCATGCAAGACAAAAATTCTGATTTTGCTTTGCTAGAACGTTCAGCTTCTTGCCGAGCAAAAGTTAATTTCTGTTCAATTAAAACTTGTTCGGTTATATCTTGTATCGTTCCTATTAATTTGGTTTTTTCTAATGCATCTTTTCTTATTACCGCTAATTCGTGTACGTAAATGACTTCACCATCGGGACGAATTATGCGATAAGTCGTATCCGTTTTGCCATTGTTAACTGCTTGTTGTAATGATTCTTTAACTCTAGGCAGATCATTTGGATGAACATAACGGTAAAAACCTTGCTCCGTAGGATTAAAAAGTGAGGCATTAAGGCCTAATATATGAAAAACCTCTTGTGACCATAATCGACGTTTACTGCTGAGGTGATATTCCCAATATCCCATTTTTGCTATTTTATGCGCTTCTCGTAATTGCTGTTCTCTTTGGCTTAATTTTGCTTCATATTTCATCCTTAATAATGAGTTATAAATTATGCTGCTTATTGTAAAAATAAGTTGAACATGCTCTGAACGCCATTGATGAGAACGATTAATCGTATTAAATACTAAAAAACCTTTTATATTTTTCTTGTCGAGTAAAGGAATTGCGATAAATGATGAGATATTAAATAATTCAAACCAAGCTCTTTCGTCGCTAGGTAACGTTTCTATATTATCAACTTTTACAATGCCAGTATTTAATATCTCGTTTTTCCACCAAGAACTCTGTGTTATTGACATTTGCTTAAAATCAATTTGATCAAAATTTTTCTGTGTGTTGCACCAACGATAGAATGGCTCTAATTGTGCAGTTTCATCGTTATATGTAAGAATTACAGATTGATCTACTTGGATGAATTCTACTATTTCTTCTAAAATAGAGCTAATAAGACATTCGTGTTCAGACTCTTGACATGTTAATAAGTTAAGTGTCACGTCACTTATTATTTTTTGCATTTTATTTTGTTGGGCTAAGTCTATTTCTTTAGTTTTTAAGTCTGTAATATCGGTTCTAATTGATAAATATTGGTATGGTTGGCCGTTTTCATCTAAAAAAGGAATAATAGTAGACTCTACCCAGTAATAGGATTTTTTTTTATTTAAATTACATATAATTCCATGCCATGTTTCGCCATGATAAATTTTATGCCACATTTCTTGATAGAACTCTTTTGGGTGTTTATCTGACTTCAACATTCGATGATTTTCCCCAATGAGTTCTGTCATATTATAGCCGCTAATTTGACAAAACTTATTGTTAGCATACTTTATACATCCTTTACGATCGGTAATACTCACAATGGCATGGCGATCTAATGCCAAATGTTCTCGTTCTCGTTCGTTGTATATAAATTTTAATTTTTGTTGTAGTGCTTTTTTCCCCCAAGTTTCGTTAGCGACAACAGTGATTGATGCGATTAATTGTTTTTCATCAATGGGTTTACATAAAAAACCAACACCACCATTTTTAATGGCTTTCATTTGTTGTAAAGGATCTTTTTCTCCTGACAGGAAGAGAATTGGAATATTATCATATTCTATATGACGTTTTAGTACTGTAGCCAATTCAGAACCTTTAATCTCAGGCATATGTTCATCAAGAAGCATAACGTCGGGGTTAAAGCTGTCTATTACATCAAAAATGTTGAGAGGTTCACTTATGGTACAAACTTCCATTCCTGCATCAGTTAAAGCGTCTTCTAATAGCATTAATAGCATTTTATCGTCGTCTACAACTAATACACGATAAGAATTGACAGGCTTAACAATACCTATTCTATTAAAAAGCTCTGAAAGTTGGGAAGGCTTAATGGGTTTTTGTATAAAATTTTCATAGCCTTTTCTTAAAAGCTTTAGTCTTGTCATTAAGTTGTCGGTTTCTGATATAACAACAGTGGGTAACAAGTGTTTTTCTATCTCTGCTGAAAGGTTCGAATAAGTTAAATTTCTTTCAGGTTTATTTACAACATTTATATCAATAAATAATGCGATGGCTCGTTTGAAATTATTGCCTTGGTAGTAATGGGTGAACTCACTTAATGAGACAAAAATTTTAACTTTATAATTCATCTGTTGGAAAGTAAGAGTAAAAGTTTCATGATTGTTTACATTATCATCTATAAGATAAACCAAATTACAATGATCAATTTTTTGTGTTCTATTTATGTGCGGATGGTTTTTATTACTTCCATTTAAATGCTGAGTGGCCATTACTTTTCTCGCTATTTATAAATATACTTACATTTTTTATAAAACTTCAGGCTTACCATAATAATAGCCTTGTGCTAACTGTACACCTAATTCTTGTATTAATTTACTTGTTTCTATATCTTCAATGCCTTCGGCGACGATGGTTAAATCTAATGAATGGCTCATCGATATAATACTTTTAACTAAGGCAAGAGATTTTGTAGAAGTTAAAATAGGTAAGATAAATGAACGGTCTATTTTTAATGTGTCTATAGGTAAGTTAAGTAAATAGCTTAATGAGGAAAATCCTGTGCCGAAGTCATCAATAGCTAAACCAAAGCCTAGTTCTTTTAGTTGCCATAAAATGGGGTTAACACGTTCGAAATCGTCTAAAAATGATGTTTCAGTTATTTCCAACTTGAAGTAACTTGGATATACCTTGTGTTTTTTTAAATTAGCTTTAATGCTATCTATAAATTCATCATTGAGTTGCGGTGACGCTACGTTAATGGCTATTTTTTCTATATTCGGATATTTTTCTTTGATCTCATAATAATCTGAAAAGACTTGTTCAATAACAAAATTGCCAATATCTAAAATTAATCCTGAACGTTCCGCTATGGGGATAAAAACGTCAGGGGGAATAATACCTAATTCATTATCATGCCATCTTATTAGTGCTTCGGTAGCGGTAATGTTTTTTGTAGCTAAATTTATGATTGGCTGATAAACAATTGAAAAAACTTTGTTTGATATGGCTTCAGGCAAAGCTTTTTCTATATTTTTTTTATAGTCTAATTTCTCTTTTAAATAAAAATCGTATTGGGTGATTATTCTTTTATTAATAAAACTTTCATATGAAGCCGTAGAAGCATTTTGTACACTTTTTTCCAAATTTGTGTCATCTAAATTAATAAAATACCCTAATGACGGTGTTATATTTAATTTAAGGTCACCCGAAGTAATAGAATTTTCAAAACATGAAATGATAGCTTCACTAATTGGTGTAAATAATTTATTTGCACAAATGATTAAATATTCATTTGAGCTCCAGTGTAATACGGTCGCGTTTTTATATGGGGAGGCTTTAAGTAATAGCTTTGCTATGGTTAATTGCAGAGTTTGTATTGCTGTAGGTCCATATAAGGATAAAAGTTTATTGTTTTCACAAAAAGACACAAATATAAATGTTAAATGATCATGCTTGTCTACATTTTTATTTATTTGGTCGACACATTTTTGTAATTGTTGTCTATTCGGTAACTTTGAAATGTAGTGGGTTTGCGCTAATACTTTTAATTTAGCTTCATATTCTATTTGCTGTGAAATGTCTTTAAATATATAAATATGATGTAATTTATTGTTTGTGAAAAGAGGAGCGTTTCTATTTTTCATTGTGACATGTAGATTTGAACTATAGGCTAAGGTTTTAATCGTGGCATTATTTTTTAATTCTAACGCCGTTAAATTAAATAGTTCGGTTAATTTTTTATTGGAGCTGAAATTTAAATTAAATTTAGCTTTAGCTTCATCATTCGCTTCTACAATGTTTCCATGTTCATCAACAATAAATACATATTCAGATGATGTATTAAATAATGTATTTAAGGTGTCGGTAACATTTCTTAATGTTTCGTTTGATTGCTGTAGTTCGGAATCTAACGTATTAGATAATTCATACAACTTTTGTTTTTTATGTTGTACGGTTAGAATGTTTTTAATTCGTTGAAGTGTTTCTATCACATTAAATGGTTTTGCAATGTAATCTATAGCGCCAAGGGTTAAGGCTTTTAATCGTTGTTGTTCGTCATTATTTGCCGATAAAATAAGAACTGAAACACTCGTTTTTTTTATTTCTTTTTGAATTTCTTGTAAAAATTCTATGCCATTTAATACCGGCATTTTTATATCGAGTAAAATCAGTTGAGGTTTAATGGTATAAAAATCAGTTAAAGCCTTAACTGGGTCGTTATAAGAATGAACATTATTGAAGCCTTCTTGTGATACTAAAATTGTTGATAGCAGCTTAGTGTTAGCAGGATTGTCATCAATTAAAAAAATACATATGTCTTGCTTTATCATTATCAATGTCCGTACTAAATCAATTTACCTTCATCAATATTCTATTGATATTTTGAAGATTATTATCGATAGAAACAGATGCACCTATGGCATCATAGAATTTATCTTTAGTTTCTTCAAAAAAGCCAAGGAGTTCTGTCTCTTGATCTTCCGACAGTCCCATGGTGATAGATTTGTGATTCAAATTAATCGTTAATTCAGATAATACTTTTAAAAGCTTACTTTCCTGAATTAAAATGCTTTGTTTAATCTCTGAAAAATTAGTTGAAAGTGCTTCACTTAAACTTTCAAGTGCTTTTTTTCGTTCGGTTATACGTTTATTTTCACTATCCATTAGCATTAATCGGCTATCAATAATGCTTAACAATATTGCAAAGTTATCACGAATTCTTCCAACAAAAGATTCATCATCCATGGATATATGCTTAATTAATATTGAACACCATTTCGAGTTAAATAAAATGTTATTACCAAAATTAACAATGCGTTGACCAGATCTTCCTAATTCTAATATTTCGAGCTCTAAGGGAGGTAATATATTTTGAGGATATTGAATGATATTGTTTTCAAGGCGGAACTCTAAAGAAAATTTCACATCAAATTGATCAAAAAAATCAACTATCATAGTATATAATTGTTCTTTAGTTGATATTTCAAGGGAATCATTAAAAAAGCTAATAAGCATTCCTAATTCACTTGCTTGCTTCATTGAAGTAAATGCGATATTAGAAGCATTAGTGCATTGCTTAGCTATTTGTTCTTTATCACTAATTCTTTTTTCAATAGCTTTTAGCTTTTCTTGTAATTCTTCTATGTTTACGGGTTTACAAATATAATCATCACCACCACTTGCGTAAGCAATGAGTTTATCTGAAACAGAGGTAAGTGCTGAAACAAAGACGACATAAATATCAGAACAATCAATTGAATCTCGTAATTCAGAGCATAAATCAAACCCCGTTTTTCCTTCAAGCATAATATCAAGAAGAATGACTTTGGGTTGAGTTTCTTCAACTAACTCAATAAAAGGTGAGTTGCCATCAGAGGAAATTACATCAAAATGATCTTTTAGCGCGAGTTCAATTATACGTCTATTTTGTAAATTATCATCAACAGATAACACTCGAGTTTTATCTTCTATCATATAGGTTCCTTATTTTATATATAAAACCATTCTAAGGGATATCTGAATAATTCATATTTGGCGATATATCTCATTTGAACACTACATCAACGTAGCTTATTGAGCAATACAAGACTATGTGCTCCTGAATTTCTATTAATAAAGTGCGCCTTAATTATGCATTTTAGGTATCCTGAAATTCATACTCCTAAATAGAATGGATATTGAAATGGTAAACAAAGATAAAATGATTTTATACCTAAAATATAAATACTTATATAGTGTAGAACAGTTTTGTGTGAATACAACTTTTAAGAGCTACAATTTTACAATAATATATAATTATCTCATTGGATTACGATTAAAAAGGTTTGAATTTTTTAACCACCTTAAAAAATATTTTTGTAGAATGTAGAATGTAGAATTAAAATTAAACGCTATACTTGAGTTAATTATTAAGGTTATTAAGTGATGCAATATGAATGATGATTTTTTATATATTGATGAAGAAGTAGACATTTTGCCTAAAATTAAAGCAAGGTGGAATGTACTGATTGTTGATGATGAAAAAGAAGTTCATAACGTTACAAGACTTGCTTTGAACGACTTTGTTTTGGATGGAGGGTCTATAAACTTTATTAGTGTTTATAGTGGTGCTGAAGCGATAAAGTTTTTAACTGATTTTGATGATAGAAGCATTGCTATTATTTTATTAGATGTAGTAATGGAATCGAACCGAGCCGGTTTAGACGTTGCCAATTTTGTTAGAGGAGAGCTAGACAATCACTTTACTCGAATCATCTTAAGAACCGGACAACCAGCTGATATTCCAGAAAAAGATGTTGTTATGAAATACGATATAAATGATTATAAAGCTAAGGCTGAATTAACATTTAGTCGTTTATTTATTACAATGGTCACCAATTTGAGAGCTTATGAAGAACTTAGTCAACGTAAAAAAAGAGAGCTAGAACTACAAGAATCCAAAGTTGCCGTAGAAAAAGCGAATAAAGCTAAATCCACATTTATAGCAAGAATGAACCATGAATTGCTAACACCACTTAATGCTATTATTGGTTTTTCACAAATCCAAGAACTTTACTTAAAAAATCACAAAATGGAAGTCGAACAAGAGTTAGCATCAGATATTTTAAAAGCAGGTTATCATTTAAAAATGTTAATTGAAGATATTTTAGATTTAACTCAAATGCAAAATCCTATTAAAAAATTACATTTAGAACCATGCTCATTAAAAAAATTAATAAGTGAAAGTATATCATTAGTTAAATTTAATGCAGAACAAAAAGGAGTAAGAATAAATATTTCTCAAACCAATTTAGTAGTCAATGCAAATTTCGATCGCTTAAAACAGTGTTTAGTTAATCTATTAAGTAATGCGATTAAATTTAATAAAAATAATGGTGAAATCACTATTCAAGTGCAAGAAGTAGAGTTACAGAAAGTTAAAATATTGGTGAATGATACTGGTGTGGGTATAGCTATTGAAGATCAAGACGATATTTTTGAAAAATTCAACCGGCTTCATTATGCAGAAAAACAAGAAATTCAAGGCTCAGGTATTGGTTTGTCGTTAATAAAGCAATTAGTACTTCTAATGGGCGGCGAGGTTGGTTTAAGTAGTAAGTTTAATAGTGGTAGTACTTTTTGGCTTTGTTTTGATAAGGTTTAATTCTATTTACTTACTTTATTGCTTTTCATTTCCTTAAGTTTTATCTCAGCTTTCATTAATATACTGTTATAATTTTATAGTTAATTAATTATTAGGCTTTTTAATGAGAATATTGTTAGTTGAAGATGATTTACCATTAGCTCATGGTTTACAAATATCTTTACGACATCAAGACTTTGTTGTTGATCACGTTAGCCGAGGTAAAGATGCATTAAATGCGCTTACTTTTCCTGATCACGACATGGTCATTTTAGATCTAGGGCTACCTGATATTAGTGGTTTACAAGTATTAGCGAAAATTAGATCTAAAAAATCAGACATCCCAATTATAATTCTTACGGCACGCGATACTATTGAAGATAAAGTTCAAGGATTAGACTTTGGTGCTGACGATTATTTAGTTAAGCCATTTGATATTAGTGAATTAACTGCCAGATTACGAGTTATTGAACGACGTTTAGGTACAGCAAATTCTGCCATAATTACTGTTAAAAATGTAAAAATAGACACTTTGGCTCACAAAGCTTTGGTTGATGATAAAGCGATTAACTTATCGAAAAAAGAATATATGGTATTGAAAACGTTGATAGAAAATGCAGGAAGAATTCAGTCTAGAGATCAAATTGAATCGCGTTTGTATGAATGGGGCGAAGAAGTTGCGAGTAATGCTGTTGAAGTACATATTTCTAATATAAGAAAAAAATTACCAGAACAATTTATACAAACAATTCGCGGCGTTGGTTATACGGTAAATCATTAATGCTAAATCAAAAAATATTTTAAACGTATGTAACTCTTTATGTCGATTCGTCGTTATTTAATTTTAATTTTAATTTCAATCATAACTTTAGTGAGCTTTATTGCTGCTATTCAAGGTTATAAAGCAAGTATGCTTAAAGCAGCGGATTTGTTTGATGCGCAATTGCATGCTGTTTCTGACACCGTTATTGCCCTAAATCCCTCAAAAAAAAATATTAAAGTGAATAATCAAGACAATTTAGCGTTTCAATTGTGGTACAACAATGTCTTAGTATCTAAAACGAGTAATGCTCCATCGGTGGCAATAAGCGCGTTTAAACAAGGTTATAGTGATGATAATTTTGATGGTAAGCGCTGGCGAGTATTTACTAAACAAAATGGTCAATTATGGATAATGGTTGCACAATCAATTAAACCTCGTTTTGATTTGGCCGAAAAAGTTATATTGTCAGCGGTTACACCTATGATTATAATTATTCCTTTATTAAGCGTAATCATTTTTCTAGTTATTACGCACGGTTTAAAACCATTAAATCAATTAACTGCACAGTTAAAGCATAAAAAAATTAATGATTTAACTGTTATTTCTATCGAAAATGCAAGTAAAGAAATACAACCAGTAGTCGATACATTAAATCGTGTTTTTACACAACTTGATAGTGCTTATGAAAGAGAAAAACGCTTTGCTTCAGATGCAGCACATGAATTAAGAACACCTTTAAGCGTACTAAAAATTAATGCTCATAATTTACAATTTGAATTAGGTGACGACAATCAATTGTTAAATCATTTATTTGCCAGTGTTGAACGTATGGCACATGTGGTTGATCAAATATTAAAACTTAATCGAAGTAATCCTGAGCAATTTAGCCAGCAAATGCAAAAAGTTAGTTTAAAAAAGCTAGTTCAACAAGTGATAGGACAACTGTATCCTGAAATGATTAATCGACATCAAACTATTGAGTTTAATGATGGTGATATATTTATCAAAGGAAATGATTTTTTTATCACTACAATGTTACAAAACTTAATTACTAACGCCAGTAAATACACGCCAGAAGGCGGGCATATATTGGTATCTACACAACAAAACCAAGGACAATCAATCCTAATGGTAGAGGATTCTGGCCCTGGAATTAATGAAAACGAAAGAGGTAAAGTGTTCGATCGTTTTTATCGTATCGGTGGTGATTGTCATAACTCAAATGTTATTGGCTGTGGCTTAGGGCTAGCGATTGTAAAGCATATTGCACAATTACATCGTGCTAGTATTCAGTTAGATAAATCACAAAAACTCAATGGTTTAAAAATTAGCGTTGTTTTTCCTCAGTTAACATCAAAAAATGAGGAGTTGCTAGGGTGATAGCGAAAGTTTTAATGCAGAAAGGTAGAAGACAATACAATAAATTGAAATTTATTATTTTTTGTGTGTTTTTATGCCACTTTAACGTTTTCGCTAAACGACCTGAATATATTATAGAGATTAAAAATCATTTGTTTTACCCTGATAATTTTTCTATTCCAGAAAATACAAAAGTTAAATTTATAGTGATAAATTATGATCAAACGCCAGAGCAGTTTGACAGTTTTGATCTTAACCGTGAAAAAGTAATTTTTGCTGGGAAAAAAGCGACTATTTTCATTGGCCCCTTATCCGCAGGTAAGTATTATTTTTTTGGTGAGTATCATCCTGATAATGCTAGAGGTTTTGTCATTGTTGATAACGATAATATTTCAACCAACAATCTATCAAAGAAGTACAGTAATAATGTAGAGGTTAATGATGTTAATTAACACCGTTATACTATTACTACGCGATGCTTTACCTATTATTTTAATATTCGCTTTATTACTGCTAAGTAGTAATAAATATACTAAATCATCGTCACAACCATTGAATTTTTTAAATTTTTTTTATCAACTAACACACTCAAAATGGTGGATTTCTGCATTATTGTTAAGCTTAATTACCACGCGACTATTAGTCCTTAATTTATCTGATGTTACACAGATTTTAATGGGAAAAGGTAATGAAATAGTTTTTTCTACCATATTACTAATTATTTACTTAATGATTGTTTTTATTCTTTATTTACTGCATAAAAATAATAGCGAAAAGCGCTACTCAGTTGCAATAAGAACGAGTGTCATCCTTATTTTTGTATTCGTCTTTACTGTCAATGCAACTAACTTTTTTACCTATTTAACGGGCTTTTGGTCAATGCCAGAACTTCAATTTAGTTTATTGGTAGGTATTTTTTTAGGATCGGGTATTTGTATTAGCGTTGGTATTTTATTTTATTTTTCTTTGCATTTAATACGAAATAAGTACCAACAAACTATTATTGAACTTTTATTATTATTGTTTGGCTGTGGACAATTAATTCAAGCACTTAATTTACTATTACAAGTCGATTTACTGCCTAGTTATACGGCTCTGTGGGACAGCAGTTTTGTCATTAACGAAGATAGTGAATTAGGACACTTTTTTACGGCACTAGTTGGCTATGAAGCAACACCGTCAATATTACATTTTAGTGTTTATTGCAGCGCTTTTATTTTACCTATAGCGGCACACTATTATCATCTTATTTACTCTCCAACTAGTTATAATTTAGGAGCCGACAATGAAAAAAATTAGCAAAACAATATTTTTAGTGGTGCTATATTTTATTGGAAGTATCGCAGCTATGGCGACAAACTCTGCAATAGATAAGGTATATCATCCTTATATTTTACCAAACGAAACTGAAGTTGAATGGCGCTTATTGTCACAAAGAAACGATAATGTGAATACTTTAGTTCAACGTTTTGGTTATGGTTTTTCACTGTCTGATCATGTAATGATTGAAGGCTATGTTGTGGGTAAACGAGATAGTAGTGATGACTATAGTTTACAAGCATATGAAATAGAAATGCGTTGGATGCTTACTGAACAAGGACAGTATTGGGCTGATTTCGGGGCTTTATTTACACTAGAAAAACAATACAATATGGATGATTGGTCGGCTAAGTCAGGCTTGTTATTTGAAAAGGAATTTGGTCGAACTAGCCTAGCGATGAATTTTTTTGTTGAGCAAGAGTGGGGCAGTGATGCTAAAGCTGAAACTGAAACAGATTTTCGTTTTCAATATCGTTATCGTTGGATCCCACAGTTACAACCTGCTATTGAATTCTATTCAGGAAACGATTATGTAGGGATTGGTCCTGCATTCATGGGCTTACAGCGGTTTGATATAGAAAGCCAGTTAAAGTGGGAAGTCGGTTTTATCTTTGGTTTAAAAGGAGGCTTAAGTAATGCTTTAACAGGAAAAAATAAAAACCAAGCATTACGAATTGATATTGAATATGAATTTTAATGACAAATATTTATACCCTATATAGTACTCTACTTTGTGTGATTAATTGTTTTTTACAAACTAGTTTTTTTTCTGAACTCCCCCGGTGTTTGTTGGGTTTGCTTTTGAAACCAACGATAAAATGATCTAGGCTCAGCAAAGGCCAATTGTTGACTAATTTGAACAGCAGTTAAGCGGCTATTTGTTAATAAGTTCTTTGCTTGTCGTAAACGTACCTGATCAAAAATATCTTTAAAATGGCTATTACATATTTTTAAACGGCGCTGTAAGGTTTTACTACTCATATTCAATAATTGTGCAATGTTTTGTTGAGTGATTTTTCCGTTGTTAGTTTGTTGAGTATTTAACTGTTGAAAAATTAATTGCTTGGTAATTTTTATAATATTATTGTCTTGATTTAGTGTTTCAATAATACTGTTGGCATGTCGTTCTAAAGTAGGCAATAACTGTTTATTTCCTTTGTTTAAGGGTAATGAAAGTAAAGCTTTATTAAAAACTATTTCATTGCTGGTTTGTTCAAATAATACAGGGCAGTTAAATACTGCTTGATATTCATTGTATTGGGATAAATTAGGTGTTGTACGCGTTAATAAAACTCTTTCTGGTGCTCCATTGTTATTCGTTAAATAACGAGCAAACGTATGCCATGAAGACAAACAATTATCGATCATATGGCGACGAACTTCCTTGTTAGGGAAAATACAGCTCCAGCCTATTTTAAACAAATCTCCCTGTGGCGTTAAGGTACTAGTGCCCATATCGCCCACTAATTTTTCAAAAGGTTGAATTTTAGTGAGTGCTTCTCCTAAAGTCTCACAATTCATTACAATAAAACCCAAAACACTATAAGAGCCTGGCTGAACATATTGCGCGGTGTGTAGGCCAAAAAGCTGATCATTAGATAAGGTAAGTAATCCTGCAATTAGTTGCTGAAACTTTTCACCAGAAATGGTTTTATCGTGGTCGGCTAATAACTCGTCATTTATTAACAATTCAGCTAGTAGCGCCGTTACGTCTAATTTTTGTTCATGAGCCAATTCTAAGTATTGATTAATGGCTGGGATGGAAGCACGCCCTAGTGAGATGGTATTCATCTTTTTATGATCCATTGTTATTGATTACTCGTAAGTGTCCACTTTTGTCACTAAAACTGTCTTTCGAGGACATTTCATTTTCATTAATATCTTTCTATCATAATTAATAATTGATAGCTAATGGTATAACAAAATGAGACGTTGGAATGGTTGGGGTGATGAAGGCAATAGTATGGCATTACCGCATTCGGCAGAATTATTTTTAAAGGAAACGTTAGGGGAGGCTAAACCGTTAATTGATATTAGCTTAATGAACGTTATCGCAAAGGTACCTAATACACGCTTAACTAAGGCTCAGTTACTAAAATTTAATTGGTTAACTGACGATAAAGAGCAACGTGTTCGACACGCCAAAGGTCAATCTCTACCTGATTGGCTTGCAATGCATAGTGGTGATATTGATATATTTCCTGATGGTGTTGCCTTTCCTGAAAACCGGCAAGATATTCAAGCCCTGTTACAGTGGTCACAACAAGAAAATATTGAACTGATTCCATACGGCGGTGGAACGAGTGTTGCTGGTCATATTAATCCACTAAAATCATCGCGACTTATTATTACGGTGGATATGTCACGCTTAAATCAATTATTAGATCTTGATGATAAAAGTCATATTGCTACATTTGGTGCTGGCACACCAGGGCCTATGGTTGAAGCGCAATTACGAGCAAAAGGTTACACATTAGGACATTTTCCTCAATCATTTGAGCTATCTACTATCGGTGGTTGGGTGGCGAGTCGTTCTAGCGGCCAACAATCGCTACGTTATGGCCGAATTGAACAATTGTTTGCTGGCGGTATTATGGAAACCTTTGAGGGGGCGTTAGAGCTACCAAGCTTTCCTGCATCCTCTGCGGGGCCTGATCTTAAAGAAATAGTACTAGGTAGCGAAGGACGTTTTGGCATTATTAGCGAAGTAAAAGTTCGCGTAAGCAAAGTAGCGGATAAAGAACAATTTAGCGTGGTCTTTTTCCCTGATTGGCAACAAGCCACGGAATTTTGTCGACAGATTGTTCAACAACGCATTCAATTATCCATGCTTCGGGTTAGCAATGCTATGGAAACTAAAACACAATTAAAATTGGCAGGGCATGAAAATGCAATTAAGTGGCTTGAGCGTTATTTAAATTTACGCGGAGCCAATCAAAAAAAATGCATGCTAACTTTTGGCCTTACTGGTTCAAGAGCACAAATATCGGCGAGTAAAAAACAATTAAAGCCATTGCTTAAAAAGTATAAAGGCGTATCAACGGGTAAATCACTTGGTAAGCGTTGGAGTGAAAATCGATTTAAATTTCCGTACTTACGAGAAGCGTTATGGGAAAAAGGTGTGGTTGTAGACACTTTAGAAACCGCTACCGATTGGCATAATGTTGATAACTTAATGGCAAAAGTTGAAAATAGCCTATCGACAGGCCTATCTGAAAACAATCAAAAGGTTCATGTTTTTACCCACTTATCGCATGTTTATGGACAAGGTTGTAGCTTATATACAACGTACCTTTTTTGTAATGGTAAAAATTACCCACAAACACTTAATCAATGGCAAATTTTAAAGCATGCAGCAAGTACTACTATTGTTGAAAATGGTGGAACTATTAGTCATCAACATGGTGTTGGTAAAGATCATGCGCCATATTTATCGATTGAAAAAGGGGAACAAGGAATGCAAGTGTTGGCCAATTTATGTCAACATTTTGATAAGAAAAGTTTACTAAACCCTCAAACTTTAATCATAAAAGATGAATAAATAAAATGGCTTTAGTACAACAAACAAGAGCGCAGCGTATAGAAAATATTATCGCACAACCGTATTGGGATATTATTATTATTGGTGGTGGTATTACTGGTGCCGGAATTTTCAAATTAGCCTCACAGTTAGGATTGAAAACGTTATTACTTGAGAAACAGGATTTTGCTTGGGGAAGTTCCAGTCGTTCGTCAAAAATGGTACATGGTGGTTTACGTTATATAGCTCAAGGGCAAGTTAAACTCACACAAGAATCCGTACAAGAGCGACAACGGTTATTAAATGAAGCACCTTACTTAGTAACTAAACAAAGTTTTGCTATGGGGCATTATCAGGGGCATTTCCCGTGGCCGTGGATTTTTAATAGTTTGCTTTGGGTTTATGAATTATTTGCAAAAAATGAAAGTGCTGTACATAAACAGCATCAGTATTTTACAAAACAAAATTTTCCCTATCTAGTGCCAAATACGAATGAAAAACATAGTAAAGGAGGCACTCAGTTTTACGATGCGATGACTGATGATGCGCGATTAGTGTTAAGACAGATTCAAGAAGCGCAGCAACTTGGCGGGCAAGCTATTAATTATTGTAGTGTCGATGCACTAATTTATGAGGATGAAACAAAAGTAACAAATAATAAAGCACAAAAGCCCAAAGTTAAGGGCGTTTTAGTGCAAACACAAGAGTGTGCTGAAGTATTAGCGTTAAAGTCGAAGATTGTTATTAACGCGACGGGAGCATGGGCTAATGAGCTAACAACTAGAACAAATACTAACAATAAATCGATTAAAATAAGGCCATTACGAGGTAGTCACATTATAGTACCTAGCTGGCGATTGCCTGTGGCCAGTGTAGTTGCAATTTTGCATCCTAAAGATAAACGTCCTGTGCAAGTTTACCCCTGGCAAAATGTTACAGTTATTGGCACAACTGATGTTGAGCATAGTGAAAGTTTGCACCATGAACCGTGTATTAGTACTGATGAATTTGACTATCTATTAGCCGCCGTTGATTTTCAATTTCCACAGAGTAAATTAACTAAGGACGATGTTATTTCAACATTTTCAGGAGTTCGTCCTGTTATAGCAGGAAGTGGGGTGGTTACTACATCACAAGAAAAACGAGATCATAGTATTTATCTTCAGGCGGGGTTAATTACTGTTACGGGCGGAAAACTGACAACATTTAGAGTGATTGCGGAACAAGTATTACAAATTGCTGCTAAACAACTAGGCTTTAAGTTCAATGCTAGCCATTTTTCAATTTTTGACAAGGTGAACCTTAATCAAAAAGAAATAAAAAAATCGAAACTAAGTAAATCTGAACATCAACACTTATCTGGTTGTTATGGCACTCTAATAGGAGAATTTTTACAACAATCGCCACTTTATCAACTTAAGTGTATTTCTTATAGTCGTTATTTGTGGGCAGAGTTAGTGTGGGCAGCTAAGTATGAACAGGTGCAACATTTGGATGATTTATTGCTGCGTCGTACTCGTTTAGGTAATATTTTACCTGAGGGCGCTATTCACTTAATGGAACAAATTAAAGTGTTATGTCAAACATATTTGGAGTGGAGTGATAATAAATGGCAAAGTGAGGTGAAGTCTTATCAAAACTTATGGAACAATCATTATAGCTTGCCCACCGTTAGCCAAGAACCAATATATGAGCTAAAACAAAAGCAAGATAAAGTACATAAATACACTGATAAAACAGCAGGTTTAATAGGTGGTTTAGCGAATGACAAGTAAAAATTCAGTGGATGATTTGATTTTAACTATTGATAATGGCACTCAAAGTATTCGCGCCTTATTGTTTGATTTAAAAGGTAATTTGATAGTAAAAAGTCAGTTGGCACTAGAAGCCTATGTTTCACCTCAACCGGGTTGGGCTGAACAACATCCTGATTATTTTTGGGAAAAACTGGCTGAAGTTTGCCAGCAATTATGGCTTCATTCTG
>Ga0316202_10001431_pt1 | contig 18688 bp, 16 predicted proteins | sample 3monrhotite_MG_FD_204934 | JGI IMG/M metagenome (GOLD analysis project Ga0316202, IMG submission 204934) | Microbial mat bacterial communities from mineral coupon in-situ incubated in ocean water Damariscotta River, Maine, United States -... | ecosystem: Environmental > Aquatic > Marine >... | reverse complement strand
GCCCATTGGAGCGCAGACCGGTTAGAGATAGATTTTTTCCAAAAATATGGCCCTTGTGAGTCTTAGCGAATTGGCGCACGGCACTGGTGTGCTGAGAGCGAAGGCGTTCAGGAATGATAATCTCCACGTCAGCGCCAAGCGCTTCATGCAGTGTATATCCAAACATAGTCTGGGCCGCTGGGTTGAATTGAGTGATATGGCCAATTTCATTGATGGCGATGATCGCATCATGAGCGCTTTCCACGATGGCGAGGCTTCGTTCTTCGCTTTCGGCAAGTTTATCCATCGCGTAGATGCGTTCGCGCTCCATACGCAAAGCCTGAATGCCATAGGCCAAATCTTTCGCCAACTCGTCAAGCAAGCACAACTCGGCCTCATTGACCACCTTGGAAGCACCGCGGGCGATGAACAATGCACCGAACGTTTCCCCCGCATCTTTAAGAGGCAGCACGTAAATAGATGAAATGTTATTCTGCTCGCATATTGTATGACAGTTGGGCTGATTGGCCGGACCGTCCTCAATTGAATAATGCACTGACTTCATGGCTGCGGTTTCGTCTAATTCATTGATATCAGCGATGACCGCATCGACAACGTCCTTATTCGGACCGTAAATAGCCGTCGGAACCATGTGTTTGCCACCGTTGTATCTAATGAACCCGGTCCAGGCCATTTGGTAGCCGCCTTCTTCAACGATAGACCTACAGATGTCGTTGAGAAGTTGATCTTCGTTGGTGGCGCGAACAAGGGCTTCATTGCAATGAGAGACCGTGCGTAGCGCTCGATTGCTCTGTTCCAGCTCCACCTGGGCCTGGCGCTCGACGGTGATGTCTATGCCCGATGACAAGATGGTGCTCTCAACGCCGCTGGCATCGTACAAGCAGGCGTTGCTCCACGAAATCAACCGCCGTTCGCCGGAATGTGTGAGCACCTCATTTTCAATGTGCCTGTGTTGATCGATATGACCGTTGAAAATTTTATCCGCCACATTGCGCAACTCGTCGCGAATAACCGGGGGGATGGCCAACTCAAACCAATTGCACCCGATCAGGGCATCCGCGTCGTAGCCCAGCAGATCACTGGCGAATTTATTGATCAGGACAACATTGCCATCACGATCAAGGGCGACCACCAGTGTGCCCGCCAGATTGAGGTAACTTCTCAACTGATCGCGTTGGTGCGAAATTTGGTTGCCCGCCGCGATGCGTGCGGAAATGTCTTGGATGTAACCGTGCCAAATGATGCTGCCGTCATCCTCTTTACTGGGACTTGAGTGACCTTCAACCCATTTTTCTGGACCATTGGGAAGGATGACCCGGTACTCACTGCTCCAGGACTGCAGGGTCTCGGCCGACTCTCGGATGGTTTCACTGACCCGTAGAAAATCATCGGGATGAAGAACCGCGAACAACGGGCTGGCGTCATCGACAACGTCTTGTGGCGTCACACCAAACACATTCCGGATTCCCTTACTGGCATAGGGAAAATGATAACTTCCGTCAGGCCTCATGCGAAACTGGTAGATGAAACCCGGCAGATGTTTACTCAATTTTTGCAAGCGTTGCATAAATTCGTGGGCCGAAGCCTCCGCCTCGACCCGTGCGCTGATGTCTTCAACTGTGGACCAGATACATACTTCGCCATGATGTTGGATGAGAATCCCAGAAAGCTGCACAGGAACTAAATGGCCGTCACTATGAATGTATTCTTTGATGTAAGGGCCGTATCGTCCGGTGTTTTGCAAACTATCAAGTTGCGCCTGCTCGTCGATGGCGTATTTTTCCGGTGTAATGTTCCAGTATGTCAGGCTCAATGTGTCTTCGACGCTGCGGCCGATGATGTCTGCGTACGCTGGGTTGGCGTCAATCAAGGTGCCGTCCATTTTCATCAACACAAGACCAATGGATGACGATACGAATAAATTTCGATTATAGTCTCGGCTTTTGGCCAGTTCTTCGTACGGACTGGTTAAGCTGGTCACGACGACCGCCTGATAAATCATCCAGTACGAAGCCATTTTAAAGAGGTGCCCCGCAAAGTTGAAGGCCCCGTAAGTATCCACGTACAGCGTAAACATGATCTCGGCGAAAATTGTCAGAACAATCCCCGCAGCGATCAAATCGGCTTCAGAGCGACCCAGGTCGAACCGCCGCTGGTACAGCACAATGAGGGATAGGACCAAAACGGCGATGATGATGTATTCGCTAACCACCTTGAAATCAGTGAGGCCAACGCCCTCGACAAACGTTGTGGGGAAAATGCCCGACATGACAGCGTAAAACAGCGCTGTGGAGATCACGCCAAACACACCAAACGCATAAAATTTATTGATATTCATCCGGGCGGCGAGTGGCGCAAAAACGAGCAGTGCCGCCTCAACGTAGCGGGTGCCGATCCAAAATTGGCTTGCAAGGTTGCCGCTGCCGACACCCACAGCACTCATGCCCTTGTAAAACAAGGTATGAGCTATATCGAGACCGCCGATCCAAAAATATCCGCACGCTAGGACGATCAAAAACGCGTTTTTCCGATATCGGTCCGTACTCCACGTCAGTGCGAATAGAACGAAGGAAACAATGATCGAAAAGAATTCGGCAAGGGTGTGAAAGGCAAGGTAACTGTATTGCGAGACAGCAACCAGGAAAAGCCCCGCCACGGCGGGGACGAACCACAGTGAGGGGCTTCTTAAGGACAGAAGCTTACTTTCCGCCAAAAATGGGCCCCGTAGGCTCATGCTCCACCTTTCGTGCTATCAGACCGAAGGCTTAACCGACTATGCTCGAACGCCACGACCAATTCCCCTGCACAGCATGACGCTGTGCTATTGAGCAGGCCTAGTTTGCCGATATACACTTTATAGAGATATGATAACTTGTTTATTCGATCATGAGCAGTAATTAATAAGATAATATGACCCTGAATAAGATAATATGACCCTGCAATCGGAAAATCGGCGGCATCGGGAAATGACAGATGATCTCTTAAGCCAGTGGCGGCATGATCCCAGCTATCGCTTACTTCAGGCGGAAATCTCAGCGTTGGATGAGCGTCTGGGTGGAAAGGGAGAGTTTGGCCGTGCGATCCGCGACTTGTGGAGCCAGCAACAAAATGCCACATCGCCTGAAGATGAAGAACACCTCGCGTTTTACCGAAAAATCTTGACGCAAATGATGATGGGCAAGTTCGAGCGCATCGTCACGCCCGATCCGGTCAACGATGTCGAAAGCTTTGGCGCCAGCTTGGTGCATCTGAACATGACGCTGGACAGAAAGTTCGCCGAGGTACGCGCCCTTTCCGAGGTCACGCATCAGCTCAATGAAGGCCTGTTTATCGCCGATGTTCTCAATCATGTCTTCGATACCTTTCGCGCCATCATCCCCTATGATCGTATCCGCTTCGCTGTCGTGGAAACGACTTCTAAAGGTGTCAAAGTTGCCCGCACACACTGGTCGCGTTCTGATTTCGGCACATGCCATATCACCCCCGGCTATATCCAGCTCTTGGAAACCGGCAGCCTGGCCGCGATTGCCGCCGACGGACAGCCGCGCTTCGTCAATGACCTTGCAATCAGTCTGCAAGAGCGCCCGGATTCTTTGGTGACGGGCTTGATGATCAAAGAAGGGGCGCTCGCCAACCTGACCTATCCACTTGTCGTCAAAAACGAATTGATCGGCTTTTTATTTTTTTCCAGCCGCATAAAAGGCGTCTACCAACAAGAACACATCAATATGTTTGCGAGCGTCGGGGCCAGCTTGGCGCTGACGCTGGAAAAAAGCCTGTTGTACGAAGGCCTCACCGTGCGCAACGCATTCATCCGCTCCGTTTTCGGGCGCTATATTTCAGACGAAATCGCGGACGCGCTGTTGAAAGATCCGGAAGCGCTGAACATGGGCGGTCGCACGTGCAAGGTCACCGTCCTGCTCAGCGATATCCGAGGTTTCACCTCCATGTCCGAACACATGGAACCCGAACAAGTGGTCGCCTCGCTCAACAACTGCTTCACCGTCATGGTCGATGTCATCCACAAACATAACGGCACCATCGACAACATCATTGGCGATGCGCTGATGGTGTTGTTTGGCGCGCCCATTTCGCGTGATGACGATGCACACCGCGCGATTGCCTGCGCACTGGACATGCAAGGCGCCATGACCGAAGTCAATCGCCGCAATCTGGAACGGGGTCTGCCGGAACTCGCCATCGGCATCGGCATCAACACCGGCGACGTGGTTGCGGGCAACATCGGATCGGAAGCGCATGCTAAGTACAGCGTCATCGGTGCGCCGGTCAACATGGCTGCGCGTTTGGAATCAAAAGCCGCGCGTGGAGAGGTTTTGATCTCACAGACCAGCTATGACGCTGTGCAAGATGCGGTGCATATTGTTGAAACGCGGAAAATCCAGGTTAAAGGCTTCTCCGATCCGGTCTGCGCATACAGCGTTGCCGCACTTTAATCTTCAACACTTGACCTCCCCCACCTACCATTAAAAAGTCTAATACGAGCCTACCGTCTACTCCCGATATAACGACCACAACGCTGCCAGCTGTTGTGTGGTCAGCGGGTTGGCGAACAGCAGGGTATCATCCCCCTTAACACCGTTGATCAAACGAGCAAGGAAGGTCTCTGGTGATGCTGTGCGCGCCATGGCAAATAAATCGCGTGCGGGCAGTGCGGTGTCTGCATCTCCGTCACCCGTATCATCATGACAGCCCGCGCAATAGGTGTCGTGGATAACGAACGCTTCGCGGCGTTGTTTGGCGGTTAGGCGGTCCGACGCATATGGCGCAAGGTTCAATGGGTGACGTGCGATCAGTTGATCCAGTGTCTCTCTCAGAGCTCTGCCATTGGCTGTCCGCAGTTGGTCTGCGCCTTCATTGTCACCGGCTTGATGCAACATCCACGGTAAAAGCCCCAGCGCCCCTTTGATGCGGTCTTGTAGGCCGCTGATGTGGGCGGGAGGGAGGCCCATAGCGCGGTTGAGGCGTGACAGGTCACCGCGCACGATTAGAAGTTCCGCCGCCAACACATGCGGCTGGAGTTCGTCCGCACTGGCGGGTTTTCCCCCGACCAGTGCAAAAACAACAACGACCGCGATGCCGTAAAGCACCGCGGTCGCATTGATCGACCTTATAGATATGTTTGACTTGAACGTCATAAGGCCCTGTGCGTTGAAATTATTGAACCTTGATCTTGGCTTCCATAGGCATTTTCGCCGCAGTCCACCCCGTCATGGATGCATCGTACATTTTTGCATCCTTGTTGCCGAGGATTTCTGAAGACGCAAACCAGCCGATTGAGGCCCAGTGCCCGGTGTTGCAAAAGCTGATCTGTTCGCCGCTGGTCGGAACGCCCGCCGCTTGATACAGCTTAGCGATGGTGTCTTTGGAACGGAACACCCCGCCACCATTTTCGGTCATCCAGCTTTGCGGCAGGTTGGCGGCACCGGGGATAGTGCCATTGGCTTTGGATTTACCGTGACGGTTCACGCCCATGTATTGATCGGCAGTGCGGTTGTCGACCATCGTAACACCTTTTTCCATCGCCGCTTTGACGTCTGCGGTGGATGGGATCATGTCTTTGCGCAGCGCGATGTTAAAGGTTTTGGCGGTGGTTTTGGCCGCGCCCTTTTCCAACGGATTGGTCGGCTTACCGGCTTTGTCTTGTGCGGCCAGATAAGCTTTCATGCCACCGTTCAAGATCGACACGTTGTCATGACCCAACGCTTTGAAGGTCCAGTACATGCGTGTCGCCGTACCCATATCGGACGAATTGTTGCCCGGCGCCACCAGCACCACATGGGTGGCGTTATCGATGCCCAGGCCACCGATCAGCGCACCCAGTTTGGTGGTGTCGTCGGGGAACAGTCCGGGCACACCGCCTTTGGCTACGCGCCAACCGTCTTTGCCGTAATTGGTGTTGACCGCGCCGGGGATGTGACCGCGCAGATAGTCAGCTTTGCCGCGAGCGTCAACCGTGACGACGCCGGCCTTGGCGCTGTTGGCTTTGACCCAATCCACATTGACCAGAGGGTCGGCGGCTTGTGCGCTGCCCATCGTGAATACGATCATCGCGGCACAGGCAACGCCCAGCCATTTCCCCAAAACTCGTTTTGTTTTTGTCATTTAGAAAGCTCCCTTTCTCGAACTTGGCGTAGCAGATAAGCGCTACAAGGTGACGATCAGGTCGGCGCTGAGAATGGCGGCGGCTGCCGCATCCCAATCAACCGTGTCGTCGGGATTTAGGCCGATCACATCCAGGCGGATCACCTGGGCGTGCGCTTCACGCGCCTTAATGGCTTTCGCCACCGTATCGGCATCGGGAAACAGGCCTGTATTCAGTTCCAAAATGGTCATCATGGCGGTTGCTCCGTCTTTTCGTTTTTGGCCTAAAGGCTCACCACACGATCGCTCTCGGCGATCGCTTGGCCCAAGGCGTCGGCATCCAAAAAGGCCAAACCTTCGGCCATCTCTTGAACCGTGGTTTCGGGCGTGATGTCGGACAGCTCCAACAATTCCGCCTGTTCAGCATTGGCATCAGAATCAGCAACCGGCTCAGTCATGAAAACCAAGCGCACGGCATTGCCGACAATGGTCAGGCCCGCTGCGACACGCATCGCTTCGGTGTGATCGCGCCGACCTAAAACCAGAATAGATTTGCTGCTCATTTCATTGATCCTTTACAGGCTGACGACTTTGGCCGCATCGGCCATCAGTTGGCTGTTGATGGTCTGGCTGCCTGATTCTACAGGGCACGTTTGCCCGGCCATGTGCAGGTCCCACGAATGCTCACACACCGCAATGCGTTCCGCGCCTTCACTAACGCGGAGAAATTCGGCATCGCTCAAGGCCGCCACCCCGTCGTTGGTGAGAAAGCATCCCCACGAGGCGCCTTGGCGGCTCAGGGCGCTTGCCAACGGTTTGGCGATGCGAACCGCGTCGGGAGTGGTCAGATGTAACAAAACGTCCATAGGCAGTCCTTATTTCTCATTCTTCGCGCATCGGCGCGGTGAAAACGGTTTCGCGGCTCAGGCTGCGCGGCGCACCGGACGGGGCGCTCACGGGGGCGCTGAACGGTTTGTCGAACATCCGCACGCGGTGTTGTCCGGCGCGATGTAAAAGTGCGCCAACCTTGCGTGTGTCATCGGCGCTGTCGCCAACCACCAAGACGGTTTCATCACCTTTGAGGCCCACTGCACCCAACAGCCAGCGCAAGGCATGAAAGCTGATGACCGTGCCGGTGGGGTGGATAAAGTGCCCCACCGGCAGGCACCGCGCTTGGGGGAGGGAACCGGCCAAGCAAGATTCTGCGTCTCTGAGGTCGATCACGCGGTACAGCTCGTCGCCGGATATGTCGCTGACCGGAACCAAACTGGCGGCGGCGCGCGCGGATGCGGTGCTTGTAAAAGCCACGCAACATGTCAAACCGATGGCGAACACCTGACGCAACATCCGATCAGCACCCCCCAAATCGAATTTCAGGAGCCGCGCCTGCGGCGGCGGCGGCGGGCGGGTTCTCGACGTAGTAAGACATCAGTTCCTCGACCGGAAGTTCGCCAAAGCCGCTGCCAACGTTGACGTTGCCCATTTCATAAGCGGGCTTTGGTTTTGCAGCTGCGGCGACCGTTTCAGCATCCATAGCGAAAAACGGAAACGCCACCACGGCAATCAGCAGCGACACCGTCAGCGAACCAATGCAAAAAATAATGCTGTCTCGATCCATAGTGCTGCTCCTCACAAGGTATTCTTGAGAAAACTGATGTACATGACGCCAAACGCCAGTATGGCCAAGATGAGTTGCGCGGTTGTTTCAAAGTCCATTGTAAGGGTGCTCCTCAATCGCCGCGATAGTGACGGATCAGGGTGTTGACGCTAACCGCTTCACCGGTTTCAGGGTGTTCCACTTCTGGGGTGAAATGAGCCACCCCATCACGATCCGTGCGCAGGCTCGGCGGCGGTGCAATCAACATCGCTGCGATCCCTCCCACAGAAACCAACAGTGCGCCCCAGGCGTAGATGCTCATGGCAATTTTCGACATTGCGGTTCTCCTGATGGATCAATCCTTGCGGATGTAAACTTTCCAGCACCGGGTATCTTTGACCGTTTCCAGGTGCGTCGCGCTCATCTCGTCGCACATCGGCGGCAAGGCTTCCATCGAGGACGGATTGTCGACCATCACTTCGATCACTTGGCCGACCTCAATTTGACCGACGGCTTTTTTGGTCATCAATTGCGGGCGCGGACAACTGTCGCCGATGCAGTCTACGTCTTTAACAACGGTGTAGGTGTTACCGTCACTGAGCGTAACATCGTGGCTGGCGGCAGTTTCTTCGACTTTGGGTTTTTTGCTGAACAGTCCCATGGTGGTTCTCACTTTATGAAATCAAAGGTGTTGATTGGTTATTCGGCTGGCGCAGTTTCATGGCTTTTGGCCACGTCGCGGTGATGGCCGGCTTGGATAGCTTCTTTGCGCAAGATAGCGCGGTAGATGAGGTACAACACGCCAACTTGGATCAGGCCGAAAAAGATTGCGGGTATGCCGAATTTTTCTTGCAAGGTCGCCGCGTTGGAATAGCCCAATTGCAACGCTTCCAGGTTGGGCTCTCCCGTCATGCTGACGGGCGCTGGCGGCCAGTAGTTCACCGACCACACCAATGAGAACAAGAACATGCCGACAAAGGTGAAGATCAAAGCCCACAACGCGCCAATGTTGCCTTCACCAGCCTTGACCCAAGTGGAAACCGTGCAGGCCCCGGCCAGAACCATGCCGACGCCGAAGATGAACAGGCCTGCAAACGTGTTCAGTCCGACATCGAAGTGCATGGTCTTGCCTTCGCCGAAGGTGATGAACGTGGTGAATCCCAACGTTAACACCATCATTGCCACCAACAGAGCCTTGGTGTTGCGATACGTGCTGAACAGCATCGCATCGCGCAGTGCGGCGGTATTGCAAAAGCGCGAACGTTGAACCAGCAGTCCGACCATGGATCCAAAAATGAAAGCAACGATGCATTCGCCAATGACAGACATGTCTCAGCCCTCCAGAATTTTTTTGTAAATCATCGAGCCAACCCAAGCCCCCGCGACGATGCCGCTGATGGCAAGGTAACCGCCAAGGTTCATTTCCGGGGTCAGGCCGAAGAAGGTCGAGACGTTGCACACGAAGGCAAGACGGATGCCGATACCCATCAACAGGCCGCCGATGGTGATCATCAACCATTCCGACATGCGGCGCGGGAAGCGCAGGTAAAATTCGTTGCTGAGTTTGGCGCCGACAAAAGCCCCGAACAGCATGCCGAGACTGATATATATTTTCCAATAGCCCGCATCGGGAACGAACACGAGGTTCCAAAACGGCAAGCGTTTAAGATCGTCGCCCATGAAAAATTCGGCGATCAGGCCGGTCATCATGGTCTCACCGCCGCCGACGGTCCACGCACCGACGATGAGAAAAAGAAAAATATCGAGAACGGCGATGGCCATCAATGCGATGACCGGATCGAGAGTCTTTTTGAAAAACTCCATGGGCCGAAGCCTCCCCACTTTGGTGTTATGTTTCAGTGCGACGTTTTCGCCGCGTTGAAAAAAGTCTAGGCTGCTGAGAAATGCGAGTGGTAGTAATTATTGCAAACGGACCCAATGCGCGTTCGGGCGCAGCCGCTCATGAGAGGGTTAAGCCCCCTGAAAGTCACCGTTCCTCCCCGAATAAGAAAGGTTCCTGGGCATGTCAATTTTTCTCGAAATCGAACCGGAAAACTTTCTAGGGCACATGTTCAATGCCTGTTCAACCGATCAAGTTAACGAATTCGTTCCCGAAAAACGCGGGTTTCGCATCCACGGCCATAGTACCACCGTTCGCCTTGAAAAGGTATTTTGGACCGTGCTTGAAGACATGTCGGACAGGATGAAGCTGACCCTGCCGCAACTGATCACGCGCATCCACGATCAATGCTTGGTGGCGAACGATAAAAACATTTCATCGTGCCTTCGGGTTATCTGCATGAAATATATGAATATTTACGCCTGAACGTAGCCCGGGCAAGAGAAAGCCCGCAACCTATTGAGGTTGTGAGCTTTCATTTGGTTGCGGGGGGCCGCTATGCTGATTTTGCAGCTCTTTTGAAAAGTGGCGAAGATGAAGAGATGCGCGTGCGCCTTCGCCAGGCAGAAACCATTGGCCGCCCGATAGGATCGAACGAATGGCTGGAAGACATCGAATAACGTCTCGACCATCCAGTCCACCCCGCGAAAAGAGGCCTTAAGCCTAAGGGCGGAAAAACAGCTTAGTAAACTGTCGCCGTATCCATGAGTGTACGGCCTAATTAGGCGGTACCACCATGCGTTGGTGATGACTTAATTAGTATTGTGTCTCTTTTTTTGCTTTGGTGGATAACGTATGATTACATATCATGAGACTCAAATTCCTAGGCCAGATGATTTTATATCAACTTTTGGATGTACGTGTTCCATTGATGATTATCTCGTGCAAACTTGTCAGTTTCAGGATCAGGATGGTGTATGCCTCGAACTTAGCTTCAGCCTTACAGACAATGCATTCACATTTCATTTGATGAATGAGGCCAATCAATTTCTAAAGTTTCGTGGAATAAATGTGGAAAGAGTGAGCCTTGATGAAGATAACAGTGAAATTTGCATATTTTCTGAAAATAACTTCCAGACACAAAGGATTATTCTGAAAGTTTGGCCAAAGATTGTAGTCAATGTAGAAAATATAGAAAAATATTAGTAGGAATTACGGCGACAGTTTACTTTATTCGCGCTTTAGAAAATCTACCGTAAATTGGGGTTACGGTGACACGGTGTAATTGCGCTACAAATATGGGAAATATGGAAAGGGAAAAAAGGGACACAATACAAATTAAGGAATAAAAGGGACACAATACAAATTATGAAAAAGGGGACATGAAAAAGGGGACACAATACCAATTAAATGAGGCTAATTAGCTGCACAAGCCCCCCCCTTTTTTTCATTGCGCACGCACTTTGCTCCGGCTGTTGCGTGCGGCTTCACCTTACCCTTGTTCTGATGTGAGCTAACGCTAAAACAAAAAAAACCGGGGATGCAATACGAGTGGGGGCGTCCATACCATTACCGTAATCTGACAGGCTGAGCCGTACAGCGAGAACGCAAGTGCTGTCACAAGGCAAGGCTGAGGCACACACTTTTAGAACAACTACCTCGCTGTTAATTTAACCTAAAAGCCCCGGGTGCATCCTGCCGATAGCACCATAATTTGTAGCAATTACAAACACAACCAGAGATGCATATAAAGCGCATCCACACATCAATTTAATTGCATCAGCTAATAGTTCATTCTTTATGAGCGGGATTTCGGCATAAATCACCCTTCGCCTCCTTTTGTTGTCGCCTCAAAATCGCATACAGCGACCGGTGCAAATTCAAATCGCCCGTTTTGGCCTTGGCGGTCATTCCGCGCAAGACGCCGCCGGGATTGACGACAGGAATGATGGGGTGCTGCCTGTTGCGGTCGATGATGAGGACGGCCACGGCGGCGGCTGTGTCTCCCATTGTTGAACAGGCTTTGATCCAGGCAAATCGACCAATGCCTAGGCGGTGACACATGCGGGCGGCAGCGGTCTTGAGGTCCGTGTATTTGTTGCCGGTGACACTGAGCTGAATGCATTCACCAAACTCATCGCTGGCGGCGTCGATCACCTGAGCGTAGGTGATATGATCCATGCCGGTGGAAAACGTTTTACCACCCTCTTCCTTGTCGTCATCGACCTGCTGGTTACAGTCTATATCTATAGATTGTTGACTAACTGTTGACTGTATGTGTCGGTAGTTTAGTTCCGACGGGTCGGTAGTTTCTTTCGAAATCGGACCCTTTTCAGGCGTTTCAAGTGGCTCCGGTTTGGTCTCATCCTTCAGCACATCATCGAGCGCAAAATTGATCGTTCGCGCCTGATTGAGGATGGCCGTCAGCACCGTGATGGTCATGTTGGCCGCGATCCGTGGCAAGGTGGCCACCTCATCGACCAGCTCATCGATCACTAGGCCATTTTCGTGTGCCCAGTTGATCTTACTTTTGATTCTCCGGCGCAACCCGGTGACCTTGCGCTTGATCTCTGCGAACGCCGCCATGTAGGCCATATGTTGCTCGTTGAGTTCGATCAGCCTGTCGTACATCAACCCCAAAGGCGTCAGATCGACGCCAAAAGCATACTCGATGTGCCCATGACGATCACGCCGACCGTAGCGTTTGTAGTTCTCGACGTCGTTCCACTGGATCAAACCAGCACGCCAAAGTATATTTTCCAAATTGTGAATTTGCTTAACGCACCGACCGCGATCTGTTGCTGTGTTTTGCACCGTTCGATAAACGATCGGAGTTGCGCCTGGCTGCCAATCGACCTCACGTGTGTGGGTCACCAGATAGCCCAAATGCTGAACGGCGGCGGAAGAAAGACCGATTTTCTTCTCAAGGTTTTGAACCAAGCGTAACAGATCGGTGTGCTTGACGCCTTCAGGCAAGCCCTCGAAAAATTCCGAGGTTTGCGTGCTGCGCGGGGCTCTGACTGTCGTCTCTTTGAGTGATGTTTGCTGCGATATCATGGTGATAATCGGCTAAACCGGCTCTAGATACATACGCCAATAATCCGCAGAACTGTGCGGTTTAAAGTTGACACACGTATCCATTGAGATAATATGAGCCCTCAAGAACAAGCAATTCTTTAGGGTGTTTATCCCTTGCAAGCCTCGCAGCGCCAACTGCGAGGTTTTTTGCATTTTTAAGCTGGAATTAGATTGCCGCCTCCTTTCTTTCAGGAGACGTGCCCTAGAATCACTTCTTGACCCTCTACCGGTGATGGTGTTATTGAGAATCCATCAGACCGATAGAGAGAAGTGGTTGCGGGGGCTCGCAACCAACCTTATGTGCGTTGCGCACCCCACCCAGACGCTCAGCATGTCCGTCACCACTCATTGAGTTTGAACTTCCCCCCCCATCTCTGGGCCACCGAGAATGAGCAGATCCCGGCTATTATGCCTCAGGGCAGGCATGCCTGCCCTGAGGCATGAGCCAACTTAATTGGGGCTATTCTGTCTGCTGAGAAATTCCCGCCTTTCTGTAGACCTCTTCAACGCCTGAGCCATCCTCTGCTTGCCGCAGTACTGCTTCTATCGGAGCGCTGCGGGCCATTTCGTTTCTGTATAAAAATGACCATGAGTTTCGGCGTCTTTAATGCAACTTATTATCCTTAATGACTCACAATCGAGTCAGTATGATTGCGCCCCCTGCCATAGTGCAGATAGGTTATGCACGATCATAAGTAGTCTTGCGTGGGAGTAGTGTTGAGATATCGATTCATCAAAGGCTCGGTTGCAGCCTGGGTTGTGTTGTATGTGCTTGTCTTGGTGTCTGCCCAAGCGCATGCGCAGACGATTCCCCCTCAGGACTTGCTGAGCATTCAGCGCCAGCAAGACGATATCCAGCGCCGCCATGCCGATGATGTCAAAAAGCGTGAGGCCGAACGGCGTCAGTTTCAAGACACTCCGCCGGACGGATACGTACCGCCGCCGGTCGAAACGCCGGTCTTGGAAGATGGCGCGTGCATGGACGTGACGACCTTCGATGTTCAGGGCGCTCAAATCATGCCTGCCGATGTGCTCAACATCATCACCGCCGAATTCATCGGCAAGTGCCTGACGTTGGAACAGATCAATGCCCTGCTTGCCGACATAAGCAACTGGTATCTCGACCGGGGTTATGTGACCACTCGGGCGTATCTGCCACCACAAGACTTGACCACCGGCGCCTTGCAGGTCGTGGTCGTGGAAGGCCGCGCCGAAGACATCCGCTTCAGCCCCGCGCAAGAGGAACGCAATCGGTTGCGTAGCGCCTTTCCCGGCGTTCAGGGCGAAGTGCTCAACATTCGCGATCTCGAACAAGGCCTCGATCAACTCAATCGCCTGCCCAGCAACAACGCCAAGCTGAAGCTGGAACCGGGCGCCGAGACCGGCGACACCCTGGTGTTGATCGAGAATCAACAAGCTAAACGCTTGCGCTTGTCGCTCAGCGAAGACAACTCCGGTTCGCGTTCGACCGGCGTGCGCCAGCGCACGGTTGAAATTTCCGCCGATGATGTGTTTGGCGTGAGCGATATGTGGACCTTGTCCCACAAACCCAGCCTGAGCAACATTGAAGATCGCGGTTCAAAGATGCTCAGCGGTTCCATGAGCGTGCCGTATGGCTATTGGACCATCGGTTATGCGCAAAGCTGGTTCACCTATGTCAGCACCATCCAAGCCACAACAAAATCGTACACATCGCGCGGCAGCAGTCGTCAACACGACCTGACGGTGGAGCGGGTGGTGCATCGCGACGCCGACAGCAAAACGTCGATCGAAGGCGCGCTGACACTCAAACAAGCGCGCAACTTCGTCGCCGAGACCTTATTGGAAACGCAAAGCCGCAAGCTGAGCGTAGCCGGCCTAACCTTGCGCCACAGCACGAAGTTAATGGGTGGAAGCCTGAGCGCCACGGCGACAGCCAAACAAGGGCTGCGTGCGTTCGGGGCGAAGAAAGATCACGCCGTCAGCGGCAATGATCCACGCGCTCAATTTCGCAAGTACAGTTCGGATATCAACTATAGCCGCCCCTTTCAGGTCAAAGAGCAAAACCTAAGCGCCAGCATTGCCCTACACGGTGAATGGAGCCCGCACACTTTATTTGGATCGGAACGTGTGAGTGTCGGCGGTCTCTCGACCGTGCGTGGCTTCAAGGAAGAAACCGCGTCCGGCGATGTGGGCGGTTATGCGCGCAGTCAGCTGAGCTGGACTATGCCCACCACAGGCTTCGGGCGCATCGATCAAGCGTTCGGCCGTTTCGTGCCCTATGCGGCCCTGGACGGCGGGTGGATCAAATCCGACCCGGCCGAAGAGACCGAGGGCGGCACGCTCACCGGTTGGGCGCTGGGGCTGCGCACGTCCGGCGGCATCGTCACGTTCGACATCGCCTGGGCGCAACCGATCACGCAACCGCGCTATTTCACCAAGCGCAATCGCGCCCTGTATTCATCCGTAGATTTCTCGTTTTAGGACCGGCCCATGATCTTTATCCGCAATGCCATCGTTCGGACTTTGTGTTTTCTGATGATTATGCCGCCGCAATGGGCGTTGGCCGCCGAACCCATCGTGGTCGATGGCGCCGCACCAGCAGCGAACCAGGCGGCGCTGGCGACGACGCCCAGCGGCAAGGCGATGCTCAACATCGTTGCCCCCAACGCGGCGGGGGTGTCGCATAATAAATTTACAAATTTCAATGTCACCACCGAAGGTTTGGTCATCAACAACGCAACCGCGCTGGCGACGACAAGCCTCGCAGGCGTGATCGAGGCCAATCCGAATTTTTCCGGCGCGGCGGCGAGCTTGATCCTCAACGAAGTCACCAGTTCCAATAGATCAACCTTGAACGGCGTGACGGAAATCGGCGGTCAGGCGGCAGATTATATCCTCGCCAATCCCAACGGCATCACCTGCGACGGCTGCGGGTTCATCAACACCCCGCGCGCAACCCTCACCACCGGCACGCCGACTTTTACCGCAAACGCGCTCACCGGGTTGTCGGTTAACGGCGGCGATGTGGTGATCGCCGGTTTGGGCTTGGATGCGAGCAAGGCCGACAAGTTCGACATCGTCACCCGCGCCGCGACCATCAATGCGCAGATCAACGCCAAGGATCTGGGCATTCACGCGGGTCGTCAGGATTTCGATTACGCGGCGCGCTCCGGCACGGCCAAGGCTGACGACGGTTCGGCCAAGCCCACGTTCGCCATCGATAGCACGGCGCTGGGCGGCATGTACGCCGGGCGCATCACCCTGGTCGGGACCGAAGCCGGATTGGGCGTGCGCGTTGCGGGCGATATGGCGGCGAGCACCGGCGATATGGTGCTTACGGCAAACGGCAAGCTGGAACTAAAGTCCAATCTATCGGCGAAGACGAACATCCAACTGGCCAGCACCGCGGCGGACGTCACCGTGGACAAGACCGTTTATGCGGGCGGCAGCGTAAACGCCACCGCAAACGCGGGAACCGTCAAGGTCAATACAGGCGGGTCCTTGGGTGCTGCGGGGGATGTCGCCGTCACCGCCGATCAGGTGCAGCTTGGCGCGGGCGGCAAGCTCATCGCCGGGCTGGATGCGGGCGGCGCACTGACCACCAGCGGGGCGCTCAGCGTCAACGCCACGACAAAAATCACCGCAGGCGATGGTTTCTTGGGCGGCGGGGCGAGCATCACATTGAAAGCGCCAACCATCGACCTCAGCCGTGCGGCGGACGACAATAGTGAGGCCGTGCGTTCGCGCGGTGCGCTGAAAATCGAAGGCGGCACTGTAACGGCGAGCAACGGTCGAATCGCATCCGACGGCGCGATGACCTTGGGCGGAACCTCGTCCCTCGTGTTGGGTGCGGGCACATATAAATCCGCCACCACCATCGCCCTGACCGGCAGCAGCGTGAACAGCGCGGCGACCTTGATTGCGGGCGCGGCGTTGAACGTGACCTCCACCACCGGTGACATCGTCAACAGCGGCGCGATGACGGCGGGCGCCACGGCGACGCTGAACAGTGCGGCGAACATCACCAATTCGGGCGCCATCGAATCCCAAACTGGAACGACCATCACCGCTACGGGCACGCTGACCAACGCTTCGGGCGCTAAAATCAAAAGTGCGCAAAGCACCACCGTGACCACCGGCGGAACGTTGACCAACGCGGGCAGCATCTATGCCGTCAACGCCGCGACCCTCATCGCGCCGACCATATCCAACACAGGTTCCATCGCGGGCGGCGCCGACCTCGACATCAACGTCGCCAACCTCACCAACCTCGCGGGCGTGCTGCACGCGCAAAACAACTTCACCGTCAAAGGCTACGGCGGTGCGACCCGCGCGGTGCTGTTCGACAATGCCTCGGGCATCGTTGAAACCGTAGTCGGCGATATTGTTATTGATGCCGATACGATTAAAAACAGGAAGTCGGTATTCACATATACGAGTGGCCGAGCCGATTCAAAAATTAGTTATAGCCAGAGTGTTCATTGCGCGGCAAATGCGAACCCATGTGGAGACTATTTTGTAAATGTTGTTGTTTCATCTCCGCTAGGGAGCTACGGCTTCCAGTCACGAAATTACAACTCTGTTTATGCGCAATATTATGAAGGTGCTGTTGCAACTGACTCAGCTTCGGGTCAGATTCAATCTGGGAAGGATATTACATTTTCTGCCGCAACCGTTACAAATGATAAAAGCACCATTAGTGCTATCGGCAATATTAATATTACGGCCACTACATTTAATAATGAGGCAACAGGACTATACAATGACCTATATGTAGGGGGGAATCAAAGTTGCCAGGATAATTCCTACGAAAATAATCATAGTATATATTGTGGGGGGTCTGGAGGTCTGAGCCTCGTTGCCCGGCAGGCAGGTTATTCCGCAGACGCCCTCATCCAAGCGGGCGGCAACCTGACCATCACCGCCACCGGCGGGGTGCGCAACGGTACCGAAAAAGTGTATGCCGCGCCGCCTGCTTATACCACCAATGTCAGCTCCGAAGCCCTCACCACCACGCCTACCCCGAGCGCATTGCTCGACACCACCAAGTACGCCGACCTGATTCCCGGTCGCGATGCGTTGTTCGTCGCCTCCGCCGCGCCGAAGCCGAAGTTTCTGTTTGAGACCCGCGTCGATTTCATCACTGTGCAGAACTTTTTCGGCTCGGACTATTTCATCAACCAGCTGGGCGGGGTGACGCCGGAAAAAGTCAGCACACGGTTAGGCGATGCGTATTTCGACACCACCTTGGTCCGCCAAGCCATCATGCAAGAAACCGGCAAGCGCTGGTTGGACAGCACCGTCAAAGATGACATCGAACAGATGAAGGCGCTGTTGGATGGCGGCGTTCAGGCCGGACGCGATTTGCAGTTGGCGTTCGGCGTATCGCTGTCGGCGGCGCAGATCGATGCGCTGACGTCGGACATCGTATGGTACGTGGAAGAACAGTACCAAGGCCGCACCGTGCTGGTGCCCAAGGTCTATCTGGCGTCCGCCACCCGCGCCAAGCTCGACAGCCGCGGCGCGATCCTGGCGGGCGACAACGTCACCGTCACCGCCGCCACCATCGACAACGACAAAAGCGTGATCAAGGCCGCAAACGACGTCACCCTGAGCGCCAGCGGCGACATCACATCCACCAGCGCCAAGATCAAGGCGGGCAACGACATCGCCTTGACCTCGACCAACGGCAGTGTCGAGGTTGCGACCCAGGTCGATACCTTCAACACCGGCATCGGTACCCTGTCGACGCGTCATGAAACCAGCACCGTCGAGGCAGGCGGCAAGCTGACCGTCGCGGCCAACGACAACATTGCCGTGCGCGGCGCGAAGGTGTCGGTGGGCGGTGACGCCAACTTGAGCGCCGGCGGCGACGTCACCATCGGCGAACAACAAATGCGCCGTGATTTGAATTTCGCCGAAGACACCATTCGCGAAACCACCAACATCAATTCGACCATGGACGTGGGCGGTGCGCTCACCGTCAACGCGGGCGGCGATCTGGCGGTGCGCGGGGCTCAGGTCACGGCGGGCGGCGACGCAAACCTACAGGCGCTGGGCAACGTCGCCATCCAATCGACGGCGGACAC
>Ga0316202_10001427_pt1 | contig 18709 bp, 19 predicted proteins | sample 3monrhotite_MG_FD_204934 | JGI IMG/M metagenome (GOLD analysis project Ga0316202, IMG submission 204934) | Microbial mat bacterial communities from mineral coupon in-situ incubated in ocean water Damariscotta River, Maine, United States -... | ecosystem: Environmental > Aquatic > Marine >... | reverse complement strand
CTAGTGTCTATACCGATGGTTGTCCAGTATTGTTCGGAGATATCGATCTTGATGGTGACGTAGATAGGGATGATGTTAACTTGGTGTTGGCGGAATGTGGTGTTGCCGTTAGCGATAGCAGTTGCGGTACGGCATGTGACTTAGATGGTGATGGTGTAATCACCAGCTTGGATGCCAGGAAAGTTGTTCTGATGTGTACGCGCGATCGTTGTGCTGTCGAATAAAAAATATAAAGGAGAATATAATGTATAAGTTTTTTGTGAAAACAATCATAGGTGCAGCGATAATTGCGAGTTGGTCAAACGCTAGTGCCGTAATGTTGGGATTTGATGTGCTGACCAGTCGTATCAATACTGGGGATACCGTTGAAGTTGGAGTGACAATATCAGGTCTTGGCGATCAATCGCCGGATTCCCTAAGTACGTTTGATCTGGATGTATGGTACGACGAGGGAATACTCTCTTTTAACGATGCAATCTTTGGTGATTCGGTGTTAGGGAACCAACTTGATCTATTGGCTTTTGGAACATTAAACGCCGTAACTCGAGGCACGGGAGTGATTAACCTAATGGAATTGTCTTTTGACTTACCCGATGATCTTGATATGTTGCAGGCGGGGAGTTTCACATTAGCCACTCTTAGTTTTACCGCCATATCGGCGGGAACAAGTGTCTTGGATTTGACGATTAATGCTCTGGGTGACTCTTTGGGCGATTCCTTAAGTGCCAGCGCAACCTCGGAGAGTGTAGCAGTATCCGAGCCTTCAGTCCTTGTGTTGATGGGGATAGGTTTTTTGGGGATAGCTCTGGCAAATGCTAAGCGCGCCAACATTAATTAAATCTTTGAGAGTTATATTCCCCGCCGCTTGCGGCGGGGATGTTTATGTGTACCTGGTATTATGTACAGGCCACAGCTACCGGACGGAAGGAGAGCGCCAACAAGGCAAGAGAATGATCGGAAAGCGGCATGTCTGAAGGCAGCATGAGCAATGTCATTAAGTTGCATGCCTCTGCATTTAACTCAGGAAGACCATAGATTGAGCGGAAAACACCATTTTTAGGTGCCAACTGTTAACAGTTGTTTTTGACACTGAGCTAATAAATAACACCATATTATTTATGTCGAATGATTTTACAATTTTTTCGCGCTGTAAAGATAAGCTTCAGATATCATAGATTAAACAGTGTTTTGCAATAATGGCATGCTAATTTCCTGATGTCCGCAAGAAAGAGTAAACACATAACTCATACAATTGGTTATGCGGTACTTACTGTCAGGTTACACAGGCTAATAATTCAGGGAGGAATAATGAAGTCACCCAGGCTTAATCAGGGAATCCTTAATTCAATTTCGGCAAAAGGTTTTTCTCCCTACGAACTATCTTTCATAGACAGCTGCCAGATGGTTGAAAGTTTTTTCTATCTGGTTCTTCAGCGGTTAATCGTTTACCTTGCCGACACGGATATTACACAGCATCGCAAACCCAGCGCATGCAATATCTATTAGGCTAATCAATTTCGAAACAATTAAAACAGCCAAACTTTAAATATATTTAAAATAACAAAAGGGAATAGTCGATCATGATAAAAAATAGAGTAATGCCGAAAAAAATAAAAAACTCAGGGTTTTTAGCAATGTTATTCACCGCTTTGTTAGCTTATTCACAAATAGCCACTGCCCAAATTACCACTCCATCAAATTATCCTATTATTGGCTCAGTAACGGGAAATAACTTTAATCATTTACCATCAGCAAAACCTTTCAAATACAGGATATCTACATGGCCTCAGCATGGTACGGTTACACTACTGGATGAGCTGGCTGGCATATATCAATACCAGAGTCATCCTGGTTATGTTGGGGAAGACTCTTTTAGCCTAGCGGGCGAAATACAAGTACCAGGCTCCGCGGACTTTATTCCAGTAGGCGACAGGGTTGATATTAATGTTACTGGAGGCATTCAGTATAAAGTAACGAAAACTGAAGATACTCAAGATGGTATTTGTGATAATGATTGCTCATTTAGTGAAGCAGTGGAGGCAGCAAACGCGAGCCCTGGCACTGATGTTGTCATTATTCCTGCCGGGGAATATTCAATCAGCCCACAGACTATAACCGATCATATTATTATCGATGGTGAAAATATTAGCCAGACGTATTTGCGGGGAAATGGGTTTCGTATAAATGGAACGAATCTCCAGATTTCTAATTTAACCTACACAGGTAATTTGTTTTCCTCCGGTTCGTCAGGAACAACCCCCTTTATTACTAGTGGTGGTCAAGGCGGTTTTCTAATTAACTTATATCGGGTAAGCATTTCTCAAACCGTAGGCTTTGATTCTTTTACTCACAGCAACAATAGTATTCGCAAAATGTTAGCCTTCGAAAGCGAATTTTTGAGATATGGCTGTGGTGTGGTCTTACTTGGGAATGAAATCATAGCAAGTCGCATTGTTATCACGGAAGGCGGTGTGGATGACTCCGAATGCCCTGCAGGATTTTCAGCCATTGAGACACAGTTTTCATCCGAATGGTGGGGTGGAAATGTAGTTAACCTCTTTTCAAGCAGTATACACAATAATCTTTCCACGTTCTTTGGGTTAATTAGGCTGTGGCCAGGAAATTCTACGACAGTCTTTAATATGATCAATACTTCTATTCACTACAATGCCAATACTGTCGCTGGAGCACTGATTCAAATGTGGGGAAGCACAGAAGCAAATATCATCAATTCCACAATCATCGGAAATAATCGGGCACCAACTTTCTATGGCAGTCCCTATGATATTGCAAGGTTAAGCAACAATATACTGGCTTATAATAATGGTGGTAACGAATGCTTAGGTGATGATTCAAGCATTATCTCTCTAGGAAATAATTTTTTTACTAATTCTGATAATGGCTGCAATCTTCATTCGAGTGATATTACGAATGGCATTTTCTCTTATGACGTCATTACAGACTATTATTCACCACTAACATCATTTCAATATATTATGCCAGCATATAATCAGACAGATGTTATAGATGGTGCAAACAATGACTATTGCCCTCATGTCGATATACAAGGATTTCAACGGCCAGCTGACGGAAATTTTGATGGTTCTTATCAATGTGACATTGGCGCGTATGAATCCCTGTCAAAAAAACTGAATATTTCCGCCAATAATGCAGCGGATTCACTTAGCATTACTATTTCACTTAACACCATAGATCTTCTGTCAGCACCTGCCGAATGGTGGATATATGCCGATACACCGATGGGCCCCTATTACTTTGATTCAGTTACTGATAGCTGGAAACCTGGGCAAGGTGTTTCTTTCCAAAAAATAATATCCGAATATGAATCATTTCAAACACTCTCGGCAAATGGCTTTCCTGAAGGAGCCTATCAATTTTATTTCAACGTCGATACTACAATTGACGGAGAAAATAATAATATGGATAACGCCGCAAGTGTAATGGTTGTTCTGGAGCCACCGGAATCATGTGATGCCAACGAGGATAATTATATTGACAAAAATGACATCGCACTTATTCTAACCGAAAGAAATACACCTGCCTCCGGCAGTAGTGATCCTCGCGATAATGATGGGGATGGCATCATTACAGTTCTGGATGCTCGACAATGTGTTCTTCAATGTAATTTATCTAACTGTGCGGTGCAGGGAGGGCTATAGTAGTTTTGCCAAGGCCTAATTCTTCAGCCGAAGCCTACAGGGTTAAATCTATGGGCTTCGGTTAATTACCAACCTTTCTTCAGTTTTTGGAATTCACTTCACATCTAGCTTTTTCGTGACAATCGAGAATGCGTCTACTAATCAACGGAGCCAGAGCCAATACTGCTTCTTTAAGAAAACACGCCTTAATTCATAGCTTCACAAGCTTCCGCTCTCGGCTTTTTTAGTAGCGGGTAAGCCTTGGGTCGGCGTTTTATTGCCCGAGGCTGATTTTTCCTTTTTTGCCTTCCGATTGCAATTAAGGCCATATTTTCAAGTGAATTTTTTATCATGTACATCAAGACATTTCCTGCAAGCAACACCAGGGGAAGTTTTATTTCATTAAATAATTGAACTGCAGTCATAAAACTAAGCTGTCGGGGAGTTTTCTTGGTGATCATTGCCGCTCGGGCGATATTTGCACGGATCAGGTTGTAAGACAAAAAATGAATGGCGATCTCTTTTCTTACCATATCCGCTGATTTACATCGCAACATCTCCATTCTCATATTGGTTTTAATGCTGCGGAAATCCAGTTCTATTAACCAGCGCTCTTTATACAATTTCGCCAGTTCCTTTTTATGGTATTTTTTATCGCCCAACAATGTCGTTACGTAGACTATTCCGTTGAGTGAGAACTCTCGGATCAAGATGTCACATGGCAAGGCTTGATAGTCTTCTTCCGACATCCATACCGGTTTTCTTTTAGGTTTTCTCCAGCGAATAATGTGATCTTTAGCATTTAGTTTTCTGCCATCTGAAAAATTGGGTTTTCGTTGGGCATGATTTTGAACGAGCATGTGTGAGCCTTTTTTTATCAATAAGGCAATGATTTCCCAAGTACAATAGTAACGATCAGCCAGCAATAAATCATTGATAGCAATGTCCTTGAAAAGCGCTGCTAACAAGGAGGTTTCTCCTGTTCCTTTGCCTTGGTAGCAGCCCTTAGCATATGAGACAAGAGCGCCAGTCGATAGTGAAACTAAACCGACAATGCGGGCAATAGGAAAACCAAGCCCCGTTTTTTTAACGGCAGCGATTAAATTCAGTTAGTGGTAGGTCATTTCTTGCTTTGCAATATGAGCTTGTACCAACGGCATTTGTTTTTTTGCCCTGACTTGCGCGTTCTGAAAATACCTGACTGACCGCTTGCCTGCATGAGCCGTCAGCACTTATCACTTGAAAAATGAAGGTCTTTAAGGTGGCCAGTGGCGTAAAAATATGTTCTCTTTTGCGAGGCGAAGCGTTAATAATTTGTTGCAAGCATTCTGTGGAAAAAATATTAGCGAATGGTAAATGAGGAAGCTGCATCGCGGTGTTTTTGAAAGATTGTATTTGTTGTTTGACAGATGTTTTTGTAGCATGGGTCATGGTTAAACTCTTGGCTCATATTTAATTTTATGTCGAAATTTAATGCTATCTGATGAAGGCTAAGAGTTTAACCTTTATTTTTTGTATCCCATTGATACCTTCCTTGTACCCAAAAGTAATCGAGGATACAACCCATCTGCCTTCATACAAACCCTCTCCTGATACAACATGCATGGTGGCTTGAAACCGAGCTTGAGGCCACAGAAGAGCTGTTATCGACGCCGGATGCAGAATTGGAAGAAGACAATGAAATCTAGATTGGCTATACTTGAGGTTCTAAGAGAACCTCAGAGAATTGCCATGCCTTTAAAAGCTACCTCAGTGAGATTGGATGACGAAACTTTAACCCGTGTAGGCAAAATAGCTGAAGCGATGGATAGACCTCGCGCATGGCTGATGGCAGAAGCCATCAAGCAGTATGTAGCCCGTGAAGAATGGTTTATCCGCGAAGTGGAAAAGGGTGTGAAAGCCGCTGATGAAGGCCGTTTGATCGACCATGGGGATATCAAAGCTAAGTGGGAGGCTAGGCGTGCAGCTCAAATGGACTGACCTTGCCGACATCGATTTAGAGAAAATCGAAGCCCATATTACCCAAGAAAATAGCCCTATCGTTGCTATCGCTGTGGTGATGAGTATCATTGATAGCGTTCACCTGATTTTACCTGATCACCCCAGAGCAGGGCGCCAAGGCAGATTGAAAAATACGCGAGAACTGGTTGTCGATGGCATACCGTTTATCGTGATCTATCGAGAGCATGTTAGCACAAGTTGCATTGAAATCTTGCGTGTTCTTCATGATGCCCAGCAGTGGCCGACAGCCAATTAATGTATCAATGGGGTCAGATTCGAATGGGGCTTACTTAGGTTTAGCCGATTGAAAGTATTAAAAAAACTGGCCCGCTGATAAACTGATTGCACCACACAAGAAGCCATCACCGGAATCCAGTCCAAATGCATACTATACTCGTAGCGTTATGAATTTAGGTGTCATTGTGGCCTTCAAAACCACCACCTAACAGTGATTCCATTTCATCAGTGTAACCATCAAAGCGTTGAAAAAACTTTATTGTGGCTTTTCTAAAGTCAGCTAAATTTTTGTAATATTGATTGTAGAGTACTTTTTTCTTAAAAAAACGCCACACGCGTTCGATCAAATTTAACTCAGGAGAATAGAGCGGAAGATAAACCAGTTTTAGTCTCGGACTTTGCTCAACAACATCTATAACTTCTTGAGAATAATGATATTTGACATTATCCAAAATAACGACAATTTCTTTTGAAGAAAAATATTTATGATCGAATATCTCCAACAACTGTATTGTGGGGTTTTTATTAATGGTATCCGACTCGATTAATATTATTTCTATCGTCTCGGCATTAATCGCTCCGTGTAAATTCAGCCTTTGACGACCACTATTGGTTTTCAGTATCCGCTTTTCACCCTTTTTTATTCAACCGTAGCCCGCCATCGTATTATGTTCCGAAGGCTGCATACCCAGAGAAAACAAGACGCTCATCAATTCAATGCTTCGGACAGAATTAAGCGTTAAAAAACACTCTTTAAAAAAAATCACCCAGTGTTTAACGCAACGGCCGTAGAAGCGTAAAGTTTTTCGTGTTTTTCTCTGCGACCTCTGCGTTTATAACACTCCACTTGTCAGCGCCACTGCAACATAACCTCCCATTGTACTGGGCATTTTTCCAGGAGTTTAAACCTCTGTCTGGATTCCGTAAAGGCATGAACGCCACGGGTATATTTTCAGCGCTTTTCGACCATTATTTATGGCCTGAAAGTGCCGAAAAACTCCTTGTCAAGCATTATTTATACTTTCCCCCCTCAAAATAATGATTAAAGGTTTTTATCAGCAGGCCGACCTGAGGATGTGTTTTCCATTCCTTCGGTTGTAGTCACGGTTATTAACTCAACGGGAAGGTCTGGTTATTAATGGGGAGTAAGCTGGATTGAAGCTGAAAAAGCGTTATGCCCTGGAATGTTAGCTCAACATTGCTTTTACGCAGGAGAGAAGTATGCACATAAGAAAGAAACTGATTGTTGTGGGAGTTTTGGTGTCACCTTTATTGATCGCAGGTTGTAGTAGCAGTTCATCCGATTCACCTTCGAGCACCGCTAGTAGTATTTCGACTATCGGAGGTTTTGGGGGGAACGATGGTGGGTCAGGTGGAGCGGGTGGCTATGTTGATCTCTATAAAGAGGCCGGTACGGGCAATATAGAAATGTTGGCCAGTGGTACGGCGAACGCCAGTTTTGGGGTTATGACCCCCAGCACTTATTTGGGTAGTAATCCACTGAATATTACGACCGATACTACCATCGCTGTGCTGGCAGCAGAACCAGCAGCGGGCATTCCCTATCTGATTGATAGCAACACAGCGTTACGTGTGTCTGATGGTAATGGCACGTTAAGTGACGAAGACCCGGTAACGGGCATTTCTATTTCCAGCGGTGTCACCTTGACGATGGAACTCAATTACACCTCTTATGCCCGGGTCAGTCTTGATAATGATGTGTCTAATGACGGCACTATTACCACGGCGGATGTGAGTGCCACTGATCGTGGCGATTTACGTATTTATCCCGCGTCATACGTAGGCAGGGCGGGTAGTAGCATTGACACTGCGGGTACTCTAGATGGTCAAAACGGCGGCTATGTGCGAATTTCAGCGAACTACTCTTTGTATAACCATGGAGTCATCAGTACAAGTGGCGCGGACAGTGCGGCAAGTGATGGCGGAGATGGTGGGGATGTGGGTTTCTATGGCGATTACGTCGTGCAAAACACGGGTGATCTTAATAGCTTAGGTGGTGATGCCGTTAGCGGGATAGCCGGTAATGGTGGGTATATTGATCTTGAGGCTTATTACGGCAACCTGCACAACAGTGGCAACTTGGTGAGCCGTGGTGGCAATGGTCAAACCGGTGGCAATGGTGACTGGGTCTATCTCTATGCCTATACAGGCGATATGCTGAACCGTGGCGATATTAACGCCCAGGGTGGTGCCGGTAGTGCGGGCAATGGCGGAGACGGTGATTCTATTGGAATGGAAGCCTATGGCGGTAAACTGGTTAACAGCGGCAGTCTTTTGGCCACAGGCGGCGATACGAGCGACGCAGGTTTCAATGGTGGTGACGGTGGATATGCGTATTTCTATACGGAGTACGGTTCCATTTATGAATATACACCCGCAGAGGATTTGCTTGTTTCCGGTAATATCGACCTTTCTGGTGGTGATGCGGTGGCAGCGGGTAGCGGCAATGGTGGTGAGGGTGGCTATATCGATGCTGAAATATACAGCTACGGCTATCCTTCTGAAGCGCGTTTGGCCTTCCTGGGTTACAGTGAAATCGATACCAGCGGTGGTGATGCCAACTTTGGTGGCTCTGCGGGTGATATCGATATGTATAATGACGAGGTTTGGTCAGATATTGATATCGACGTGCCCTCCGGTGATGTCAGCAACGAAGCCAATCTCATTGCCCGTGGTGGCAATGTGGTAGCGACAGCGACAACAACTCCTGCCAATGGTGGTTCCGGTGGCGATGTTGAACTGGAAACAGGCTATAACTATGGTTACCTCAATCCAGACTTGCAAATGACCAGCAACAGCGGTGACATCGATGCATCGGGAGGTGAGAGTCTGGAATCGACGACTAACAGCAGTGGTCGCTCTGGCTACATTTGGTTCTGGGGTTATAACGGTGTGAGCAATAGCGGCAATATCATCGCCAGTGGCGGTGATGACCTAGGCACCGATGGTGGTATCACGGGCTATGGTAACTATGCCAATGACGTTGATATGTATGCGGAGCTGGGTCCGGTCAGTAACAGCGGTAACATCGCTAACAACGGTGGTGCTGGTGAATACCGGGGCGGACGTTCAGACGGTGTCGAATTATATGGACCTACAGTGAGTAATAGCGGTGCAATCAGCTCGAATGGCGGTGACGCAGATGTAGCTCTAGCGAGTTCTATTGGTGGCTCTGGTGGTTGGGTTGAGTTTTTCTCGCCAGATGGTCCGGCTGGTGTGACTCACTCTGGTTCGGTAAGCCATACTGCCGGTACAGGTGAAACTGCCAATGACTGGGGTGCCTTTGTTCGTGGTGGCCTGTGTGTCAGTGGTAATGGTTGTTAATAGCGAATAACGAGTTGTTTATTCTGTGTTATCAGCGTGGCGGGATCTTCCCGCCACGCTTTTTTTAACCACTGAAATAGTGGAGGGTATGACATGAGTTTTTTTCACAGACTGCTTTGCCAAATAGTGTTTGCCAGCGTTATTTTTTTGATGAACGCTCAGCTTTGGGCTGAGTCTGCTCGTGTTTCGTATGATAAATCCTCCGATAAAATTTCTATCCACGCAAATGATGCATCGTATAAAGAGACGGTGGCACGTATTGCGACACTGACGGGGGTTGAAATACTGATGGACCCCAAGGCTGAACACAATGTCACCATAGACGTGAGCGCCCTGCCGTTGGAAACGGCACTGAAACAACTGAGCCGCCGCACCAGCTTTGTGTTGATTCACGATAGCCCCGAAATTGATGGTGAGCCGTCCTCATCAGAATTAACCCGGCCTGTGCTTATCCGGATGCGCATTTTGCCGAAAGGTGAGTTTAATGCTAGTACGGCATACCCTGTTTTGGCCCCGATAGGTGAAGCTTTTATACGGGAAAAAGACCGCTATTCAGCATCTGCACAATCGGTTGAAATTTTTAATCATGCCCAGCGACGTTGGGAAGCCCGACTGAAAGCGATGCCTGTGGAAAAACGTGAAAAGCTTGTAGAAGCTGCGCAAGAAAAGCGTGAGAAGGTTGCACAGAATCGTATTGAGCGGGAGCAAAGAAAAAAAGTACATGCTGAAAAACGTACAGCCCATAAAGAACGCCGCGAGGCTCGATTTGAAGAATTGAGATTAAGCAATCCGGAGCGATACGCACTCAGGATGAAGCAACGGGAAGAAAGGCAGCAGAGAGTGGAACATGAGTAAACGTATCAATAAATGATACCGAAATTTATGATGGAATAGCCGTTTTTTATGGTCAAAGTTGAGCCTTTTTGCTTTCAAATGATAAGAAGAAACATTCATTAAATTGGCAATGGCTTTTATCAATGTGAGTTGATTAACATTAGTCAGGATGATAAATAATGAAAGAGTCAATTTTTTGAAATGCTTGCCGATATCATTTTTGCTTGATCAAAGGGTATATACCCGTAGCGATTGAGATTTAGGTTTAATTGCACGCCCTATTGACTCCATGGCTGCGTTGAAATTCCTTGCAATAGAGCGACTATTACGCATCATTTCGCCTTGCCTAAAAGCGCCTACTGTCGCCTCAGGGCGCCTACTTTTGGTGGTGCCATGAAGCAAATATGACGCACACTTAAACCTAAATCTCAGACGCCACGGGTATAGAAAAAGGAAGCCAGTTTTTTTTGGCGATAGATACCAAAGATAAAGTTACAAAATGGTGCAGATAATGAATAAGCAGGAGCGAAAGCCAATAAAGATTGCTTTGCTTGGAATGGACGAACGATCTGTGACCAGGATGGAGACCATATTTAAGGTGGTTTACAAAAACCGCTGCGAGGTTGCTGCAGGCGAACAGGCCGATCTTGCCATTGTTGATCTGGATGGTGAAGCGGATGTGTGGGCATCGTTTCGGCAGCAATTTCCCAACCTGGTTGCTATTGTTCTTTCTGAAGCGCCATCCACCGCCGAAGGGGCGGTTTATATAGGCAAACCCACCAAGCTAGATTTGTTATGGGAATCTATTTTGCGACTGGTGATTGGTTTGCCATCGCTAGCCGAGTTTCCAGTAAACCATGAACAGGTATCCACTGTACCGGAAATTGATACCGCTGCGAACAGTGCCAATAACATTGCACAGAACATGACTCCAAATCCTGTGCAGTCCATGGATACACAAGCAGATGTTGCGAATAGCTTTGACCCGAATGATTATTTTTTAGGGCGCCTGCTTGCCTGTTTGAAAGAATGTGATGGACGTGAATGCAGCATCAGTGTGCGGTGTGAGAAGGATCCACAGCTTATACTTTTTCCCCATGAGGGCCGAGTGTTGAATGGTTTGAGCAATGGCCAGCTTGAGCGATTGAGTGAAGCAAAGGACACCGCAGAATTTACTTTTGAAATTAATAATGATGTTACGAATAGTACTGGATCATCTATAGGAAACACTGATGAGTTGCAATTTATATCTATTGATTACCTGATTTGGGATTTAGCTTGGCGCACAGCCCGTGGCCGGGTACCGATAGGTACAGATTTATCCAGATTGTTTTATTTGCGTTGCTGGCCTAATTTCTCTCGCCTGCCACAGATATCGCACGGTATGCGTATTACCTCACTGTGGGTGGACGAACCACGTACTCTGGATGGTATCGCCACAAGTCTGGAAATTGAAAAAGCCGAGGTCTATTCATTTTACAGCGCTGCTGTTGCCACTGATCTTGCCGGGACGGCAAATCGCCAGGCTGATGGATTAATTGAATCATCACGTAGTGCCATTAAAAAAGGTGTTTTGATGAGTGGCGTACATAACGCTATTTTGCGCCATATTGGCAACAACTAATTACCTCTTCGTTGTTCGGGGAATGTGGTGGTGAATACGCCTGAATAGAGCAGGATATGTTCTGATGATATACCCGCAGCGATTGAGATTTAGGTTTTATTGTACGCCTTCTTCATTCCCTGGCTGAGTTGAAATTCTTCGCAATAGTCCGGCTATTACTCGATAACTGCTCCTGCGTTGTTCTATCTACGGCCATCCCTGGCCTAGTTATCATTTCGCCTAGCCACGAAATAAATATGACACACATTAAAAGCTTAAATCTCAAACGCCATGAGTATATTCCCTGAAGAATTTATTTTGGTTGCCGCTAATGCCAGTACAAACAAAAAACGATTTTATCATAGAGTACAACTTTGATTGATTAAAAAATATAGAGAAAAGATTCAGATATAAAAAGCAGAAGACATAAAATGTTTATGGTAAAGCTATACAGCATTCCATTGTTGTTGAGAGATGATGTTGTTAGCGGATAGTTTCTTAGCCAGAGTATTGGTTTTTATAGGTAAGCGGGAATTATTCCTGATGCCAAAAGTTACCTGGCTGGAAAATATATTAACAACGCGAGTGGCAGTGCTTGCGATTAAGGAGGTTTGGGAATTTGACAAATCTTAAAAAAGAAAATCTTGACAAGGTGATTCGTCCCATACTCAGGACGTTAAATGGCAAGTCGCCGGAAATGGAAGCCTCTGCGGTGATGTCTCGTGACGGCATGAACATTGCCTCAGTATTGGGTGATGGCGTTGACCCGGATCGACTAGGGGCTATGTGCGCCGCATTGTTGGGGCTCGCTGACCGGACGGCAGATGAGTTGGCGCGTGGTCAATTGAAATTGGTGTTGCTGCATGGCGCCAAAGGCGTTCTGTTGCTCGTGCATGTCGGCACCACTCATGTGTTGGCAGTGTCGGCCAAACCTGGAATTAATCTCGGGATGGTTCTGATGGAAGCAAAAAAGACCGCCGCGATGTTGGCTGCGACGCTCTAAGACCACCCTTGATATAACAAGGTATCCCAGGTTTGTTGTGAATTATTCGTATAATTTCGTTTTATGTTGAAAATGGTCTTGTGCGAATAAAGCGTTATAAGTGTTGCTGAGCTTGCCTGAGGGTATTCAGGTTTATGTTTCAATTCAACGGTTTGTTTAACCTAGATTCCGCAGTTGACCGCTTAGAGGATATATTAACATTTTGATCAACATCCTGTTTTATCGTTTTGGAGAGCTCACCTGCTGGATGAGTCGCTACGACCTGTATAGCACGTTGGATTTTGCGTCTGGCCGCGTTGCGAATCGTCGCAATAGGCAAGCTATTACTCCTCATCGCGCCTCGCCAGTCACAAAATCCAACGCACTCTACAAGCCGTTCAACTGCGGATTCTAGGTTTAAGAAAAACCCTATCATGCCGATGATATACCCGTAGTGATTGAAATTTAGGTTTTATTGCACGCCCTCTTTATTCCATGGCGGCATTGAAATTCCTCGCAATAGTTCGGCTATTACTCGTCATTTCACCTCGCCATGAAATGAATATGACACACACTAAAAGCCTAAATCTCAAACGCCACAGGTATATTATGGGGCAGCTTGAGAGTGAGTGACGGTTGTCGACGAATACAAGAACTGAGGCAGTTTCCTTGGAACAAGAAACCATAGAATCAATTCTGAAAGAACTGAATAACAGTAATCCACAAATACTGTTGTCAATGGTTGTGACACCAGATGGTCTGGCACTGGCTTATGAAGGCAATGTGGATGATTTTGAAAAAGTGGGTGCCTTGTATGTCGAGTTACAGTTGATGTGTGAAAAAATTATGTCTGAGCTTGAATACGACGGTCTGGAAGAAATGTTTATTCGTTCCAAATCAGGCTGTGTTGTGTTGTTACCCATTGGTGACAAGGGGCTGCTGACCTGCATGTCTACCCCGGATGTGAACTCTTCAAAATTACAGATGTTTACCTGGAAGGCGGTAAGCCGGTTATTTGGGCTTATTGTGTGATCCGGTTTTGCTTGGCAGCATGGATTTATGTGAGTAATGACGTCAACATGTTTTCATACATGCTGGATAATTTGTCTAAATCCTCTACAGCCACACATTCGTCAATTTTATGAATCGTGGCATTCACCGGGCCCAACTCCACTACTTGCGCACCTGTTGGCGCGATGAAACGACCATCCGAAGTACCTCCTGCTGTTGACAGTTCTGCGGCAACACCATTGATTTTTTTTGTGGCCGCTTTAGCTGCATCCACCAGCGCACCGCTGGCGGTTAAAAAAGGTTTGCCGGAGAGGTTCCAATCGATGCTGTAATTCAGTTTGTGTCGATCGACGATAGCCTGCACCCGTTGTTGCAATTGTTCGTGTGTGACTTCCGTAGAATAACGAAAATTAAATATCACCACGGCGTCGCCAGGAATAACATTAGTGGCACCCGTACCGGAATTGATGTTGGAAATTTGAAACGTGGTGGCAGGGAAAAACTCATTGCCCTGATCCCACTCCTGCGCACACAACTCGGCGAGCAGGGGAGTGAGGCGGTGAATGGGGTTGTCTGCTAAATGTGGATAGGCGACGTGGCCCTGTACACCGTGGACGGTAAGGGTACAACCCAGTGAACCACGACGGCCATTTTTGATGACATCACCCACCATGCCGGTACTGGAAGGTTCTCCCACCAGACAACCATCCATTTTTTCACCACGAGCTTCGAGGTGTTCGATCACTTTCACTGTACCGTTAACAGACGGGCCTTCTTCATCACTGGTGATGAGAAAACCGATGGAGCCGGTGTGCTCGGGATATGCGGCTACGAAGCGTTCGCAAGCGGTGACCATGGCAGCGAGGCTGCCTTTCATGTCCGCCGCACCACGACCGTACAGCATGCCGTCTATAACGGTAGGCTCAAATGGCGGGCACTGCCACTGAGCTTCTGGTCCGGTGGGTACCACGTCAGTATGTCCGGCAAAGGTATAAAGCGGAGCGTTGCTGCCACGGCGCGCCCAGAAATTATCCACGTCATCAAAGCGCAGGTGTTCGATAACAAAACCCAGGGCTTCAAGGCGGGTGATCATCAATTCCTGGCAACCAGCATCTTCGGGAGTGACCGAACGACGGGAGATGAGGTCTTTAGCCAGTGCCAGGGTGGCGGATTCTGTTGGGCGCATAATGGTTTAAAATCCCGGAATGACGGAGAAAAAATAAATTCATGTATTTTGAATCAGGTTTTTTTAAAAAAGCGCTTCGTATTCCGTCGGCTTAAAACCCACATGGATGTTTTTGTCATGCACCAACACAGGACGTTTGATCAAGGTCGGTTGGGCCAACATCAATGGGATGGCATTGGCTTCATTAATGGTTTCCTTGTCCTTGTCTGGCAATTGTCGCCAAGTGGTGCCTCGCCGGTTGAGCAGCGTTTCCCAGCCGACGGATTTTACCCAGGCAGACAGGTCTTTTTTGTTCAAACCATCGCCGCGCACATCATGAAACGTGTAGTCAATATCATGCGCCTCCAGCCACTTGCGCGCTTTGCGCACGGTGTCGCAGTTTTTGATGCCGTAGATCGTTGTCATCTATCTTAAGTGCCTTGTCAATTTACCGCAAAGGACGCAAAAAAGAGGTACTTCGCGTTCTTTGCGCTTTTTGCGTTTATTACCGGGTATTTTTTAACGGCCTCAACTAAATGTCGCGCAACAGTTCGTTGATGCTCACTTTGCCACGCGTTTTATCATCGACTTTTTTCACAATGACCGCGCAATACAATGAATAACTGCCGTCTTTGGAAGGCAGGTTACCAGAAACTACCACGGAGCCTGCAGGGATACGGCCATAGGTGACTTCACCGGTTTCACGATCGTAAATTTTAGTGCTTTGACCGATGTACACACCCATGGAAATGACGGAGCCTTCCTCGACGACGACGCCTTCCACCACTTCGGAGCGTGCGCCGATAAAACAATTATCTTCGATGATGGTAGGGGAGGCCTGTAAAGGCTCCAGTACACCACCAATGCCGACACCGCCAGAGAGATGAACGTTTTTACCGATTTGCGCACAGGAACCTACTGTTGCCCAAGTATCTACCATCGTGCCGCTGTCCACGTAAGCGCCGATGTTCACGTAGGAGGGCATCAGTATTACCCCCGGTGCAATGTAAGAACCCGTCCGTACAGAGGCAGGAGGCACCACACGTACACCGGACTCACGGAAATCGCGTGCATTGTAATCACCGTACTTTGATTGCACCTTGTCAAAATAATTGGTGAAGCCACCTTTCATGAACTCATTGTCTTCAATACGGAATGACAACAATACGGCCTTTTTCAGCCATTCATTGGTTACCCAGTCGCCGTCGATTTTTTGAGCAACACGTAACTCACCGGCATCCAGCAAACGAATGGCCTCGGTAACGTATTCCTTGACGTGGGTATCGACATTGCGCGGAGTGATATCGGCGCGTTTTTCAAAGGCTTCTTCGATGACTTTTTTCAGGTCGGTCATTTTGTTGCTCCAGTTAAACAGGTTAAATTTATGAATGGATTATCTGTTTTCGTCATTCTGGCTGGCGAAGGTCAGAACCCAGAGGTTATTTAAAGTTCCTGGATTTTGGCTTTTGCCAAAATGACGGCAAATAGGAAATCCCCTAATATCTTAGGGGGTGTAACAAAATAACTTGAACGAGATGAATGGATACCCATGTGTTCAAGTTATTTTGTCACACACTCCTTAGTGTTTCTGCATAGTTACGAATACGCTGTGCAGCATCAATACATTCTTCCAGTGGTGCGACCAGTGCCATGCGTACCCGGTTAGCACCAGGGTTAACGGTTTTTCCATCAATCGTGAGCGTATCGCGTGACAGATAACTCCCTGGTACCACGGTGACGTTTTGTTGGACAAATAAATGGCGGGCAAAGCTTTCATCATCAACGCCAGTTATGTCAGGTGTTTTTGCCCACAGATAAAAACCGGCATCAGGGTGCTGTACGTCCAGCATGGGTGAAAGTATTTCCAGTACTGCTGCAAATTTTTCACGGTAACGCGCGCGATTATCTGCGACGTGTTGTTCATCGCCCCATGCCTTGATGCTGGCGGCCTGGGTGGGAATGGGCATGGCACAGCCGTGGTAGGTGCGATAGAGTAAAAATTCTGCCAGCACCTCAGCATCACCGGCAACAAACCCGGAGCGCAGACCCGGCAGGTTAGAACGCTTTGACAGACTGTGAAACGCCACGCAGCGTTTAAAATCATCACGACCTATTTTCGCCGCAACTTCCAGCAGACCAACGGGCGGCGTGGCTTCGTCAAAATAGATTTCCGAATAACATTCGTCAGAAGCGATGATGAAATCGTGCTCGTCGGCCAAAGCAATGAGTTGGCGCAGGGCAGCCTCGCCGATCACCGCACCGGTAGGATTGCCGGGTGAGCACAGATAGATCAGTTGGCAACGTTGCCAGACCTCAGTGGGTACGATATCGAAATCGGGTACGAAACCGGTCTCTTCCCATGTGTTCAGAAACCACGGTTCCGCGCCTGCCAAAAAAGTCGCGCCTTCATAGATCTGGTAAAACGGGTTGGGCATGACCACCAGAGCATCATCGCGGCGATTCACCACCACCTGCGCAAAGGCAAACAAGGCTTCGCGGGTACCGTTGACCGGCAGAATATGCCGTTCGGGATCGAGCTGTTTTGTGGCAATACTGAAACGCTGTGCCAGCCAGCGGGCAACGGCTTCACGCAGCGCCAGCGTGCCTTTGGTGAGAGCATAGTTTTCCAGACCTCGTAATTGCGCGGTCATTTCCGCCAGCACAAAATCCGGCGCAGCATGTTTTGGCTCACCAATAGACAACGCGATGGGTGACTTGTGCGCAGGCGGGACAAGGCCATCTTTCAATGTCCGCAGCTTTTCGAACGGGTACGGGTGTAGCCGGTGGAGATCTGGATTCATTTTTTTTAATTAAGATCAGGAAAATCAGGCCGTGTAGTATACCGGAGAAGCGGAGTGGGTACACCGCGACAAATTCGGGAAATATACTCATAGCAGAGCTAACAACTTTGGGCACTAATGTATTGAAAAACAGCACAGTTACTCCGGTATTATTATTGATGTGGGCTGCCACTTTTTGGGGGACGGTGTGGTATCCGCTGCGTCTGCTGGAGACAGCAGGTCTCAGTGGACTGTGGACGACCTGGGTGATTTTCACCGTCGCCGCATTGCCAGGGTTATGGCTGGCATGGCCGCATCGCCGCGTGCTATGGGATCAGCCCGGCCTGTTATTACTGATTGCCCTGGCCAATGGCTGGCTGAATACAGCGTTTGTGCTTGCCGTGCTTGATGGCAATATTGTGCGTGTTTTACTGTTGTTTTACCTGTCGCCATTGTGGAGCACTTTGCTGGCGTGGTGGTGGCTGGGGGAGCGACCCTCACGTTTTGGTCTTGCCACGCTGGCGGTAGCCATGATCGGCGCATTGCTAATGCTGTGGAATCCGCAACTGGGTTTTCCCTGGCCACAGGATCAGGCCGACTGGCTGGCGATCAGTGCAGGCATCGGCTTTTCGTTTTCCAATGTGGCGGTGCGGCGATTGAAGCATATGCCCACCCCCATCAAGGCCGCGATGACCTGGTGGGGCGTCGTGGTAGTGGCTGGAATCTGGTTATTACTCATACAGGCACCGTTGCCCGCTATTTCCAGTAGCGCCTGGATCGGTGCAATAGTGTTGGGTGGCATTGGTGTTTTCAGTGCCTCACTGGCGTTGATCTATGGTGTGAAAAAAATGCCAATACACCGTTCAGCGGTGATTTTATTATTTGAACTGGTGGCAGGTGCAGTGTCGTCGCAATGGCTGACCAATGAAATTGTGACGACCACTGAATGGTTTGGCGGAGCACTTATTGTTCTTGCAGCGTACCTGTCGGTGCAGGGTGCCAGTGACGGAAGTCAGCACGAAGTGATGAAGGAAAAGAAATAATGTATGCCATTTTGCATGTGAGTTTTATTGTTGAAGATGTACAGCGTGC
>Ga0316202_10001426_pt1 | contig 18724 bp, 15 predicted proteins | sample 3monrhotite_MG_FD_204934 | JGI IMG/M metagenome (GOLD analysis project Ga0316202, IMG submission 204934) | Microbial mat bacterial communities from mineral coupon in-situ incubated in ocean water Damariscotta River, Maine, United States -... | ecosystem: Environmental > Aquatic > Marine >... | reverse complement strand
CTTTAAGCCTATATTTTGACATTGAAAAACTACTTTCTACATCAGCTCCTTCATAAAAAAAGTATAAAAACTGTGACTATTTAGATATAAATTAAATTAAATTATGTCTAAAAATGAGTTGCAAAAAATATTTGACAATACCCCAGCGAAATCTTACAAAGATAAAGTAAAAAAGATTGAAGATTACTTTGTTAGTATTGCAGATGGTGTTGATGTTGTTGTTGGGGATGGGAGTGAATTAATATATCCAGACATGTGGGAGTATAAGCACTCCTTTGCAAATGGGGTGTATATTAGAGAGATGAGGATGAAACAAGGTCAATTAGGATTCTCAGCAATACACAAACACAGTTATGGGTTTTTCTTGTTATCTGGTGTATTAGCATCGTCAAAAGAAGAAGGTGTTGAAGAATTTATAGCGCCATGTTATATTATATCACCGCAAGGGGCTAAAAGAATTGTATATGCAGTGGAAGATTGTATTATAACAACAGTACATGCAAATCCCACTAACACACAAGATATAAAAGAGATTGAAAAAAACAACGTAGTATTTAGTTGGGAAGAATATGAAGAATATTTAAAAGAAAATAAATTATGATAAATTTAACAGGCATAATGTCACCTAATAACCACATGGATAGAACCATGGGTATTATTGCAGTTAGTACCGCGGTTGTAGGTGGTGCTGCTTCTATTTATGCTGCTAATAAAAATGCTGGGATAGCCAAAGGTGCTGCGACAGAAGCTAGAATCGAAAGGGAAAAGCAACAAGCTTTATTAAAAAAGCAACAAGATGAGTATAAAGCCATGGAGTTTAAAAACCCATTCTCTAACATGGAAAACACGTTTGAGGATTTAACTGTTAACCAACAACAAGCTCAATTTCAAGCTCAACAAGGTTCTCAGCAGCGAGCTAACATAATGCAGGGTTTAAGAGGAGCCGCGGGTAGCAGTGGTATAGCAGGTTTAGCTCAATCCTTAGCGAATCAAGGCGCATTGCAAACACAGCAAATATCAGCTTCAATCGGTCAGCAAGAATCAAGAAATCAAATGGCAGCAGCTAAAGGTGCTAGTGCAGTTCAAGTGGCTCAAAGACAAGGTGATCAATGGGTTCAACAAGCTAATATGGATAGACAAGCAACTTTACTTGGAATGCAGATGGGGCAAACAACAGGTGCTAATTTAGCTCACCAACAAGCTCAAGCCAATCAAATGAACGCTCAGATGGCTCAAAATCAAGCGTGGGGTGATAGTATATCAAACGTTGGCTCAACAGCTGTTCAAGCGGGTCAAAACGATATGTTTGCTTGGCAAGGTAAAGGAACTAAAAAAATAAAAGAATAATATGGCAGCAGACAATACATTAGTACAAGCATCTTTTAAAGAGGCTATATCCGGAGCTGGAGCAGATGTTCCAAACCTAAAACCTTTATATGATAGCGCTCAAGCTGTTAATAAGAGCGTATTTGGTGTTATAAACACATTTATGACTGGTTATGCAAAAGAAAAAGAAACTCAAAGAGTTGGTAAAGCTAGACAAATGAGTGGGTTTCAAAAGCAATCAGATGATCTCGTGGCAACTATGTATGCTCAAGACGAGCCATTACCAGAAGCATTTATGATGGCGGCGGCAAGCCATATAAAAGATCTTCAAGATGAGTTTGAGATGTATAACACCATTGGTAAGGGTGACACACAAGAAAACTCTATGGCTAGAGCTAGAATAATGGGTGAGCTGACAAGAGCGAAAAATAAAATTATAAACTTTAGAGCGGGTTCGCAGATATTCTTAGAAGGATTTAAAGATGTAAACGAAGGCGAGGTAAATGGTAAAGAAATCGCAGGTCAACAACAAGCGCTTGATTTCAAGAACTATGGTGGTGAAGATGGATTAATAGCTACTGGTAAAGTGGAGGTTGACTTTGGTAAGAACGGTTTTGAAATTACATCTAAAGGTTACTATAGCGACGCTACTAGCTCTTGGGGTGAAACAGTTGTTAGCTTAGAGTCTCTTAATAAAAACTTTCCACAAACAAACAAAGAACATCATACTGGTGTGATGGAAGATTTTAATACCATGATCAAAAAAGGAACTAGTGATGGGAAATTAGGTGAAACAGATTATGATGAAGAGATACAGTTGGGTAAGTGGGTGAAGCACGTTAGTACTCCTGAAAACTTCAGGAACATAGTTTCATCTAGTCTAGAGGGTGTTAGTGACACGTCTTTTAAACAACATTTAGAATCAAATTTAGAAATACCAATTTCTGTTCTAGATAACATGTATTATGACGATAATGGTGAAAGAGTTGATATTGGTTTAGTATTCAAAGATTTAAATAAAGTTGATGACCGTGTTATAAACGAAAAAGATAGAGAAGGTTTATCAGGACAAGAGTTAGAAACGTTTAATCAAAACGTTGATGCTTTAATAGATGCTCTTACAAATGTTGATAACCCAGCGTTTGATATAGGTAAGTCTAGTAAAATGTTAGGTCAATATCTTAATCAAAACACAAAGACAAGATATGATTATAACTACGGTATTGCTAGTAAAGCAAATATCAATAACGGTGCAACTGGAAGCCAAATAATATATGCAAACTCTAATCTTGGAGAAAAGTCATTTGTACTACAAGATGACATACTTGACAAGGCAATGAAAAACGAAACAATATATAGCTGGGGTGGTGATCGTTTTGATCCAGATCCAAAAAACCCAGGCAATTACATTCAAGAGGGTACAGATATAAGCAAACCTATAGATGGATTATTAAGAGGAAAACACTTCGGGCTTAACGAAAGAATAAATTCAAGAAAACTTGAATATCCTACTGGTCTTCCTAATTTTTCAGATGACGGAGATGGAAAAGAAAGTGTGTCTCCAACTGATTTTGATAAACTTCCAGATGGTGAAGAAACAGGTTTGTTAGGACCTCTTATTGGTAGTAAATTTAAGTTTAGAAAAGTAAATGGAGAGTGGTTTAAATTAAAAATTACCCCCGAAACAATGTACGGTCCAGATGATAAAAAGACATATACACTAGACGGAAAAGCGACACAAAAACAAATTAATAGGATAAAACAATCATACAACGAATAATTAATATATGTTTGAATACAAAGGTGGTCAATATACTTACGAAGACTTACAATTAGAGGCTAAAAAACAAGGCGTCGAGTTTAATGATTTCATGGAAAAAATGAAAGGACTTGGTATGACTTACGGATCAAACGCTCCTGAAAAAGGCTTAAATCTAGACATGTCTTCTCAACAACCATTTGGGCAAAACGAAGATGAGGAAGAACGAGGTGTTTTAGATGTACTTAAAAGTTACGGCGCGAGCTTGGGTATTGGTACTGTTAGTATAGCTGATAATCTTACAAAACTTTATGAGACAGGTGAAGGAGGTTTTTTAGGTGAAGTGCTTTTTGAAAACCCTTTTGTAGCTTCTTATGGATATGCTGCTGAATATTTAAGAGGCAAAGGATATGACATACCAGAGGAATTTTTAGGGATAGACCTAACAACACCGGGTATGCGTAGAGAAATTTATGAAAACCACATGCTTGACGCTAGAGAGAAAGGATTAACTTTAGAGCAGGCACAAAAACTTGATCCAACAAATAAGATAAAGTTTGAAGAAACTTTGGAGTGGTTTAACAAACATACTTATACCTACAAAGATGAAAACGGTGATCCTATGGATTACTTAGGTTTATTTAGTGAAGCTGAATCAGCAGGTGATTACGCGAAGGTTGTCGATGCTTTTGTTAACGACGCTTTTGGCGCTGTTCCATCATTGGTTGTAAGTAGACTTCCTTATGGTTCTGGCGCGGCAATATTAGGTGCGGGTGCTTATATGGATAACTTTGAGAGAGAAATGTATAAAAGAGGTTTTGATGACGAAACAACTAGAAATCAAGTCGTACTAGATTCTTTTATAAATGGTGCATCTGACTTTACTATGGAACTTATTGGCGGTAGAATACTAAACAAGATCATAGGAAGTGGTATACAAAAGGACAAAGCAAAAGATCTTTTAACAAATATACCTAAAGTAATAGCAACTAAATTCTTTAAAGGATATGCTTCTGAGTTTGGAACTGAGGGTGCAACAGGCTGGATGCAAACAAAATCTAAAAATTGGTCGTATGGAGACGTTGTTACTTACAAGCAACAACTTAGAGCGTTTTTTAAAGATGGCTTTTTAGGTGGTTTTTTAGGTGGTGGCGCCACGGTGTTATCAACGCCAAACCAACGACAGGTTTATGATTACGTTTCACCAAGTGTATATAAGCAAGAACAACTTAAGTTAGAAAAAGAAATCGTTGGCTTGACAAAGGATGCTGATAATGCAGAGGGTAATAATAAAGAAATTTTAGAAAGCAAAATAAAAGAGTTACAAGACAAAAAAGAGTTAAACAAAAAAAATCTTTACGAATTTTTTGACAGCTTAACTAAAGCTGAAAAACAAGAGTATGCCAACAATATAGATGAGCAACACAAGAATTTAGATATAATTGGAAATTCCCAACACAGTGAGGCGACTCAGAAGAAAGCTAAAGAAGATTACAAGAAGTTTACTGATGCTAATAGTAAGTTTTTCGCAGGTATAGATGTTGACTATGACTCTGATCTTGAACAAGCAATAGGAAGAACTTTAAAGGCTAGCGAAAGGATTCAGGAACAAAAAGGCGTGTTTGGTTTTAACAAAAAAAATCTTGATATAGAATATGTAGATTCAGAAAAAAGATTAGAAGAATTAAATGCAAAGTTTGAGGGCTTTGATAAAGCCGATGGAATGTTTGTTGACAACTCTGGTAGTAAAAGTAAGATATATATAAACCAACAAGTAGCAGCTTTGACAGGTGCTACAAATGTAATAGGACATGAGTATTTACACGCGATTGTTTCTCAAGCTTTTTCCGAAGGAATTGGGGCAGCTAACCTAAAAGGAGCGACAAAATCTTTTGTTGAGTACTTAAAGAGCACTGGTCCAGATGGCGCAAGAATAGTTGAAAGAATTGAAGAGCGTTTAGCTAACAAGTATAATGGAAGAAATGCCAAAGGTGATATTATAAGAGACAGTAATGGCTTGGTAAAAACTAAAAAGAAAGCTGATCAAGAAGAGTATTTTAACTTATTTTCAGATATAATTAAAGATGAAAAAATAGAATCTGTTGAAGCAAAATCAGCTGGTATAAAAAATTCTTTTAGAGCTTTGTTTAGAGGTCTAGGTTTTGGTGAAGTTGATTTTCAAAATGGTCAAGAAGTTTTTGACTTTTTAGTTGACTATAACACAAACATGAAAAGAAGTAGTATCCTTGGTAAACTAACGTCAAAGCGTATTGCTAAAGTTAAAATGAAAGGCCTAGAAGCTAAAGCTGATAAAAGATTTAAAAGTGGCACAGACGCTTTGGTTAGTGATAACAAAAAGTCAGTAACCGACTCAAAAGGTGATGTAGACAACCTTGGTAAAATGGGTTGGAACGATAAAACGTGGAAAGAATCAGGCGCTAAGTTTGCTATTGAAACAATAAAAGACGAGAAACTTATTGACGCTTTAATATATGCTAAATATAAAGTAGAAAATGTACCGGTTAATTTTATTAACGACGTTATAACAGCTTTAACACCTGATATTAAAAAGTTTAACTCTTCTTATATTAATAAAAAGACAGGTAAAAAAGTTGAAGCTAAATGGGGTACAAAAGACGAAAACAACAGTTTGTTTGGTTACCTACAAGGTTTAATACAATATAGAGCTGATGATGTGTATAATGAGCTGTACAAAGGTGATGACGCTATTAAAGGCGCTAAAAATATAGGTGAAACAACTAAGGAAGGTGAAGTAAAGATTCAAGTTGCTGCTGAAAAATCTGCTGAGATGGAGGCTTTTGAAGAGGAAGATTTATCAATCCAAGGCCAAGCTAAAAAAGCAAAAGCTGATAAACAAAGATATTCTGAATATAGACAAAAATTAGGGTTTGAAACTGGTAGCAAGATATATAATGAAGTATTAGACAACGTTAAGAAAAGTTTAATGATGGCTTATGGTGCTACTCAGAACATTGAAGATGCTCAGTTAAGAGCTAAAGCTATTGCAACTAAACTTAAAAAAGAATATGCTAATCTTAATAGTCCTTTGTTTAAGCAAATCAAAAACTTCTTAACCTATGGTGTTGCTGATGTGTATGTAAAGAGAGGAACGAAAGACATATACATATCTAATCTTAAGAAATTTAGAGAGGACATCGTTAAAAACACATCTACAGCTGACTTAGTTCAAATGGAAAGAAATACTCCTGAAGCTGATAGAATCTTTACAAACTTTGTTAAAGTATTAACTTCTATAGAGCAAGTGCAAGACGCTGTAAACAAAGAGCAATTACCTCCAGAAGCTTTAAACAAGATTACAAAAGACAAGAAAACAGGTAAAGGTGCTTTCTCACCTTCTCTATATAATAAAATAATGCCAACAGAAACTGAGTTGATAAGTTGGGCTGATCAACCAGGTATTAATCCAGTTACTGGTTTAAGACAAGGTTTAAAAGGTACTAGAAAAGATGGTATCGCAATGCGAATGGTTAATGGTTTAGTTACCGATGCAATCATGGAAGCTAGACAATCTGAAGAAGTTCAAAACAAGATTGCTAACATGGACATCGATCCAGGAAGTGTTGCTGAGCTTGGCGCTGCAATTGGTAGAGAAGTTAATGTTAAATTCTCTAAGAGTAACGCGATAGGAGACATCTCAGCAGCTATAGACGGTGCTGGAGACGTTAACGTGTATTCTCAAATTAAGTTCTCTAAATCTCACAGAGAGGCTTATGAGAAGCAATTAACTAAGAAAAGACCTGATCTTACCGAAGATCAAAGAAAAAACGCTGTTCAATCTGTATTTGATTTTGTAGATGGTAAAGATATACCTAATAATAAGAAATCTAAGTATGAGAAAATGGCTATGCATTACACGGCTAATGGTTTCTTAATACTACCTGAAGATGGTTACAAAGTTATAGAAGCTGAGAGAATAGCTACTCAGAAGAAGATAGATCCATTCTCTTTCAAAAACCCTAATGTTCTGATAGAAACATTTGTTGGAGAGGTTAAGGGTACTAGAACTAATCCTGATAACGTTAAAACGTTTTCTAATAAAACAGAGTTAACTGACGGTGTTACGGTTTATGACATTGAAGATTCTAAGCGGGGGCAAAAAGATGTTAGAAAAGTAATTGATACTCACTTTGGGGAAAAATCTAATCCTTGGTGTTTAGTTTCTAGGCAAGAGGAACTTGGCATGGAAGAGACTATAGATGGCCGCGAGAATGCTATAGCATTTAGAGATGGTTTAATTGACGACGGTTATGTAATAGAGGATTTCAGCAAAGTAGAAGACTACGGGGAGGGTGAGTATTATAGAATAGAATTTACCTCTAAACAAAAAGGTGAATTAGGTCAAGCGTGGCAACATTGGAAAGATTACAACAAAGAAGGTAATGGTCATAAGATAGCGTTTCACAACGGTAGATTAGTTGCTTTTAGAGATGGCAACGAAATGCGATGGTGGGATAGAAATGACAAACCGGCTGATGCGCCAGTAGTTAGAGGTAAGAAAGATAAAGATGGTTTCAAACCAGTATCATTAGTATATAAAAATAAATCAGAAGTAATACATCAAGAAAAAGTAACTGGTAATAAGAAAAATGGTACCACTATGCGAAAAGATCTTGATGGTAACCTTGTTTTTCAGGAGACTAAAAAGAATGGTAGAACTGATGGATTGAATATTGAGGTTGATAATAAAAATAAAAGATCAAATAATTACAATCTCAAAAGAACGCAGAACTTTAAAGATGGACAAAGATTAGACTTTAAAGAAGAAAGAACTTATAGTAATCCAAAGGTTACTGAAAAAGTTAATTTTGGTAAACACGAGATTAGAGTTAACAACATAACTAAATACGATAGATCTTTTACCGAAAGAGATTGGGTAATGGAGGCTGAAACGATAACAATTGAAGGTACTGTTAATCAAAAATACTTTAAAGAGTTTCAAGATCCAAGCGAGTTACTTGGGTTTGAAAAAGCTAACATAAACCATCTATCATCTGCTCACGAAAGGTATTACGGTATTCAAGGTAAGAAAGTTAAAATAGTTAAAACAACAAAGTACGGAGACTCCACAGACGGAACGGGTAAAACAACAGAAGACGTTACTGTAACAATAGACGGTGTTAAACAAGAAATAATAGCTAAGTTTTCTAAAAGTGCTGAGAATAATGTTAAGTTTTCTTTAACAAAATTAGAGGTTGATAGAAAACTAGGGCCTTACCTAGCCAAGCAATTGAAAGACGCTACTTCAATGGAAGAGCAGGCTTTTTGGTCAGGTATACAAGGTTTAGTAAAAAAAGGATTACCAGTAGCTGAGGCTCATAACGTTATGGCTCAAAAAATTAAAAATCAATATGGCGTTGAAATTGTTGGCATTAAGCAATTAGATGATAACGTAAAAAACTATTACCTTCCAAAAATTAGAGAAGCGGCAAAAGAGTTTAGTGTTGATTGGTATAAGGGTCAATTGAAGGAGGCTAAAGGAGATATTAAGGCTGAACTAGACATTATAAATGATTACATAATAAACATAGGTCGACCTATTAGGTCAGGAATGGTTTATAACATCACCAGCAATGAAAAACTTATGAATGATGTTTATAAGCAGTTCGGAAATAAGTATAAAGCATATTATAAGTTAGTACCAACTAACAATGGTCAAAAAGTTATGTTTAGAACTAAGGAAGGAGGAGAGTTACAAGATATCAACTTATATCAAGATGTCACAGCTATTAAGTCAAACCCTAAGCAGTATTGGGGTAAAATAGACGAACAATCTGTTAAGGCTAGAGAATGGCTTAATAAACTCTTAGATTCTAAACAAAGCGATGGTATTAAAAAAGCTATAATACAGTTAACTTCTTATGGACAAAGAAGTCCAATAAGAAAATTATCCAAAGCAGGTGTTTATGTAGAGGGTTTACCTACGTCAAAAACCACGCTAGAGCATGAGATCACAGTGAACGATATTCACAGTGCTATAATAAACTACATTGATGGTAAGCAAGATAAGGATAGTAGAAAAAAGTTAAACAAGTTATTAGACAAAACCCACGTGCATGTTTTGCCTGTTAAGATTGATGCAATAACAAAAGAATATGGAAAAACTAGTAATAGAGATGGAATGGGATATGAAAGTATGCCAAAAGCAATTGATTATCTTAGAGAGCTAGACCAAAACAAAAAGCTAAAGGGTAATACAGACTTGTTTAAGTTTAGTCGATCTCAAGGCACTCAAACATTAAACAACGCTATTAAGCTATCTCGTTCAACTAACAACCCAACAAAAGGTATTACTGTTCTAGATTTTGATGACACTCTAGCTACTAGTAAATCTATGATTAGATTCACTAGACCAGATGGAACTAAAGGTAAGTTGAATGCAGAGCAATACGCTAGTACATATCAAGAGTTATCTGAATTAGGTTACAAATGGGACTTCTCAGAGTTTAACAAGGTTGTAGATGGTAAAACAGCACCACTATTTAATAAAGCAATGAAATTGCAAGGTAAATTTGGTCCTGAGAATATGTTTGTGCTAACAGCTAGACCTGCTGAATCTGCCGCTGCTATACACGCGTTTTTAAAAGCGAATGGATTAAACATACCTTTAAAAAATATTACTGGTTTAGCTAACTCTACATCAGAAGCTAAAGCACTTTGGATGGCTGAAAAAGTTGGTGAAGGTTATAATGACTTTTACTTCGCAGATGACGCTTTACAAAATGTGCAAGCTGTTAAAAACATGTTAGATCAGTTTGACGTTAAGTCTAAGGTTCAACAAGCTAGAGTTAAGTTTAGTAAGAACATGAATACTGAATTTAACAAAGTATTAGAAAGAACAACTGGTGTTGATGCTAACGAAATTATATCTGGAGCTAGAGCTGCTAAGCGTGGTGCGAGTAAAGGTAAATATAAATTCTTTGTACCACCATCTGCTGATGATTTCAAAGGTTTGTTATACTACTTTGTTGGTAAAGGAAAACAAGGGGAGAAGGATATGGCTTTCTTGAAAAAAGCTTTAACCGATCCTCTAAATAGAGCTTACACAGAGTTTAATGCAGCTAGACAATCTATAGCTAATGACTATAGAAACCTTAAGAAACAAATGCCTGATGTTAAAAAGAAATTGTTGCAAAAAACTCCAGACAGTGATTTTACTTATGGTGACGCTGTAAGAGTTTACTTGTGGAACAAAGCTGGTTTTGATGTTCCAGGATTAAACCAAAAAGATGTAGACAACTTAGTTGAAATGGTTACTAGCGATCCTCAGTTGATGATATTTGCTTATAAGTTAGGTAAAATATCTAAAAGACCAGAAGGATATACAAATCCTACAGAGCATTGGCAAGTTGGTGATATTAGAAATGATTTAGCTGACGCTACTGGTAGAGTTGGTAGAAAAGAATTCTTCACAGAGTTTATAGAAAATGCTGAGCAGATATTTGGTAAAATGGTTAATGGTAAGCTTACAGGTGATAACATTAATAAAATAGAAGCTATATATGGTTCTAATTTTAGAGAGGCTTTAGAAGATATACTATACGCTACATATACTGGTTCTAGTAGACCTTACGGTTCTAATAGAATGGTAAATGGTTTTACAAACTGGATTAATGGTTCGGTTGGGGCTACCATGTTTGTTAATATGAGATCTGCTTTGCTACAGCAAATGTCGAGTGTTAACTTCCTTAATTGGGGTGATAACAATATATTTAAAGCTGGACTTGCTTTTGCTAATTTCCCACAGTACATTAAAGATTGGGCTATGATATTTAACTCAGACAAACTGAAGCAAAGAAGATCTGGTTTAAGTATGGATATAAACGCCAACGAGTTAGCTACATATTTAGGTAAGTCTAAATCTAAACCAGCAGCATTATTATCTTGGTTACTACAAAAAGGTTTCCTACCTACACAAGTATCTGATAGTATTGCTATTGCAAATGGTGGAGCTGGTTTCTATAGAAATAGAGTTAACACTTATTTAAAACAAGGTTTTAAGCAAAAAGAAGCTGAGGAAAAAGCTTGGAATGATTTCTCTGAAATAGCTGAAGAAACTCAACAGTCTGCAAGACCTGATATGGTATCTCAACAACAAAGATCACCTATTGGTAAATGGTTCTTGAACTTCTTAAATACTCCGATGCAGTATAGTCGTATAATGAAGAAAGCTATGTTAGACTTAGTAAACCGTAGAGGTGATGCTAAAACTCATATATCAAGAATTATATACTACGGAGCTGCTCAGAATGCAATATTTTACACTTTACAAACAGGATTGTTCGCGGCTATGTTTGATGATGACGATGAAGAAGCACAAAAATTCTTTGATACAAAAGCTCAAATGACAGCTAATAGTATGGTTGATGGTTTGCTTAAAGGTTTAGGGTTTGGTGGAGCTGCTATCTCAACTGTTAAAAACATGATTATCAAGTTTATTGAAGAAGATAGAAAAGGTTATAAAGGTAAACCGGCTAAGAAAGTAACTTTAGAAATGGTGAATTTTTCACCTGTAGTTGGTATTAAAGTTAGAAAAATATCAAATGCTATCGATAGATATTCTTGGGATAAGGAACTCGTTAAGGAAATGGAGACTTTTGATATTGACAACCCGATATGGGGTATTAGTACTGGTATTGTCGAAGGTGCTACAAATGTTCCTCTTAATAGGTTATATAGAAAAGTACAAAATGTAAGAGCTGCTACAGACGCTGATAGAGAAGCTTGGCAGAGACTTGCTTTAGTTAGTGGTTGGAGTGTTTGGAATATCGGTGAGCAAAACAAAGAGTTAGAAAAACTAAAAGATGAGATCAAGGCTAGAAAGAAAAAGAGCCAAAAGAGTAAAAGTAAAAAGAAGAAAAATAGATTTGGACCTAGAATATTGTAAAGTCAAATTTAGTAAACAATTCAAAAAATAAGTGATAATAAAAAGATGGTAAGAAAACTAATAATACTGTTACTGTTTGTATCTAATATAACAATAGCACAAACATTTGGTAAAGAAGAGATTAAGGACTTGTTAAAGTTCTCTACTTTTTATGCAGCTGTGAATGGTGGAACATCACTTTCAGATGTTGATGTATTCTCTGTGGATAATGGTTTATCTACGCAGACTATATCAACTCCTTATGATTATAATTTTACCATAGGATTACGTAAGATTGCAAGGTTTGGCTATGAAAACAAAGCTCAAACATTTTATGACGGAACGGAGTCTAATTACAGTGATGCGGCCACTGTCGGTAAGGTTAAAGGAGTTGAATACTTATTTGAGGTTGATTACAAAAGACAAGAGGGTGTTGACTACATGGATCAACATCACTTTATTAGATTTAGCTCTGATGATGGTTGTCCAGATGAGTTGTGTATAAACTTTTTTGCTTTAAAGCTAGAGTATCTAGAAGATGGTTTCGCTGATATCAAGTACTTCGAAGCATCGGAAAGATACAGGCAACGTAAAAGTAAAAACTTATCTTGGAATATTGGAGCTGTACATCGTTTAGCGGAACCTTATGGTTACAATGCTTTGGATGAATGGCTTTTAGACAATGGAGATATTCATTATACTTACCTAGCTTTACAAGAAGGTTACAGCGCTACATACGACGGTCACGGTGGTTTTCAATACAAAGATCCATCAGGTGAAGTTGTGGCTACTAGCGCTGAGGTTTGGGAGGCAGTTGTAATACCTGAAGTACTAGCTGATTACACTGAAAAGAAAAGAAACGAATTAAAGAAAACTATACAGCATTCATTTGTTGTTGGTTTTGATTACTATAAATATTCTAAGCAAACATGGATGCATGCTTGGGGAAGTTTAATGCCTTATCATTATGATGATGGTAGTGAGTTTAGCTATCACAATTATGTTGACGGGCAATGGTATGATTATTCTGGTGGATTAATATACGGAATAAAAGTAAACAAACAGTTAGGATACTTTGTAGAAGGAAAATATAACAAGTACTGGAATAGAGAATGGTACGACTTTAAATTAGGATTAAATTACACAATATTTTAAAAAAAACAATTATGAAAAAAGGACCGTTTAAAATGAAAGGTATGAGCTTTAAAAGCTCACCAGCACAAAAAAATACCGGAGAAGTGGTTTCAAAAACTTCACCTGGGCCAGGTTGGACAAAAACAAAAGGCACAAATATTTGGGCGCCACCAAAAAACGATGGTACAGGTTTAGGTAGAATGAAAAAAGAGGGTACAGGTTTAGGTAGAATGAAAAAAGAGGGATTGGTGAAAAAGTCTAAAAAGACAATTACAAATAAAAAATCAATGAAACCTCCGTATAAAAAACCAGTTGGACCTAGAGCAAACTAAATCAATGGCAAAAGAGTTAAACGAAGACACGGGTTTTCAAGTTAGTATAAAAACATTAGTAGGTATTGGAGCAGCTATGGCTACTGTTATTAGCATGTGGTTCATGTTGCAGGCTGATATTGCGGAGGCAAGAGAATTACCAGAGCCATTACCACCAGATGTTACTCGTATGGAGTTTGACATGAAAGATCAAATGATTAGACAAACAATAATAACAACGCAGGAGGACGTAGAGGAGATGAAGAAGACCCTCGAGAGGATTGAAGATAAACTTTATAAAAGATAATGGAAAAGCCTAGTGTTACCTGGAAAATATTTAGTATATATCTGTTAGTGTTGTTTTTTATATTTGTATCAGGTAAAGCATCTGGTCAAATTTCTATAGCTCAATTTAACGCTGGCTGGAACGAAGCCAATACTGTTGGTTGGGTTCAAAGCCTTAACGATTGTAAAACTATATCCTATGTTGACATTACTACTAGTCCTAATATTCAGAAGAAACATAAAATAGCGGTTATACCGACTATTATAATATTTAAAGATGGTGAGGAAGTTGCTAGATTTCAAGCTGATCTTAGTTTTAAAATGCTAGCAACAAGAGAGGAGGTGCAAGAAGAGATAGATAACATATTAATGAGTGACTTTTAAATATAGATATGAAAGAAAAAATTTGTAAACTTATAAAGAAAATAACTTTTGGTAAAGTATGCCTTGGATGGTGTGCTTGTAAAGTAAAGTAATATGCCTGGTAGCGAGATGCAAAACAGTATGTTTAAAAAAACTAGGGGGTATGTTCAAAAGAACAATCCTTTTGCTGTTACTAGTTGTGGTCGCAGAAGAAATGATGGTGAATCTATTTATGAAAGCGATTCACCGTTAGAAAAAAGATTAAGAAAAACAACTAAAGGTAAAGGTCGTAACTTTAGAACAACTAAAGAAGGCGCTGGGATGACTTCTAAGGGAGTTAAAGCTTATAGACGCAAAAACCCAGGAAGTAAACTAAAAACAGCTGTTACAGGTAAAGTTAAACCAGGTAGTAAAGCGGCTAAAAGAAGAAAGTCATTTTGCGCTAGATCTAAGGGTTGGACTGGCGAGAGAGGTAGAGCAGCGCGTAGACGTTGGAAATGTTAAAACAATAATTATGGCAGATAAAAAATTTGAACCACACATGATGTATGATGCTAAAAAAGCAGAAACACCGGGGGAGCACGATAAGCTTAAGAAGAAAGGTTATGGTCATAGTAAAAGCTCTTTTAAATTAAGAGAAGTACATTATGCTGGCCCTTTAAAATGCTGGAAGTCACACGAAAGAAAACCTGGCACAACAAAAGGCGCTAAAGGAAGCTGTCAACATAAAGATCCTTCAAAAAGACCTGATTAAAACATGAAAAAACTACTACTACTACTACTACTATTACTACCGTTTATAACGCTAGCACAAGGTCCACCTAACTGTGTACCTACGACTATTATTATAAACCTTGATCAATATCAAAGTGAAACTTACTGGACTATAGAAGATACTAGTGGTAACATGCTAACTTATGGTACTAATTATGGTGGAGAACCTGATTATGCTTCTGTCGTAGAACAGAGATGTTTACCTCCAGGTCCATTAACTTTTACAATATATGATTCTTATGGAGATGGGTTAAATGGATCAATGTGGGGTGGTTTAGATGGATCTTATTATGTGATACAATGCTATGACACTTTAGTTTCTGGTACAGACCCAGCTTTTGGTAATGACACAGCTCATGCTATTTTAGTGGCTCCGTGTCCACCGATATTCGGTTGTATGGACTCTTCTTATGTAGAATTTAATCCTAGAGCTGATACAAGTGATGGCTCGTGTTCTACGCTAGTGGTATTTGGTTGTATTGATTCTACTATGTACAACTACGATTCTACTGCTAACACAATGTCTTTAGTTCCATCTTGTGATTATACTTTAACACTTACAGACTTAGTTGGAGATGGTTGGGCAGCATCAAATTTAGAGGTAACTCAAGGGGATAGCGTTTGGAATTTTACATTAGATACAGCTGCTTACTCTCAGGAATATACTATAAACTTAAAAGCACCACAACCGGTTTCATTTAAGTTCTCGATAACACAACAAGCTTTTCAATCTGCAGCTCATTGTGGATTTAAGCTGACAAACCCATTAGGTATGACTATGATAGAAGTTATACCACCGTTTATACAACCTTTACTTAAACGTACCGTACCGACTTACTGTGGTAATTATTGCGTTGATAAAGTGTTTGGTTGTATGGACTCACTAGCACTTAACTACGTGGATACAGCTAATACATCGACTCAATGTTTTTATGTTCTTGGTTGTACTAACTCATCTTATTTGGAATACTATACTCAAGGTTTTGTAGCTGATACAAGTGATGGTTCTTGCCACACAGAAGCTATATGGGGTTGTATAGACTCAACGGCATTTAACTACGATCCTTCAGCGAACATCGATAACGGTGGCTGTACGCCTGTGGTAATAGGTTGTATGCAACCTTTGGCTTTTAATTATAATGCACAGGCAAATACGCCTGACACGTGTATAGCGGTTATATATGGTTGCATGAGTAGTATAGCTATAAACTACGATTCACTCGCTAATGTAGATGATGGTAGTTGTATAGGTATTGTATATGGTTGCACGGACACTTTAGCTTTTAACTACGCTCCACTAGCTAACTTAGATGATAGCTCGTGTGTAGATGTTGTTTATGGTTGTATAAACCCAACTATGTTTAATTATGATTCGTTAGCAAATACAAATGACGGTACATGCATTCCATTCAACTATGGCTGCACAGACTCAACAATGTTTAACTATAACCCTTTAGCTAACAGTGATAATAACTCTTGCGTTCCTTACATATATGGTTGCACGAACCCTTCTATGCTCAATTACAATCCGTCGGCAAACACGGAGGATTTTAGTTGTATTGCTTATATTTATGGGTGTATGGATAGTACCGCTCTTAACTTTGATTCACTTGCTAACACGCCTAACAACTCGTGCGTTAAAATCGTTATGGGTTGCATGGATCCAAACGCGTATAACTATGAATCAACTGCTAACGTTAACGATTCTATATCTTGTTTGTATGACGCTAATTGTTTTACTGGTCCAGGAAATCCTTATTGGTTAAACGACCCTTGTTACGCTTGGGTTATTTCAGTAGATGATTACTGTTGTGAAAATGAGTGGGATACAATATGTCAGTCAACTTATGATTACTGTGAAGGTAATTGGGTTGGACCGGTATTAACAAGAATACAACAAACAAAAGAACTAATGATGATTACTGACTTATTAGGTAGGCCAGCAAAACAAAGTAAAAACAAACTTCTATTTTACCTTTATAATGACGGTACTGTAGAGAAAAAATTAATCAAACAATAATAATTAAAAAGTAAAAAATGGCAACAACAACAGCAACAATTACGCTTTCTAGTGCAGATTTACTGAGTGACAACTTGTCGTTGTCAGCTACTATGAATTTGTATAAAGGCGGCACAACAGCAACTGGATTAGATCAAATGAATTACCATAGATTAGTTGTACCAACAGGTACAAACTTTGATCTTATTGAAGAAAGCGGTGCTTTAACAGAAGACGCAAACTACGTTTATATCATAAACAAAAACACGGACGTAACTGATTACGTGAAAATATCTATCAATGCAGAAGAAATAGGTAGATTATATGCGGGTGACTGGTTATTTATGCCTTGGGATTGTGATTTATCAGCAGCGTCAAATGACTCTAGTATAGAAATACAAGCTTACACTCACGAAGCAATTATTGAGTATGCTTTATTCCACAATGGAGAAACTTTAGTAACAGCAACTGATTCGTAGAAAATTAATTAACAATACAAATAAATAAATAAATATGGCAACAACAACGGCAACAATAACAATTGCTAGTACTGATATAGCTGATAACGCGTTTTCCGTGTCTAACACGTCTACTCTTACGACAGCTGGTACTGATACTGGTATTACAGAAACTACTGGTTTAGGAAGAAAGAAATTCGCAGATAATTCTAATATCGTTTTATTAGATGGTGGGTTAACTTCAGGTATAGCTGCAGATGTAACAGCAGATAAGTCTGCTAAAGTTTACATTAAAAATATGAACGATAGAGGTGATGGTACTAAATATGTAAATATTTTACTAGCAGCTGTAGAGATTGGTAGATTATATGGTGGAGACTGGATGTTTATTCCTTGGTGCGCTGCATCTGGAAAAGATATTGAGTTTACAGCATCTGACACTACTGAGACTACTTTAGAATATACTTGTTTCTACGAATAGTAAATGGCTCAATATTTCAATATAACAGGGGCTAGTTCTGCAGCAGCAGAGTTAACTAGAGAATTACTAGCGGTTGGTAGTAATATTAGTGTATCTAAAATGTTTTTTACAAACATACATACTACTAACCCATGTACACTTGATTTATATATAGAAAAGAAGCTTACTGGAAAGTTTTACCTCTTAAAAGGGGTAGAACTTCCTGTAGGTGCAACTTTAGAATATGAAAACCCAGAGTTTAATAATAACACTGGGGGGTTTGGATTATTTCTAAAATTAAACAAATCAGCTTCTGAAACACCAAGCGTAGACGTAATATTACAGTAATGACTTATACAGGAAAAGTAAATCAAATAAGACACAAAGCACTTAGGTTAACACCAACCATAACAGGTGTTCAGTATGCTAATAACGATATTTTGTTTGACACAACTGAAATGGCTAACGCAGTTGAATCTCCTGGTGGAGCTTCTAAGCTTGTCAACGTATCTTTGTGGACAAAGTCTAATGATGTTTTTGATATAGAGTTATTGTTTTTTCAGGTAAACCAATCTATGGGTACTGTAAACGCTGGTAGAAATGTATCTGACGCAGACTGGGCAACGGCTAAATATTTAGGACACTTAGTTTTAGATGGATCTGAAGAGGATTACAATTACGGTGGTGGTAGAATATTTACTTTTGCAGAAAGACCAGCTCTACCAATGGTGTTGCAAGCTGAAGCTGGTTCTACTAGTGTATATTGTGCTGCTTTTTTAAGCGGAACAGATGTTACTCCATCTTTTTCAGTTGGAGATATTGAATTAATTTTTGGACTTGAATTATAATAACATGATAAGTAAACACATAAGCGATAAGGAAGGAGTGTATAGCATAACGGCGACACGTAAAGGTTTAGACAATACACCAAATCAATTTGAATTAGCTAA
>Ga0316202_10001424_pt1 | contig 18751 bp, 16 predicted proteins | sample 3monrhotite_MG_FD_204934 | JGI IMG/M metagenome (GOLD analysis project Ga0316202, IMG submission 204934) | Microbial mat bacterial communities from mineral coupon in-situ incubated in ocean water Damariscotta River, Maine, United States -... | ecosystem: Environmental > Aquatic > Marine >... | reverse complement strand
ACTACAATTGGTACCGGCCGCATCAGAATAATGGTGGAGTCGCACCAATCCTGGCAGAAGAAAAACTTAAACTGCTGTCCGGAAATAGTTGACCACTACACTGCGGACCTAAGGGGACAGGCACCTTTTAATGACGCCAAGTGGAGTCAGTCCTTGCGTTATCGAGTGAGCGTAAGCGAGCGGCAGTAAATGGCTTTTAGTGGCTGTTCACCGCGGAGGTCGCGGGGAAGAGCAGAGTCAAAGGCTTTTTTTTTGGTTAAACCCAGGATTAAATACTTTTTTTAGGTTAAACCTTGAAATTGATTTCTTCTGTGATTTCCGTGGTGCAAAATAAAGTTCGATTTTCTCCGCGTCCTCGAGTGAGTGCAACGAGTGGGTGGTAAAATGTTTTTTAATTTCAGGAGGGTTGCGTATGATTTTACCAGTGATTTTATCCGGTGGTGCCGGTACCAGGCTCTGGCCCTTATCCCGTGAAGAGTATCCCAAACAGCTGTTGCCGTTGAACGGCGAACTGACAATGCTGCAGGAGACTGCGTCACGTCTGACGGGGTTGACCGATATCGCTGCGCCGATGGTGCTCTGCAATGAAGCGCACCGTTTTTTGGTTGCTGAACAGATGCGTCAACTCAACAATGGCGCAGGCAGGATCATCCTCGAACCTTGTGGGCGAAATACTGCGCCAGCGGTGACTATCGCGGCATTGCAGGCGATGTGCGACGGCGCCGACCCGGTATTGCTGGTGCTGCCGGCGGATCACTTGATTCAGCAGGTCGACATCTTCCAACAGGCGGTTACTTCGGGGCTGGCTTTGGCTGAAGCGGGCAAGCTGGTGACCTTCGGTATTGTTCCGGACAAAGCTGAGACGGGGTATGGGTATATCAGAGCAGGTGAGGCGTTAGGCGTGAAGGGTGAGGGGTTAGGGGTTAGGGGTAACCCCTCTCACCTCACCCCTTACGCAGTTAACTCCTTCGTCGAAAAACCAGATGCTGAGACAGCGCAGGGTTATCTGGAGAGCGGCGACTATTACTGGAACAGCGGCATGTTCATGTTCAAGGCGTCGCGTTTTTTGGCCGAACTGGAGACCTTTAACCCGCAGATGTTTTCGGCCTGCCAGGCGGCTCATGCCGCGCTCCAGGATGACCTCGATTTTCTGCGACTGGATGCCGAGCTATTTGCGGCCTGCCCGAGTGACTCCATCGACTATGCGGTGATGGAGAAGACCGCCGAGGCAGTGGTGATTCCACTGGATGCCGGCTGGAACGATATTGGGTCCTGGTCGGCTCTGTGGGAGGTTGCTGAGAAATCTTCGACCGGCAATGTGACTCGTGGGGATGTGCTGCTTGAAGATACGCGGAACTGTTATCTGCATGCCGGCAGTCGGTTGATCGCCGGGGTGGGGATTGATAATCTGGTGGTGGTCGAGACCGCTGACGCGGTGCTGGTCGCTCATCGGGATCGAGTTCAAGAGGTCAAACAGATCGTCAGTCAACTCAAACAGCAGCAACGCAGCGAGGCTCTGCTGCATAAGCGGGTCAATCGTCCCTGGGGGGCTTACGAGTGCGTCGACGCCGGTCCACGGTTTCAGGTCAAGCGGATCACGGTGAACCCGGGTGCCAGCCTCTCACTCCAGATGCATCATCATCGCGCTGAACATTGGGTGGTGGTGCGCGGCATCGCCAAGGTGACCCGCGGAGAAGAGGTCAGCCTGGTCACCGAAAATCATTCGATTTATATCTCTATCGGCAAGTACCACCGGTTGGAAAATCCGGGCAAGTTACCGCTGGAATTGATTGAAGTCCAGTCGGGGAGTTATTTGGGGGAGGATGATATTGTGCGGATTGAGGATGTTTATGGGCGGTAGATAAGTTTTTAACTGCGGAGAGCGCTTAAAATCGAAAAGCTTTTCACCGCGGAGTACGCGGAGAAGGTCACCGGCTAAACCTTCTTTCTTTTGGTTAAACCCTAAAAAACAGATATATAGGTATGCGAACTTCTTGTTTTGGTTGAAACCTGAAAAAGGTTTTCTCCGCGTCCTCCGCGACCTCCGCGGTGATAAAAGGTCTAAAAATGAACTTAACTTGCTTCAAAGCTTACGACATCCGTGGCCAACTCGGCACCGAACTCAACCCCGAGATCGCCTGCCGCATTGGTCGGGCTTACGCTGAATTCCTGAAGCCGGGGAGGGTGATTGTCGGGCGGGATGTGCGGCTCTCGAGTGCGGAACTTTGTACAGCGCTGACTAAGGGTCTGTGCGAGGCTGGGGCGGATGTGTTCGATATCGGTCTCTGCGGCACTGAAGAGGTTTACCATGCGACCTTCAGCCAGCAGATGGATGGCGGCATCATGGTCACGGCCAGCCATAATCCAATGGATTACAATGGCATGAAGCTGGTGCGTGAGGGATCGCGACCGATCAGCGGTGACACCGGGCTGTCTGAGATTCGGCGTCTGGCTGAAATCGGTGAGTTTGCTCCTGCGAAGCGGTTGGGACACATCGAAACTCTCGAGATGAAGCCGGCCTATATTCGCCATCTGCTCAGTTATGTCGATGTCAAGGCGTTGCAGCCGCTGAAGGTGGTTGTGAATGCAGGTAACGGCTGCGCTGGCCCGGCGCTTGATCTGCTGGCTGCGCAACTCCCCTTTGAGTTTATCCGCGTGCATCATCAGCCGGATGGCAGCTTCCCCAATGGCATCCCCAATCCACTCTTGCCGGAGAACCGTGCTGCGACCCGCGATGCGGTGCTTGAGCATCAGGCGGATGTCGGTATCGCCTGGGATGGTGACTTTGATCGTTGTTTCTTCTTTGACGGTCAAGGGGAGTTTATTGAAGGTTATTACATCGTCGGTTTGCTGGCGACTGCGCAGCTGGCGGCTAACCCTGGTGCGAAAATTATCCATGATCCGCGTTTGACCTGGAACACGGTCGAGATGGTCGAGGCGATGAGCGGTACGGCGGTCATGAGCAAGACCGGCCATGCTTTCATCAAGGAGCGGATGCGTCTCGAGGACGCGGTCTACGGCGGGGAGATGAGCGCTCATCACTACTTTCGTGATTTCGCCTACTGCGACAGCGGCATGATCCCCTGGCTGCTGGTGCTTGAACTGATGAGCCGCACTGGTAACTCATTGGCTGAACTGGTGGGGGAGCGGATGCGGCGCTTCCCGGCGAGTGGCGAGATCAACCGGGTGCTGGATGATCCTGACGCTGCTATCGCCCGGGTTGAAGCGCGTTATGCCAGCGCGGCGACGCAAGGGCAGGTCGATCGCACTGATGGTCTGAGTGTCGATTTCGCTGACTGGCGCTTCAACCTGCGCAGCTCGAATACCGAACCAGTGTTGCGGTTGAATGTTGAGTCTCGTGGTGATCAGGGGTTGATGGAAGAGAAGACTGCGGAGTTGTTGGGGTTGATTGATGGGTAACGTTTCTTGTCATTAGTTGCTGGTCATTCGCTAAGAACAAAACCTTTAGACTTAAAGCTTTTACCACAGAGGACACAGAGACTACTGAGTTAAGACTAGGTCAAAGGCTTGTTTTTGGTTAAGCCTTGAATTTGATTTTCTCTGTGATCTCCGTGTTGCAAAACAGCCGAGGCTTTAAAGGCTGTGTTAATCCGAAGGCAGAAAGTCTAATCCCTTATATCCAGAAATCATATGGACCTTATAGTCAAGCTTTATGGTTGCACGGTACCCGTGTAAGCGTTAAGATGTTTTTGGAGGGTTAATCTTATGATTGCATCGTTTGGTGACAAGCTTACGGAGGCTTTGTATCACGGTACCTCAAGCAAAGACCTTCGTCGAGTGCCCCCAGAAATCGTCAAAAGAGCTCGCAACAAACTTGATATGATCAATGGTGCGCACGATGTTTTGGATTTGCGTTCTCCTCCCGGCAATCGACTTGAGTTATTACAGGGTGATCTAGCTGGGATGTTCAGTATACGTATCAACGACCAATGGCGAATTCTGCTCCGTTGGCATGGTGGCAACGCCTATGACGTTCGCCTTACCGACTATCACTAAGGCAATCAGGAGAGATCTTATGATTCCTACTCATCGCATTCCGACCCACCCAGGGAGAATCCTTAAAGAGGAATTTCTCGACGAGATCAGCATTAGCCAGGTGGCATTTGCAGCACACATAAAAGTCCCTGTGCAGCGGGTTAATGAAATCGTGCGCGGTAAGCGTGGTATCACTTCGGAAACAGCCTGGCTACTGGCCCAAGCCCTCGATACATCGCCCGAGTTCTGGCTTAACCTTCAGGCAACATACGATCTGGCTTTAAGCCGCCCTGAAAGGTCCATTTTGAAACTTCGTATGGTGGGTTGAGCTGCTGACTTGATAGCTAATTTCTAAGGGGCTTTAAAGGCTTTTTAACAGGGATAAACAGGATGAAGGCTTGGGTCAGAGTATTGAGATAAGCCAGGTAAATAGATTTCTGGTTAAACCCTTTACTTGATTCTCTCTGTGACCTCTGTGACCTCTGTGGTATCCGTGGTGAAAAAGGTTTGGTTGTCCCGTAGTACATATCATTTTATCCGCCCTGAAAATTTCTAGAGGTCATAACCCATGCGTTATCCCGTAAAACTCAATATTTTTCTGCTTGTTATCCTCATTTTGTCGTCAGCCAACTGCGCTCTGGCCGCTGCAGCGGCGGGCTCTAACCCTGCGGTTGAGCCTGATCGGAGTGCGCTCAGCCTGGGGCAGGCGGCGATCCTGGGTGTGGTTGAGGGTTTGACTGAGTATCTGCCGGTCAGCTCGACCGGACACCTGCTGCTGGCCGAACGGGTTATGTCGATCGGCGACAGTGATACTGCAACCCCACAGCAGAATGAACGGAGCAAGGAGGCGACCGATGCCTATACCATCTGCATTCAGGCCGGGGCTATTCTTGCGGTGTTTGGCCTCTATTTCCGTCGGGTCAGGCAGATGCTCTATGGCTTGATTGGCAAGGATGCCGAAGGGCGCAAACTGCTGATCGGTGTACTGGTCGGTTTTATGCCAGCGGCGGTGATCGGGCTGCTGTTCAATAAATTGATCAAATCTTACCTGTTCGGGACCTGGCCGGTGATCATCGCCTGGCTGGTTGGCGGGCTGGCGATCCTTGCCGTCAGTTGGCGGAATAAGGCTAAGGATCACTCTGCGCAGAGCGGGTTTTCAATTATCGAGCTCTCCTGGCGGATGGCGCTGGTTATCGGTTTTGCCCAGTGTATCGCCATGTGGCCCGGCGTCAGCCGCAGCCTGGTGACGATCGTCGGCGGTCTGTTGGTCGGCCTCTCGCTGTCGGCTGCTGTCGAATTCAGCTTTCTGCTCGGCCTGTTGACCCTCAGCGCTGCGACCGCCTATGACACGCTTAAACATGGTCAGTTGATGCTGCAGACCTTTGATGGCCTTTCGCTTGCTGTCGGCGTGCTCTTCGCTTTTCTCTCGGCGATCCTGTCGGTCAAATGGATGGTCGGCTACCTGAACAAGCATGGATTGGCGATCTTTGGATACTATCGGGTTGCTCTGGCGCTGGTGACTGGAGCTTTGTTGATGAATGGGGTGTTGTGATGTGAGCCGCTGAAACTCTTCCTCGCGCTCGTTCGCTTTGCGCACAACAAGATTGAGAAGGACCTGGTCTTTGGTTGTGTCGTCATCAGCATCACTCTGCGAAATCAGCAGCTGAGAAGAAGTCTTAAGGGCCTTGTGCCGCGGGTTACGCGGATAGATAGTAGATTTATTGAAAAAAAGCAACGTACATCAGAGGCCATTGAATCTATGAGACTCTACACTGGATATCTTCCCGAAAAACCCGTCAATTTATGCTCGACAGGGCAGTATTTATGAACGTGAGGGGTTGCGTGATCGAGCGATTAAAGCTTATCGAGCATCGATAATGCTCAATCCTAAAAACGACTGGGTGCGTAAGAGGTTGGTGAAGTTTCAGGGAAATTAGGTTCGTGGTGCGAGACGCTAACTCAGAAAAAAAGCAAATCTCATTTCAGCCATTTCTAGCTCTATTCTCTCGCTTCACCCCTCCCCCTACAACTGCTTCTCCACATACTGCGCTAACAGCTCATGAATCTTGACCGGTGGGGCTTTGTCGAAGTAGCGGTCGATAACGGCGTGGGCGATTTCGTGGGCGATAACGGTTCTCTGCAGGCGGTTGGCGGCGAAATAGACGGTTTCGCTGCGTGGCGAGTAAAAGGCGATAAAATCGACCTTGCGGCCGTACTGTTTCAGGTAGACGGCCTGAATCTCTTTTGGGGTGGGGAGAATCTCGATTGTGAAGTGGAGCCCTTTGGGGCGCATGTCGAGGATCTCCTGTACGCGCCCGATCAATTCATCGACCTGTTTATGGGCCGAGTCTTCGAGTGAGCCTGAACTTCCCCGGCCGAACCTGAAGCCGTACTTGCTGCTGCCAACCTTTTTATTGAAGGTCTTCAGCAGATTGTCATCGGCATAGCGGATCAGCGCGAAAGCGGTATTGATCTCTGCGGCCCTGGCTTGTCCCATCATCAATCCTAAAACGACAAGGCATAGCAGCAGAGGGCGTATATATCTCATGCTTTACCGTTGTCAGTCGGGTTGAATGGTCTCTTCGGGTAATTGGTAGCTGTTCAGGACTTCAAGCATCGCCTTTTTTTCATCCCCTTCAGACAGCTTTTCGGCATTCCTTTTAAGTGTGCTCAGGTCATTAGCGAGGAGCTGATTCAGTTTGTTGATCATCGTTCCGAGAACTTGACCTTCATCTCCCGTGCGTAAGTAGATTTTCTGGTCGAACTGTCTTTGGCACATCGCATTCAAGGTCTGTTCAAACCGATAGAGTGGACCGGCTATTTTGTGGGTTAAAAAGATCGTGATGATAACGATCATCACTCCACCTAGAAGTAGAAAAACCCCTTCGTTACGCAGGAGTTCTCCAAGCAGAACCTGAGACGTGCTGCCGACTTTTATGGCGTTGCTATCATAGCTGATAGTCAGGTGATCTGAGGAGGTCGCGGCGATGAACAGGCCGAGCAGGATAATCCCGGCCAGGGTCAGCAACAGGTACTGCAGGACCAGTTTGCCCTGCAGGTCTTTGTTGATCAGGTAGTTGCGTTTGCGTCGTCCGGAATGCTTAGCCATTGCCTCTCTCCTTTAATTCTGCAGGGATCTCGATGGTTGACTTGCGGTAGAGGCTTTCAATCCAGTTCTGGATCGACTGTCGCTTCAACTCTATGCGACAAAGCTCTTCCTGCTCAGCCAGGGAGGGGAGGCTTGTTGCGCTGAGCGGCGAGATACCGAGCAGTTGCAGTCGGAACCATCCGCTTCCGGTATGCTGAGGCTCGGAGAGCTCTGCACCATTGAGTTCAAGCAGCGCGGAGCGGGTCTCTTCGGGAAGATCAAGGTAAGGGAGGTTGTAGTCATCGCGACTGCTGGTCGTATTGGCACGCGCTGCCTCATAATTTGGATAGTTGAGCCGCTGAAGATTGAAGCGTCTGGTGAGTAAGGGCTGGCAGAGAGCGATCTGGTCCGGGGTCGGATTGTGGCGCGGGTCGCGGTATTGACGGTCGATTAGTGTTTTGATCATTGATTGTTCGTAGAAATCTCGCATCGAGAGCAGGAAGTCAGACTCGCTATCAATCGCCTGTTTCTTGGCTTCCTGCAGCAGCAATTCACGATAGATGAGATCGGAGATCAGCTCCCCCCGGCTGTCAAAATGGTAGGGGGTTGCGCCCAGCCGTGTTTCAAGCTCCTGTGGCTGATAGATGCGCTGATTGATCACCAGAGAACCCTCAATCGGCTTTGGCCTTGGTGTCAGGAGTGGCGCAATCAGGAGACCCAGACAGAGAGCTGCAAGGATAGAAGCTGCGCTGAGCAGATATTTCATAACAGAACTCCATTCTGTCAGGCGTTGAGCATTGGGCTTTAGGCTTTGGGATGAAACCAAATACCTGGAGCCGCTAGCCTAGAGCCCAGCAGGTTTGAATTTGACTATTCGACTGAAGTCATCAGCGTTCAGGCTTGCGCCGCCGACCAGGGCGCCATCGATGTCGCTCTGTGCCATGAGTCCATCGACATTGTCGGGTTTGACGCTGCCGCCATAGAGAATACGGCAGGCGTCTGCTGTGGCGGGATCGAAGAGTCCCAGGAGAAGGCCACGAAGAAAGGAGTGGGCATCCTGAGCCTGATCGTTGCTGGCGGTTTTGCCTGTGCCGATGGCCCAGACTGGTTCGTAAGCAATCACCATGTTCTGCATCTGCTCGGTAGTCAGATCCGCGAGACCGCCCGTGAGCTGAGTCGTCAGGACTTCCAGCATCTCTTCGTTTTCACGCTCTTCAAGGGTTTCCCCGACACAGAGAATGACCTGCATTCCGGCGTTCAGGGTCGCCTGAACCTTGAGGCTGATCTGCTCGTTGGTTTCACCCATCAGTTGCCGCCGTTCGGAGTGGCCGATGATAATTGCCTGACAACCTGCATCCTTGAGCATCAGCGGCGAGACTTCACCGGTAAAGGCTCCAGTCTCCTGTGGATAGCAGTTTTGGGCGCCAAGCTGAATAGGTGAGTTGACCAGGATCTTTGCGACCCGGTCAAGGGCGGTAAAGACCGGCGCGATCAAGATCTCAGTTTCAGTCACGTCAGAGAGTCTGGACAAAAGTGCGCTGGCCAGCTCTTCGGCTTCAGCGATGGTTTTATTCAGCTTCCAGTTTCCTGCAATCAATGGTTTGCGCATGAGTTACTCCGTGAGGAGTGAGGGGTAAGGGGTGAGGGGTAAAAGCTTTTTTCGCTTCACACTTCACACTTCACACCTCACGCTGTTATTTTTTCAGTTTTCTGCAATCTGCATAAGAGGCACCGGGAGGGGTAAGGGGGTAAAAGCTTTTTCACGCTTCACTCCTCCCGCCTCACACCTCACGCCGTTATCTATTTGTCCGTTAACGCCACAACCCCAGGCAGCTCTTTTCCTTCGAGAAACTCAAGGGATGCACCGCCGCCGGTTGAGATGTGAGTCATTTGGGCATCGAGGCCTGCTTTGTTGACCGCTGCTACCGAGTCGCCACCACCGATAATTGACAGGCAGTTTGTTGCAGCCAGAGCTTCGGCGATGGCAAAGGTCCCCCGCGAGTAGGCGTCAAATTCGAAGACCCCCATAGGACCATTCCAGACGACGGTTTTGGCTTCTTCTACTGCACGCTTGTATCGTTCAATGGTTTTTGGTCCGATATCCAGACCCATTTTATCAGCCGGGAAATTTGTGTTGTCACAGATCTGTGCAGGGCTGTTGGCATTGAATTCGGCGGTCACCAGATGGTCTTCAGGTAGCAGAAATTCAACCCCTTTGGCCTTGGCTTTGGCGAGTAACTGTCCAGCGAGTTCGACCCTGTCGGCTTCAAGCAGCGAGCTGCCACAATCGATCCCTTGTGCCTTGAGAAAGGTATAGGCCATGCCGCCGCCGATCAGAATGCTGTCGACCTTTTCCAGTAGCTGTTCGATGACCAGAATTTTATCGCTGACTTTTGCCCCGCCCAGAATTGCGACGAACGGCCGCTCGGGTTGGGCCAGAGCTTCGCCGAGATATTTAAGCTCTTTCTGCATCAGGTAACCGGCCACGGCCGGTTGCAGGAGGCGCGCGACTCCTTCGGTTGAGGCGTGGGCACGATGGGCAGTGCCGAAGGCGTCATTGACGTAGAGTTCAGCCAGGGACGCGAGTTGTTTTGCGAACTCTGGAACGTTGTCGGTTTCGCCAGCATGGAACCGAACGTTCTCAAGCAGCAGAATTTCACCGTCCTCGAGAGCATCAACCTGTTGCTGGACCTCTGGTCCGACCGAATCGTTTGCCATGACGACCGGTTTGCCGAGCAGTTGAGCCAAATGTTTGGCAGCGGGGGAGAGGCTGTAGCTGGGATCGACTTTCCCTTTGGGACGACCGAGATGCGAGGCGAGGATCAGGCGGGCGCCTTTATTGACAAGTTGTTTGATCGTCGGTAGAGCGGCGCGAATTCGGGTGTCATCAGTGATCTGTCGATCAGCATTAAGCGGCACGTTAAAGTCGACCCGGCAAAAGACGCGTTTTCCTGAGACTTCAATGTCATCGATTGTGAGTTTGTTGAACAAAACAACCCTCCTTTGCAATATCTGCATTCCCTTGAGGGTGCAGGTCAAATTGAAGGGCCGGCCAGGTAAAGGCTCGGCCCTCTGATTAAAAGCTGATATACGAGGCGAGAGGATGGAATAATCAGAAGCAGGAAGCGAGAAAAAGCTTATTCCCGCTCTTGCTTATTCCAGACACTGTCTCTTCCCACCCTTGTATTCCCCTATGCTTCATGATCAACCATGTAGGCCACCATATCATGAACCCGACAGGAGTAGCCCCATTCGTTGTCGTACCAGGCAAGAACTTTAACCATGTGACCGTCAAGGACGGTGGTGAATTCGGCATCGTAGCTTGAGGAGACTGTGGTGCCGTTAAAATCTCGGGAGACCAGGGGCAGGTCGCTGTAGGCCAGAATTCCTTGCATTTTGCCATTGGCTGCTTCGCGCATGGCAGCGTGAACCGCTTCAACGCTGGTCTCTTTTTCGGTTTCAATGACCAGGTCGATGAGCGAGACGTTAGGCGTCGGCACCCTGACCGCCATGCCAAAGAGCCGCCCTTCGAGTTGCGGCAGGACTAGACCCACAGCCTTGGCGGCACCGGTGGTGGTCGGAATCATCGACATGGCTGCGGCCCGACCGCGACGCAGATCGGAGTGGGGGAGGTCGAGGATCTTCTGGTCGTTGGTGTAAGAATGAACAGTGGTCATCATGCCACGCTTGATGCCGAAGGAATCATCCAGGACCTTGGCGATGGGTGCCAGGCAGTTGGTCGTGCAGGAGGCGTTGGAGACGATGAAGTGCTTGCTCGGGTCATAGAGGGTTTCATTGATCCCCATGCAGAAGGTGCCGTCGATATCCCCCTTGCCGGGAGCACTGATCAGGACCCGTTTGGCCCCTGCGGTCAGGTGTTTGGCCGCTGCATCTCTTTTGGTGAAATGTCCGGTTGACTCGACGGCAACATGGACACCCAACTCTTTCCAGGGGAGTTTGGCCGGATCGGGCTCGGAAAAGACCCGAATGCGTCTGCCATTGACCATCAGGTCTCCCTCTGCGACGGAAACCTCTCCAGCGAAGGTGCCGTGCACCGAGTCGTATTTGAGAAGGTGGGCCAGGGTTTTTGCATCGGTCAGGTCGTTAATCGCAACCACTTCGAGTTTGTCACTTTGGGTTGTGATGCGTAGCAGGTTACGGCCGATTCTGCCAAAGCCGTTGATTGAAATTTTTTGGGCCATGATGTTTTCTGCTCCCTTCAATGGATTGAACAGCAGTGAACTTATTAAAAACACACTCATTCCGCAATTTTTGTAACGTCGTAGACTGTCAAGATTATACAAAAAAATAGAAATTGCAAATCTGTTTTCATGAAATAATTCCGTCAATTGATCATCCTGTTTGAGTTACGCGATAGTCGTAGTAAAAATTAGCCGGAATCTCCCTGTTGCGCGTATCCAAATCGGGCTTTTCTACTTGCCTCGAACAGTGATTTTGGGATATAAGGGCAACGCCTACGGGGGGTCGAAAGGGACAGTAATTCTTGTGCGCGTTTGCCTGTTAGCCAGTGGAAGTCGTGGCAATGCGACACTCATCGAGGCCGACGGCTGTCGATTGTTGATTGATGCCGGTCTTTCTGCACGGGAAATCGATCGGCGCTTAGGTGAAATCGATTTATGCGCAGATGACCTCGATGCTGTCCTGGTCACCCATGAACATCATGATCATGTCACCGGCATTGGTCCTTTGGCGCGACGCCATAAAACTCCTGTCTACATCGTTCCAGAAACAGCAGCAGCAATCACACGCCTCGGACCGATTGAGGATTTAAGATATTTTTCTGCCGGTGATCGATTTACTCTGGGGAATCTCCAGATTTCGAGTTTTTCGACAACCCATGATGCGGTCGATCCGGTCGGTTTTGTTATCGATTCTGCCGAGGGCCGTGTCGGCTATGCGACAGATCTGGGTCTTTCGACCCGGTTGGTCGCTAACTGCCTTGAGCGCTCTCGAATCCTGGTGTTGGAGAGCAATCATGATGAGCAGATGTTGCTTGATGGGCCTTATCCCTGGCCGCTTAAGCAGAGGATCCAGGGGCGTCTGGGTCATCTGTCCAATCGTGACGCCGCTGGCCTGTTGCAACTCCTGGCCTGGGACGGGCTTGAAGCTATCTTTTTGGCCCATTTGAGTGATGAAAATAACCATCCTGACCTTGCGCATCAGGAGATCAACCAGTGTCTGGCTGCAAACCCCGGCTGCAATCCACAAATTTTTTTCGGCCAACAAACGCAGGTGAGCCCCAGTTTCTTCGCTTCAGCATCTGGACCTGTTAGTGAGGGGTGAGGGGTTTAACATGGAACATCGAACATGGAACATCGAACATGTTACTAAAATAGGAGTATTTAATGCCTTGCCGAATAGTTGTAGGTCTTAAAACTGGGGTGCGTGACGCACGGGGTGAACGGGTCAAGAACGAGATCCGTCAACACCTGGGACTTGAATTGCAAGCGGTGCGAACGCTCGATGTTTATACCGTCGATGCAGCTTTGAGCGCTGAGGAGATTGAGGCTGCTGCCAAGGGACCACTGAGTGATCCGGTGATTCAGGATGTCGCGGTCGATCACCCTTTGGCCGCTGATTTTGATGTTTTGATTGAAGTCGGGTTTCGTCCCGGCGTAACCGATAATATCGGTCGGACCGCTCGCGAAGCGATTCAGTACCAGACCGGCCGGCCTTTTGCTGCTGGCGAAGCGGTTTACACCTCAGTGCAATATCTGTTGGCGGGTGCTATCGACAAGGCTGCTGCCGAACAACTGGCCAGCGGCTTTCTGGCCAACGGCCTGATTCAGCGCTGGACTATCCTGACCAAAGACGAGCTTGATCCTGCGACCGGAGTTCCTGTCAGTATCCCCCGGGTCGATTCTGCCGCCGAACCACGAGTACAGAAAATGGATCTGAATGTCAGTGACGATGAGCTGCTTCAGATCAGTCGAGACGGCATGCTGGCGCTCAACCTGACTGAAATGAAAACCCTGCAATCCCATTTCAATAAGCCCGAGATTCAGGCCAAGCGTCTTGAAAAGGGTCTGGGTGCCGAATTGACCGATGTCGAACTTGAGGCATTAGCACAAACCTGGAGTGAGCACTGCAAGCACAAAATCTTCTCGGCTAAGATCGATTACGAAGATGAGACCGGGAAAAAAGAGACAATCGATTCTCTGTTTAAAACCTATATTGTCGGCGCCACGCGTGATATCCGCCACAAACTGGGGAAAGATGATTTCTGTCTGTCGGTCTTCAAGGACAACGCCGGGGTCATCCGTTTCAACGATGACTGGAGTATGGTTTTTAAGGTCGAAACTCACAACTCCCCCTCGGCGCTGGACCCTTACGGCGGAGCTTTGACCGGCATCGTTGGGGTCAATCGTGATGGCTACGGTACCGGCATGGGCGCACGGCTGATCTTCAACACCGACGTCTTCTGTTTTGCTTCACCTTTTTATGCCAAGCCGCTGCCGCCGCGTCTCTTGCACCCGCGCCGCATCTTTGACGGTGTGGTCGAAGGGGTCGAACACGGTGGCAACAAGAGTGGCATCCCGACGGTTAATGGCTCGATTCAGTTCGACGATCGTTTTGCTGGTAAGCCACTGGTTTACTGTGGTACCGCTTCGATTATGCCGGCGCTTCTCAATGGCAAACCCTGTCATGAGAAGAAGGTTCAGATCGGTGATCATATCATCATGACCGGCGGCCGGATTGGTAAGGACGGCATCCACGGCGCGACCTTCTCTTCGGAGGAGTTACATGAAGGTTCACCGGTCACCGCGGTGCAGATCGGCGATCCGATCACTCAGCGGCGGATGTTCGACTTTTTGATCATCGCGCGGGATCGCGGCCTGTATAACTCGATTACCGATAACGGGGCAGGGGGGCTCTCCTCCTCGGTTGGCGAGATGGCCGAAGATACTGGTGGTCTTGAGATGCACCTTGATCGCGCGCCGCTTAAGTACCCGGGTCTGCAGCCCTGGGAGATTTTGATCTCCGAAGCGCAGGAGCGGATGACTCTGGCGGTACCCGATGAGTCACTTGACGCCTTCATGCAGCTTGCTGCTGAGATGGGCGTCGAGGCGACCGATCTGGGTCTGTTCACCGATTCCGGTTACTATCACTGTCTCTATCAAGGTGAGACTGTCTGCTGTCTTGACATGGAATTCCTCCACGAAGGTGTGCCGCAGATGGAGATTCCCGCCAAATGGGAGATCAAGGGGCATCAGGAGCCTAAACTCGGCAAGCGTGACCTGCAGGCCGATCTGCTTGGTCTGCTCGGCCGCTTGAATATCTGCTCCAAAGAATCGGTGGTGCGGCGTTATGACCATGAGGTTCAGGCCGGCACTATCGTCAAGCCGCTGACCGGTGTGGTGAATGATGGCCCGAGTGACGCGGCGGTCTACCGTCCGCTATTCGACAGCTTCGAGGGGATCGTCACCTCCCACGGTATCTGTCCGAGCTACAGCGATATCGATACCTATCATATGATGGCTTGTGCCATCGACGAGGCGTTGCGCAACTATGTCGCCGTTGGGGGTAATATCGAGCATGTTGCCGGCCTTGATAACTTCTGCTGGTGTGACCCGGTTGAGAGCGACCGGACACCTGACGGTGCCTATAAGGCGGCCCAATTGGTTAGGGCGAATAAGGCCCTTTACGAATACTGTGTCGCTTACGGCGTACCGCTGATCAGCGGCAAGGATTCGATGAAGAATGACTACCAGATCGGTGAGACCAAGATTTCGATACCGCCGACAGTACTCTTCTCGGTCATCGGCAAGATTGATGATGTGCGCAAGGCTGTCACCATGGACGTTAAAACTCCCGGCGATCTGGTCTACCTGCTCGGTCGTACCGCTGATGAACTTGGCGGTTCCGAGTATTACCGGATGTGTAATGAGTTGGGGGCCAATGTACCTCAGGTCGATGCGCAGAAGGCATTTAAGCTTTATCAGACGATTAACCTTGCTCAGGAGCAGAAGCTTCTGCGCAGCTGTCATGACCTGTCTGATGGTGGGCTGGCGGTCTCTCTGGCAGAGAAAGCCTTCGCCGGTGGTTTCGGTATTTCAGCCGATCTGGACAAGATGATTGTCAACGCTGAGCTATCTGACAGCGCGCTGCTCTTCTCTGAATCCCAGAGTCGTCTGGCTGTGACCATCAAGCCTGAAAATAAGCAGGCTTTTGAGCAGCTATTTGCAGACTGCGATGCCGCCCTGATCGGCAAAGTTACGGCGGAGCCGATTCTGTCAATTAGTCGCGGGAAGAGAAAGCTGATCGAATCGATCAACGATAAGAATAAAGAGGCGTGGCAGGCGCCGTTGCGGGAGCTTTAATCATGGCAAAACAAGTCAGATCACTGGTAATCGCCGGCAACGGAACCAACTGTGAACGTGAAGTCGCTGAGGCCTGTCGCCTGGCTGGCTCTGAAGTCTCAGAGGCCGTCCATATCGCTGAACTCTTGGCTGGGCGTGTCAAACTTGAGGATTATCACTTCCTCAATCTGGCGGGTGGTTTTCTCGATGGCGATGACCTCGGCAGTGCCAAGGCCGGAGCCAATCGGCTTCTGCATGCCCCGGTTGCCGGTGGTGGCGCTTCACTCGCGGAACAGATCGGTCAGTTCATTGCTGATGGCAAGTTGATCATGGGGGTCTGTAACGGCTTTCAGTTGATGGTCAAGATAGGGTTACTCCCTGCGACCGAGCAAAATTATCAGCAACAGAGCTGCACCCTGACCCATAATGACTGCGGTCGCTTTATCGATCGTTGGACTTATCTCCAGGTTGACAGCAATTCCCCCTGTATCTACACCCAAGGGCTGAAAGGGATTTACCTGCCAGTACGTCACGGGGAAGGGAAGTTTGTTGTCGATACGGACGCTACGCTGAAGAAGATCGAGGCTGCACATCTGGCGCCGCTGCGCTATTCTGATGCTGACTTTGTGCCGACTATGGATTTTCCGGCTAACCCGAATGGTAGCATCGCTGCTATCGCAGGAGTTTGTGATCCAAGTGGCCGGGTCTTCGGTTTGATGCCGCACCCTGAAGCTTATGTTCACTATACGCAGCATCCACGCTGGACTCGTGAGGAGCTGCCAGAGGAGGGGATGGGGCTTTGGCTCTACCAGAACGCGATTCGTTATATTCGTGAAAATCTACTCTAGGGCTGAAAGTCAAAAACTTCTCGTGCAGAGACGCAAAGACGCGGAGAAGGACAAGACCAAAACCGAAGATATGACCTTGGGCCTTGGTTAAGACCAACCCGCAAAAAGTTTTTCTCTGCGGCTTTGCGTCTTTAGTGAGCAGAGCGAACGAGCGCGAGGAAGATTGTGATTTTTATTCAGAAGTACTTATGTATTGGTGCTTGATGATTAAAAAATATAACCAATGTAAGGAATAACATGTTCGATAAACTGCACGAAGAATGTGGCGTATTTGGCGTATTCGGTCATCCCGAAGCGGCCAACCTGACCTATCTCGGACTCTACGCCTTGCAGCACCGCGGCCAGGAAGGTTGCGGGATTGTCGCTTCTGATGGTTACCGCCTGCGGGCCCACAAAGGGCTGGGGTTGGTCTCCGATGTGTTTAAGAAGGGGCAGGTATTTGATCATCTCCCCGGTCATTCGGCCATCGGGCATGTGCGCTATTCAACCGCCGGCGGCAATGATGTTAAAAACTGCCAGCCGATCATGGTCGATTACTCGCGCGGCAGTATCGCGGTTTCACATAACGGCAATCTGGTTAATGCTGAAGAGGTACGCAGTCGCCTCGAACAGAGCGGTTCGATCTTTTCGACCACCGCCGACACCGAAACCATCATCCATCTGTTGGCTCGCGCTCAATCTGACTCCTTGATCGATCGTATCTGTGAAGCCTTGCACACAGTTAAGGGCGCTTACAGCCTGATTTTTCTGACCGAAACCCGGATGGTCGCGGTGCGTGATCCCAATGGCTTTCGCCCCTTGTGCCTTGGCCGGCTTGATGGCGGTTATGTGGTCGCTTCTGAATCCTGTGCCTTCGATCTGGTCGACGCTGAGTTCATCCGTGAGATCGAACCGGGTGAGATGATCGTGGTTGACAAGACCGGTCTGAAGTCTTTCAAGCCCTTCAAGGAAACGAATCCGACCCCCTGCATTTTTGAATATGTTTACTTCGCTCGGCCCGACAGTCGTATCTTCGGTCGCACAGTCTATACCGTGCGTAAGGAGTCAGGCCGTCAGTTGGCTCGCGAGCATGCTGTTGAGGCCGATCTGGTTATTGCGGTCCCCGATTCGGGCGTTCCTGCGGCTATGGGATTTGCTGAAGAGTCGGGCATCCCTTTTGAGTTGGGGCTGATTCGTAACCACTATGTCGGCCGGACTTTTATCGAGCCGCAGCAGTCGATCCGTCACTTCGGAGTTAAGCTCAAGCTCAACCCGGTCCGTGATCTACTTGTGGGGAAGCGGGTTGTTGTTGTCGATGACTCGATCGTGCGTGGAACAACCTCACGTAAGATCGTCAAGATGTTGCGCAACGCCGGTGCCACCGAGGTCCATCTGCGCATCTCCAGCCCACCGACCAGCTATCCTTGCTTCTACGGCATAGACACCCCGTCGCGCAAGGAGTTGATCTCCGCTTCACATACGGTTGATGAAATCGCCAAGTATGTAACCGCTGATACCCTCGGCTACTTGTCTGAAGAAGGGCTGCGTAAATCGGTTGGGACTGAAGGTGAAGCCTGTGCGACCTTCTGTGATGCCTGCTTCAATGGCCAGTATCCGGTCCACTTCCCGCGCCTCAAGTCGGATAAGCAGCTGGGATTGTTCTGTGAAGAGAGACGGAAAGAGAAGCGGGAAAGTTAAATAACTTTTCTTTCCACGAAACTCGCGTCTCGCGATTCTAATAATATGGAGAGAGTCAATGAGCATTAAAGACGAACTGAAGCCGATTATCCTTGAAATGTCCTATGAACAACGCGAAGTTACGCTGGCCTCTGGGCGAAAAAGCAATTTCTATTTTGATGGTAAGCAAACCACGCTGCACGCCAGAGGCGGCCTGTTGGTTGGCAAGGCTTTCTGGGAAGAGGTCAAAAAATTTGAAGGCCCGATCGATGGTGTTGGCGGATTGACCATGGGGGCCGACCCGATCGCGACTGCGACCTCTATCGCTGCTGAACTTGAAGGTCAGTCGGTGCATGCCTTTATCATCCGCAAGGAGCCCAAGGGACATGGGACCGGTCAGTGGCTGGAAGGGCGTAAGAATCTGCCCCCAGGATCACGTGTCGTTATTGTCGAAGATGTAACGACAACTGGTGGTTCTTCAATCCAGGCAGTCGAGCGAGCTCAGGAAGAGGGGCTGGTCGTCCTCGGAATTGTCACCCTGGTTGATCGCGAAGAAGGTGCGCGCGAGAATATCGAAGCCAAAGGTCAGGTCTTGCGCGCGGTCTTTACCCGCACGGAGATAGTTGGTTAAGTTCCGTGAGGGGTGAGGGGTTGGTCGAAAGAAAAGGCTCGCCGAGTGGTGAGCCTTTTCTTTAAAATCGAATTAAGTATTGACTGCTATCTATTTATTTTTAAAGATTTTAACACCTCACACCTCACACCTCACACCTCACACCTCACACCTCACACCTCACACCTCACACCTCACACCTCACACCTCACACCTCACACCTCACACCTCA
>Ga0316202_10001422_pt1 | contig 18756 bp, 21 predicted proteins | sample 3monrhotite_MG_FD_204934 | JGI IMG/M metagenome (GOLD analysis project Ga0316202, IMG submission 204934) | Microbial mat bacterial communities from mineral coupon in-situ incubated in ocean water Damariscotta River, Maine, United States -... | ecosystem: Environmental > Aquatic > Marine >... | reverse complement strand
GGAAATATCATCAAGACAGGCACGGATGTTTTACAGGAAAAAAGTAATTACGAAGTCATTCCTATTAGTCCAGCTATTGATGTAGCTCTTGGAGGCGGTGTAAGGGAGGGGTGTTGGCTAACGCTGACTGGCGACCCTAAAAGCGGCAAGACAACAACCGCTATGCAAATCGCAGTAAATGTTCAAAAGATGGGCCGAGAGGTGATCTACATGGATGTAGAAGGTAGATTAAAAGATATGAACTTCCAAGTTGAAGGTTTTGATCTTGATAAAATTCATGTGATTGCGCCAGAAGACAAGCCCATTCCTGCGGAAGACTTTTTAGATGTTGCATACAAAATGATGAGTCATCCAGATTATCAGGGAGCTGTGCTGATTATTGATTCTGTTTCGTCTTTGTTGCCATCCAAAGAGCTTGATGGTGATTTTTCTCCTAAGCGAGCAGGTCTTCCAAAAATCCTCTCCATCTTTACTAAAAAAATTGGTATGCTTTTACCACGCCAACGAGGTTTGGTTATCGCTATAACTCATTACATCGCAAACACGGGAGGATTTGGCAAGGCCAAGTTGTCTGACGGTGGTAATAAGATTCAATACCAAGCCGACACTAGGATGGAAATCGCTGGCAGTGGAATGGACACTCCGGCTATTAAGCCTTGGACGACCGCTGATGGAGAAAGGGTTGGTCAGATTGTAAACTGGAAAATTATTTGCTCGTCAATGGGTGCTCCGGGCGGTCAAGTCCAAAGCTATATCAGATATGGAAAAGGTATTGATAGTGCTCAAGAAGTTTTAATGTTGGCTTGCGACCTTGGTTTAATTAGTAAAGGTGGAGCTTGGTTTACTTGTGACTTTGTGACTGAATGTAAAGATCTAATTAAAGATATCAACAAAGACATTGATGTCGATGATGATGAAGCTTTAACAAAAGCATACAAATTCCAAGGACAGGACAAAGTGTATGCCTTTCTTACAAACAATCCTAAATTGGTAGATTTCTTAGATAGTAAAATTAAAGAGATGCTATGAAAATTACTGGACTAGATGGTAAAGAGCATACTTGGAACCCTAAAACCGGCGGCGGCAAAAGATCAAAACTTCATCAAAAAGCTAAAAAGATACTTGAAAATTGCTATCCGTATGATACAATTCTAGAAGAAGTAATCCTAGCGGGAACTCAAACAGAAAGAAGTCGCTCGAAACTTAGGGGTGACTTTTATATACCGAACAGAAATTTAATTGTTGAAGTGCATGGCAAACAACACTTCGAATTTAATAAATTTCATTTTAAGGACAAGTTATCATTTTACAGAGCGCAAGCTCGTGATCGCGATAAAAAAGAATGGTGTAACGTCAACAGTATAACAATCATTGAGTTTAATTACAACGAGACAGAAGATGAATGGACAGCAAAAATTACAGGAGTTTGAGCAGGCTATTGAAGACTGGAAAACCTCTAAACATCTTAAATCTGTCAAGGCTCCAGAAAAAGACAGTCGCATAACCACGTTACTAAACATGGACGCGGATATAATGCGCGGCCTAAACCCTGCTGAGTGCTTGATGTATGCCTACGAACTTTATGCTTACGCTGAATATGTAGAAACTGTAAAAGTTAAAGAAAAAAACATTTTAGAGTGGGCAGATTCATCTATTTGGTATATAATAGGTGGGGTGCTTGAGCAGTACGGCGGGCAATACGCTAAATGGCAGCAACGATATTATGCAGCTGTAAAAGAAAACCCATTAGCAGATCAGATACTAGTAATTAAGAAACATGCCGAAGCTAGAGTTCGTACATTGGAAGGGTGTTCGGAAAGAATACTAAAGATGGCAGATATACTAACTAATTTATCGAGGAGAAAATAGTGGCAGAACTTAAAGAAAAAATCAAGAAACTTATTACCAAGGCAAAGGAGTCAGGAGACGGCGACCTACTGGAACTTGCTATAGAATTGCTGGATGAAATCTCAGTTCCAGAACCTGCTACAGCTACTACAGGTGCGGTGTCAGAAACGAACTTGAACTTCGACAGAACAAAGCTGCCCTCTAAATTTTCAGAATTTTCTATGAATAAAACTTCGAATACTGAACAGTCAACAGTGACACCTCCGGGAAGGGTGAACAAATTTGTTGATGATGGCAGTGAACATAAAGATCTTATCAACAAAACTCCAGAGATCACCATAACAGAAAGGTCTAGACCCAAGTTTGCGCTCATTTCTCAATTTTGTAGTAAGTGCAACAAAGAGTTTGAAATCAACCCAGCCTTTAAACGTGATTTTTTTGTTTGTGACAGATGTCTAAGAAAATAAATAAACTAGAAGATTTAGCATCAGAACGCGCAGTGCTGGCAGGATTGTGTCAGTTTGGTCTTGATGCTTATTTAGAAGTTGATTATGTTACGTCTGAATCATTTACAGACGCTATGAATCAATTAATATTTGATTGTGTGTATAAATCAATTTCAGAAAATACAGAAGTTGAATTATCATCCATACTGTCCGTAGCGAACAACATGGGCGTTGAAGATGTAATCAACACAAAAGAGGAGATCGGATATATCAGATCTCTTTTTAATATGCCTATTGTTAAATCAAACTTAGGTATTTATGCTGCTAAAATCACCAAGCTTAAAGTAGCTAGAGATTTCCGCAAGATGATGAAGGCTTGTGACTCTGAACTCAGTTCTGTCACTGGCGACGAAGATATTATGGACATTATCTCTCGCGTTGAGAACCGCATATTAGAAACTACTGGCGACATATATCAATCTGGAAATAAGAAAACAGAGACCATCGGAGAAGGTCTTGATGAATATTTAGAATTTTTATCAAACAATGTTTCAGACTATATTGGAATACCTTCTGGATTTAGAGATTATGACCGAGCTATCGGCGGCGGTTTTAGAAGGAAGTGTGTTGATCTCGTAGGCGCACGCCCCAAGGTTGGTAAATCTATGTTCGGCGATGCTGTTGGTCTGCATGTCTCAGGAGAAGAAAATATTCCCGTATTGATGCTCGATACAGAAATGTCAAAAGAGGATCATTATCACAGAATGCTTGCTAATTTATCCGGCGTTGAAATTAATAGTATTGCTAGTGGCAGGTTTACAGAAAGTGAAATTGATAAAGAAAAAGTTCATAAAGCTGCTGAAAAACTAAAATCAATACCTTACCATTACATCAGTATTGCTGGAGAATCTTTTGAAAATATTTTAAGCCAAATGAGAAAATGGATATACCAACATGTGGGCTTTGATGAGAATGGCAGAACAAATGATTGCTTGATTATTTATGATTATCTTAAACTGATGGGCAGCGAGGGCATGAGTGCCTCCATGCAAGAATATCAGGTGTTGGGATTTCAAATCACACAGTTGCATAACTTTACTGTAAAGTATGATGTTGCGTGTCTGGCTTTTGTACAGCTGAACAGAGATGGCACAACAACTGAAACTACTACGGTGGTTTCAGGATCTGATAGATTGATTTGGCTTTGTACAAGTTTTTCTATCTTTAAAATGAAGTCACCTGAAGAAATAGCTGCCGATGGAGAGGATAACGGCAATAGGAAACTGGTTCCTGTTGTAGCTCGTCACGGCGAGGGGTTGGATGACGGAGACTATATAAGTATGGTTATGCACGGAAGGTTTGGTAGGATTGAACAGGGGTTAACAAGAAATGAGATCCATGAAAACGAGCGAACGAGAGAAGAAGGGTTCGAAACAGATGTTGTCGAATCAGAAGATATCTTCGATATGCAATGAGTTATTTAACAATCTTGAAAAACTATTAACATATTTAGATATAGAATACGTAGAGTATCCGAACAGAATTGCCTTTCCTTGTCCTGTACATGGTGGCGATTCTCCAGAAGCTTGTTGTGTTTTTACTGACGGGACAACATCAAAAGGAAATTGGCAATGTTTTACTAGGAGCTGTCAAGAAGAATATGTAAACAATCTTTTTGGTTTTGTTCGTGGTGTTCTTTCATACAGAAAAGGAAGAAATGCCACCATGCATGAAACTGCGGACTTCTGCTTAGAATTTTTAGATAAAGATATTGACGAGCTGGCTGCTGCTCCTAGAAAAAGTTTTAAAGCATTCGATTTTTTTAATAAAAAGATAAAGCGGACAGAAGCCGCAATTTCCAGAACAGACATACAAGGTAAGCTAAATATACCAGCTCCGTATTACATTGGCAGAAACTACACACAAATAGTTTTGGAAGCATTTGACGTTGGTGAATGTACTGCTCAAAACCAACCGATGTCGGGGCGTGTTGTTGTTCCTGTGTATGACGAAGAGTATAATTATGTAGGCTGCGTTGGTCGAGCAATTAAAGAACATATAAAACCAAAATGGCTACACAGCCAAGGTTTCAAAAAAAATGTTTTGTACGGGCTAAATCTAGCAAAAGAAGAGATAATGAAGACAGGTACGGTTTTCTTAGTTGAAGGACAAGGAGATGTGTGGCGTTTACACGAAGCTGGTATTACTAGTGCTGTTGGAATATTCGGATGCAGCATCAATGAAGACCAGTTAATATTACTAGAGCAAAGCGGCGCATTAAACGTTGTTGTATTGACTGATTATGATGACGCGGGTAATAAAGCCGCTAATCAGATTATTAAAATGTGTGGCAGAAGATTCAACTACGTTCGTCCAGAAATGATCGACGGTGTAAAAGACGTTGGCGATTTAACAATAAAACAAATAAAAGAATTTCTTTATCCACAACTAAAAGGATTTACAAATGAAGACTAAGATTATTGCCTTCGCTGGCGGTAAAGGCAGCGGCAAGACAACTAGTATGAACTTTCTGCATGGATATCAGTTAAGGTCATACCGTGTTATTGAAAACTTTGCTATTTCTCCAAGAGGTCAGCTTATTGTTAAGACAGATATTGAAACAGAGGGCGGTAAAACCGAAGTTTCTGATACATATATGGATATCAATAGAAAAGATGTGGACTTTATTGAATGGGCTATGTACAATGTGTGGCCCTTCGTTAAAAAATATTCTTTTGCCGATCCGCTGAAAGAGATGGCTGTTGGCTTGTTCGGTCTTAAAAACGAACAGGTTTACGGTAGTACAGAGCATAAAAAGCAAGTGGTTCCTCATCTAAAATGGGATAACATGCCGAGAGTTTATACTGGGCGGCGTGAACCACAGAAAAAAGGTCCAATGACCGTTCGTGAGTTCCTACAGTTTTTTGGCACAGACGTTTGCCGTAGAATGCATCCGAGCATTTGGGTGGATAGATGTATTAACGATATTAAAAATGAGCAGCCGATGTTGGCCGTTATTGATGATTGCAGATTCCCTAATGAAATCGAAGCCATTCAAGAAATTGGAGGTAAGGTTATCGGCCTCAATCGCTCCACTGAAGGAGTGGATTTACATTCTAGCGAGCAGGAAATAAAAAACAGTTGGGACAATCTAGATCATGTTATTAACAACCAAGACATGACAATACATGAAACATGTACTGCTATCATTGATTCAATTAAAAACTTTGGCTGGCTACAAGAAGAAATTGTAGCGGACTCTAAAAATCCAAATAAAACAAAAATTCACACGATTAAGGAAAACTAATGATTGTCACTTATATACGCAGTTCTAGCTACAACAACTACGAGTATTGCCAAATGCAATACTTTATTACTTATGTGCTAGGCCACCAAAGTCTGTCAGGAAAGAAGGCGCAATTGGGAACGGTTGTTCATAAGGCTTTAGAAGTTCTCGCAGCCTGCACTAAAAAGCTACAAGAAAATGCAGACAAAAAAAGTCTATATATCAACGATGACGCTATCGGCAAAGTTAACTTTACGCCCAGATCACTAACTACTAAAAAGTTTGTTTCAAGAGTTTTAGATTCTAGCTATAAACATTATACAGAAAACTGTCATCATAAATACACAGGTTCAGACTTTAAATTTTGTGAGAAACAAACAGAAACCGCCTTGACTTTTAACAATGGCCAATTTGATCCTCGCAATAGAAATATTGTAGATACCGAACCTCAGTTTGATATTCCTATCGAAGAGGATTGGGCTAAGTTTAAATACAAGATGCCTGACGGTCAAGAGATCGAAGGGCAGTTGGCAATCAAAGGGACCATTGACTTGGTTACACAGGTTGACGACAATATCCTTGAGGTTGTGGATTGGAAGACTGGGCGCAGACTTAATTGGGCGACCGGAGAAGAAAAAACTTACGAAAAATTACTTGAAGATCCACAGTTGTTATTGTATCATTATGCTGTATCGAAACTTTATCCTCAATATGAACAGTCAATCATGACGATATTTTACACTAAAGACGGCGGTCCTTTTAGTATGTGTTTCGATAAATCTGATCAAGATAAGTTTTTGGAAATGCTTAAAGGTAGGTTTAAACAAATCCAGCACAATGATTATCCCAGACCTTGCAGCGCAAAAAGATCGCATTTCAAATGCACAAAACTGTGTCACTTTTACAAAAACAATTGGCCCGGAACAGATAAGACTGTGTGTAATTATGTAGAGGATCACTTGCAGGCTTTTGGTCATGACGAAACAGTTGAAAAGTGTACGAGAGACGGATTTAACATTGGTTACTATGAGGCTCCGGGGTAATGATTGAAGTAGAAATTACAGAAGATATGAAAAAAAGAGCGTGGGCGAAATCTCGCGAAATGGGAGTTATCAACAACTCTATCATGAAGGGAGACGGAAATATTGCAGGTTTTTTAGGAGAAGAGGTTGCAAATTGTGTTTTGAGTGGTACAATCAATAACACATACGATTACGATATTGTTACTGGAAAACTTTGTGGGAATAGCCAGCAGGTTACTTGGGACGTAAAAACTAAACGTTGCACCAGCCCACCTAAGTCCTACTATGACTGTTCTGTAGCAAACTATAACACCAAGCAAAAATGCGACAATTATATATTTGTACGAATCGAAAACAAGAATGGACGATGGGGGCGAGCTTGGGTATTGGGCTGGCTACCCCACGAAGAGTATTATAAAAAGGCGCGAAAGCTAACCAAAGGCGAGGTAGATCCTTCTAACGGTTTTATAGTTAGAGCAGACTGCCATAATGTTGCGATTAAAGATTTGAACAAACCTTGAGAAATAAAATGTGGAATCCCATAAATTGTAAAACTCATTTCAGTCTACAGACTGCATTTTGCAAAACCGATAAACTGGCCCAAAAATGCAAGGAATACGGCTATACTGCCTGTGGTATTGCGGACTTTGAAAGTGTGTCTGGAGCTGTAGAATTTAGTGCAGATTGCAAGAAACATGGAATAAAGCCAATCATCGGTTGCGAGTTCGATGGATATATACTTTATGCCAAGAATAAAAAGGGGTGGTTTGACCTAGTAAGATATGTCTCCAATAAAAACCTAGACGTTCTAAAACAAGTTGCCAAAGCTGGTAACGTTATCTGTGTTACTAAAGAAGTTAACGGATTAGCTAAATTATTCAAACATAATCATCATCAAGCAGACTATGAAAATGAGGCGATTTACTATGTCAATCAAAGTGATGCTGACTGCCATCGTATCATGCTTTGCGGCAAGCTCAAGACCACTTTAAAGAAAATCAAGAACATAGAACATGACTATCAACAGTTTTTTAATGGTGAGGACAAATGGTTTTTACCCGAGCCTGACGAGACGGCTACTGGATTTGGCATTGCCGACAAGTGTGAAGATTACGATCTTGCTGGACCTCCATTGCTACCAACGTTTGAATGCCCGGAAGGATATAGTGAAGATGAGTACCTAACTCAATTATGTAGGGATGGCTGGGCTGCGCTGCTCATTCCTTCAGGCAAAGTTAAAGACGTTCGCGATAAAGAAGTTTATGCGAATCGAGTAAAACACGAACTCAAAGTTATCTTCAAGGCTCAGCTATCTGGCTACTTCCTGATTGTAAAAGACATTATTCAATGGGTCAGAGATAATGACATGTTGGCGGGTCCGGGGAGAGGTTCGGCGGCAGGGTGTCTAATATCCTATCTGCTGGGCATCACAGAAGTTGACCCCATAGAATACGATCTTATTTTCGAACGCTTCTACAACGAAGGACGAAACACTGAGGGCAATGTGGCGATTCCTGATATTGATATGGATGTACCTGCCGAAAGAAGAGATGATGTTATTGACTACATCAAATCAAAGTATGGCAACGACAAGGTTGCTCAGATGATTACTTTTGGGCGATTGCAGGGCAGGTCTGCAATTAAAGAAGTGTTAAGAATTAATGGAAGCGTATCCTTTGATGAGATGAATGATATCACTGACGCAATTGCTGATGAAGCAAGTATCTCTGATCAATTGGAGCTAATGGAAGACAAGTCGGTTATCAAGTGGTCTTTAGAAAACAATGTAGAGGCTTTGAGAAACTGGGTTGTAATGAACGAAGACGGTAGCTTGGCCGGTCCTTTGGCGAATCTTTTTGAACAAGCTATAAATATTGAAGGCACAAATAAATCACAGGGCAAGCATCCAGCTGGAGTTATTATTTCTAAAGTTAACCTAGCGGATGTGTGTCCTATTACAACTGATAAAAACGGCGACCCTATCGTGGCGTTCGAAATGAACGCTTTAGAGTTTCAGGGACATATTAAGTTTGATGTTCTGGGGATCGCATTACTTAGTAAAATAATGGAGGTGTGTAAAAATGCATGATATCGCGGGATACAAGTCTGTAATTTTCTCTGGCTGCTCGATTGAAGCCAGAGGTGTTTCAGTATGCAACTTAGAAGATTTTATGATGGGACAGTTTGTGCCACGGGCTAAATACCAAGTATGGTCTGATCGTCACAAGTTTTACAGACTATACCACAATGTCGATGACGCTGTTGAAAAATTTCTTGAACTTAGGAGAAAAAGATGAACCACAGAAACATAATTGTATTTGACTTTGAAACCACAGGTCGTAATCCTCATAAGTGTCAGCCGACACAAATTGCTGCCGTTGCCATTGATTCTAGACGGTTAGAACTAATGGACGGAGGTGTGTTTGAAAGCAGTATGAGGTGTATCATTGATGACGAAAAGGCAATTGCCGCAGGCTTCGATCCAGTTGAAGACAAAGCTTTGGAAGTTACTAGAAAAACAAGATCTGAAATATCCAAAGGTCCGATGCCTAAAACTGTCTGGAAAAAGTTCAATCAGTTTGTAGATAAGTTTAATTGGAAGGGAACAAACTGGACCGCTCCTATTGCTGCTGGATGGAATATTAACGGATACGATATGCATATTGTCAATCGTATGTGTAAGGCATTTGGTCCTTGGGACAAGCAGCGCGAGGAGCAAAGGTTGTTCAATCCGATTTTTACAATGGATGCAATGCAGCATGTTTACTGTTGGTTTGAAAACAATGCCGATGTTAAAGGATACAACATGGACTATATGCGCGATTATTTTGGCATGTCTAAGGATAACGCTCACGACGCGCTTCAGGACGTGAAAGATACCGCTAATATTTTGATCAAGTTTTTAGTTATGCAGAGAAATCTAAGCAAGAAAATTGTATTTGAAAAGGCGTTTGCAAATGGAAAACTTTACATATAAAACATGCAGTAAGTGTAAACAACATCTGCCGACAACAAACTTCAGTAAAAGAGGTGGGGAAAACTACTTGAGGACAGAATGTAAAGATTGCAATAAGTATTTAAGTAAAAGAAGGAAAGAACTTCGGGCCAAATATGGGCAACCGCCAGAAGATTACGAGTGTCCAATTTGTGGAAGAACAGCACCGGAAGTCTCTGGCGAGGGTAGTAAAAGAGCAGCACCTTTTGTTGTTGACCACTGCCACGCAACAGATGTTTTCAGGGGGTGGTTATGTCATAAATGCAATAGAGGTATTGGAGCATTTGGCGACGGTGTTGAAGGGTTACAAAGAGCAATTAACTATTTGAGAAAAGATAATGTTTAATATTAATAATTTTGACGACTCGGAAGTTTGGGATTTAATTTGCGATGGTGACACTAAGGGTGTTTTTCAGCTTGAATCTAATTTGGGTAAAAAATGGTCAAGAGAAAGCCAGCCGAGAAATATTAAAGAGCTTGCTGCACTTATCAGTTTGATCCGCCCCGGCACACTTCTGGCCAAGCATAAAAGCGGCAAGAATATGACTGAAGTATACTGCCTTAGAAAAAGTGGAGCGCCCGACTTTCCAGTAGAATACGATCATGAATCCTTAGAGCCTATTCTAAAGGAAACTTATGGCGTGCTAGTGTATCAAGAGCAATCTATGCAAATTGCTCAAAAGCTCGCTGGTTTTGATCTTAAAGAAGCTGATGCTCTTCGCAAGGCTATTGGTAAAAAGAAAGCCGACTTGATGGAGAAAGTAAAGAAATCTTTCCTAAGAGGTGCGGCTAGTAAAGGAATCGTTACTAACAAAGTTGCTGAAGAAATTTTTGCGAACATTGAGAAATCCAACCGTTATGCTTTCAACAAATCGCACGCTGTAGCCTACGCTATCAACGCATATTGGGCTGCGTACTGCAAACACCACAGAAGAAAAAAGTTTTATCAAACTTGGTTAGATGGATCTGAAGGCAAGCCCAAGCCAGAGATAGAAAGAAAGCAGCTTATCATGGATGCTAGGAAATCTGATATTGATGTGTGGCCTCCTAGACTTAACAATCTCCATACGAACTTCACTAGAGAGTCAAAAAAAGACATTATTCATTATGGCCTGCGGTACATAAAATTTGTAGGGACCGCAGAGTGTGAGAAGATAGAATCCTTAGACAAAGAAATTATTAAGGATTATGATTGGATGGATTGTCTCATAAACATCATATACAAACTAAAACTTAACAAAAGATCATCAATTGCACTGATTTCAGTAGGGGCTTTTCTTGGTAAAAACAATAGAAACTGCACACAAAAAATGCTGTACGAATTCGATAGTTGGAAACAACTATCAGCTCGCGAACAGCAAGCCATCTCAGACAATCACAACAATGGAAACAAATCCAGCTCTTTGTCCGACGCTATCAAAAAGATGACTGAAACTATTAAAGTAAATAGTCGAAGAATGACATCTGTGGTTGATATTATAGAGTCATTAGATAATCCATTTTACAATACTGAAGACACCCCGGTCCAGATAGCAAAACAAGAAACCAAATATCTTAGTTGTTCATTAACTTCAAGTGTTGTTAAAAATTTATCCAATTTATCATTAACTATGTGCAAAGATGTATCAAATGGGGTGATAACAGGTAAAGTAAATATTGCGGTAGAAGTTGTTGTTGTAAAAATTATCAGAACTAAAAAGGGCGATTGGATGGCCTTTTTAACTGTTGAAGATATAAGCGGTTCATCAGACTCTATAGTTGTGTTTCCTGAAACTTGGGAAAGCTATAAAGATCTGCTAATTGAGGGAAATACAGTGCTGATAACCGGAAATATTCAAAGTAAAGACAAAACATCTGTAATAGTTGATAAAATAAAGCAGATATAAATATTGAAAGACGCTAATGAATAAATGTATATTTTTAGGAAGATTAACACATAAACCAGTGGTTGATATTGACGCTAACAGCGGAACTCCAAGGCTGGTTTTTGAATTAGAGATTGAAGAATTTAGGCGTGATAAAAGCGGAAACAAAAAGCGCATCTTAACTGTTCTAGAATTCGAGGCGTGGGACACCGCAGCGCTGACAATTGAGAAATACGCAAAGGAAGGAGTGCTAATGTCTGTTGAATCTAGTGCTAGATCGCACTATACAGAAGAACATGATTACGATTTATTTTACTTCAGGGTTACTAGCTTTAAGATTTTATCATGAGAAAAAAACGAATACTTTGGGTCAACGAAGCTTCATGGAAAAATACAGGATACTCTGTGTATGGTAGAGAGGTTTTAGCTCGTCTTAATAAAATAGAAGAGTTTGAAGTAGCAGAGCTTGCAACTTATGCAGATAAAGAAGATCTGAACGAAAACCCCAGAGAATGGAAGTGTTACCCTAATAAGCCCGAAAAAGACTCGGAGTCTTACGGTAATTATTTGTCTAGCGCAAGCAGTATTTTTGGGGACTGGTCATTTAACAATGTTTGCTTAGATTTTAAACCAGACATTGTGATGGACATACGTGACTGGTGGATGCTAGAGTATCAACAAAGATCTGCTTTTAGGGATTTTTACCACTGGTCAATTATGCCTACAGTTGATGCCGAACCGCAAAACATACAATGGATCAACACATTTGCATCCGCCGATTCTGTCATGGCTTACTCCGAATTTGGCCGAGACGTAATGTTGAAGCAGTGTGACGATATTAACTTTATTGACGTGGCGTCTCCAGCGGCGAGCAGTGCTTTTACTCCTACGCCAAACAAGAGACAACATAAAGAAAGTATGGGATTAGATGGCGATGTATTAATAGTCGGAACCGTGATGCGAAATCAGAGACGTAAACTGTATCCAGATTTGTTTAAATCGTTCAGGCAGTATCTAGACAAAACTAAAAGAAGTGATGTTTTTCTTTACTGCCACACATATTATCCTGATATTGGATGGGAAATACCTGCGCTACTAGATAAGTTTAAGCTTAATAATAGAGTGTTGTTTAGTTATAGGTGTAAAGAATGCGGAGATGTTAGTGTTGGGTTTTACCAAGACGTGGCGTCATACTGTAAAAAATGCAATAGCTTCAATCGTCATCTGGTGGGTATTGAGAATCCGATTGATGAACATGAACTAAATAAAATTTATAACCTGTTCGATATTTATGTTCAGTACGCGAACAGCGAGGGATTTGGAATGCCTCAGCTGGAAGCCGCATACGCAGGCGTACCAGTAATATCAACAAACTATTCCGCTATGCAGTCTGTAATTAAAAATATTGGAGGTGTAGGAATTGAACCTCTGGCGCTATCTATGGAGTGCGAAACCGGTTGCTATAGAGCAGTTCCTGATAATGACACTTTTGTAGATATTCTTGAAATTTTTGTTAATAATAAAAATACGCTGGAGCTGTACGGACAGGGGCAAAGCATCGCCGCTAGAAAGCATTACGACTGGGATAAAACAGCTCAAGTTTGGATTGATCATTTTAGAAATATTCCTATAAAAGACTGGTCAGAAACATGGCTATCTCCTCCAAAAATAAAACCACCCGCTACTAATATGCCTGATGAAATTAAGGATACTATAAGCCAAGTGAATTATATTTTCAATAATGTTTTACACAAGCCAGAGTGGATAGGAAATTACCTATGGTCAAAAACTATTAAAGATGTTACATTTGGTTATCGAGTACAAAATCTAGATCATGACGTGTATTTTAACGAATCACATATGCCAAGTGTAGATAGGTATCAGAAGTTTCAATTCGCTGAAGCTGCTATAGAGTTTTCAAAACTTAGAGATATATGGAATAATTGGGAAATGCAACGACTACACATGATGGAAGGATTACGGTGAAGGTTTTATACATAGGTCATTATCGAGACGGAACAGGATGGGGAAATGCCGCATTAAATAACATACTGGCTATGGATGCGGCTGGAATCAGCGTTGTTCCTAGAGCCATTACTTATGAGGCTGAAGATCGTGAATATCCAGACAGAATCAAACAGCTAGAACAGCAATCTCATTTAGACTGCGATATTGTAGTACAGCACACAATACCAACCAATTATATTTACGATTGTAACTATAAAAATATTGGATGCTTTTGTATCGAGTCTGATAATTTAAAGCCGACTGGATGGGTAGAACATCTAAATCTGATGGACGAGGTTTGGGTGGCTTGTCGCACGAATAAAATTATAGCGGAAAATTCTGGTGTTACAGTGCCTATTAAAGTTGTGCCTTACAGCTTAGATCTTGATAGATATAAAAACCCTCAAGGTAATCAGATAGACGAACTTCAAAACAATTTTACTTTTGGATTTGTGGGCGAGTTTATAGAAAGAAAAAATCTCAAAGCTTTAGCCAGAGCTTTTCATATGGAATTTGATCCAAAAGAACCTGTAAATTTATTTATCAAAACCTCACGAACTACGTTAGAAGCCGCGCAGAAGTACCTACAACATATCAGGAACGGTCTTAAAATAAGGCAAAACTATAGAGAAGAAATTGTTCTTGCTGGAATGATAGACAAAAAAGACTACATTTCCGTGCTTAACCAAATTGACTGTTTTGTAATGCCTAGTCGTGGCGAAGCATTTTGCATTCCCGGATTAGAATGCATGGCGCTTGGAAAGCCAGCAATTTACACAAAAGGCACTGGCATGGACTACTTGGTAGGTTATCCTGTGGAAGCTCATAAAACTCCATGCTTTGGCGCAGTCGATACAATGCCATACATAGATACAGCTGAATCGAATTGGTTAGAAATTGATGTAGCTAGACTTGCAAAAACCATGAGGGAAGTGTATGATGAATATCAGCATCATGGGGAGCGGCTCAGCGAAAAATGCAAGAAGGCAGCCGCAACACTCACTCATGAAAAAGTAGGAAATATTATAAAGGAATATCTAAATGACGGCTAGAGCAAATCAAACAAGTATGGAATCACTACTTAAAAAAGTTGAACGAGGCGACAAGCTAAATATCTTTACATTTGCAACACACGAAAGATATGAAGAGAATCTGTGCAAAACCGGACATAATTTTTATTCGTTTAAATACGGTAAAGAATGGGACGAAACTTATGCGCCGATTCCCGACAACTATCATATTGTTGAGCATGTTCCAGAATCTATTGATATTATTTTAAGTCACACGTCTTGCAACAGACTACAAGTTGCGCACGACTTAATTTCTGAAACTAGAGGATCTTCCACTAATCAACTAGCAATTCCTATTTTACGGCACTGTCATGTGCTTCCTGATATTAGGTTTGATGTAGAAAAATCTATTGAGTCTTTTAAACAAATACCTGTTAATCTAACTTCATTTATTTCTAATTATAGTAGAGACGCTTGGGGTTACTCATCTGAAAATTCTAAAGTAGTAGAACATGGTGTTGATACAGATTTTTGGAGTCAGGGCGCAGACAATGCATCTAGAGAGCTTTACTGCCTATCGGTTGTCAATGAGTTTCCTTCAAGAGACTGGTGTTGCGGTTTTAATATATGGAAACAGGTGGCATCTTATGTTGACTGCCAAGTAGTAGGAAAATGCACAGGAGAACATGCTGGCTTTTCCCAGCCCGCCCAAAATAGGGAGCATTTGAGAAATATTTATCAAAATGCCGCTGTATTCTTAAATACTTCAATTCACTCACCAGTGCCAACAGTTTTGCTGGAAGCTATGGCTTGTGGATGCCCAGTGGTCTCCACTAAAAACTGCATGATGCCAGAAATCATTGAGCATGGAGTTAATGGTTTTATGTCTAACAATCCTAACGATCTTATAGATTACTGTACAAAGCTGCTCGAAAATCCCACTCTTGCAAAAAAGATGGGAGAATCAGCAAAACAAACGATATTATCTAAGTTTGGTCTTGATAGATTTATTGAAAATTGGAACAATCTACTTTATAATACAATAGGAGAATATAATGAAGGTCTACTTAGGTGCGGGTAACAAGCATGGTTATCGGTGTTGTGGAAACGTTGCAAGTCTAAGTCAAAATGTTTTAGACACCGAAGCTAATGAAATTGTTTGTGAGGATTTTCTTTCTCAACACAACTTTGCCGATGTGCCCAAAGTCTTAGATCTGGTTCTAAGCAAGCTCCGATTAAACGGAACGATTAAAATTAGTGAAAATGATTTTGGGATGATATCGCGACAAATATTTAGAGAAGAAGTGTCATTAGAAATAATAAACGAAAAAGTATTTCCTCCTAAAACTGGAGCAATGGTAAAATGTATGCTAAACTTAGAGTTTATTAAAAATATGTTAGCTGATAAATTTCAACTAACAAATGCAAATTACGGATCGCATAGATTTTCTTTAGAAGCAAGGAGAGTTAAATGAGCGAAGATATGGTAACTTACTGCAAAGGGTGTGTTTTTTCTAGAATACAAATAGATGATGGAACACAAATAGGATGCTCTCTTAATCGTTGTGAAACATTAGGAGTCAAAGCGATTAACAGTGATGGATTTTTCGTGCTAGAGCGATTCTGTAATACTTATCGTCCTGAAGAATGGATTAATAATTTAGAGTTTGAAGATCAGCTAAATATCCAAGAGGTTGTGATTGAAGAAGTCTACCCCAGAGTTGGATTCTTTGTTAGGCTTGATCCAGATCAAGTGGATGCCATAGCAGATCTAAAGACAACGCTAGAATCTATTTCTGTCGCTTCACATAAACGAAATGGCAAGCCTCCATTTATAGTAGTAATTAACGAAAGGGTTGAATACAATGAGGAAGTATGGGATCTTTTTGTAGATATTTTCGGAGAACTCGGAGATACTGACTACCACATATTACAGGTAGGCGAAGCACCAGAAAAACAAATTCATCTAGTCGATGAAGCGTTTACACATGCGCAGAACGGCTGGATCTATGTCACAACATCAGGAGAAACAGTAGCGCATGACATGATTGATAAGCTACATAACGCGATTAACTTTGAAATGAAGCAGATTATGACAGTCGAGTCTTATGATGGATTTAATGGCTTGCTCTTTCCGGCGTTCTTGTTTAAATTTCTCAATGGGAACAAAATGAAAGTGTACCAAGATGAGCAAGTGGACGCGGGTACTTTTATTGAAAAGGTAAAAACCGCACAAGATAGATCTGATATTAAAACAGTTTACACTTGGGAGGAATTTAATGCTTCCTAAAGTAGCTATCATTTGTGCTAATTATAACTATAGCGACTATATCTTAGCCGCTATGAAAAGCATTCTCAACCAGACCTACCAAGGCGAGCTTCGTTTGTATGTTGTAGACGATGGATCGTCTGATGATTCTTGGGAAAAGATTAAAGGTTTCAAAATAACTTACGGTGTGCAAAACTTGCATGATGTGGAGAAAATCAACGTAAAAAAAATCAAAAATTCCGGTGCTAGTGTCGCCCGCAATGTAGCGATTGAAATGTGTTGGGACTGGGCCGATATCATTGGTGTTCTGGATGCTGACGATGCTTACTTTCCCGAGAAGGTTGAGAAGCTGGTGACAAAACTTGTCGAACACGAAGAAGTAGGAGTGACATATGCTGACTACGAAAATATCAACCCTGATTTTAGCAAACGTGAATTTAAACCATCTTACAGTAAAGAAAGACTGCTAAAACAATGTATGGTTCATAGCAACGCGCTAATTAAAAAAGAATACTTAGATATGGTAAGATTGCCTAATGGCGAGTTCTACGATAGCAGATTACATGGTCCCGCTAGTCAAGGATTTATTGGATGTACTGAAGATTACGATTTATGGCTCAGACTTGCAGATGTTTGCATGATTACTCATGTTCCTGAATGCTTGGCCATTGCAAATATTCACGGCAACAACCAATCCTCAAAAATGACTGCGGAAATTTTTAATAAAAACGCCAAGATAATGAGAAGATAATGAGCCGATACACAGTTAATATTAAGCAGCAAACGCCAAGTCAAAAAACACAAGATAAAAGCAAAATGTCTATTGCTATTTTATCCGCTGGACTCGGCAAAAAAATTAAATCTTACGAGCCTAGAAGTTTGATTAAAGTAGACAAAAACTACTTACTGCAACATCAAATAGACACACTTAATAAGTATTTTAAAAACCCCGATATAATTACTGTAGTAGGGTGCTACTCTGATAGGATTATTAAAAAGTTTAGAGGTAAAACTAGATTTGTAGAAAATCAACTTTACAATACAACTAACTCTTCTGAAAGTTTAAGGCTCGCATTTAATAATACGAATTGCACATCTTTTATGTTTATTCACGGAGATATATTATTTAACTTAGATACTTTGAAATTAAACTACTCAAAGTCTTTTATTGTAAAAGATACTAACTGTCAATTAAAAGACACAGAAGTTGGATTGACTCAAATAGGAGACAATTTATCAATTATGTCTTACGGATTGCCTGACAAATGGGCGCAGTGCGCTTACTTTACTGGCGATGAACTAAACATTTTAAAGGGCGTATTTAATAGGTATGAAGAAAAAGACAAGAAAAAACTTTCTTTCGAAATTATAAATGAAGTAATTGGTCTTGGAGGTAAATTCGCTTGTTGCAATCCTAAAAAAATGGACATATTAGAAATTGATAGAATAAAGGACATTAAATGAAAATATTGATTTGCAATGATGGAAAGCACGCTCATTACTATCAACGCATGGCGTGGGCCAATGCCTTTGAATCAGTCGGTTTTGATGTGGCTTTTTGGGATAAAAATGCTGTTACGGCGTTTGATGTTTTTGACGATTTTGAGCCAGATATTTTTCTAGGACAATCTTATAATTTGGACGAGGCGACAATCAAATGTATTTACGAAAGGCCGCATCTTAAAGTAGGACTACGTGCGGGAGACTGGGGCGACCACGCGGCTATAGTAGACAAAGATAGGTACAATATTTTATTTTGCTCTCCTAAAGAGCGTGAAATTCTCAAAAGACTTAAAGACGAGACAGGACAGCCAGAGTTTGTACATATTCATTACACGCCTCAAGCTATTGACTGGACACATAATTACTTTGCAACAATCGGCATCAAGGCTATATCGTTGATGATGTGCGCCGATGTAAAGTCTTATTCACTCGGCCAGTCAAAGCCAGATCTTGAGTGCGAACTTGGTTTTGTAGGTGGGTACTGGCCCTACAAAGGGCAGGTTAT
>Ga0316202_10001421_pt1 | contig 18758 bp, 15 predicted proteins | sample 3monrhotite_MG_FD_204934 | JGI IMG/M metagenome (GOLD analysis project Ga0316202, IMG submission 204934) | Microbial mat bacterial communities from mineral coupon in-situ incubated in ocean water Damariscotta River, Maine, United States -... | ecosystem: Environmental > Aquatic > Marine >... | reverse complement strand
CATCTCGATGGAAGTCGAGCTGATCGCACCGATCGCTATGGACGAAGGTTTGCGCTTCGCTATCCGTGAAGGCGGCCGCACCGTTGGTGCTGGCGTCGTCTCCAAGGTGATTGCTTAATCGCACTGGACATCCGGGCGGGAAGGGGGTAAACCCCCTCTTCCCGCCGCACCGGAATGCGGCAGGATGGGCTAGCTCGTCCTGTCCTTTCCTTTTCAGGTGAAAGCCGGAAAAGGTGAGGTTTTGTAGGGGTATAGCTCAGTTGGTAGAGCGTCGGTCTCCAAAACCGAAGGTCCCGGGTTCGAGCCCTGGTGCCCCTGCCATCCCCATCGGGTGGCCTGTTAGATGAGGAAAGAATAAAAAATTATGGCGAAAACCACGCCCGCCAAGTTTGTTCAGGAAGTTAGACAGGAAACCGCCAAGGTAACCTGGCCGACCCGTCGTGAGACGGCTGTGTCCACCGCCACGGTGTTTGTCATGGCGATCATTGCCGCGTTGTTTTTCTTCTTGGTGGATCAGATGTTATCGTCTGGTGTGCGCCTTATTCTCGGTATGGGGGCTTAATCGATGGCTGCGCGTTGGTATGTCCTGCACGTCTATTCCGGCTTTGAAAAGAAAGTCGCTTCGTCCATCGTTGAGCAGGCCAAGCAGGCCGGTATGGAGGATAAGATCCTTCAGGTTCTGGTGCCGAGTGAAGAAGTAATTGAAGTGCGTCGTGGCTCGAAAGTCTCGAGCGACCGCAAATTTTTCCCCGGCTACGTGCTGATCGAGATGGAACTGACCGACCACGCGTGGCACTTGGTGCAAAACACGCCGAAGGTTAGCGGGTTCTTGGGCTCTAAAGAGCGCCCAACGCCGATCTCCGAAGCCGAAGCACTGCGGATATTGAATCAGGTTCAGGAAGGCGTGGATCGTCCGCGTCCGTCCGTTGTATACGAAATTGGCGACAGTGTACGTGTTGTGGACGGTCCGTTCACCTCGTTCAACGGTCAAGTGGAAGACGTCGATGAAGAGCGTTCCCGCGTCAAGGTTGCCGTCAGCATCTTTGGCCGCTCCACACCTGTGGAACTGGAATACGCGCAAGTCGAGAAGGTCTAGGAATTTGCATTTCCGGGCCGGGCGCTTAAGTGGGTCGGGTCGGGAATTATCGTGTGGGAGGCCAGCCATGGCTGCACCACGCACTCAGAAGACACATGAACTGAGGTATTGAAATGGCTAAAAAAGTCAAAGCACTCGTTAAATTGCAGGTGCCAGCGGGTAAAGCGAATCCGTCGCCACCTATCGGCCCGGCCCTCGGCCAGGCCGGTTTGAACATCATGGAATTCTGCAAAGCGTTTAACGCGCAGACTCAGCAGATGGAACAGGGCATGCCGATTCCCGTGGTTATCACGGCGTATCAGGATGCCTCGTTCGACTTCATCACAAAGACCCCGCCTGCCAGCTACTTGCTGAAAAAGGCTGCGAAGGTCGACAAGGGCGCTGGCACGACCGGCACCCAGATCGTCGGTTCCGTGACCATGGCCCAGTGCCGTGAAATCGCTGAAACCAAGATGGTCGATCTGAACGCAAATGACCTGGACGCCGCCGCGATCATGATCGCTGGCACCGCGCGTTCCATGGGTCTTGAGGTGCAGGAGTAAATATCATGGCTAAGATTGGTAAGCGCAGTGTCGCAGCGAAAGCGGCCATTGACAGTGATAAGCTCTACGGCCTCGCCGAAGCAGTGAAACTGGTCAAAAGCAACGCCACGGCTAAATTCGACGAAACCGTCGAAATTGCCGTCAACCTGGGCGTCGATCCCAAGCACGCTGACCAAATGGTTCGCGGCATGGTGTCTTTGCCCAACGGTACGGGCAAAAGCATCCGCGTCGCCGTGTTCGCAAAGGGCGCCAAGGCTGATGAAGCCAAAGCTGCCGGTGCGGAATTTGTCGGTGACGACGATCTGGCTGAATTGATCCAGAAGGGCGAAATGAACTTCGACCGCTGCATCGCGACGCCGGATATGATGATGGTTGTTGGCAAGTTGGGTAAGGTTCTGGGCCCGCGCGGCTTGATGCCGAACCCCAAGCTCGGCACCGTGACGATGGATGTCACCCAGGCTATCAAAGACGCCAAGGGTGGTCAGATTGAATTTCGCGTTGAAAAATTGGGTATCATTCACGCCGGTATCGGCAAAGCCAGCTTCGATGAGAAGGCGTTGGCCGAAAACGTGAAATCCATGATCGACGCCTTGAACAAGGCCAAGCCATCCGGCGCCAAGGGTACGTACCTGAAGCGCGTGGCGCTGAGCTCCACGATGGGGCCTGGCATTAAGCTGGATGTCGCTGAACTCGTCGGTGCCTAGGCTTAGGTCAAAAGAGTTTGCTTGCCCGTCCTTTTTAAAGGGCGGGTGGGTGAGAAAGTTTGAAGGTGTTAAGTCTTTAAACTTTCGAGCCTGTCCAAGACCGTAGGTGCTTCACACTTTGGTGGAGTTTAAAGGGGGAACCCGCCTGCACAGACGGTGCAGATCCCGTTTTGAGCGTTTTACGCAATGAACGGCTTGAACTGTTGCACTTGGCAGGTTGTCGAGTTCCGAGGTCAGAACATCGATCTTGGGATTTATCGTGCAACGGCTTTCTTCGATAATGGGGAAAGCCATTGAAACTGGAGACGACTGTGGACCGTACACAAAAAGAAGAATTGGTCTCTTCGCTTCACGAAACCTTCAGCGGCGCTGAAACCGTCGTTGTGACCCATAACCTGGGTCTGTCCGTTAAGGATATGGAATCGCTGCGTACGCAGCTTCGTGAAGCTGGCGCCAACTTCAAAGTGACGAAAAACCGGCTCACGCGTCTCGCCCTCAAGGATACGAAGTTCGAGGGGATCGCGGATCTTTTCTCTGGCCCGACTGGCATCGCATATAGCAATGACGTCGTCGCCGCAGCAAAAATCGCGGTCAAATTCGCCAAAGGCAATGACAATTTTGAAGTTGTTGGCGGCGCGATGGGTGAAATGGTTTTGGATATTGCTGGCGTTCAATCGCTGGCAGCCTTGCCTTCCCTGGACGAACTTCGTGGCAAGCTGGTTGGGCTTCTGCAGGCTCCTGCGACCAAGGTCGCTGGTGTCATTCAGGCTCCCGCCTCGCAGCTGGCGCGCGTTTGTAGCGCATATGCCTCGCAGGGCTAAGTCGCGTATCTGGTTAACACAATTACAGGCAGTTCAAGCCTAAGGAGACTATAAAATGGCTAACATCGAACAGATCGCAGAAGACCTTTCTGCCCTGACCGTTATGGAAGCAGCCGACCTGGCGAAGCTTCTCGAAGAGAAATGGGGCGTTTCCGCCGCTGCACCGGTTGCTGCTGCTGCCGGCCCTGCAGCTGCTGGTGAAGCCGCTGAAGAAAAGACCGATTTTGACGTCATCCTCGCTTCCGTGGGCGACAAAAAAATCAACGTCATCAAAGAAGTCCGCGCCATCACCGGCTTGGGCCTCAAAGAAGCTAAAGACTTGGTTGAAGCCGCTCCGGGCGCCGTCAAAGAAGGCGTGTCCAAGGACGAAGCTGAAACCATTAAGAAGCAGCTTGAAGCCGCCGGCGCGACCGTCGAACTCAAGTAATCTTCTGGTTACGACATCGGGTTGTGGCGGCATCTCCATTGGGGATGCCGCCATCTCCCACCGCTGAAACCATCCGCCCGAATGGGCTTGCCGAAGCCGGTATAGCGGATGTGTTCAACGCCTCTCAGCGAGATTGACTTGGGATCGGCATCCCGCAGTCATCCGCAGGGGGCGTTTTTGTATTTGGGGCATCCCTCAGTGGGGTGGTCTGTTTTAAGTATATTGAGCTTTTCAGGTCCAATTCAGGGACCGTCTAAGAGAACGAGGAAAATCCATGGCTACGTCGTTTACGGGTCGCATGCGTGTCCGCAAAGATTATGGGAAAATCCCCGCTGCAATTAAGATGCCGAACCTGATCGAGGTTCAGAAGACGTCTTATGACCATTTCCTGCAAAAAGACGTTGTGGCTGCCGAGCGCACCCAGACGGGTTTGCAAGAAGTGTTCAAATCGGTTTTTCCGATTGAGGACTTCTCGGGTCGCGGCACGCTTGAATATGTAGCGTACGAATTCGAAACCCCGAAATACGACGTTGAAGAATGCCAGCTGCGCGGCATCACCTACGCCGCCCCGTTGAAAGTGACCCTGCGCCTGGTGGTGTGGGACATCGACGAAGAAACCGGCGCGAAATCGGTCCGCGACATCAAGGAACAAGATGTCTACATGGGCGATATGCCCTTTATGACGTCCAACGGTACCTTTGTGGTGAACGGCACCGAACGCGTGATCGTTTCCCAGATGCACCGTTCGCCCGGCGTGTTCTTTGACCACGACAAGGGCAAGACCCACTCGTCTGGTAAGTACCTGTTCGCCGCGCGCGTGATCCCATACCGTGGTTCCTGGCTGGACTTTGAATTCGACGCCAAGGATCTGGCATATGTCCGTATCGATCGCCGCCGCAAATTGCCGGTGACGACGCTGTTGATGGCGCTCGACAATGACGAAACCGCCGTTAAGCGCGCTGCGGCCATTGCCAAAGACCAAAAGCTAAATCCGCTGGACGCCGTTGGTTTGTCTAAAGAAGACATTCTGGCTTATTTCTACGAGCAGGTGATTTACACCCGTACGAAAAAAGGCTGGAAAACGGCGTTCGACGCTTCGCGTCTGCGCGGTACAAAGCTCGCCAAAGACTTGATCGATGCCAAGACCGGCAAGGTTGTTGCTAAAGCCGGTGACAAAATCACACCGCGCACGGTCAAAAAGCTTGAAGAATCCAAAGTCACGGAAATTCTCGTGAGCGGCGAGGAACTTATTGGTTCCTATGCAGCGGAAATCATCTTCAACGAAGCCTCTGGTGAAATTTATGCCGAATCTGGTGAGGAAATCACCGAAGAAGCGATCGAAGCCATCGAAGAGGTCGGTGTGACCGAACTCAAGATTCTGGCTATCGATCACGTCAACGTCGGTCCGTATATTCGCAACACCCTGGCAATCGACAAGAATACGTCGCGCGAAGAGGCCTTGATCGATATCTATCGTGTCATGCGCCCAGGCGAGCCGCCAACCTTGGAAACCGCTGAAAACCTGTTCCATTCGATGTTCTTCGATTCCGAACGCTACGATCTGTCCAGCGTTGGCCGTGTGAAGATGAACTCTCGTCTCGGCTTTGAAACCGAAGACACGCTGCGGGTTCTGCGCCGCGAAGACATCATGGAAATCGTCCGCGTTCTGGTCGATTTGAAAGATGGTCGTGGCGATATCGACGATATTGATCACCTCGGCAACCGCCGTGTACGTTCGGTCGGCGAACTGATGGAAAATCAGTACCGCGTCGGTCTTCTGCGTATGGAACGTGCGATCCGCGAGCGTATGAGCTCAGTCGAAATCGACACAGTCATGCCGCATGATCTGATCAACGCCAAGCCGGCTTCGGCTGCTGTGCGTGAATTCTTCGGCTCTTCACAGCTGTCGCAGTTCATGGATCAAACCAACCCGTTGTCGGAAGTTACCCACAAGCGCCGTTTGTCAGCGCTTGGGCCGGGCGGCTTGACCCGCGAACGTGCCGGTTTTGAAGTGCGCGACGTGCACCCGACCCATTACGGTCGCATCTGCCCGATTGAAACCCCTGAAGGCCCGAACATTGGTCTGATCAACTCGCTGGCCACGTTTGCCGTGGTCAACAAGTACGGCTTTATCGAAAGCCCGTACCGCAAGGTTGAAAAGGGTAAGTTGACCGGCGAAGTCAATTACATGTCGGCCATGGAAGAAGGCCGTTATGTGATCGCTCAGGCGAATGCCAACCTCGACAAAAACGGTAAGTTCGTCGATGACATGGTCAGTTGCCGCAAGGCTGGTGACTTCGTGATGGTGAACCCTGAAAACATCGAGTTCATCGACGTTTCTCCGAAACAGCTGGTGTCCGTTGCGACGGCGCTGATCCCGTTCTTGGAAAACGATGATGCGAACCGCGCTTTGATGGGTTCGAACATGATGCGTCAGGCGGTTCCGCTGCTTCAAGCCGAAGCGCCGCTGGTCGGCACCGGCATGGAAGAAACGGTTGCCCGCGATTCCGGTGCCGTGATCATCGCCAAACGTTCCGGCATCGTCGATCAGGTTGACGCGACGCGCATCGTTGTGCGCGCCACCGAAGAAACCTCGACCTCGCAGTCGGGCGTCGACATTTACAACTTGCTGAAATTCCAGCGCTCCAACCAAAACACCTGCTTGCACCAAAAACCTTTGGTGAAAATGGGCGTGCGCGTTGAAGCGGGCGACATCATCGCCGACGGCCCATCCACCCAGTTGGGTGAATTGGCGCTGGGCAAGAACGTGCTGGTCGCGTTCATGCCGTGGAATGGCTACAACTTTGAAGATTCGATCCTGATTTCTGAGCGCATCGTGCGTGACGACGTGTTCACCTCGATCCACATCGAAGAATTCGAAGTCATGGCCCGAGACACCAAGCTTGGTCAGGAAGAAATCACCCGCGATATTCCCAACGTTGGTGAAGAAGCCCTGAAGAACCTGGATGAAGCAGGTATCGTGTACATCGGTGCTGAAATCAAACCGGGTGACATTCTGGTTGGTAAGGTGACGCCGAAAGGCGAAAGCCCGATGACGCCGGAAGAAAAACTGCTGCGCGCCATCTTTGGTGAAAAAGCCACCGACGTGCGTGACACATCGCTGCGCTTGTCGCCAGGGGTCGCCGGTACGGTCGTCGAAGTTCGTGTGTTCAACCGCCGCGGGGTCGACAAAGATGAACGCGCTCTGGCGATCGAGCGCGATGAAATCGAACGTTTGGCGAAAGATCGCGATGACGAACGCGCGATCTTGGAACGCAGCTTCTCTTCGCGTTTGCAGGATTTGCTGCTGCGTAAGAAAGTTGTTTCCGGTCCCAAAGGCATCAAGGTCGATGCAACGATCAGCGAAGAAATGCTGGCCGAATACACTCCGGGTCAGCAAGCACAGATCGTTGTCGGCAACGACAAGGTGATGACGGACGTCGAAGCTCTGAAGGGTCAGTTTGAAGAGTCCATCGCGGCGCTGCAGGCTCGCTTTGAAGACAAGGTCGACAAGCTGCAACGCGGCGATGATTTGGCTCCGGGCGTCATGAAGATGGTTAAAGTCTTCGTCGCGGTGAAGCGCAAGCTGCAGCCGGGTGACAAGATGGCTGGTCGCCACGGCAACAAGGGTGTCATCTCGCGCATCATGCCGGTTGAAGACATGCCATACCTCGAAGATGGTCGTAACGTTGACATTGTGCTCAACCCATTGGGTGTGCCGTCGCGTATGAACGTTGGACAGATTTTGGAAACCCACTTGGGCTGGGCCTGTGCAGGCATCGGTATCCAGATTGGTGAAATGGCCGACGCCATTAAGACCAAGGGCGATGACACCAAGAAGCTTCGCAACAAGCTTAAGGCTGTCTATACCAAGCCCGAGTTCGAAGAAAAAATCGATCCGCTCGACGACGGTCAGCTCATGGATATGGCCGAAAACCTGCGTAAGGGTGTGCCGATCGGTACCCCGGTTTTCGATGGTGCTCATGAAGAAGACGTTTCCGACATGTTGACCGAGGCCGGCTTGCCGACCTCCGGTCAGATGACCCTGATCGACGGTCGTACGGGTGAGACATTCGCCCGTCCGGTTACCGTCGGTTACATCTACATGTTGAAACTGCATCACTTGGTCGATGACAAAATCCACGCGCGCTCCATCGGGCCGTACTCGCTTGTGACCCAGCAGCCGCTGGGTGGTAAGGCGCAGTTCGGTGGCCAGCGCTTCGGTGAAATGGAAGTGTGGGCGTTGGAAGCTTATGGCGCCGCGTATACGTTGCAGGAAATGCTCACCGTTAAATCGGATGACGTTTCCGGTCGCACCAAGGTCTACGAAGCCATCGTCCGCGGTGACGACAACTTTGAGGCCGGTGTGCCGGAATCCTTCAACGTGTTGGTCAAAGAACTTCAGGCTCTCGGCCTGAACGTCGACCTGCACTGATCTGACCCGAAATTGAGGAGTAATTGAAATGAACGAACTCACGAAGTTTTTCGGGCAGGTCAGCGGGACCCAGCGTTTTGACACGATCCAGATCAAGATCGCGTCACCCGAACAGATCCGCGCCTGGTCTTATGGCGAGATCAAAAAGCCTGAAACCATCAACTACCGGACCTTTAAGCCGGAACGCGACGGCCTGTTCTGTGCGCGTATCTTCGGCCCGGTAAAAGATTACGAGTGCTTGTGCGGCAAATATAAGCGCATGAAGTACAAAGGCATCACTTGCGAAAAATGCGGTGTCGAAGTCACGTTGCAAAAGGTTCGTCGCGAACGCATGGGCCACATCGAACTGGCCTCTCCGGTTGCCCACATCTGGTTCATGAAATCGCTGCCAAGCCGTATCGGCTTGTTGCTGGACATGACGCTGAAAGATCTGGAACGGGTTCTCTACTTCGAAAACTATGTCGTTGTGGAACCGGGCCTGACGCCGCTCAAGCAAAACGAATTGCTGAGCGAAGAACAGTACCAGATTGCCGTCGATGAATACGGCGTTGACGCCTTTACCGTCGGCATCGGTGCAGAAGCGCTGCGCGACATGTTGTCGGAAATCGAACTCGAAGACGAACTGGTGACCTTGAAGGACGATCTCCGGGAAACCACCTCGGAAGCCAAGCGCAAGAAGCTGGTCAAGCGTCTGAAGCTGGTCGAGGCTTTCCTTGCTTCTGGCTCGCGTCCGGAATGGATGATCCTCGAAGTCGTACCGGTCATCCCGCCTGAACTGCGCCCGTTGGTGCCGTTGGATGGTGGCCGCTTCGCAACCTCCGATCTGAACGATCTGTATCGTCGCGTCATCAACCGCAACAATCGTTTGAAGCGTCTGATTGAACTGCGTGCACCGGAAATCATCGTGCGTAACGAAAAGCGCATGTTGCAGGAATCCGTCGATGCGTTGTTCGACAACGGTCGCCGTGGCCGCGCTATCACTGGTGCGAACAAGCGTCCGCTGAAGTCGCTGTCCGACATGCTCAAAGGCAAGCAGGGCCGCTTCCGTCAGAACTTGTTGGGAAAGCGTGTCGATTACTCCGGTCGTTCGGTCATCGTGGTTGGCCCGGAATTGCGTCTTCATCAGTGCGGTCTGCCCAAAAAGATGGCGCTGGAACTGTTCAAGCCGTTTATCTATTCCAAGTTGGAACTGTACGGTTACGCAACCACCATCAAAGCCGCAAAGCGCATGCTTGAAAAAGAACGTCCCGAGGTTTGGGATATTCTCGAAGAAGTCATTCGTGAACATCCCGTTATGTTGAACCGTGCGCCGACGCTTCACCGCCTCGGCATCCAGGCGTTCGAACCGAAACTCATCGAAGGTAAAGCGATCCAGCTGCACCCGCTGGTGTGCGCCGCGTTCAACGCCGACTTCGACGGCGATCAAATGGCCGTGCACGTACCGCTGAGCCTTGAAGCACAGCTTGAAGCGCGTGTGTTGATGATGTCGACCAACAACATCCTCTCGCCCGCGAACGGCAAGCCGATCATCGTGCCGTCTCAGGATATCATCCTGGGTCTGTACTACATGACCATGCTGCGTGAAGGCGAGCCGGGCGAAGGCATGCTGTTTGCTGAAATGGGCGAAGTACAACACGCCCTGGACAGTGGCGTGTTGAGCCTGCATGCCAAAATCACCGCGCGTTATCACGGTGTCGATGAGAACGGCGATCCCAAGGTGTACCGCGTGGAAACCACGCCGGGTCGCCTGATGGTGTCTGAAGTTCTGCCCAAGCACCCGAAGATTCCGTTCGACCTGATCAACACCTTGTTGACCAAAAAGGAAATCACCAACGTTATCGATGTGGTGTACCGTCATGGTGGCCAGAAAGAGACGGTCATCTTTGCTGACCGTATCATGGGCCTGGGTTTTGCGAACGCGTGTAAGGCGGGTATTTCCTTTGGTAAGGATGACTTGATCATCCCTGACGCCAAAGAAAAGCTGGTCGGCGATACCGAAGCGAAAGCCAAGGAATACGAACAGCAGTACCAAGACGGCCTCATCACCCAGGGTGAAAAATATAACAAGGTCATCGATGCCTGGTCGCACTGCACCGATATGGTGTCCGATGCGATGATGAAGGTGATTTCGGAAGACACGCCAGGTAAGCCTATCAACTCGGTTTACATGATGGCGCACTCCGGTGCGCGTGGCTCGGTTGCGCAGATGAAGCAGCTGGCCGGTATGCGTGGCCTGATGGCTAAGCCGTCTGGTGAGATCATCGAAACGCCGATTATCTCCAACTTTAAAGAAGGCCTGACTGTGTTGGAGTACTTTAACTCCACTCACGGTGCACGTAAGGGCTTGGCGGATACCGCGCTGAAGACCGCGAACTCCGGTTATCTGACCCGTCGTCTCGTCGACGTTGCGCAAGATTGCATCGTCTACGAAGAAGATTGCGGCACCGACATCGTGATCACCGTTTCTTCGGTTGTTCAAGGTGGCGAAGTCGTGGTCGATATCGGCGAACAGGTTCTGGGCCGCACATTGGGCGAAGACGCCATCCACCCGATCTCTGGCGAAGTGCTGATGAAGAAGGGGACTTTGGTCTCCGAACCCGAAGCAGCGATCCTCACCGAGGCGGAAATCGAAAGCCTCAAGGTGCGTTCGCCGTTGACCTGCGAAAGCAAGGTCGGTATCTGCGCTACCTGTTATGGCCGCGATTTGGCCCGTGGTACCCGTGTCAACTTGGGCGAAGCGGTCGGCGTTATGGCTGCTCAGTCCATTGGCGAGCCGGGCACTCAGCTGACCATGCGTACCTTCCACATCGGCGGCGCGGCGCAGAAGGGCTCTGAGCAGTCCTTCATCGAAGCGACCTTCGACGGTAAGGTGAAGTTGGTTAATTGCCAGACGGTGAAAAACTCCGAAGGTGTTCTGGTGGTCATGAGCCGCAATGCGGAAGTGATGATGATTGACGATCAGGACCGCGAACGGATGCGCCAACGTATTCCGTACGGCGCCAAATTGTTGGTCAAAGACAAAGCCACGGTCGAGCGGACAGCCAAATTGGCCGAGTGGGATCCTTACACCCTGCCGATTATCACCGAAAAAGACGGTGCGGTTAAGTTCATGGACTTGGTCGAAGGTGTGTCCGTGATGGAACACATGGATGAAGCCACCGGTCTGTCGTCCAGTGTGGTCGTGGATTGGAAATCGCAGCCTAAGGGCTCGGATTTGAAGCCGCGTATCACATTGCGTGACAAGAAGGGCGAAGTGATCATGTTGGAAGACGACATGGAAGCACGTTACTTCTTGCCGGTTGATGCGGTTCTGTCGGTTGAAGATGACCAGCAGGTTCACGCTGGCGACGTTATGGCGCGTATCCCGCGGGAAAGCGCCAAGACCCGTGATATTACCGGTGGTCTGCCGCGTGTTGCGGAGCTGTTCGAAGCCCGTAAGCCGAAAGACTACGCGATCATCACCGAGATTGATGGTCGTGTTGAATTCGGTAAGGACTACAAGAATAAGCGTCGCGTCATCGTGGTTCCGACCGAAGCCGATGACGAGCCTCGTGAATACATGATCCCGAAGGGCAAGCATTTGGCCGTTCAGGAAGGTGATTACGTTCAGCGTGGCGATCAGTTGATGGCTGGTAACCCGGTGCCGCATGATATTTTGGCGGTTATGGGCGTCGAGGCGTTGGCTGAGTACCTTGTCAACGAAATCCAAGAGGTCTACCGCCTGCAGGGTGTGAAAATCAACGATAAGCACATTGAGGTGATCAGTCGCCAGATGTTGCAGAAAGTTGAGATCACGGCACCTGGCGACACCACCTATCTGGTGGGTGAATTGGTCGATAAGAGCGAGTTTGAAAAGGTCAACGCAAAGGCCACCGATGCTGGAGAGCGGCCCGCCGTGGCGAACCCTGTGCTTCAGGGTATCACCAAGGCGTCGCTGCAGACCCAGTCGTTCATCTCGGCAGCATCGTTCCAGGAAACCACCCGCGTGCTTACCGAGGCTGCTGTCTCGGGCAAGGTCGATAATCTTATCGGTCTGAAAGAGAACGTGATCGTGGGCCGTCTGATCCCGGCGGGCACAGGTTCGGTGATGAACAACTTCCGTTCTATCGCCGCCGAACGTGACGAGGAATTGATGGCCAACGCCGGCCCTGGCGAGTTGGAAGAGCAGGGGATGCCCTCTACGAGCTCCATTCCGACTCCCATTCCGGAGGTTCCGCCACATGATCTCACTCCTGATGGCGAATAATCGGGTGCGAGTCTCTCGGCTGCACTAGGGCAGATCGTTAGATTCTCTCTGATTCTCTATGATTCGGGCGGTGTTAGGGCTTCGGCTTCAAACACCGCCCGTTTTTTTCGTCTAGTCCTGTATGTTTGGGTAACAAAACTGCAAAATAGGCCAATTCTGGGTAAGTATCGCAACGTGAGGGCGGGGGTGTATTCTTTGCTTGACGGGAACAGGGGGCGTGCATATTATGCGCCACTCTTCAGGGGTCTGGTGGTGAACCCGAACGTTTCCGAGAGATCGGTGCGGGGCGGTTTAGACGCAGACTTCACGAAGTTAACGCGTTGCAAATTTTGAAGCCCTTAGGGGCGTGACTTGACCGGCGAGAGGCAGGATTACCACCCTGTTCTAGCCTCCTCGGTCTTTTGTCGCACCGGAAGTCGCCTTGCTTATGATGAGCAAAAGGCCAGGTTTCCGGTGCATATGTAATGGAAAGAACGGTATGCCGACGATTAACCAGTTGATCCGTAAGCCTCGTAAGGCTCCACGTGAGACAAGTAACGTCCCTGCGCTGAAGGCTTGTCCTCAAAAGCGCGGCGTTTGCACTCGCGTTTACACAACAACGCCGAAGAAGCCTAACTCGGCCCTTCGTAAGGTCGCTCGTGTGCGCCTTACCAATGGTTTTGAAGTTACAAGCTACATTCCGGGCGAAGGTCATAACCTTCAAGAGCACTCTGTCGTGATGATCCGCGGCGGTCGTGTGAAGGATCTTCCCGGTGTGCGTTATCACATCATCCGCGGCACGTTGGATACGCAGGGCGTTTCCAGTCGTCGTCAGCGTCGTTCCAAATACGGCGCTAAGCGTCCGAAGTAAGATAGAGGTAATCGAGAGATGTCCCGTCGTCACGCCGCTGAAAAACGCGAAATTCTACCGGATGCCAAATTTGGCGATCTGGTTGTCACCAAATTCATGAACAGCCTCATGCTGGACGGTAAAAAGTCCGCTGCTGAAGGTATCGTTTATGGTGCGTTCGATCTGATGGAAAGCAAAGCCAAGAGCGACCCTCTGGCTATGTTCCATGAAGCTATTGATAACGTGAAGCCTTCTGTTGAAGTTCGCTCCCGCCGCGTTGGTGGTGCGACCTATCAGGTTCCCGTTGAAGTTCGTGCATCCCGCCGTCAGGCCCTTGCGATCCGCTGGATCGTTGAGATGACCCGTAAGCGTTCCGAGAACACCATGGTTGAGCGTCTTTCCGGCGAACTCCTGGATGCGGCTCAGAACCGTGGCGCAGCTGTTAAGAAGCGCGAAGATACTCACAAGATGGCGGAGGCTAACAAAGCCTTCTCCCATTACCGCTGGTAAGGACTGCCGACGATGGCTCGCAAAACAGCACTCGATAAATACCGTAACATCGGTATCATGGCGCACATTGACGCCGGTAAAACTACGACCACCGAGCGTATTCTGTTCTACACTGGTAAGTCCTATAAGATCGGCGAAGTCCACGACGGCGCTGCGACTATGGATTGGATGGAGCAGGAACAGGAACGCGGCATTACCATTACGTCCGCTGCGACGACCTGCTCATGGCGCGATCACCACATCAACATCATCGATACCCCGGGTCACGTTGACTTCACCATTGAAGTTGAACGTTCCCTTCGTGTTCTCGATGGTGCTGTGACGGTGTTTGACTCGGTTGCTGGTGTTGAGCCGCAGTCCGAAACAGTCTGGCGTCAGGCCGACAAATACAACGTACCGCGTATGTGTTTCGTCAATAAAATGGACCGCACCGGTGCCGACTTTTATCGCTGTGTCGATATGATGGTCGATCGCCTTGGCGCTGTTCCGTTGGTGTGCCAGTTGCCGATCGGTTCCGAAGACCAGTTCAAGGGTGTCATCGACATTCTGCGCAACAAAGCGGTTATCTGGGATGAAGATAAGCTCGGTGCTGCGTTCCACGATGAAGACGTACCTGCCGATATGGTCGACAAAGTCGCAGAATATCGCACGTCTTTGATTGAAACGGCTGTCGAGCAAGACGATGCGGCCATGGAGTCCTATCTTGAGGGCACCGAGCCGGACCTAGCCACGCTCGTCAAGTGCATCCGCAAGGGTACCATCGCTGGTGATTTTGTCCCGGTTCTGTGTGGTACTGCCTTTAAGAACAAAGGCGTTCAGCCGCTTCTCGACGCTGTTGTCGATTATCTGCCGAGCCCGCTCGAAGTTCCCGCCATTAAAGGCGTGAAGATGGACTCCGAGGACGAAATTGTCCGCAAAAGCGACGACAATGAGCCGTTTGCGGCGCTTGCATTCAAGATCATGAACGATCCGTTCGTCGGCACGCTGACCTTCTGCCGTGTTTATTCCGGCGTTCTTGAGACCGGTTCCGGCGTTCTTAACAGCGTTAAAGACAAGCGTGAACGCGTTGGTCGTATGTTGGAAATGCACTCCAACTCGCGTGAAGACGTTAAAGAATGCCGTGCGGGCGATATCATCGCTTTGGCTGGCCTCAAAGACACCACCACGGGCGATACGCTATGCGACCCTTCCAATGCCGTTATCCTGGAACGCATGGATTTCCCTGATCCCGTGATTGAAGTGGCTGTTGAACCGAAAACCAAGGCTGACCAAGAAAAGATGGGCGTTGCCCTATCTCGCTTGGCTGCCGAAGATCCTTCGTTCCGCGTCACTTCCGACAGCGAAAGCGGTCAAACCGTGATTAAGGGTATGGGTGAACTGCACCTGGACATCATCGTCGATCGCATGAAGCGTGAATTTAAGGTTGAAGCCAACGTTGGTGCGCCGCAGGTTGCGTACCGCGAAAGCATCTCCAAAGCTTACGACGTCGACTATACCCACAAAAAGCAATCTGGTGGTTCCGGTCAGTATGCGCGCGTCAAGATGACGTTCCAACCGTCCGAACCTGGCGCAGGCTTTGTCTTTGAAAGCAAAGTCGTCGGCGGTAACGTTCCTAAGGAATACATCCCGGGTGTTGAAAAGGGCTTGAAGAGCGCTGTCGATACGGGCGTGTTGGCCGGCTTCCCGGTCATCGATTTCAAGGCGACCTTGACCGACGGTGCATACCACGACGTTGACTCCTCGGTTTTGGCGTTTGAAATTGCTGCCCGTGCCGCATTCCGCGAAGGCTGTAAAGCAGCCGGACCGAAGTTGCTCGAGCCGGTTATGAACGTCGAGGTCGTTACGCCCGAAGAATATATGGGTGACATCATTGGCGATCTGAACTCGCGTCGCGGTCAGATCGGTGAAATGGAACAGCGCGGTAACGCTCGCGTTATCACGGCTAAGGTGCCGTTGGCCAACATGTTTGGCTACATCAACACCTTGCGTTCCATGTCCCAGGGACGTGCCCAATACAGCATGCAGTTTGCGAACTACGCCGAAGTACCGGCGCAGGTCGCTGAAGAAATCCAAACCAAGCTTGCCGGCTGACCCGGCTCGAATGGAGTGAGTGAAAATGGCTAAAGAAAAGTTTGAACGTACGAAACCGCATTGCAACATCGGCACCGTTGGTCACGTTGATCACGGCAAGACGACGTTGACGGCGGCGATCACGAAAGTTTTGGCGGAAACGGGCGGCGCAGTCTTCTCCGGTTACGCTGACATTGATAAGGCCCCTGAGGAGCGCGCACGCGGCATCACGATTTCGACGGCTCACGTTGAGTACGAAACCGAGAACCGTCACTACGCGCACGTCGATTGCCCGGGTCACGCTGATTATGTAAAGAACATGATCACCGGCGCGGCGCAGATGGACGGTGGCATTTTGGTGGTTTCGGCTGCTGATGGCCCCATGCCACAGACCCGTGAGCACATCCTGCTCGCGCGTCAGGTTGGTGTTCCGGCGCTGGTTGTTTACATGAACAAAGTTGACCAGGTTGACGACGAAGAGTTGCTTGAGTTGGTGGAAATGGAAATCCGCGAGCTTCTGTCCTCTTACGACTTCCCGGGCGACGATATTCCGATCATCAAGGGTTCTGCTTTGGCGGCGCTTGAAGGCAAAGACGACGAAATCGGCAAGAACTCGATCATCGAACTGATGAAAGCTGTTGATGAATACATCCCGCAGCCGGATCGTCCGAAGGACCAGCCTTTCTTGATGCCGATCGAAGACGTGTTCTCGATCTCCGGTCGTGGCACGGTTGTGACCGGCCGTATTGAAAGCGGCGTTGTCAAAGTCGGCGAAGAAATTGAAATCGTTGGCCTTAAAGACACCGTGAAGACGACCTGCACGGGCGTTGAAATGTTCCGCAAGCTGCTGGATTCCGGCGAAGCTGGCGACAACGTTGGCGTTTTGCTGCGTGGCACGGCGCGTGAAGATGTTGAGCGTGGCCAGGTTTTGGCTAAGCCCGGTTCGATCACGCCGCACACCAAGTTCACCGCGGAAGCGTACATTCTGACGAAGGAAGAGGGGGGCCGTCACACGCCGTTCTTTACCAAGTACCGTCCGCAGTTCTACTTCCGTACCACCGACGTAACGGGCATGTGCACGTTGCCGGAAGGCACGGAAATGGTGATGCCGGGTGATAACATCTCGATGGAAGTCGAGCTGATCGCACCGATCGCTATGGACGAAGGTTTGCGCTTCGCTATCCGTGAAGGCGGCCGCACCGTTGGTGCTGGCGTCGTCTCCAAGGTGATTGCTTAAGAAACGGAATATCCCCGCCCGATGATCGGGCGGGGGCATCCAACTGGACAGGTTCAAAACATGGAACACCAGAACATCCGCATCCGGCTCAAGGCCTTCGATCATCGCGTGCTGGATCAGTCCGCTAGCGAGATCGTTAACACTGCCAAGCGCACAGGCGCTGAAGTACGTGGCCCGATTCCGCTGCCGACACGTCTTGAAAAATTTACCGTTCTGCGCGGCCCGCACATTGATAAAAAGTCGCGCGAGCAGTTTGAAATCCGTACCCACAAGCGGGTACTGGACATCGTTGACCCTACCCCACAGACCGTTGACGCGCTGATGAAGCTCGACCTCGCTGCTGGTGTGGACGTTGAAATTAAACTCTAACCGTAAGCCCAGTAGAAAAGGCTTAGGAAGGGACCTATGCGTACCGGAATAATCGCCCAAAAGGTTGGTATGTCCCGCGTCTTTAAAGACGATGGCACTCACGTTCCCGTGACCGTGCTTAAAGTGGACAATTGCCAAGTCGTGGCGCACAAGACAGCGGATAAGGACGGCTACACGGCCCTCCAGCTCGGTGTCGGCGCTGCAAAAGCCAAACGCCAAACGAAGGCCCAACGTGGTCACTTCGCGAAAGCTAAGGTTGAACCCAAAAAGAAACTCGTCGAATTCCGCGTTGCCGCTGATGCGATGGTTGAGGTCGGCGCACAAATCGCCGCCAGCCATTTCCTCGACGGCCAGTTCGTGGACGTGACCGGTTCATCCATCGGTAAAGGTTTTGCCGGTGCTATGAAGCGCCACAACTTCGGCGGCTTGCGTGCTTCTCACGGTGTGTCTGTTTCGCACCGTTCGCACGGCTCCACCGGCCAGTGCCAGGACCCAGGTAAGGTGTTCAAAGGCAAGAAAATGGCTGGCCATATGGGTGCCGAGCGTGTGACCACGCTGAACCTTGAAATTGTCTCGACGGATGAAGCACGCGGCGTGATCTTGGTGAAGGGCTCCGTGCCTGGTTCCAAGGGCGGCTGGGTTTTGGTTCGCGATGCGGTGAAGAAAAACATGCCCGAAGGTCTTCCGTTTCCTGCTCAATTGGTGAGCTCTGGTGACGAAGCGCCTGCTCCGGTTGAGGCTCCTGTTGAGGGCGCCGCAGCTGAAGAAGCGCCAGCGGTCGAGAAGGAATAAAGATCATGAAATTTGATGTGATTAGCCTCGACAACAAAAAGGCAGGCAGCGTTGAGCTTGACGAAGCGGTCTTCGGTCTCGAAGTTCGTTCTGATATCTTGGCCCGCTATGTCAACTGGCAGCTCGCCAAACGTCGTGCAGGTACGCATGCGACCAAGGGCCGTTCCGACGTCTCTGGTGGCGGCAAGAAACCTTTCAATCAGAAGGGCACCGGTAGCGCCCGTCAGGGTACTTCGCGTTCGCCGAAGCACCGTGGTGGTGGTATCGTTTTCGGTCCGCATCCGCGTTCGTACGAACACAAGCTGCCGAAGAAAGTTCGTAAGCTGGCGCTGAAGACCGCGTTGTCCGCCAAACAGGCTGCTGGCAAGTTGGTTATCGTTGAAAACGCTGAATTGAAGGCGCCGAAGACAGCTGACTTGAACAAAAAGCTGGCTTCACTTGGTTGGGGTTCCGCACTGTTGATCGACGGTGCTGCAGTGAACAACAACTTCGCGCTTGCCGCCGGCAACATCATCGGTCTCGATGTGCTGCCGACCCAGGGCGCTAACGTCTACGACATCCTGCGTCATGACACGCTTGTGCTGACCCAGGACGCCGTCGAAAAGTTGCAGGAGCGTTTGAAATGAGCGTCAGCAAGGAACGTATGTTCGAAGTGATCCGTCGTCCTCTCATCACCGAGA
>Ga0316202_10001420_pt1 | contig 18761 bp, 23 predicted proteins | sample 3monrhotite_MG_FD_204934 | JGI IMG/M metagenome (GOLD analysis project Ga0316202, IMG submission 204934) | Microbial mat bacterial communities from mineral coupon in-situ incubated in ocean water Damariscotta River, Maine, United States -... | ecosystem: Environmental > Aquatic > Marine >... | reverse complement strand
ACTCTGCCGCAGCTGTGTGCATGGTGGTGTATCGGACGCTGGCAAGTTTGGAGAAAGACTGGCTCAACGCATGGATGGACTACATGCCACGCCTCGACAAAGAAGCGCAGGGTATGTTCGCCAACGGTGTACGAGCGCCGAAGTACAGTAAGCAGTCAATGGTCATGACCAACAAGAAGTTCACAGCGTGGGCCATGGCTAACAACTATATGTTCGCAGCGGACAAGCAGTGATGCGGACGTTTTATGTAACCATTGAGGGTGTTGTGTCGCGTATCGAACGCTTGCAAGCCGTCAACATCGCTGAGGCTATGACCGAAGCAAAGAAAGAGTTCATCGCTAAGACCGGTGCACTAAACGCTGTCGTGGTGACAGCCGATGAGGAGAAGAGAAATGGGTAAGAAATGGACACCTGAACAAGATCGCAAATTAATAGAGATGCGGGGCGTTGGTAAATCATACATGCAGATTGCCAAGGCGCTGAAGCGTAGTGAGCCTGCGATACAACAACGAGCGTTCGGTCTAGGTATCACTAAGAAACACATCAAATCCCCATGGTGGAAACGCCTGTTCGGTATAGGAGGACAACAATGCTAAATCTAGGTAAACAACTTACACCAGAGCAGCGCGTGTCGAAGGCTGTCGTCGACATCATGGCGAACCCGAAATACACAGCACTCGCAGGTGTCCTTATGATTGGTGAGCGCAGGGTCGAGACAGACCCTGCCAAATGCCCCACTGCATACACGAACGGTAAGAACGAGGTGTATGGTGCGGACTTCATCGCTGATCTCAACGACAAGCAGCTACGCTTTCTAATCTTGCACGAGGTGTATCACAAACTCTATCGCCACCTCACAACGTGGCAGCATCTGTACAAGCAGGACGCACAACTCGCGAACATGGCGTGTGACTATGTAATCAACGTGAAGATCGCCGACGACAACTCCGATGGTTTTGCCACCATGGACGGCAAGCTCAAGTGTGGTTGCTTCGACGAGAAGTATCGTGGCTGGGACAGTGCGCAGGTGTTCAACGACCTCAAGCAGCAGGGTGGTGACTCACAGGGTAACGGACAAGGACAAGGTTTCGACGAGCATGGCTGGGATGACGCCGAGAGCATGACTGCGGACGAGCAGCGTGACCTTGCCCGTGACATCGACGAGGCCATACGTCAGGGTGCGTTGGTTGCGGGTAAGACTGGATCAGGTGGTGACCGTGACCTCGCCGAATTACTTACCCCACAGGTAGATTGGCGTGAGGTGCTGCGTGAGTTTGTGCAGACTACCTGTGCAGGTAGTGACTACTCTACCTACCGCAGACCTAACCGAAGATACTTATCGAGTGGTATGTATATGCCGAGCGGTGTCAGCGAGAGCGTGGGTGAGTTGATCGTGGCTGTTGATACGTCAGGCTCTATTGGGCAACGTGAGCTGTCTGTGTTCCTGTCCGAGATCAAGGAGATATGCGACACCGTTCACCCCGACGCTATCCGCCTGTTATACTGGGACACCAAAGTGTGCGCAGACGAGCGGTATGTTGGCGCCGAGTGTGATGACTTAGCTAAGTCGACTAAGCCAGCAGGTGGCGGTGGCACGTGTGTCGAGTGTGTGACCGACTACATCACACAGGAACAGATCAAGGCGCAAGCCTGCATCGTGCTGACAGATGGCTATCTGTATGGTGGCTGGGGCCAGTGGAACATGCCTGTGCTGTGGACAATCATGGACAACAAGAACGCATCACCAGACTGCGGCACAACCGTGCACGTCAAAGGACGGGATATGTAATCGTTAGTGACGCACTAACAAACTAGGAGAGAAGAACATGGCACTAACATATTCAACATTCGAGAGCTTCGCAGAGGTGGAGCATCACTACAACAACACCACACCACTGCGGGGTAGCACCAACGCAGGCAAGGACATTCGACCTATCGGTGACCGTACACGTAAATACGAACGCATCGTGAAGGTCAGCCCCAACTGCTACGCACTGTCGGATGGCTATCACTTCGGTGACGCGCACTTCTACTACGGCGGACCAAACTACACCCCGACACTCGCAGCCATGGAGAAGTATGCACCCATAGTGTGGCGCAAGAAGCGTGACGGCACAGAAGAAGTCACACTGCGTAATGGATATGGTCAAGGAGCACACAATGGGCGATATGCTTTTCTGTATCGTCATACACCCAAGGATATGTGGTTCCGCATCCGCAACGGCAAACAATTCATCCAAGTAGGGGCGGCAGAATACTACCTCGCCAAGGTGCGCACTGCGCCGCGCCCTGTCTACGATGCGATCATGAATAGCCCCAGCACGCAATACTGGCTGAAACGTACGAAATACTGGGTCATGGTGCACGACGACAACTCTGCAGTTACGTTCCGCAAGAACGAGAAAGGTGAGTGGGCTCACGTCGAGGGCACAGGCCAAGACATACCTCAGGTGAAGGCACCAACAGTCAAGAAGGAGGTCAAAGCCAAATACAAAGACGCGATCAAGTCGTTCTTTGAGTGGGGTATGACTATGTCACCACTGCTACCGTTGGAAGACCGTGAGTATCGGGTTGAACATTCACATGGAATATATCAACACTTCAAACTCGAAGGCTACACAGCTGCGTATGGGGGATCACAGGTGCACGCCGAGGCCCTACGCAAAGTCGTAGCGAACGAGAACCACCCGATGCGTCTGTCGCTGTGGGTTATGTTCGCTACCGATGGCTACGGTTGGAACCCAGCGTATGCAGTAAAAGATGTACAGACAAAAGATGATCTGCGGCGTGTCAGGGCGAGGTTCAACTCGTTCATCAACAAAAAACTAGGCTTCATGACTAAGTAAGGAGAATGGCAATGAAAATAATGTATGTATCAGAACTAATTAAAAACCACGACGACAATGAATACAGAGGGCGACAGCCACACGGCCTGTGTATCTTCTGCCATGACCTCGAAGACACAATACGGGGCGTTCGCACCACACCACGAGACGCGCGCACTTCGTGGGTATATATGCCACATGACGTACTGCCGATGGGATGGGTAGGTTTCGGTGACTTCCGATACTCTGCCAGTGAGAACATAGATTCTTACGTTGTCCACTCACGGTTCATCGAGAACGCTAAGTATAACGGCGGTGAACAATCTCGCATGAAGATGTCTACCGACCGCACGGTGGCGCTGCGTAACGCTAAGAAGTTTCTGCGTAGTTACTCACCTGTTGAGCTGACCAAAGCACTGAGCCGGATACCAAAAGAGGCCGCAAGGGATGTAGAGCAGGGCGCACGCACTGAACAGACTGACCTATACCGCAAGCTGTTTAGTACAAGACACAGGCAGGAGTTACCCGCTGTCGCCAACGAACTGCGGACACTACTAGAGACAGGGCATACGTTCATGGACAAGTCCGTCGAGACTGACCTCCGCGCATACTTTGCCGCTGCCGACGAGCACGAGGCCAAGAAACAGGACCTCGATATGTACTGTGTGATTGCGTCTGAGCGTATGGGTAAGCAGGTGTTCGAGGTTGTAGAAGCTAACAATATCAAAGACTGGAACCTTAAAATACCTGACGAGGTGGTACGGTATGACGACACAACACTACCAGAAGAGTTGGCAGGTAGGATGGCTGTGTTGTCTATATGTGCAGTCGAACAGTATGTGCCTGATGTAGGTGTACGTGCAGCGGAGAATGTATTCTATGTGGCTCGGTGAAGAGACGTGGTTGGAGACAAAAGGTAGCCTCAAGTTTTTGTACTGGCGTGACTTGGTAGAATCTAGCGGGTGGCGCCAGTGTACAAGACGTAGGGCTTATTGGGTGGACGCCACACAACATATACCACCTGATGACAACGTATACCGTGTCCACGTAGCTTCTGATACCGGATACGTCACAGTGGCATGTATTGGCCTAGAAAGTGTTGACGCGATAGTAGATGGTAACTATGCTAGTACAAACAAGCTACCAACATGGATGCAGGAGAAGTTGGCTGTGCTCTCAATGATGAGCAGTAAGCCGCCGACCGAACTTGTTAACTGTGTTGGTAAGCGGATTAACGCTGATACTTATTGGGTGTTTTGTTAGTGCGTCACTAACAAGGGGCTTCGGCCCCCACCACAATTAGAATGAAACCAGTTACTGGGGAGAGACAGATGGTAATGACACCAGAAGCAAAAGTAAAAAAGAAAGTGGTCGCGATACTTAAAGAAGCGGGTGCGTATTACTTCTACCCTGTGACAGGTGGGTACGGACACAGCGGAGTGCCTGATATCGTAGCGTGTTATAAGGGTATGTTCATAGGCATTGAGTGCAAAGCTGGTAAGAACAAACCCACACCACTGCAGAATAAGAACTTAAAGGCTATTGCTGAAGCGGGTGGTATCGCGACGGTAATTAACGAGGATAACATCGAAGATGTCAAAAAATACTTGGGATAATAAAGAAAACTCAAAGCTGCAAAGTAAGATAGCTATTCAGCGCACTGAGATTGCAAGATTAACTCAGAAGTTAGAGGTGTTAACTAAAGAAAAGTCCGAACTATTAAGGGACATAAAGTGGATGAGAGGAGAACGTGATGAGTAAAGAAGACATGGAAAATATTTTGAACGAGGTGTTTCGCAAAGTGTTTGGGGAGAGGTGGTGATGGAATTTTTTACCGCGTTATTAATTTACTACCCGCTACAAGACATGGATATGCGAGCTGAGATTTGGTTTGAGAACCACGCTAAGTGTGAGCAGGTTCTTAGGTCCGATGCGTTGCTTGTTATCTACGACAACCAGAAAGATGTGCACATATCTTGTGAAGAGTCAGACCAAGCAAGTTCATCAATACGCCCAAAAATGCGGCCTTGGTAAGAAAGGTAAAAAAGTGAGGAAAGAGTTACCCCCCGCACAACAGGCAGAACTTAGGTTTCTTAGGCAGCAGGTAGACTTCTGGATGGAGGCACACGTCAAGAAGGATGCGTCCCCCTCAGCTCAAAACCGGTATTGGTACGCTAAAGAAGACCTGCGAAAGTTTGTAATCAACAGGCAAAAGGAAGGGTTCAGCATATGAAAACCCGAGGAGAATACATAGCCTTGCAAGGGCAGTGCGCTCACGCACTCACATTAACGCCGAAGTGGTCACCGTACCGGCTGCTTTGGAAGTTTGGAATTTGGTATGCAAAAAGGAAGATCAATGAATTACAACGATGACCCGCGCCTTGTTAACGTGACAGGTAAAATAGCAGAAATAGAGCAACAAGTTGATGATATTATTTGGGATCATGGTGTTAACGATCCGCGGCTAACGTTCTTAATGAATGAATTACGTCAGTATCGAGAGTTAGAAGAGAAAGGAGAGCAGTATGAGCCAAAATTCTAAGCCAGAGGTGCGGGTGCTAGACATATCAGACTCTAATAAACAAACCGCATTTGATAACGCGTTGGCACAAACACGATACGGAGACAAAATAATCTACAGTCGTGGCGTTCATGCACTAGGGACATACAAATATAAAGCCGCGGACGCTGCGGCAGCGGGGTACGTGTCGTTGGTGCAGAAACGAATAGGTCCAGCGAACTTCGAATACATCGCGCAGAGAACAAAGAAGAGGATAAAGGAATGACCAAGAAAGAAGAACGGGTGTGGGAATACATACTCGCCAACCGCAAGGCAAGTCCGCATAGAATAGCAGAGGCGATGGACGTACCCGTCAAGTTTGTCGATCAGCTAATCGCTCGTATATCGTCACCCAACTGGAGAGAAGATGTGTCACCACGTACACACAATGTAGGTGAGAGTGATTATGCTACGCGCAACATACAACCGTGGGACATCTGGTTAGAGTACCGATTAAACCCGTGGGACGCGGACATTATCAAGCGCGTGCTGCGTAAAAAGCCGGGGCAACGCCGCTTAGATTACGAGAAGATCAAGCACATTTGCGACGAACGTATACGGCACATAGACGAGGGATTTGACCATGCAGAATATACCGAAACAAGTGCACCCGACACTGCGTAATGTAATCAAAGAACTGCCGACTGAATGGGAAGTGGTTAAGAAACGAGATCACTACTTCCTTACCCATAACGGGCACCGCGTAGCATGTGTGGCTAATAACGCGTCAACACAAGATGAGCGACAGGCTAAGAAAAGTCTACATACTATTCAGCGCTACATGAGGGGCATATGACCAAACGCATACCTGCACACGCCCATAGACCACGAGATAAACAATGGACGGATGCACAAAGAATTAGGCACGCGCAGATATCATCGGTGCGTCAGAGACCCCCAGCAAAAATAACACTGCCGAAAGAGCCGTGGCACAAGGAGAATAACAATGGACCTGATAACAGTCGACTTTGAGACCTACTACGCCAAGGACTACTCACTGTCTAAGATGACAACAGAAGCATACATACGTGACCCACGTTTCGAAGTCATTGGCGTCGCAGTGAAAGTAAACAACGGAGAGACGGAGTGGGCCAGTGGAACACAAGAGCAGATCGCTGATTACCTTAATACGTTTGACTGGGCTAACAGTATGGTACTCGCCCACAATACTATGTTTGACGGTGCTATCTTATCTTGGCGTTTTGATATTCACCCTCGCGCTCTTGCCGACACTATGCACCTTGCTCGTGCTCTTCACGGCGTTGAGACTAGCGCGAGCCTCAAGAAAGTCGCTGAACGATACGGTGTTGGAGCTAAAGGAACGGAAGTGGTCCGCGCGTTGGGGAAGAGACGACTAGATTTCTCTGACTATGACCTGTCACTCTATGGTGACTATTGCATCAACGACGTAGACCTAACGTACAAGCTGTTTGCTATCATGGGCAGACAGTTTCCGAAGAAGGAACTACGTTTAATTGACCTCACTTTGCGTATGTTTACCGAACCCACCTTGGACCTAGACCTCGGGCTTCTGGAGATGCACCTCGAAGACGTTAAGGACCGCAAAGATAAGCTGATGGTGGACGCAGGCATAACCGACAAGAAAGAACTAATGTCGAATATAAAGTTTGCGGGTATGTTGAAAGGTCTAGGCGTAATTCCGCCTATGAAGATTAGCCCCGCAACAGGTAAAGAGACGTTTGCGTTCGCAAAGAACGACGAAGAGTTCAAAGCACTGCTGGAACACGACGACGACAGGGTGCAGTCCCTAGTGTCTGCAAGGCTAGGCACCAAGTCTACGCTCGAAGAGACACGGACACAGCGGTTCATCGACATATCCAAACGTGGGCTGCTGCCTGTCCCTGTAAGATACTACGCCGCGCATACTGGCCGGTGGGGCGGTGACGACAAGATCAATTTACAAAACCTGCCGAGCCGTGGTCCCAATGGCAAGGCACTGAAGAAAGCGATCATCGCACCAGAGGGCCACACTGTGATCGAGGCTGACTCTGCGCAGATCGAAGCGCGGGTGCTTGCATGGCTAGCGGAACAAGAAGACCTCGTTAGTGCGTTCACTAACAAAGAGGATGTCTACAAGAAGATGGCGTCCACTATCTACGGCGTGCCTGTGGACGAGGTTACAAAAGATCAGCGATTCGTGGGTAAGACTACAATCCTTGGCGCAGGCTATGGCATGGGCGCACTCAAGTTCCAAGCACAACTGAAGTCGTTTGGGTTTGACATGGAGCTGGACGAAGCACGCAGGGTCATAAACATCTACCGCGATTCCAACTGGAAGATCAGTCAGCTGTGGCGCAACGCGCAGAACATGCTGCGGTATATGGCACAGGGTGACAGGTTAGACTTTGGTGTAGCTGGAGTGTTGTCGGTTGACCCCGCGAAGAAGGCTATCATTCTCCCGTCAGGATTGCCCATGTTCTACCATGACCTCTTTGCACGTGAGGAGGAGAAGGGTCCGCAATACTACTACAAAGTCCGTGCCGGAGAGAAAAAGATATACGGCGGGAAGGTCGTGGAGAACGTGTGCCAAGGCATTGCACGGTGCATCATTGGTGACCAGATGTTACGAATTGCCAAGCGATACAAAGTGGTGTTAACTGTACACGATTCAATTGTATGCTGTGTACCCGACGCCGAAGTCGCTGAGGCAGTAGCATGTGTTGAGGAAGCGATGCGGTGGACACCGACATGGGCTACGGGTTTGCCCATCGACTGTGAAGCAGGCACCGCTAAATCATATGGAGAATGTGAATGAGTGAAGACCTGCAAAAATACGACTTAGCAGACCCGCTAACTACTATGAGTCGTCACCGTGAAGTAGTGAAGCTACAAAGCAGCGAACTAATATGCTGCCCCTACTGTGACAGGTCAAAGCTAGTAATGCAGACCGCTGAACTTCGTAATGGCATAGTAATGAGCTATAGCGGAATGTTCGCAGACTATTACTGCCGCGACTGCGATAAGATGGCTACATTGGGTTTCTTCAATCAGCCTTTGAACGGCGACGATATGGCGGCACGCATAAATTGGGTATTACCAAGGAGAGAACCATGAGCAAACCCGTCACCGCCGCGCCTTGGTCTTACAGTAAACTAAAAGCCTTTGAGACCTGTCCTAAGCAGTTCTACCACGTAAACGTGTTGAAGGAACACCCATTCGAAGAGACTGAAGCGATCCGCTACGGTAGCGCCTTCCATAAAGCTGCCGAGGATTATATCGGCAAGGGCGTGCCACTGCCTGCTAAGTTCTCGTTTGCGCAGAAGATGTTGGACAACCTCAACGAAAAGCGTGGCGTTAAGTTAGTCGAGCGTAAAATGGGGTTGACTGAAAACCTCGACCCCTGCGGGTTCTTCGACAAGGGTAAGGTGTGGTTCCGTGGGATCGCTGATCTAATTATCGTCGACACATTAGGTGATATGGCATGGGTGATTGACTATAAAACTGGCAAGTCGTCACGGTATGCTGACAAAGGGCAGTTGGAGTTAATGGCTCTGACGGTGTTCGCACACTTCCCCGACATCAGTAAAATCCGCGCAGGGCTGCTGTTCGTAGTCGCAAACGATCTGGTTAAGGACAAGTACACCACCTTTGACAAGGAAGAATTGTGGAAGAAATGGTTGTCCAAACATGGTATGATGAAAAAAGCATTTGAGGTGGATGTGTGGAACCCGAAGCCTAGCGGCCTATGTCGGCGCCACTGTCCGGTTAAAGAATGCACTCACAACGGAGCTAACTGATGCCATACACAAAGAAACCACGCCCGTACAAGAAAGAGTACGAACAGCAGAAGAAGCGCGGCGAACACGGAGACCGCATGGAACGCCAGAAGGCTAGGCGCAAGGTGGATAAGACAGGCAAAGATGCCAACAAGAACGGCGTAGCCGACAAGCGTGAAGGCAAGGACATTGCGCACAAGAAGCCCTTATCACGCGGCGGCACCAACAAGAACGGATACACCATCCAGAGTCGCAAGAAGAACCGTGCGGCAGGTGGCGCCCTGAGTAAGGGTAAGAAACGTTAGTGCACCACTAACACGCGGGTAACCGCTGCGAGGAGAGAACATGAAAACGATCAACGATAAGGCGTTGCTGTTAAAGCTACGCAATCCCAACCGTGTCCTTACAACTATCCCAAAGAGTAAGGCTACGGGTGACAATGAAGTCGCTGTACACTGGGGCGTCGACGAAGTGCACACCCTGCGGAGCATGGGACTCAATGCACCATCCCCCATCGAGAAACGATACGACTGGCCGGGGCGCTTCAAGCCCATGGATCACCAGCTAACCACAGCGTCATTCCTCACACTGAACCGCAGAGCGTTCTGCTTCAACGAGCAAGGTACAGGCAAGACCGCGTCAGCCATCTGGGCAGCGGACTTCCTAATGAAACAAGGTAAGGTACGTAGGGCGCTCGTGATCTGCCCCCTATCCATTATGGATTCGGCATGGCGTGCTGACTTGTTTGATGTAGCTATGCACCGCACGGTGGACGTGGCGCACGGCGCTGCTGCTAAACGTAAGAAGATTATTAACGGTGGCGCTGACTTTGTAGTGATTAACTACGACGGTGTGGAGATCGTAGAGGAAGATATACGCAACGGCGGGTTTGACCTCATAATCATCGACGAGGCAACACACTACAAGAACGCACAGAGTAAGCGGTGGAAGTGCCTGAACCGGCTGGTCAACGAAGACACATGGTTGTGGATGATGACGGGTACACCCGCTGCACAGTCACCGTTAGACGCATATGGTATCGCCAAGCTGGTCAACCCTACTGGGGTGCCAAGATTCTTTGGCTCGTTCCGCGATCAGGTCATGCGCAAGATCACGCAGTTCAAGTGGATGCCCAAGGAGAACGCTACGCAGACCGTATACGCCGCACTACAGCCTGCCATCAGGTATACTAAAGAAGAGTGCCTCGACCTGCCAGAGATGACATACGTTAAGCGTGCTGTGGAGCTAACACGTCAACAGAAGAAGTATTACACTGAGCTGAAGAACCGCCTTGTCATGGAAGCCGACGGTGAAGAGGTAACCGCTTCCAACGCAGCCATTGCTATGAACAAGCTACTGCAGATCAGTGCCGGTGCAGTCTATACGGATGATGGAAGCACGTTAGAGTTCGACATTAAAAACAGATACAACGTGCTGCGCGAAGCTATTGACGAGAGCAGTCAGAAAGTTCTGGTGTTTGTCCCGTTCAAACATACCATCGACATCCTCGTACAGAAGCTACAAAAAGATAAATACACTGTGGAAGTGATTCGCGGCGACGTACCCGCAGCCAAACGCACAGATATATTCAAACGGTTTCAAGAACAGCCTGACCCCAAGATATTGGTGATCCAACCTCAATCAGCAGCACATGGTGTGACTTTAACTGCGGCGAACACTGTTGTATGGTGGGGGCCTACTTCCTCGCTCGAGACATATGCGCAAGCGAACGCACGAGTGCACCGGTCGGGGCAACGGCATCCATGTACTGTGATTCAGCTACAAGGTTCTGCTGTAGAAAAACACGTGTACTCATTGCTTAACAACAGAATTAACGTACACTCACAAATTATCGACTTATACAAACAAATACTTGACTAGCCCACTGGTTGGTAGTAGATGTTAGGTCTAACTAAAGGAGAACGTCATGAGCAATGATAACATTCCTGTTGAGAAACTGACGCGTACGTACATCAGAATACGAGATAAGCGCGCGAAGATTTCAGCTGCGTTTAAAGAAGAAGACGATACGTTGAAGGCTCAACAAGATAAAGTGAAGCGCGCCTTGCTTGACTACTGCAAGGACCAGAACGTCGAAAGTGTTCGCACAGGAGAAGGCCTGTTCTACCGCACAGTGAAGAAGCGGTATTGGACGAGCGATTGGGAGTCGATGCACAAGTTCATCCTCGACCATGAAGTGCCTGAGTTCTTGGACAAGCGCCTCAATCAGGCCAACCTAAAGCAGTTTCTCGAAGAGAACCCTGACACACTACCGCCGGGGCTCAATGTAGATTCTGAATATGCAATCTCAGTGAGGAAAAAATGACTGAAGATAAAAGTCCGTTTGTGACTATAGAAAATCTGGCGCAGTACTTTCACGTGTCAGTATCGACCATCCGTTCATGGGTTCGGCAGGGGCACATTCCTGAAACAACTTATATCGGACTTGGGAATACTTACCGTTTCAACCGTGACGCTGTAGCCGCTGCGCTTACTGGCATGGAGCGAGACGGTGAGGAAGAAGGGCATGGCGTAGAAATCGTGTCAGCCACAGGGACCGTAGGTTCAGTGGTAGTAGCACCAAACAACCCAGAAGAAGATCAGCTCGAGTTTGATTTCGAGACTGACGAAGATGTGTAAGGAGAACACACAATGAGTGAACTAGACCTATTTAAAGGCAACAGCCTTGTGAACAGCGACCTGTTCAAGTCACTGCAATCAACTGCTGACAACTTGGCAGGTGGTGCAGGTGGTGGCGGTATGCGCCGGATCAGCTTCCGTGGTGGACGTTTCCGTGAGCTAGTTGGTGGCGAGCAAGTTAACGTCAACAGCAGCGGCTCTCTGAACGTCGTGATCTTGGATGCGGCTAAGATTTCACGGTCATACTACGCAGGGACATACGACCCTGAGAACCCATCAGGTCCGACATGCTGGTCCGCCGACACGCAAGCGCCATCGCCGGATGTACCACAAGAGCAGCGCCAAGCGTCTCGCTGCGCCGACTGCCCCATGAACGTACGTGGCTCAGGCCAAGGCGAAACACGGGCCTGCCGTTTTGCTCAGCGTGTCGCTGTCGCACTAGAGGGTAGCTACGATAAAGTGTACCAAGCGCAGCTATCAGCTACCTCAGTGTTCGGTAAAGCCGTAGACGGTAAGATGCCAATGCAGGCGTATGCCAATTACCTCAGTGCACACAAGGCGCCCCCATCCGCGGTTGTCACGCAGATGTATTTCGATGACAACAGCGACGTACCGAAGTTGTTCTTTAAGGCGGCACGCCCCCTTAACGAGGACGAACTGAAGGAAGTAATCGAACTCCGTGAGCACGCCGATGTCCAAAAAGCTATCACGTTTAGTGTAGCCCAGAGCGACAAGGTGGCAGGACAAGCTGCACCCAAAAAATCCAACAACGTGTTGGAGAAGAAAGCAGCCGCGCCTGTAGAAGACAGTACCCCTGTAGAAGAACCCAAGAAGGTCAGCAAAAAAGAAGAGGTGAAAGCCTCCGATAACGACCTCGGTGATCTCGTCGATGCGTGGGACGACGACGAGTAATCAATGGACGCCGTGGCTGTAACAGGTCACGGCACTTCTTTTATGGGCGAGAGCAATGCAAATAAAAAGATTTCTACAGAGCGTAGTCGCCCACGAGGGTTGGTACTGCGTGTTTGCCGCCAATAGAGCGGGACAACGTAAACAGAAGTTCTATGAGACTATAGACCATGTGATGGATGCGGCGCGTGACTTCGACGCCAACGGCTATGATGCGTACTATGCACTGGCCACTTTCGGCGAAGCTGGCTCTCGCAAGAAAGAAGACGCACTCAAGATGCGTTCGTTCTTCATGGACTTGGACTGTGGGCCAAGCAAAGAGTTTCCTACTCAACTAGATGCTATCAAGGCACTGCGAAAATTCTGTAAGCAGATGAAACTGCCGAGACCTATCACGGTAAACTCAGGCCGCGGTGTGCACGTGTACTGGCCCTTGTCTGAAGACGTTACGGTAAGTGAGTGGGAGCCTGTAGCAGAGCGGCTAAAAGCCCTGTGCGCCAAGCATAATTTTGATGCCGATCCTGCTGTAACGGCGGACATAGCGCGCATCTTACGTGTCCCCGAGACACACAACTACAAGAGCGACCCCCCTGCACCGGTGGAGATATTTGGGCTGACAGAAGTACAGCCGATAGACTTCGATACGTTTTCAGAATTGCTTGGCGCTGATCCGATACCAGTTCCCAAGAAGTTTACACCTATGAGTGGAAGCCACTCTGTGCTGGACGCCCTGATGGGGAACCGTGAGAACTATTTCAAAGACATCATGGTGAAGACAGGTAAGGGCAAAGGCTGTGCGCAGCTGGCCTACATCTACAAAAACCAATCCACAATGTCGGAACCAATGTGGCGTGCAGGGCTTTCGATTGCAAAGCATTGTACAGATGCTGACAAGGCGGCGCTGCGTATATCTGAGGGGCACCCTGACTTCTCTCCTGATGAGATGTACAACAAGATGGACCGCATTAAAGGGCCGTACCTGTGTAGTACGTTCGACGAATACAACCCTGATGTCTGCACAAATTGCCCCCTGTGGGGTAAGATAAAGTCTCCTATCTCGTTGGGGTCACGTACGCGGGAAGCTACAGAAGAGGACAATATAATCGAATTGTCGCCTGTGACTGATACCGAAGAGCCAGAGACATACGTCATACCTACGTACCCTAAGCCCTTCTTCCGCGGTGCAAATGGTGGTGTCTACATACGCACCGAAAACGCAGACGGTGATACCGAAGACAAGTGTATATACCACAACGACCTATATATCGTCCGTCGTGTGACCGATGGTGACCAAGATATGTTAGTATTCCGCTTGCATCTACCCAAGGACGGTGTGCGGGAGTTCACTGTTCCACAGATCGCGGTCACGTCGAAGGATGAATTTAGAAAAGCTATCGGGTCCAAAGGTGTTACAGCATGGGGCTCAAACTTGGAGGCGTTGATGTCTTACAGTATTAGATGGATTGAGGAGCTGCAACATGAGGGTGCCGCAGAAGTAGCACACGTGCAGTTCGGGTGGTCTGATGACGAAGGAAGTTCATTTATTCTCGGGGACCGTGAGATATTTCCTGACCGTATCGACTTTAACCCTGCGTCTACCGCCACCGCGTTCGCCTTCCCATTCTTCACGCCGAAAGGTTCGTTAGAGGGGTGGAAAGAGAACGCCAACTTCTTCAACAAACGTGGCATGGAGTTGTATCAACTCGTGGTCTGCGCCGGATTCGGCAGTGTGCTGATGCGCACGTCTCACCTGTATGGCTGCTTGCTGCACCTGCACAGTAAGGACTCAGGGCTTGGCAAAACGACCGCAATGAACATGGCACTGACTCCGTGGGGCAACCCAGAAGACCTTGTTTTGAAAGAGCGGGACTCGATTAACTCACGCATGAACCGTGCTGAAGTGTACAAAAACCTGCCGTTTCCTACAGACGAGATCACCAACACCGCGCCCAAGCTGGCGTCTGACACTGCATACGGCATCACTGAAGGTTCTCAACGCAACCGGATGTCCGGCGGTGCTAACGTGGAGCGTGCACGTGGTGGAACATGGCGTTTCTTGGCTATCTCTACAGGGCAGATGAGTCTGATTGAAAAGATTTCGCTGTACAAGAACGCGCCGAAAGGGGAGGCCCTACGGGTACTCGAGGCACGGGTGGATAAGTTCTTCAGCAGTACCGGCGACAAGGCCATGACTGACGAGTTCTCTAACCGCGCCAAGAAACACTACGGACAAGCCGGTGTTGTGTTCGTGCAGTACTACATGAACAACAAGGAAGCTGTGGCGCAGATCGAAGCCAAGGTACGCAAGCGTGTAGACGAAGCGTGTAACATGCAGTCGTCAGAGCGTTTCTGGTCAGAATACATCACGAAGGCGCTGACCGCAGGTATCGTAGCCAACAAGATCGGACTACTTACCTACGACATGGCAGAGGTGTTCAAGTTCGCAGTACAACTTGTCAAACACAATCAGATGGTGGTGCAGGACATGAGCGCATCGTCCAGTCAAACACTCGCGGACTTCTTTGCGGAGCATAACGGCAACATCCTGTCTATCAAGAGCACGAGCGACCTACGCGGTACAACACAAGATGGTATTGAGTCTCTGGTAATCCCCGAGATGAACCCACGCACGAAGCTGGTAGCACGATACGAGACAGATACTAAGAAGGCGTTTATCTTAGTCAAACCGTTCAAACGTTGGTGCATAGAGCAGCAAATAGACTACACAGCTTGCGTGTCTGACTTGATTAAAGAGAAAGGCGCCGTAAAGCGAAAGATGCGCATAACAAAGGGCACGAACCTGAACCTACCCGCTGCAGATGTTATTGAGGTTAACTTTGAACTAGAACATGGGGGCAGTGATGAAGGCAATACCGAAGACTGATGACTTACACCCCGACGGAGTGCGTATTGTAATTTCGTGGGACAAGATGCAGGTGGGAGCGTCGGTATTTGTGCCCTGTATCAACACCGAAGAGGCTAAGAAACAGATGGCTAAAATAGCTAAAAATAAGGGTTGGAAAGTGCAGAACCACATCCGAATAGAGGATGAAAAATTTGGGGTTCGCATATGGAGAGTTTTGTGATAACCTGTACTCACGACATAGTGTTTGGATGTTCCTCGATTATGTTCTCCTCCCAGACTAAACCCCCGCCCAGTGCGGGGGTTTTTTGTTAGAAGAGTTGGAATCCTTGGTCCCACTCATCCCTGCTTTCGTCTAGCACCCTACGCATATTGGGGCTGAGTGTTACGCCATTGTACATCGTGGCAGACGTTTCCATGTGTTGGCGCATTGAGCGGCGTAGCGAGTCCCCGTCGATCCGTGCGGTACGGTGGCGGTTGTTGAACGCACGGATTTTCTTCATGAGGTTATTGCGCTCATCTGAATCACCCATGCGGGTAGCCACGTAGTATTGGCGCAAGAGTCTGGTACGCTTCGCGTTTACCGCACGGTCAATGCCTTTTGTCTGCTGGTTCATTTCCTGCGTGCGAGTATACTCCGCAGGGGCAAAGCCGATTGCTTTCGCAGCCAGCTCGCCGAACGACAGATCGTCAACGATAGGATCGCGGCGGCGCGTCAGGATACCCTCGTCACGTGGGAAGCGGAACACCGCTTGGTAAGCGTTTCTAAGGCCGGAAGGCATGACAGACTCAAAACCACGCTCGATCTCACCTTGCTTCATGCTGTCTATGCCGCGGATTACCGAGGATATTGTGCTCCATGCAGGACCACCAGCGTAGTACAGAAGGCTTTCTTCTGGCGACGGATCGCTGTTGAAGCGGTTAGCTTGTAGGATCAAACCAGACAGACCAATACGGCTTGACAGATCAACACCAAGTAGCGCAGTCAGCGGCCCTTTATAGAACCCTTCACCGATCGCCTTGCGGACTACCGTCTCAACATCGTCTTCCTCTTCGTCGAAGAACAGCAGGTCAATCAACTGCATGATCTCCCGTGCGAACGGTAGGCCGACAACCCCCGCAAGGACAAACGTCGACCCAACAACCCCACCTAGCTGACGCAGAGCAACATTCCGCATCTCTTTGTCACCTGCAAAGTGTGCATCTACCCCGTCCCGCGCGGTCTTGAGTAGCGTGTAGTACATCTGGATACCGTACGTCTTGTACATCAAAGCCACACGCCCGATACCTTGCTGGCTGATGCGAGGCGCAGTCTCCAGCACGGACCCACCGTTCATCATCTGCGAGTCGTATAGCGCCTGCTGCGCGGCTTTCTCCTGCCGCTCTGTTGTCGACAGTGTAGGCTCCGCGGTCTTCAGGCGTTCTAGTTCCAACTGATATGCGGTCATGGCAGTGACCTGACGGTTGAAGACTTCCGCGTTGTGGAAGAACGTAGCACCAAGCGACGATATATAGTCTACCGCACTGCGCTTGCGACCTGACGCGTCAAGTCCAAGGGTATCGGCAATCAGGGAACGGTTGAGGTGCCCACGCTCTGCCATCAACTGCATGAGGGGTTTGATCTCTTCGACTTGCGCACGCATATTCTCGTCGAGGTCGATGTCTTTGCGGAGCACGTAGTCCCCGTTTGCGTCCAGTTCGAAGTAGTTGTCGATGCTAGGCATGGCCTGCACTTTGATATTTTTCTCGCTGCCGGAAGGCGCAATCATACTGCTCTTGCGGTTGAACCCGCTGCTTGTGAACAGCTTCGTGGCGTTGCGGATCGCACGCCCTGCGTTGCCGTAGCCGTGCTTCCCGGCCAGCATAGGATACACCACCATAGGAAGTTGTGACGTGTTGACCAACGCTGATGAGACGTTGAAGCCCAATGTGAACAAAAACGCACCGCGGTTAAGCCCCTGCGCCAGAGAGTCCCTTGGTGGGTTCCGTGCAAACTCCGCACGGGCGTTGATCTCGTCTAGGATGTAGCGGTTTTCTTCTGTCAGCACGCCCTTGTTATCTTCTACAAGGGAGTCCTCAACCGCACGAATTTTAGAGCTATACCGCAGGCGTTCCACCTGCCGACCCAGATCAAACGCTTTGGTTTTGAAAGCGTCAATGGCGTCTTCTTCGTAGCCCGGTGTGCCTTTACGACGTTGCAGTGCCTTAGCAAAAGAAGTTTCCGGCAGTGTCTCTACGAACAACCGCATGATGTCTTCTTTGACTTTCTTGTCTACACCGTTTGCGTCGAGGGTACGTAGGGTCTCTTTGACGAACGAACCTTCTGGCGCCCGTGCGTAGTTAACGTTGCTGATGTTAACGAACTTCTCTATGTTCTTAACGCCCTTGTCTGCCTCTAAATCCTTCATAGCACGTTCACGCGCGTTTCGAGTCTGGAACGCCTCTACATAGAACTCGCCGTCTGATGCAGTGTAGGACAACCAGTAGTCCCCTGAACGGGTCAGCGGGAAGTAAGGTTCGATAGTACCGGATTCAAAGAGGCGGGAGTACACTTGCTTCTTGAGCTTATCGCGAGACTCGTCGCTGAGCTCCTTCATGTCATCTAGCTTGCCGTAGATAACGTCGCGCATCTTCATGTACTGGTTCTTGTACGAGTCGCGCATCTGCACGTAGATTTTATCGCCGCCCGTAGCAGACAGAGCCCGCCAGTCAGCCCGCATGGCTTTCCATGCTTTCAGCTTCTCAGGGTCGTCTTTGTAGGCACTCACCGGTTTTGAGGGGTCAACCTGTTCGATGGTGCTGGTGTACACTACCGTGTCGAGTGTCTTTACTTTGTCTTTGTTCGCACGTGCCCAGTTAGACACGCTCTTCAGAGTACCTTCGACCTCTTGGTCTGACTTGTTCATCGCACCGCGCTGGCGCTCCATCAGGTCGAAGAGGGTGTCTGCGCCTTTGATACCGGCTTTCTTGGCTGTGTTGACGATTGAAATCATCGGTAAGCTGTATAGCAAGAACTCCTTGGCTTTGGCTTTCGCGCCGCCTTTGACGAAGTCTAGGACTTGGTCTGCGTGCTCTTGTGCAAACTCTTTTGTGGCAGGTTTAGTGTTGTCCACAATATCTTTCAACATGTCAGCTGCACGTTTACCCGCATCGCGAGGCGACAACATAAAGAACTCACCGGTGCCGATGTTGCTTGGCGCAGGCGCAAGGATGTTATCAATGATACC
>Ga0316202_10001419_pt1 | contig 18764 bp, 8 predicted proteins | sample 3monrhotite_MG_FD_204934 | JGI IMG/M metagenome (GOLD analysis project Ga0316202, IMG submission 204934) | Microbial mat bacterial communities from mineral coupon in-situ incubated in ocean water Damariscotta River, Maine, United States -... | ecosystem: Environmental > Aquatic > Marine >... | reverse complement strand
CAGGAGGTGAAATATCTAATAATTCTATAGCAGCATCTTGAGCTTTACCTCCTTGAGCTAATTTTATTATAGCGTTTTTTATTGAAGATATAGCTGCGCCGTGAAAACCAAGTCCTCTTAATAACGAGTCAGCCATACCATTTACTATGCTAGTATATTTTTTATTTTTAACTTCATCGCTAGGCTCTTCATCGTCAAAAGCCATAGCAAATAAAGCTTGTTGTAAAGCGTTAAATATTACATTTTGTATTGCTCCGTAGTATAATATCTTAGATATATTAGTTTTATCGTCCCCTCGGCGATTCTTAAGATCACTAGCAGCTTTTTGCATTAACCTAGCATATTGAGCTGGGGTATTAGCAAAAGCCAATATAACACGTCCCATTGGTCCAGCTTGTTGAGCGCTAATTCTATCAGGTCTACTCGACTGTTGTGATTCTTCTGCTATTTCTCTAAAATCTTGAAATGCTTGAGCTTCAGCTTCTTTCTGTGACATACCATCTTTAACTAAAGATTTAAGTCTGTTTCTATAAAATGTAGCACCACCTGATGCAATAGCAAAACTATCTGCTATTTGCGTAGGTAAAAAACCTAACTTAAGTAGTTTGCTTATAAAAGCTTTAGCTTTGTTTTTAGACTCAGCAGCAATTTCTGCAATGTCAGCTTCATTAACATTTATTTTCAAACCATTACGTCTTTCAACTAAGTAATCAGAGTTCATTAGTTTAATTACATCACTCCAGTATTGTGGTTGATTACCAAACGCAGCAGCTGCTTTCAACGGGTTATTGTCAGACCAGTTCACAAAGTTAACTGCTGATATAGTTTGTAACACAGCTGATCTCATGTTGAAAAACATAATAGCTCCGATTGAACCATTGAGCCAATCAACAAATCTACCAGTAAGACTATCACCCATCGCCCCTCTGTTGCTACCACTTTTCATACGACCTAGTATATTTTCTAAAGCTTCTCTATAGCTTTTTCCATAAGCAGCTTCAAGTTTGTTTAAATTAGTTTCGTTAAAAACTTCATTAACATTATCTTGCCATTGTTTTAAATATTTAGCTCTTACAACAGTGTTTAAACCTGAAAGTAAATCTGTAGTAATAGTTCCAGCCAACCAACCCTCTTGCGGTTTAGGGTAACCATTATCTTTGTTTATAGCTATAAGCTCATTAGCAAATGTAACTAAGTTTTCATCTGCAGTAACATAGTCTTCTAATATTTTTTGATCAGCTTTAGACAAACCTGGTATAGCCATACCTTGTTGTATCCACGTATAAACCCTAACGGCATTACCTACAGTGTAAGGTTCACCTATAATTTTTTTATTTAAATCTTTAGGACTAACACCTAATAGCTTTTTTAAAGCTTTGAAGTCATTAGCTAAAGCAACTCTAGCGTTTGATATATCTATATTAGCTCTAGCAAATGGATCTAAAAAGTTTTCTTTTACCCAAGCTATAGTTTCATCACCTTGTTTACCTTTACCAGCAAAGTATCTAGTTAAACCTACAAAATCTTGAGCAGATGGTGGTATGCCTAGTAAATTAAATTTACCTTTATCTGCGCCTACAGCTCTAGCTTTAGTTTGGCCATATCTTTTTTCTGTGCCAATACCTGTAGCTCTTTCAATTATATCATTAAAATCTTTATTAAGATCTTTTGATTTACTAAATTTAATTCTAGCATCTTGAGCATCTTTGTCTAATGTTTCCATTTTATTAAGAACAGTCTCGTTTGTAACTGTTTTTGAAAACTTAATATTAGTATCTTTAGATACTATATTTTCATTAAACACTTTTGCTTTTTGAACATTTTTGTAAGCTTGTGGAGCATTTTTAGATATAGGTAAAATTTTCCCTGTTTTTATGTCTTTTAAAGAAAAAGGAAATGCACCAAAAGTATTAATATTATAATATCTAGTAGCCCAATTATCACCTATTCTCCATCCAGGTCTCATACTGTCTTTATTAAACCTACCCACTACATCGTCCATTGATTTTGGCGTTAATGAAATATGATATTGATCCATTAAAGTCTCCATTTGTTCTTTAGTAGTATTACCATTATTCATGTAATCAGCCGCATACAAAACAACAACTCTAGCGGGTATAGTATGTTCCCATTCATAAGCGCTTGCTATTTTACTAGGTAACTTACCGTCTGGAATATATTTAAGATTTGCTGCTGTTCTTAAAATAGTACGCATATCTCCATTCATACCCCTAAGCATCATACCAGCATCATTAGCCGTTATAGGACTATTAGTATCATTAACTCTATCTTTATACCAATCTAATATTTCTAATAAAGCGTCAGCATCTTTTTTAGCTGAAGATTCTCTATTTTTATAGTTAATATTTCCTTTTAAAACTTCTTTTATACCAGCTGTGCTTTGTGTAGGTTTAGTTTCTACAATTTTATTTCCTTTATAGTAAGGAACTTTACCAGGTTTTCCTTTGTTTTTTCCTGTTTTAACTAATGGAAAAGTTATATCATTACCGTCTTTTACCATGTTCTTCAGCACTACATTAGCAAAGATATTTTGGTTTTCATATAAACTATATCTTAAACTATTGCTTCTATCAGTTCTTTTGCTTTCTACTAAAATTCCATCATTATTAAAAGTGTATTTACCAGATCCTGTTTTAGATGCTCCAGTTAAAGCTGGACCCATCATGTTAACCATAAAAGTTACAGCTTTTTTCTCACCATAAACTTTCACTAAATGTTGACCTAAAGAAACAATACTATTACTGTAATCTTGTAGTTGATCGGAATTATTAAAGTCTATACTACCTTTAGATAAACCTAACATGTCCTGCAATTCTTTTCTTTGTAATCCTCCTTCAACTTCTTTACTTATATAGTTTTCTAAACTAAGTGGCGAAGGTTTTTTATTTGCTTTATAATTTTCTTTAGCTTCTTTATATGTTGTTACAAAAGTTTTAAAATCATTTAATATACCATTATATTCAGTTTTAGTAAACATGCTTGTGTCTAATGAACCGTAAACTTTATTCATAGCATTTTCTACAGCTAGTTCAGTTGCACCTTCACTTTTTATTAATTTTATAAAACTATTATAACCTCTAGCAAATTCAGCAGACTTTATTGGTGATATTTTTCTTAAAGTTTTACTAAATTTTATTTTATCAAAACTTCTTCTTTCTTCTGTTTTTTTATCTAAACCCTCTTCAACTCTGTTTAATTCGTTTTCAATTGCAATAGCTTCTTGTTGTTTTTTATTCTTTGTAAGTTTTTCAATATTTTTTTTATCATCTAAAAAATTAGTAACAGATTTTTGAGCAACAGATTCTGCTATTTCTTCACCTAAACCTTCTTGTCTAGTTTTATTATTTCTACCTGAATTTAAAAAGAAAGAGCCAAATTGACCTTTACCAGAAGCTGAAATTTCAAAAATAGTTTTACCTGGATATGTAATTTTACCTGTAATGGGATTTACTTTTTTGTCTTTTTCTCTTTTTATAGGCTTAAAATTAAAAAGTTTAGGTTTAGACCTGCTATATCTTTTTTTAATTGATTTGATAGATAAACTAGAAACTATATCATTGTAGTTTTCAGCGTGCCAAATAGAATATTCTGAACTATTTGGATCTCCCATTTGTTTCAGTATTTTAGGCAATATTATTTTACTAGCAGCTTCATTTAAAGCTTCTATTAAGTTTTCTGCTTTTATATTAGGATTTGTTGCGGCTACACTTAATATTTTGTTAGCAGCCACATCAAACTCTTGTTGCATTTCAGGTGTTACAATTTCTAAACTACTTAATTCTTTAGTTTTTCTAACTCTTGATGGTTTTTCAGAAACAGGTTTACTAGTTTTTTGCGCAATTTGCATAGTGCTTTTATCTATACTTTGAGTTTCTACACTTTTACCTTTTGCTTCTTTTAAAACAGTTCCATATCTTCTTTCAAGGTTTTGCATCATATATGCTCCAAACCCTTTTACGTTTTTATTTTGCTTGTATGTTTTAGTTAGCTTATTTAACTGCTCTAAATATCCACTAAAAAACTGATCAAAAGTAACTCTTTTATTTTGCTCTAAACCTTGTCCAGCATCATATGCTTTTTGTGCTAATTGCTTAGCTTTACCCATGTTATTAAGAAGTAGCTCTTCTTGCATGTTTTCACTGGCCACTAAATTACCTTCACTATCTCTTTTGTTTTCTGCTTTTATTTTAGCTTCAATAGTTTTGTTCTCTTTTGCAACTTCTTTAGATTTTTCAGTTATAGAAGATTTTTCTTTTACAGGTTTTGTAGCTTTAACTTTAGATAACTCTTCAGCTCTTTGAGTTACTCTACCTTTAGAAAACTCTCTTTGATATTCTTTTATAAAATTATAAACATCTCTACCTGATTCAAAATTTGCTTTAGCATAACCTTTAGGTTTTATAATTTTTAATATAGATTCTCCTATTTTTTCAAACAATGTTTGCTCATAGCTAATTTCACCATTTCTTACAGCATCAGAAAAAGCAGTTAAATACTCTTCATTGTATTCACTTATATCTTTTTCACTACCATCTTCGTTGTATCTATAGTTTTCATCTATTCTTTTTTGAACAATATCTAATTCTTTTTTAGACATTTGCTTTTTAAAACTTTCTACAATTTCATTTCTTCTTGTGGAATCCGATAAATCATTTTGTACTATACGATGCAATAGTTCATGTGATGCCACACCTATAGCTCCGACCTCTGCCGCTCGCTCTTTGTTTATAAGAACTTGACCATTAGGTAATATAAAACCTTCAGATTGCATGGCTTCGGCTTTTTTATCACCTTTAAAACCTAACTTATCTAAAGCTTGCTCATATTCTTTTGTTGTATTTAAAGCATTTACTTTTAAACCAAACTTTTCACTAACTTTTTCAAGATTTTGAATACCTAATTCAACTTGCTCTAAGTTTACAGTTTCTCTAATTTGAAATATAGAGTTATCAATTTTTTTCTTTTGGTTATTTAAACTTCTTATGGCATAACCATATTGTTTTTTAGTAATTTTACCTTCGTTTTTTTCAGTTAATAAATTTTTAGCTTGGATATTTATTTTGTCTTTGTTTTCTATTAAATCTACTAATTCATTTTTTTGCTCTAAAGTTAAAAAGTTAAGTATTTTTTGATTATTTTCTAAATAAGTCTTTAAACCGTTTTCTACTTCTTGTAAGTTAGCTTGTAAAACGTCTTGATAATCTTTACTTTTTGACATCTTCATCTCTCTTTTGATGTCACCCATTTCTTTTATAGAACTATTAAATATTTTAATACCATTACTGTCGTTTCTTAAAGCTCTATAAGCATTAGCCTGTCTGATTTGACCTGCTCCACCAAAAGTAACAGCACCAATAAAACCTAGAGCAAAAGCTTCTAACCCTTGATCCGATGCCATAGCGTTTAAACCTTCTATAGCAGCATCTACTTTGTCTTCTCCTCTTGCTATAGCATTACTTGTTGTTTCTATACCTAATTGTCCAACTTCTGTTGCACCTTCTTTGCTACCAGCCGTTATTAAAGAAACTAAACCTTTGTAATTAAAAGCTGATTTCATAATAGCTTTAGAAATACCTTTAAAACCAACAAACTCTAAACCTGCTGCCATAGTTCCAAGCGTTAATGGAGCAAAAACTTCTGTTTCACCAGAATTTTCTAGTTCTTCTAATGGATTATTAGACTCAGGGAATAAAGCGTTAGCTTTTTCAATATTGTAATCTGAAATCATTGGGCCTACTATCTGAGGAACTAAAGAAGCACCTCCAGTTAGTATAGCTGGTACCATAGTTGTAACTATACTAGTCATTCCAGTTACAGCACCACCTACCATATCAGAAATATCACCAGTTCTAACTCCTTCTACAAATTTACTACCTTTGTCTTTATCATCACCATAAATATTAACACTAACGTCCAGCATTTCTTCTTTGGTTTTTTTAGAATTTTCCATAAGATCTAACCACAAATCCGTAAGAACTTCTCTTTCTCCTACTATAGGTTCTAAAATTTCTTTTCCTATTAAAACACTAGACGCTAAAACATCTTGCACACTACTTTTTAAGCTAGTAGGAACATTTAACATGTTTGCTGTAACATTAGCAAATGTCTCAACAATTTCTGTTTCAACCTTATTTTCTTCTTCCTCTGTTTTTAAATAATCTTTTCTTGTTTTTATTAAATCATTTATATATAATTCTATATCTTCTTGTTCTAAAACATCTAAAGGCTGTTGATCAGTTGTTATACCGTCTACTACATCTTCTTGTTGAAAATTTTGGCTTATATTATTTACTTTTTCTAAATCCAAAGAAATATCTTCCGATCCTAAGTCCGTACTCTGACCCGTTGCTATTTGTTCGTTTATTGCTGTTGTGTCCGCAACACCCTCCACAACAGCCTCTGTCTTTACTTCTTCTATTTCTGGTTTTTCCTGAGCAATTTCTGTGATTTCAGGATTAGAAGCTAAATATTCTTGTAATGTAACACCTTTAGATCTAGCTTTTTCCTCAAGCTGGTCTAATGTAAACGTCATTCCATTGTATTCAAACATAATTTGATTTATTTAATTAGGTAAATCATTAGTATTACCCATTTTTTTACTTACGTCTAATAATTTTTTCTGTCTCTTGCTTATTCTATCTATAACTTGATCATAAGTTACAGCAACGTTGTCTTTAGTGTCCCAAGCTTTTCCTTGGTTTTCCGCGTCTTTGTAGTCTTTTATCGTTATTTTTATATTTGAATCAAGCTCTGCTTGTTGAGCAGGTGTTAAATCACCTGTTATTCCATTTTCGTTTATGTAAGTAGCTTTTGTTATTGCTTTAACTTTGTCTAGAGTTAATGCATTTATAGGCACTATAGTTTCTCTAACCGCAGGATCTATTCTTTCATCATTTTTCAAGCTTTGAACATATGCGCTAGCGTTAACACCTGACTTATTTTTCTTAGTTAGATGTTTTTTAGGATTATATTGATTTTTTAAATAAGAAGTAAGGTTTTCTGTATCTAGTTGTCTTTCGCTAACGTTAGAGGTAAGACCAGGAACTTCATTAGGAACTTCTGTATCTAAATAATGTTTTTTATATGCCACACGAAAAATATCTTTTTCTACATCTGTAAGTGGATCATTTAAATCAAACTGAAAACCATCTTTATCTTTTAGAGCTGCTTTTATTTCTTCTGGTAAACTGTCTTTTGTGTATTTTCCTTTAAAATAAGGGTTGTTAATAAAGTCTTCAATATCAAAAGTTATATCTTTAAATTGAGAATTGTTAAACGCTATAGCGCTTGTATTATCTTTATTAGTTTGTAACATACCATCAATGCTGGCATCCATAACAGTGTTGAACTCTTCGTTAAAAATTATTCCATTTTCACCGTATTTGTTTACCTGCCTAACTGTTGTGTATTGAACAGCTCCATTAGCAGCTACTTGTTTGTCTATTATTTTTCCATCATCTAAATATGAACTTTTAATTTTTCCACTAAAATATTCTCCATTTACTCCATTTTTCGTTTCAAAAACAGTGCCTATTTCTAATTTAGAAGCTTTATTAGCTTCTGCTTGATTTGGAATAGTTATGACTAACTCATCTAAATCGGTTCCTATTCTTTGTAATTTAGCTGCGTCAAAAGTTTGAATTAAATTATCATCTTCATCGTATACATCCCAAACTAAATTTTTTACATTACCATCAACAAATCTTGGTTGTCTTTTACCTGGTAGCTTTTGAGAAAATATACTCAAACCTTTAAATGTGTTTGAATCCATGCCAGTATATAAACCACCTTGTTTATCTGCATTCATTATTTTATCGTCCATACCATCGACATAACTAGCAACATTTGCAATAGAGTTTTCTAAACCTGCTACACTAGCATATATTTCATCTCTTCTAATTCTATCAGCAGAAGGGTTTTCACTAGTGCCAAACTCTATAGAATTTGATAAATCCTCATATTCTTTTATTAAAGGATTGTAAATCTCAGCCCAATCAGTATCTTTATACTTGTCATCAGTTATGTTTAAAGTTCTTCTAAGGTTTGAAACTTCTTTATTTATACTTTTTATAGTTCTTTTATTTTCCTCTTCTTTTTTTTCGTTTTCTTTTCTTCTTCTTTCAGCAGCTTGAGCATAAGACTGTGCTACACCAGCAAAAGAACCAGCAATTGTTTGTTGCAAGTTTTGAAAAGATTTAGCTGTAGTTGTATCTACGTATTGCTGTGGATTTCTGTAACTCATATTTATATTTTTAAACTATGCCACCAGGTGTAACGATAGCATCACTTATGTTTATGTTAGTATTGATAAGCCCGCTACCGGGATTTACTTTCCCGCATTCATTGTTCCATATGCACTCATATAACTACCGGCTATTGATGTTAAACCACCTATAGCACCTGTGATAGCAGAGGTTCTATCAGATTGAGCTTGAGCCTCTCTAGCCTGTGCACCTGATATTTGAGCAGAAACTCTATCAAGTTTACCAGCTTCTCTGTTTTCTTGAGCATTAAACATAAATGCTTTACCTTGAGCTTGTGCTCCTTGAACTCTAGCACCTTCTGATAAAGCAATACCTTGCATTCTTTGAGCTTCAGCAGTTTTCATTTGCTGCAGTTGCTGCTCGCCTTGTGCTCTAGCTTTTTCATTAGCAGCTTCTTGTTGCTCAATACTAGCTGCAACACCTTTTTTACTTTGTAAAGCAGCTTGAGCTAAAGCTGTAGCACCACCAGCGCTAGCACCCGTAGCTCTTAACGTGTCTAGTGTATTAGCTAAAGCAATATCAGTTTGTTCCATTTGTATTTCAGCAGCCTTTGTAGCAACACCTAGACTAGCAAATGGATTTGACATACCTCCGCTTAAATCTGAAGCTAAATTACTTAGATTTTTAGTATCTGAATAAGGGTTTATAACAGTTTGTCTACTGTTTTCTAAGCTAGTAAGTTTTGCGCTTAATCTTCTTTTTTCTCTAGCCGCAGCTCTTGCTCTTTTTTTAGCAGAACTAGCACCGAATATTCCTGTAATCGCGCTACCTACACCGGATATTATTCCGACTGTTACCATGCTCATAAGCTATTGTTTTAATTGTTTATATTTTTCGTATGCGTTATATGAAGTACATGTAAGCATATTTTCTAATTGTTCTATGTCTGTTATATTTTTTGGGTTAGGGTGCACATTTATAAAAACTGAATCTTCTATAGCATATATAACTCTTTTAGCACCAGCAGGAGCATTAACATAGCAAGGGGCTATATATTCGTTAGTACCCTCATCAGTAGCTACGGTTAATTCACCTTGCATTAAAAACCAAGTGTGACTATATTTATGTAGCTTTCCTATTACAATGCCACCTTTTTTCATTAACATTTCTCTTATATAAACACCTTCTGAAAAAGAATGTTTTAGTGGAAAATGTTTTGTATTTCCTTTTACTATATTAGGATTATTATTATTTAATAATTCATTTTCTAGTTTTTCTATTTTTTCTCTAGTTAACTTTACTAGTGCGTTTTTCATTTAATTAAATTTAATATGATGATTCTACAACGTCTGACGACACAGAGAATAATTCTTTTTTAGTTGCTGATGTATCAAATTGTGTTATAGGTGATATACTCATTTTAACTGTAGAGTAAAAACCTTTTATACCCGACATGTCTGCTCCGTATAGTATTTCACCATTTACCGCAGGTGAGTTATTTATAAGGTTTGCAAAATATTTGTCTTCTTTTTTCTTAAATGTATTAGACCATATCTGAGTCTCTAAGCTAGCTAAATTATCCTGAAATACATATTTACCTATTGGTAAGGTTTGATCACTAGAGCTAGCCACCATGCTTTCTAATTCCCATCCAGCTCCTCCTTCATAATTAATTGTTTTAAAGTTTTTAACTACAGATGGATTAGAGTTTAAAACTATAGTAACATCTGACCCATATGTTACACCATAAAATCTAGCATAAGGTCCTAAATAATGCTGGTATAATTTACCAGAGTTAAATGTATAAAACACATTGCTTAAACTAAATGCCTGACTTGGTTTATAGCTAGAAAAACTAGTCCAACCTAAAACACCTTCATCAAATGTTGCCGTTTTATATTCGCTACCACTTTGTATAGATAAAACATAATCTTTTGAATGTGAATTCCAACCTCCTACAATTTTAGTTGCTGTAGCTAATTCATCTCTAAAAAAGTCATGCATACCATAAGATGATATTTCTGTAATACCATCAGCTGATAATCTTAATACACAACCTCTTTTTTTATCTGTAAAGTATTTTCTATAGCCATATACAGCAAAACTTTCTGGATTAGTACTTATACCGTATTCACCAGCGTAAGCCACTATTTGACCTATTACTTGTAGCGATGAAGTTATAGAAGCATTACCTTCTGCAGAGTATATAGCATCCTTGTCTATTAAAGCTCTACTAACTTTATCTTCTTGAAATATAATTAAGTTTGTATCTTCAGCATATAACTTTTGTATAGATCCATTAGCAGGATCTGCAGATCTAGTTATATCTTGACCAACAGAAAATTGATTAGTATTGTTAATACCTGTCCTAGAATTAAATATACCAGAATATATTAATGAACTAAGTCTATGTTGTTGAGTAAAAGTATCTTCTACTATATAAGCTTTTACACCAAAATCAACAGACGTATTATTATAACCACCTCGTATTCTAGCTTCTTCTATATACCAATCATTAGCGTCAACAGCGTCAAAATCTTTTGGTATATAATCATCACCAGCTCTTCCTGCAAAAGCTATAACATTGTTATTAGCCACTGGCTGCGCTGAATCAATTGTTATTGTTTGATTATTAGCAGCTACAGATAGTACAGTTACTACAGGATTTCCTGGAAACGGTGCTGTTGTATTGGTTACTACTTGACCAGCACCTACGTTTATATTAGCTACTTTTAAAGTAATTACAGTACCAGTACTAGCATCAGCCGCACCAGTAGTGTCTTTAACCTCTACAATACTGTTGATTTTTTTCAACCAGAATGTGCTAAAATAATTTACTTCTAATGTAGCTGCCATAATTTATTATCACTCATTTTTTAATATTATTACTAGGGTGCAAATGGGTATAAATATATGTTTGGTGAACATCCGTTTGCTGATGAACAAGCTTCAACATAACATTGTGTCCAAGGGTTTGGCACATATACTTTAGCATCACTAACATTAAACCTAGTAGAAAACTTATATTTAACAGTACCTCCATTATTGTAAGGTGAAGACCCAGATGTTATAAATGCTTTATAATTACTAACTCCACCACCTGCGTCTGCAAAAGAAAATACAGTAGATAATGTAGAATCAGTGTAAAACTGCGTTACATATTGACCGTATGGCACATGTGAATAAACGTTTGGTAAACCACTTATAGCGTTAGGACAGTAATAACTACTTGATCCCGTGTTATCTAGTGAATATCTGTAAGATTGTGCGGTACCACCAGTTGTATTAACACCATTTTCAATAACACACGTGCTGTAATATAAGTCATTAGAGTTTACCCAACATGTTAAAGCATTTGATTGGTTAGGCGCTATAGCACTTTTAGCATCAATTGCTGCAATAGCATATTCACCCGGTTGATTATAAGCTAACACACGTTGATCATAAAAATTACCTCCTTGGCCAGTAGCGCTTGTATCAATGTCTACCTTAATAACACCTTGACTAGGTGTTCCAGTCGAGTTATTAATAGTAAAATTGTTTATATCAGCAATAGCAGCCCAAGCAGAACTACTATTTGATCTATGCCACACTCTCCATGTAACATCTGCGTCTAAACCTGACGCAGGACTAGGTGGATTACCTTCCCATATTAAACCAGCATTCATAGATAAAGACATAGTACCCTGTGTTAACGCACTACCAATTTTAAATAACGTGTTGGTTAAAGAGGCGTCTCCTGTTTGTGCTGTGCTAGGTGTAACAGGTAGATCGCTAGCTGTTAGTGTATTGTCAGATAAATACCAAACACCTGTAATTCCATATTGAGCATTATATTTAGTTATAAAAGCATTTGTTATTGGAATACCTAAATTAGCTTGAATTGGACCAGTTGTGCACACTGATTTTATACCTGAGTTAGCAGGTTGAGGACCAATTATAATAATTTGATTAGTTGTTGCTGATAAAGCTCCATCAGCTGTATCACCGTTTGCATCTTCAATTTTTAAAACTAAAGTATGTTGACCACTAGGTGTGTTATTAGCTGTTTGACTTAAGTTTCCATTAGTAGCATCTATAACAAATGACGGTTGACCATTTGCACCAGTAGGATTACCAGAAACAATAGACCATTTCAATTGCTCTGTGTTTCTTGTAGAACTTGCAGAACCGTTTTTAGACAACGTGTCTTGACCTGTAAATGGATTACCAGTTTGATCTACTGTTGCTTGTATAGTTGGCAAAGGTGATTCGTCAAATGATGGTGCAGCGTTAGATAAGTCTACATTTAATGTTAATGTTACAGGTGGGGTAAACGCTTGAGGATTACTATCTGATGTAACTTGAATTGAAAATGTAAATTTATCTTGTGTTATGCTATTGTCTAAATAAACAAACTCCGCTGTTGTTTTTATTCTATAAGATTTAAGTACTGGATCCTGTTCTAGTGTAAAATAATTATTTGCAATAGTACCTTCCCTAACTGACACAACACTCATCGTTGCCGTAGTAGGGTTAGCTGCGTCAAAAGCAGCTCCCGTGTTAGATTGTGGAAAAAATGGATCAGTTATATAATGCCCACTAGCATCACTTTCTAGTAATTCAATATTAGTAGCTGTAAAACTTGTTGGACCATCAAAGCCTGTTATTATATCTATATTTAAATCAGATAATAAACCTACTGTTCCAGTTTCCCAAAATATATCTAATAAAGATTCTGTAGGATTTGTTTCGTATATAGCTAATACAGGAAAATTAGCATTACCAGCTTGAGTATCTTGCTGACCAATAGCTTGTCTATCTGTAGAAATCCTCATTAATAAAGGATTTGTTTCGTTTTGATATATACTAGGGTGTGAACTTAATGATCCAGCACCAGCTAAAATAGATTCTTCCCCTATAGCATCTACACTATGATAAGGGTTGGCTGTTCCAGGAAAATATTGAGAATTAAAAGGTGATGTAGCAAAATCTACATTAGTAACCCTACCTGATAATAAAATGCTACTTCTATATTGTTTTTGATCAGGACCAACTTCTGATAAATCTCTAGGAATTTTATTTATATTGTCTCCAAATAAAGTAGAAAAAGCTGTTTGATTAACTTCATCACCAAAATATTCGGTGTGACCATAATAACCATTAACTATACCTGGAAGATATGCGTTATAATAATCTTGCTCTGTTTGTTTTACAACAATCTTATATGAATACCACCCTGTTGGATTAATTGTGTAAGAATATTTTGTATCTGGATTATTAATACTAATAGAATATAACTTATTATTTATAGGTTTTTCTGTGTAAACTTTATAAACAGGAGTTGCAGTTGAATCAACTTCAATAACTTTTGTATAGTCTATAAACTCACCTCTTAAATATTCACCCACTGTTGGAACATTAACAATGCTACCAGTAACGGTAAATTCATATTCATATTTATATTCGGTAGGAGTTGTATTAGGTATAGCTATAGGTATGTTTATATTAGTAACAGTTGTAACATTAAATCCAGCTGCTGAATTTATACTTTTTTTAGTTTCCTGAGCATATAAACCTGGTTCACCGTTGCTAAAATTAGGCAAACTAAAAGGATTTGATTGATTTACACCATCTTCTTGACTGGTTCCTGATGTTATTTGATTTGTTACATTTAACTGTAAAGTGTTTCCAAACCAAGCTAAAATATCTTGAGATGAACTATTATAAGGATTAAATATAGTAGAACCTAAAAATGTATTTATAATAGTTTGTTGTACTGGTGAAAGTATAACTGGTGTTTGTCTACCAAATTTATCAGCAAGTATAAAACCCACTTGATAATTTCTGTTTTGTTTCAGAGAATGATTAGGGTATTCCACCCAACTATCGCTTATAACAGAATCACCTTTATCAACAATTTTTACATCATAATCAATATTATCTGGCGCAGTATAAGTGTCTCTAAAATTACCATATATAATTCTATTACCTGCTGTTTCTTGAGATAAAGCTCTTACAGGTACTTTGTCATAAACCCTGGTTGTCTGATCTGCTGGTAAGGTTTTGTAAGGTTTTCTTGATTGATATTCGTATGTGTATAAGTTATCAGAACCTTCTGCATCTATAATACTGTAAGGAATTGTTTCTAAAACTTTAACACTTGTTTGGTCTGATTCTTTATAAAGAATATCTAAAGAAGTAATTTTAAAACTTGCAGATAAATCATTTTTATGATCAGGCAAAGTTATTAATAATTCAATGTTATTAACATTGTTTTCCATCCAAGCAACAATAGTGCTTCTAAAAGCATTATCTTCGTCTTCATTTTTAAAATAACCTTTTTGTTTTGGTATATAAGCTATTTGTGTAAATGGAGCAAATAAAGAATATTCTCCATCATCAAATCTATATCTATAACTAAACCTAACGTATCTACCTTCTAAATAATCTGGATCACCTGGCCAAGTTGGACTAGATGATTGATTTGTCATTGTTGAAATTAAAAAAGTAAATATATCTCCAGCAACAGGAAGTGTAATAGCTGAAGATAAAGTAACAGTAGTATCACCGCCGCTACTGTTTACATTTGTAACCGTTATAAAATTAGAAGCTAAAACTTTTGGTGCACCCGCAGGGTCTGTACTTACAACGGACATTCCAATTAAAATTTTTACATTTTCAGCTACAACTATAGTAGTAGTTGTTGGTGCAGGACTTGCTTTTACAATACCTGTGGTTTTTTTAAGTAAAGATATAGGTAAATAAGGATTGTATTTTGCTACAGAAATTTGTACTTCATCTGTATAGTAATTAGAAGGTTCATTTATATTTACTTTTCTAGGTTGATTTCTATTATCAGTAAAAAACAATAAATTTTCTATTAAACTAGCCTGTATAGGATTTGTGGTTGAAAAATTTAAAAATATACCATCTGCTATAACTTTACTAGTAGCAGGATTTTTGGGTGACCAAGAATATATAATACATCTCTTGCCGCTAGGTGTAAAAGTTGGATTAACATTAGGATCAATATCAGTGTAATTAGTTGCAAAAATAAATATAGTCTGCGTATACTCATCAGTTAAATAACCTATAATTTGTATATCACTAGGTAATGCAGGTGTTACATTAAATTGTTTTTCAGTATTACCTAAAACAGTTTCTAAAGCACCTATGTCATCATCTTCTGATTTACCTACAGATATATTCTGCGCATCTCTGTATTCACCATTAGGTATTAATCTATCGTCCAAGTCTTTATTCATCTTGGATCTTAGAAAACTGTTTTTAATTTCTGCCATGTTAGTTATTTAATCCATTTAGATTTACCTCTCATAACTTGAACTATTTGATCAAGCTTAAGATTAGATAATCTTATTTTAGCATTTCTTAGTTTAGCACTTCTTTCTTGTTTAAACCTTCTCACAACATACTCTTGAACTCCAGACGATACAGATAGTATAGAGTGAATTATATGTGCATATAATGCTTCTTCAGCTAGTTTAGGTATTCTAGCATCTAGATCATAAGCGTTGCCATCAGAAACATACTGAAGTATTATTAATTTATTAGCTAAGTTGCTAGTAAAACTAAACTCACCTTTTCTTTCATCTATTTTAAACCATCCGTTTTTTTGACTAGTCTGTGGTTCTAATCCATATCTTTGACCTAACACACCATCTGTATAGTTACGATCTAAGACGTTAGCATTGTTTAAATCATTGTTAAAACCTCCACTTATATACCTAGGATTTGTTTTATTCCAGGTTGCGTCTGTTTGAGACGTAACTTCTGTATTGCTATCAAAGTTATCTTGAATAGGTTTACCATCATCGTCTTGTGTAAAAGTATAATAAGGGCTTTGATTAAGATTATTAGTTGGATATATAATATGCAAAACACCTAACTCATCTACCCATGAAGCTTTTACGTAATTAACGTAGTCTTGTGGTATAGCTAAACTTAAACTTGGTGGAACACTTAATTCAGTTGATTTTACACTTTTTAAAGTATCATAACTAAACTCTTGCAAACCACGTCTAGCGTGAAATATAACATCAGTTCTTTTTACACTAGGTATTAATTTACCAGCGCCTACATAAGCTATTAAAAAATTATCAATAACATCTGCAAGTTTAGTGTAAGAATATTCACCGTGATTATCTTCTATAGCAGACTCTACTAATTGTATTTTAATATAGGAATTAGCTGATAAATAAGAATTTACAGTTATTATATTGCCAGCTTCAGTATAAGGTTCTGCAAGTTTAAATACTAATGCTATTTGAGCAGGAGGTATTTGAACAGCTATTGTACATGTAAATGTTGTAGTTGTTAATATTTGTTTTACAGTACCATACGTGGTTGTTCCAGCTGCATTCTGTATTAACATGCCTACAGCTATATCTATATTAGCAACATTAATAGTCAAGGTGCTTTCACCTACAGGAACGACAGTTCCATTACTTGTACCTGTTGTTTTAGTATTATTAGGTGTTAGCTCTGTCCAAGTTAATGCATCGGAGCTAGAGTATAGATGAAAATTATTTAAACCATATTGACCATTAGCATTATCAGAGCTTCCAAATATTAAATCAGTGTTAAAAGTGCTAGTAAAGGTTTTGCCTGCACCAGCAGCCTCTACGTAAAACTGCTGAGCTCCAGCGTAATATTGTCTGTTTGTTTCGGTTATTAAACCACCATTAGGTCTAGGCATATTCTAGCTTTTTTGATTTTGTTGTTCTTGAGCTACTTGTTGAGCAGCAACTTGTATTATAGTGGGATCTTTTACCACTACTCCAGCATATAATAAAACTTTTAAAACTATTTCAGTTTGCTCAGAGTCGTGTAATTCAAAGTTTAGTGATGTATCTGGGTTATATACGTAAGCATTACCAGATAATGTAAAGTTCCACACTGGATCTATCGGTTTTCTTATATATGTTGCTTGAACACCAGATTGAATACTTTGAGGATATACAAAAAGTTTTTGTCTTTCGTAAACATAAATAGGATACGTGGTTGTAGGTGCTGTTAATTTAGAGCTTAATAAGTGATATAATTCACCTCTATCAACTCTTTCTAGTTCTTGAGTTGGTAATGCTCCAGTGCTATATATAACCGTACCTAATCTGTAAAAATCATCTTGCACGTTGACAATAAATATATCTATTCCAGCGGCTGGTGCAACGTTTAAGGTTATTGTTGTTCCGCTTATACTGTAAGCTGTAGTTGCTACACCATCTAAATAAACAGTTGTAGTTCCACTACTTAACTGATTAGCTGTAATAGTTGTTATTGTATAAGCTTGTTGATTAACAAATGTTAAGGTATTGAAAGTAGCTTGTGAAGATCCTGATTCCGCAGGTAAGCTAAATGATCCATTAGCGTATGTAGTGTTACCAATAGTTTTAAATATAGAAATTTTTTCATCAAGATTACTTACTCTATCTGCGTAATCTGTATTTGTTTGTGGAATACGTATCTGCTGGTTAAGGTCCTCAAAATACCTTTCAAATATCTCTAATTGAACCTGAGTACCTATTTTATTAAACTCAACAGGTGTCATATAACCTCTCTGTTCTTTATTTAGTATTAATAAAACGGTTTGATATACAGTATTTACGTTTATTGCCATTTTAGTATTTTAGTTGATAGTGATAAGGGCCACGCAAGTGACCCTTCACTATAATTATAGTCACATATTATTGTAACTTTTTCTTAATTGTTTTAAAAACTTCAACACCTTCATCAGTTTTAAACCAAGCGGCTAACGCTGAATAAGGGTTTTCATCAAAAGGTATAGTCATTAGTTTTCTATCATTAGATCCCCAATGGAACGTTCTTTGGTCTTGAGCTAATTTTATTACATGTTGCTCAGTAGCTCTTATACCTATATTTCTTAAACCTACGTTCTCATCACTTGCTACAGATAAAAATGCTGATGGATTTCTTCTTGCCATAAGTAGTAAATCTCTTCTTAGCTCTTTAGAACTTAATGTAGAGACTTTAGACCCTAGTTCAACTCTTAACACAGCTTCAGCGTGATCTATATCCATTTCTTTTGCTGCAATCATTGCATCTAGTTCTACATTAATATCTTCAAGTTCATCTTCAGCAACTACCTCAGCTTCCCATTCAGAATATATAACATTTTTTTTAGGGTGATATAGTGATAATAGTTTTTGTAAGTTTTGTTTTTGTTTTGGAACAGCTAAAACACCATCTTCAAATATAATGTGCCCTAGCGTTACCTCTCCTTTTTGTTCTTGTAAAAAAGGTGAGTTCTGATTCGTAGCATATCTTAATTCTTTTTGTTCCCCTGTTTTTTCGTCAAACCATAGTAATGGATGTCTTCCAGTGTTTTTAGAATTTAAAGTATATGTTAACGGTTCTTTATCGTGTAATAGAAAATATCTTCTATCTTTAATCTCCCATTTTGGGGCTATTGTTTCTTTTGTTTTTGACATGATATAATATAATATAATTAATAAAATAAAGGGCTGGGTGCCGAAGCACCCAACTCTTTAAAGCAATCTTATTGTTGGAATAATACGA
>Ga0316202_10001418_pt1 | contig 18768 bp, 20 predicted proteins | sample 3monrhotite_MG_FD_204934 | JGI IMG/M metagenome (GOLD analysis project Ga0316202, IMG submission 204934) | Microbial mat bacterial communities from mineral coupon in-situ incubated in ocean water Damariscotta River, Maine, United States -... | ecosystem: Environmental > Aquatic > Marine >... | reverse complement strand
TACCGAGTAGCAGGGGATCAAAAAACAGGCGTTTGCCCAGTGCAATTTTTTGGCTGCTTTGTGGGTTGTCAGCAGGGATGGGCGGTTGCTCCGGCAAGGTTTGTAAATAATCAAATGCCAGTGTGGGTAGTGAATATGCGAGCAGCAAACTACCGAAAAAGAGGGCTTTAAAAAATATCATGAGTTTAAAAATCCGTGCGGTGATGATCAAGGTTTGTTGAGGATGCGCATTTTACCCGAGTACCGATACGTGTCCAGCGCCGCAATTCTGACTGGAGTTGTGATGCAAAAATTGGGAAAATTCTTATGATTTCAAATCGGGATAAAATGTTTGTGGTTGAATAATAATCGAATTTTGTCAGTTTAGCGATTGTGTGGTTTTTTTGTTCGCTTAATCTCGGATAAAGCCTTCAAGCCAGCAGTCCTTGCGACATGATGCACTCTGTGAAGTTGAACTTCATCAGGAAATTGGGCAGGTTGTTCTTCTGGCGCGTTAGAGTCTTTTTTGAACTGCCCCTTATTTTTCATCATGTTCAACTTCCTCCCAAATCATATTGCCATTTTCGTCAGATTTCCCTGAGGCTAATTGATTTGGCTCCTTCACAATAATATGTTTGGTCGCCCGCATTTCTTCAGCAGCTCTCCGGGCTGCGGCTAATGCTTTTTCTTTGTCTGGCTTATTACGCAAATTTTTACTTTGCTTGTCGCGTATATCTTTAATATTATTCATAGTCTAAACCCGCCTCGTGCAACAATCATTTTTTGCATTATAAGAAAAACCTTTGCGTACATAATAATCCCGTACAAAAGCATTAACTGGATGCATAATATTGATGTGATCGGCTCCGATTAACGCAGCATAAGCACTAAGTGCTATATATACCCGTGACGTTTGAGATTTAGGTTTTATTGCACGCCCTCTTCATTCCATGGCGGTGTTGAAATTCCTCGCAATAGTCCGGCTATTACTCGTCATTTCGCCTTGCCATGAAATGAATATGACGCACACTAAAAGCCTAAATCTCAAACGCCACGGGTATAGGTAATGTCTAGCAATGATATTTCACATTGAGGAGCCTTCTCAATAAAATCAAGTCTGAGGCCTGTACCTGCATAAATAGGACGCCCCAGTGACAACCCAATCAACTTGTCACCCTTCCAGGCTACCGCTTCAAACCGTTTAGGATATTGAAGCTTCCATGACATATAGGTGTTTGGCCAATCCCATGTCTTAATCCGTTGGGAATTGTTTTCCCATTCCTGAAATGCAGAGTAAGCTCTGTTATCTGCTTGTGTTAGTGACACTCCATTTCCTTGCGACGAAAGTATTTCATTGGCTGCGCGCAAGGCTTCGATTCGGTAGATATCATACTGTTTTTCTAACGCTTCTTTCATTCGAAGTTTTGACATTTTATTTTTGTCCGGCCTTGGTTACAATCAAAATTTTGGCGTCGCACGGAACCTGAGTATTTTACGGTATATACCCGTGGTGTTTGAGATTTAGGCTTTTAGTGTGCGTCATATTCATTTCATGGCACCAACAGTAGGCGCTTTAGGCGAGGCGAAATGACGCGTAATAGTCGCTCTATTGCAAGGAATTTCAACGCAGCCATGGAGTCAATAGGGCGTGCAATTAGACCTAAATCTCAATCGCTACGGATATATGTGCGTCATCGTCCTGTGCTTATACCTACTATAATCTGAACGAATCACCAGCCTACCAACTTCAATTTCCCTGTCAAGTCATGCAAAAAATGCTGATGTCACACACAGCCTCATATAATTTTTTTTTAAACTGAGCTTTTTCCATCATCGGTATGATTGTTTACAGAGGGGCTGCCAGTTGTTTGTGGAAGCAGATTGCATGCAGATGATGCCGCGTAGTGGTAACTCTCGTCAGATAAACCTAGATTCTGCAGTTGACCGCTTAGCGGATGTTTAACATGTTGATAAGCATCACATGTTCTGTGGATATGGGAAGCACACCTGTCGGGTGAATCGCTACGACTTGTATAGCGCGTTGCCTTTTGCGCCTGGCTGCGTTGCGAATTGTCGCAATAGACAAGCTATTACTCCTCATCGCGTCTCGCCTAAAGCGGCCTATTGTTGGTGCCGGTCACAAAATCCAACGCACTCTACAAGCCGTTCAACTGCGGATTCTAGGATAAAACAAACCATTGACTAATCGATATTGCTGTTCGTATCTATATTGTTGGGAAATGATTCATAAAGCCCGTCTTCCATTTTCAGCGCTGACTCCGACGCTATTATGTGTTTAACGCGATGGCCGCGACCGCCGTAATTCTGGCTGAGATGGTGACAATAAGCAGTCAAATTTCTGACGATCAGTCATATGATGTTTTTAACTTATTGATTTAAAAGGTCTCTACATTTGTGGTGCTACTGGCATAGCATTTGCTTTAGCTGGTCGTAGGCGTCGATTGGGCGCAACGATAAAGGTAAAGGAAACCCCATGGCTGCTGATGAAGAAAAAGACGGTGACGATAAAAATGCTAAAGGATCGTTGCTAACAAAGATCCTTTTGTTTGGGATTTTGCCATTAATGACGGTGATCGTTTTAGTGGTGGGCACACTATTTTTTGCGGGAGTTCTTTCTGGTGGCGGTGATCATGCTACGGATACTGTCGCAGAAGACAGTGAAGGAGATCATGGTGACGAAGGTAGTGATGAGGAAGGCGCTGAAGAAGGGGGAGAGGAAGGTGAATCCCTGCCTGCTATCTATCTGCCGATAGATCCCGCTTTTGTGGTGAATTTCGCTAGCCAGGGCAAGGCGCGTTTTCTACAGGTAACAGTGGAAGTTATGACTCGTGATCCTGTTATGCCTGATCAAATCAAATTACACATGCCGGTGATTCGTAACAATCTGATGTTGCTATTTAGTAGTCAGTCTTATGACGGCGTGAGTACCCTGGAGGGAAAAGAGACGTTGCGTGAGGAGGCGTTGGAAGTCGTGCAGCAAATTCTCGAAGAAGAAACCGATGATCCAGGCATCGAAGCCGTTTACTTTACCAGTTTCGTGATGCAGTAGCTTTTTACATCCTGGTGAACCCATTGTGATTTTTATAATAAACACGGTATTAAAAAATGGCTGTTAATGACCTTTTATCACAGGATGAAATCGATGCTCTGTTGCACGGGGTGTCCAGCAACGACATAGAAACGGATGATGAAGAATTTACCGATGGTGAAGCACGTAATTATGACTTCACCACACAGGATCGTATTGTCCGTGGGCGTATGCCGACGCTTGAAATGGTTAATGAACGTTATGCCCGCTTGTTCCGGATCAGTATTTTTAACCTACTGCGGCGCAGTGCAGAAATATCGGTGGGTGGTGTGCAAATGCTCAAGTTCTCAGAATATGTGCATAGCTTGTTTGTGCCGACCAGTTTGAACATGGTACGTATTAAACCACTGCGTGGCACTGCCCTGTTTGTGTTAGACCCCAGACTGGTATTTATGATTGTTGATAATTACTTTGGTGGTGACGGCAGGTTTCACGCAAAAATTGAAGGACGTGAGTTTACACCTACCGAGTTGCGTGTCGTTGAAATGATTCTTGAACAGGTATTTGTTGATCTCAAGGAAGCCTGGGCCCCGGTGATGCAATTGGATTTTATAAAGCAAAACTCGGAAGTCAATCCACAGTTCGCGAACATTGTCAGTCCCAGTGAAGTGGTAGTGGTTAATACTTTTCATGTTGAAATAGAAGGGGGAGGTGGTGATTTTCACATAACTTTACCTTATTCAATGTTAGAACCTATTCGTGAAGTATTGGATGCGGGTGTGCAAAGTGATCGTGATGATACCGATGATCGTTGGGCTGAATCGTTACGCGAAGAGATAAAAACGTCCATGGTGACGCTTTCCTGCACTCTGGCAGAAACAGAAATCAGTCTGCGCGACATCATGAATATGAAACCTGGTGATGTGATTCCCATGGATGTACCGGATCTGGTGACCATGAATGCTGAGGGTGTGCCAGTGTTTCGCGGTAAATATGGTATTTCACGTGGAAGCATGGCGGTAAAAGTTGTAGAACAAGTTGCTTTTCCAACTAAAGAAAGCAATCAAATGATGCAAGAGGTGGTCCATGAATGATACGACAGGTACAGAGACTGGCGGTGATGCAGGTGATGAATGGGCTGCGGCGATGAATGAGCAGAGTGAGGCGGAAGCTTCTGCGGTAGAAGAGCCAGCAGGTGGTGATGCAGACTGGGGCGCGGCCATGGAGGAACAAGCCACTCAAGAGTTTGCTGGTGCCAAGGTTGAACAGGTGCCTGTGCAAAACCTGGAAGCAGAAGACGGTGGAATATGCATGGGGGATGCAAGTCTTGATGTCATCCTCGATATCCCGGTCAATATTTCTATGGAAATAGGAGCTTCCAAAATCAGTATTCGAAATTTGTTGAAACTGAATCAAGGGTCTGTGATTGAGTTGGACAGATTGGCGGGGGAACCATTGGACGTGTTGGTCAATGGTACGTTGATCGCACATGGCGAAGTGGTGGTGGTGAATGAAAAATATGGTATCCGCTTAACGGATGTGATCAGCGCGGCCGAACGTATTCAAAAGCTTAAATGATATGATGATGTACAGATTGACCAGAATAATGACAATAATCATTGTGTTGCTGGCAAACATACTATTATTTTCTGTTGACGTGCTGGCGGTAGAAAACACTGTTACTGAAACGGTCATCATAACGCCTGAAAAAGAAAAAACTCTGGCCGGTAGTCGTTTATCAGATCCCAATATGACCGGTAATTTGATTCAAACCACACTGGGGTTATTGATCGTACTTTTGGTGATTGCTGTGGCGGCATGGGCATTTAAACGTTTTGGAAATGTTCATGTTGGTGCGCAGGGACGGATGAAAATCATTGGTGGCATTTCACTGGGTACACGGGAACGTGCAGTGTTATTACAAGTGGGTGAAGAACAGTTGGTGATTGCTGTTTCTCCAGGTCGTGTACAAACCTTGCATGTATTAGAGAAACCGGTGCTGGTTGAAGCCAAGTTGGAAAACACAACGAGTTTTTCTTCGCGCCTACAATCTGCCATTCTTAATCGTAAGAATGATATCAATGAGGGAGAAAAATAAGTATGTTTACTTTTTTTCCCAATAAAAAATCATCAGTAGCCTGTTTAGTATTGTTGGTTGCTGGGTTTTTATTTCCGCTTGTCGTCCAGGCAGCAGATCCTGGTCTCTCAGTATTGTCGGTAACCACAGAAAAAGATGGTGGACAGACGTATACCGTTGGCTTGCAAGTGCTGGCGCTAATGACGGTATTCAGTCTGTTGCCAGCCGCATTGATTATGTTGACATCGTTTACCCGTATTGTGATTGTATTGGCTATTGTTCGTCAGGCGGTGGGGATGCCACAGGCACCGTCGGGACAAATTCTGATTGGACTTGCATTGTTTCTGACTTTTTTTATCATGTCACCGGTTTTCACCAAAGTCTATGACGATGCAGTAAGCCCTTATCTGGATGAAGAAATTCCTGCCAAGCAAGCCTTTGAGCTGGCCAGCTCCCCATTTAAGGAGTTTATGCTGGCGCAGACACGAGAAAAAGATTTAACGTTGTTTGCGGAAATTTCAGAAGCTGGTGAAATCAATAATTTTTCGGAAATTCCTTTTTCGCTATTAATGCCAGCATTTATTACCAGCGAATTAAAAACAGCGTATCAAATCGGTTTCCTTATTTTTATTCCCTTTTTGATTATTGATCTGGTAGTGGCCAGTGTGTTGATGGCGATGGGCATGATGATGTTGTCACCGATGATTATTTCACTCCCCTTCAAAATCATGTTGTTTGTTCTGGTTGATGGCTGGGCCATGATCATGGGTACCCTGGCGTCCAGTTTTTATGTGTAACAGGTAAAAATAATGAGTCCGGAAATGGTGATGACTATCGCGAATCAGGCACTGGAGCTGGTGTTGCTGATGACGGGTGTCATTCTTTTACCTGCATTGGCTGTGGGATTATTGGTGAGTATGTTTCAGGCCGCCACACAATTGAATGAGCAGACATTGAGTTTTATTCCAAAACTGGCTGTGACATTTTTAACTTTGATGATAGGCGGTGCTTGGTTATTGCAGTTGTTGATGACATTCACGAAACGTCTTATCACAGATATTCCGATGATTATTGGCTGAGGAATGGAAATTGAATAACTTACACAACTGGCATCTCTGCTTCAGCCCGTCTTCGCCCGTTCTTCAATCACAAAAGCTCGAAATAGAACAACTATTCCTGCACTTTTGTTCAATCAGAACGAACAAAGACGGACCAAATCAGAGCGCCACTTGTGTAAGTTATTCAATTTCCATTCCTTAGAGGAGTGAAATGACATGATGTCCCTGGCCAGTTCAGAAATCATGTCATGGGTGGGCTCATTTGTTTGGCCATTATTCAGAATTGCCGCATTGGTAGCAGCGGCTCCTGTTTTTGGTGCGCGTACTGTACCGGCTTCAGTCAAAATAATATTTGCAGTTGTTTTTACGCTGATCATTGCGCCGATGTCTCCACCTATGCCTGTTGTGGATCCGCTGAGTGGTGAAGCCGTGTTAATCGTGATAAATCAGATATTAATCGGTGGCGCAATGGGGCTGGCATTACAATTGGTTTTTGCCATGTTCATTGTGGGAGGACAAATCATTGCTTTCCAGATGGGGTTGGGTTTTGCGTCTATGGTTGATCCTTCATCTGGTACGCAAGTGCCGATGGTGAGTCAGTTCTATGTCATTGTCCTTACTTTGGTGTTTCTTGCACTGGATGGCCATCTGATATTTATCAGTGTCATGGCAGAAAGTTTTCATACTTTGCCTATTGGTGTTAATGGGTTAAGCAATGCCGGTTTGTGGGCGCTGGTGAATTGGGGCGGGAATATGTATGCCGGTGCGGTACAAATTGCTTTGCCAGCGATTGCATCGTTGTTACTGATTAACCTGGCCTTTGGCATTGTTACCCGTGCAGCACCTCAGTTTAATATTTTTTCCATCGGTTTTCCGGTCATTATGGTGGCGGGTTTTTTCATCATGTTGTCGACGCTTACTGCGATTCTTCCACAAATCAAATTGCAATTGGCCAATGGCTTTGCGTTGATGCGTGGTGTGGCCGGTGGGTTTTGATGAGTTGATAAATAATCCTGGATTCCGCAGTTGATCACTTGGAGGGTTTATTAATATGTTGATGAGTACCCTGTTTTATGAATGTGAGAAGTTTACCTGCTGGGTGAGTCGCTACGGCTTGTATAGCACGTTGCTTTTTACATCTGGTTACGTTGAGAATCGTTGCAATAGGAAAACTATTACGCCTCATTTTTCCTTGTCAGCTACAAAATCCAACGCACTCTACAAGTTGTTCAACTACGGATTACAAGATCATGGCTGAAAGTGAAACAGGTCAGGAACGCACCGAGGAGGCGACGGCCAAGCGCAAACAGGAGTCGCGTGATAAAGGCGAGGTTGTCCGTTCAAAAGAATTGACCACCCTGGTGGTTATGCTGGTATCGGGTGCAGGTTTTGTTTTTTTGGGTAGTCGTTTAGTTGAGGATCTCATGCAGATTTTGCGCGCTCATTTAAGTATTGAACGTGCACAGATTTTTGACCTTGGGTCTTATCCCGGTTTGTTATTTGAAACATTGAAATTTTCTATTTTTTCAGTGATGCCTCTGTTTTTATTGTTAGTGGTCGCCGCCATTGTGGCTCCGATGGCTTTGGGTGGATGGACTTTCAGCGTAAAACCTTTACAGCCCGAGTTTAAGAAAATGGACCCTATTAAAGGTTTTGGTCGAGTGTTTTCTTTGAAAGGTTTAATGGAGCTTGTCAAGGCTTTAGCAAAATTTACTTTGGTGGGGGTAGCGACTTATTTCCTATTGAAAAATAATATTGAAGGGTTTTTGAGTCTGGGTAATGAAGATCTGAAGCAGGGAATTTCCCGCCTGGGCGAAGAGTTGACATGGATGTTTATTCTGTTAAGCAGCGCATTGTTTTTTGTGGTGTTGGTGGATACACCTTTTCAAATATGGGATCACAATCGCAAGCAAAAAATGACTTTGCAAGAGATTAAAGACGAGCATAAAGAAACTGATGGCAATCCGGAAGTGAAGAGTAAGATACGACAAACACAACAGGAAATATCTCAGCGCCGCATGATGGAAGAGGTTCCTAAGGCTGATGTCGTGATTACCAATCCCACGCATTTTGCTGTGGCCCTGCGTTATGACCAAAGCAATATGGGCGCACCGATTGTGGTGGCTCTGGGTGCCGATGAGGTGGCTGGGCACATTCGTCGCATTGCGGTGGCTAATGATGTGCCGCTGCTTTCTGCACCACCACTGGCACGTTCTTTGTATTACAACTGTGAATTGAATACAGAAATTCCTGCTGGTCTGTTTCTGGCAGTTGCCCAAGTGCTGGCCTATGTCTATCAACTGCGACAGTACGAATTTAATGGTGGTATTGCACCGACATTTGATGCCGATGATGTGCCCATCCCCGATGATCTTAAACGAGATAGTGAATTATGAACTTGACTGAATTGATGGCCTTCGGGCAGCGTTTGCTTCGATCCGGTTTGGGTGCGCCCATTCTGTTGATGATGATACTGGGTATGATGGTGATACCACTGCCACCATTTTTATTGGATATCTTTTTTACGTTCAATATTTCATTAGCACTGGTGATATTACTGGCGGCAGTTTATGTGAAAAGGCCTTTGGATTTTGAAGTTTTTCCCACCGTTATTTTGGTGGCGACATTGTTACGCCTTGCATTGAATATTGCATCGACCCGTATTGTTTTATTGGAAGGTCATACAGGAACCGATGCGGCGGGGCAGGTCATCAGAGCGTTTGGTGAATTTGTGGTTGGAGGCAACACTGCGGTGGGCTTAGTGATTTTTCTGATTTTGGTGATTATCAACTTTGTGGTAGTCACCAAGGGTGCTACACGGGTCGCGGAGGTGAGCGCTCGGTTTACTCTGGATTCCATGCCTGGCAAGCAAATGGCCATTGATGCGGATTTGAATGCAGGATTAATTAATCAGGAAGAAGCCAAAGCTCGACGCGAAGAGGTCTCACGGGAATCAGACTTTTACGGTTCCATGGATGGTGCAGGTAAATTTGTCCGTGGTGATGCCATTGCCGGTATTTTGATTTTAGTCATTACCATTATTGGTGGACTTTCCGTTGGCATGTTGCAACATGATATGGGTTTAGCAGATGCCACACACAATTATACCTTGCTGACGATTGGTGATGGATTGGTGGCACAGATTCCAGCGTTGCTGTTATCCACAGCGGCAGGTTTGATGGTGACCCGTGCCTCGGTATCCACGGATATGGGTGTGCAGGTGTTATCGCAACTGTTTAGCAGTCCACGTGCTCTGGCGATTACCGCTGGCATTGTTGGTGGCATGGGATTGATTCCTGGTATGCCGAACTTTGTGTTTTTGTTATTTTCTGCCGTGGCGGGGGGAGCTGCCTATTGGATATCCGAACGGAACAAGCGCATAGCGGCAGAACCCGTTGCTGCACCTGTGGTGGAAGAGCCTAGCAAAGAATCCCGCGAATTGACCTGGGATGATGTGGAAGTGGTGGACATGATCGGTTTGGAAGTCGGTTATCGATTGATTCCCATGGTGGATAAGAATCAGGGTGGTCAGTTAATGGGGCGTATAAAAGGTGTACGTAAAAAGCTCTCCCAGGAATTAGGTTTTCTGATTCCTTCCGTACACATTCGTGACAATCTCGATCTTGCGCCCAATGCTTATCGACTCACGCTTATGGGAGTGCCGGTGGGTGAGGCAGAAGTTCAAGCAGAGCATGATATGGCGATTAATCCTGGTCAGGTATTTGGTTCGATTCCCGGTACGGCCACCACAGATCCCGCCTTTGGTTTGGAAGCTGTATGGATCGAAGTCGCGCAACGTGATCAGGCGAAAAGCCTGGGTTATACCGTGGTGGATGCCAGCACCGTGGTGGCAACGCACCTCAGCCATATTTTGCAGAACCATGCCGATGAATTGCTGGGTCATGAAGAGGTGCAGCAATTGTTAGATAAACTGAGCAAGTCCGCACCTAAGCTGGTGGAGGATCTGGTGCCGAAACAATTGTCATTGGCCACGATATTGAAAGTATTACAGAGCCTGTTGCAGGAACATATTTCGATCCGTGACATGCGTACCATCGCCGAAACATTGGCGGAACACGCGCCCATTAGTCAAGACGCTGGCGTTTTGACCGCTGCTGTGCGAGTGGCGTTAGGGCGTTCAATTGTTCAGCAGATCAGTGGAATAGGGGCTGAACTGTCTGTTTTGACATTGGAGCCATCGCTGGAACAGATATTGCATCAGACCTTGCAAGGTGGCGTAGAAGGTGCAGGTGGATTGGAACCGGGACTGGCAGAAAATCTACACAAGTCTCTGTTCGAAGAAACCCAGCGTCAGGAAGCAGCGGGTCGCCCTGCGGTGTTATTGGTTTCGCAGGCAGTGAGAACACTACTGGCACGTTTCGTCCGGCACAGTATTCCCAGCTTACATGTTCTGGCATTTAATGAAATACCAGACAACAAACAGGTCAAAATTATGGCCACCGTTGGCGGATAAGCGAGAGATTGGTTTACTGACCGGCAGCAGTCGATTTACAGAAGAGGTGTAAGGAATGAAGATAAAACGTTTTTTTGCAAAAGAGATGCGCCAGGGTATTCGCCAGGTACGGGATACGTTGGGATCTGATGCAGTGATTCTTTCCAATACACAACTTGATGGCGGTATCGAAATTATTGCCGCAGTTGATTACGACGAATCATTATTGCAAGCAGATGCGGCGAGTGAAGATTTATTGAGTCGCACATCATCACAAACCATGCATAGAAACGGGATGGCTGCACCCAGAATGAATACTCAGGCGGAAAGTGATTTTACACCAGCAGCCCATGATGATCGGAAACTTGCTGCAGACACCGTAAAGTTGAATACCGCTACACTACCGGATTTAAAACTTTCAGCGATGCAAGACAGTGTTTCCTCTCCTGGAGAAATTCCTCGTCCGGCCAGAATTCCCACACCGAAGCCAACACCATCGGTCGCAAAAACAGAAAAATCTCCTCACAAATCCACCTCAGTCAAAAATGAACAAAAAGCCGAACAAAAAATTGAATGGTCGCAAGATCCGGCCATCATGGAATTAAAAAATGAAATGAGTGATATGCGTGAATTGCTGGAGCAACAGCTTTCCGGGTTGGCGTGGAGTGATTTGAGTCGACGTGATCCGCTACGAGCAAAACTGACACGTTGTTTACTGGAGCTGGGTTTGAGTCCAATGGTGTGTGAACAAGTCGCTAATACTGCTAGTGAACACAAAGATTTTGACCAGGCCTGGCGTCATGCCCTGGCCATTTTATCACACAGCCTGCCAGTGGAAAGCAGTGACATTCTTGATCAGGGAGGTGTTGTAGCATTGGTGGGTGCAACCGGTGTTGGTAAAACCACTTCTATCGCCAAGCTTGCTGCACGTTATGCGTTAAAACATGGTAGCGCACGCGTCGCTATGGTGACTACAGATAATTATCGTATTGCTGCACACGAACAATTACGTACTTACGGTCGTATTTTGGATATTCCGGTACGCATTGCCAACACCCATACAGAATTAGTGGAAGCGCTTAAATTACTCTCAGACCGCGATTTAGTGTTGGTGGATACCGCGGGTATGAGTCAGCGTGACATGCGTCTATCGCAACAGTTTCAAATGATCAAGGGTAGTACGCCAAGTATTAAAACCTGCTTGGTATTATCGGCAACAACACATCGTGCCGGCTTACGTGAAATTACCAAGGCTTTTGGTGAAATAAATCTGGATGGTTGCATTCTTACCAAGCTGGATGAAACAACCAGCCTGGGGGGAGCATTGTCAGCCGTGATAGAACAGAATATTCCAGTGATTTACGTGAGCGATGGCCAACGCGTACCGGAAGATATCCATATTGCACGAGGGAATAGTTTAATCAACCGTGCGGTGTTGATTGCGCAAGAAACCAATCAGGCTCTGAAACAGGAATCCTTAAACCTGGCGTTTAGTGGGATGGTGGCAAATGCTCATGGCTGAAACAATTGATCAGGCAGCGGGACTTCGTCGAATGGCGAAGCCACACCCGGTGCGAGTGATTGCCGTCACCAGTGGTAAAGGTGGTGTGGGCAAAACAAACGTGTCCGTCAACCTTGGTGTATGTATGGCCAGTCAAGGAAAAGACGTCATGTTGATGGATGCAGACTTGGGTCTGGCCAATGTTGACGTCATGTTGGGGTTACATACTCAATATGATTTGTCACATGTACTGTCCGGTGAGCGCACATTGGAAGAAGTGATGTGTATCGGTCCACAAGGCATGCGCGTAATTCCAGCATCATCCGGAATTCAGGCGATGTCGGAATTGAGTACCGCAGAACATGCCGGAGTGATCAATGCTTTTAGTGAAATCAGTTATGCCCCCGATGTGCTGATCGTGGATACGGCAGCGGGCATCTCAGATAACGTGATCACCTTTTCGCGTGCAGCACAAGAAGTAGTGGTTGTCGTGTGTGATGAACCTGCTTCTATTACCGATGCTTATGCGCTGATCAAGTTACTTAACCGAGAGTACAGCATTTATCGTTTTCGTATTGTGGCTAACATGGTGCGCAGCGCACAAGAAGGTCGAGCGTTGTACAGTAAAATTCTGAAAGTCACCGACCGTTATCTGGATGCGGCTCTGGACTTTATGGGGGTTGTTCCTTATGACGAATTCTTACGCAAAGCAATACAAAAACAACGAGCAGTGGTTGAAGCTTATCCCCGCAGTAAATCGGCACTGGAATTCAAGAAACTCGCGAGCAAAGCCGATAGTTGGCCAGTACCGGCGAATGCTGGCGGTCAACTGGAATTTTTCGTAGAACGGCTAATTATGGCCAGTCAGCAAAAAACAGGAGCGTCGTTATGAGTGGAGCCGTCATGTATGCCGAGGCAGAGGCCTATAATCTGCCTCTTAACCAAAGTGATGATTTTGATTCACAAGTCAAGCAATACGCACCGTTGGTAAAGCGTATTGCTTATCATTTGATGTCTCGCCTGCCGCCCAGCGTGCAGCAGGATGATCTCATTCAGGCAGGCATGATTGGCCTTTTGGAGGCATTGAAAAATTATGATGCCACGCAAGGCGCAAGTTTCCAGACCTATGCGCGTATCCGAATTCGTGGTGCCATGCTGGATGAGATTCGCAAAAATGACTGGGCACCACGTTCGGTACATCGCAAGGCCAGAATGGTCGCTGAAGTGGTACGTAATATTGAAAATACCACGGGACGCGATGCGCGTGATCAGGAAATTGCTCAGGAACTGAATGTATCACTTGAGGAGTATCATCGCCTGTTGCAAGAAGCCAGTGGCCATCGAGTCTTTAGTTATGAAGAACTGGATGTGGAATCTCATGGCGGTGCTGAGGCTCTGACACAAAAAGTGAAAGGTCCGCTGGAAGGCCTTCAATCGGCAGATTTTAAACGTAGCTTGGCAGATGCCATTGCCGGTTTGCCAGAACGTGAACGCTTGGTGATGACATTATATTACGACGAAGAATTGAATCTTCGTGAAATCGGTTCAATCCTCGGTGTCAGTGAATCTCGGGTGTGTCAGATTCACAGTCAGGCAGTGATTCGATTGCAGTCACGCATGACGCAATGGACCAGCGTTGATTGATATACACTTAAATCCTGCAAGTGCTTGCATTTATTCAGCACATCAACAGTAGGTAATTTGGGTAAATTTTGATTTGTATAGTGAAATGAAGCTTTTCGGAAATCAGAATAAAGATTTCACTCAAAGTTATCGTTTTCTCTATGAATCAATATTTTGCACAGCGTAAGCATAATCACCTGTAAGGTTCAGGTGAAATATCATTGATGAAATGTGTCATTGAATGGATAGGTAAGCGGAGGGTGTTTTGAATACAGATATGAAAATTCTCATTGTGGATGATTTTTCTACGATGCGACGGATTATAAAAAACCTGCTTCGTGACTTGGGATATACCAATACGCAGGAAGCGGATGATGGTCTCACAGCATTGCCGATACTTAAAGGTGGTGGCTTTGATTTTCTGGTGACTGATTGGAATATGCCGGGCATGCAAGGAATTGATCTGCTTAAGGCTGTACGAGCCGATGAAAGTCTTTCCAGCATGCCTGTATTAATGGTGACAGCAGAACAAAAGCGTGAGCAAATTGTGGAAGCTGCCGAAGCGGGTGTCAATGGCTATATCGTTAAACCTTTTACGGCGCAAACGTTGAAAGAGAAAATCGATAAAATTTTTGAACGCATTGAGGCAGGGAACTGATCATGGAAAGTAATGCACAAGAAAATATCATGGCGGAAGAAGGCGGTATCCTTGCACATGCGGAAGAAATGGTACGTGCCATAAAACAAGGAGATGAAGAGCAAGTCAAAAGTATGCTCGATTATATTTCTCTGGCTCGTGAAGGTGGGCTGTATAACGAAGTTGGAAAAATGGCTCGGCAGTTACATGATGCGATGGACACCTTTTGTCAGGAAACACGCATTGATGAGCTGGCTGAAGATGCGATTCCTGATGCGCGCACACGTCTTCGTCATGTGATTACCTTGACACAGAAATCGGCCGATCGCTCATTAACCGCAGTGGAAGATACTTTGCCAAAATGTGATTCATTGTCTGGCCGTATCGATGAATTAGGGAAATCCTGGCAAAACTTTAAAAAGCGAGAAATGTCTGTTGAGCAGTTTCGTGAATTAAGCGCTAGCCTGGAAAATTTTTTTGTGGAAGCAGAAAAAGATACAGGTGACATCCGTGTCGGACTGAACGAAATAATGATGGCTCAGGACTTTCAGGATTTAACCGGGCAAATTATTACCCGCGTTATCGAACTGGTCGAAGAAGTCGAAGGAAATCTGGTGGATCTTGTACGCTTGACCGGAGAAAGGCTGGTTAATCCCTCTGATAAGAAAGAAAAAGTTGAAAAGTCGGCTGTTGAGGCAGAAGGCCCGCAAGTACCGGGTGCTGGCTCTAAAACCGCCGTAAGTGGCCAGGACGAAGTCGATGACTTATTGTCAAGTCTTGGTTTTTGATTGCGCTGAACAGAATAGCTGAAAGTTAATTATGCCAATGGACGAAGACGAAGAACTATTGCAGGATTTCCTGGTGGAAGCCGGTGAAATACTTGAACTGCTAAACGAGCAGTTGGTTGATCTTGAGCAACGCCCAAAGGATTCAGAGTTGCTTAATGCCGTATTTCGAGGGTTTCATACAATAAAAGGTGGCGCAAGTTTTTTGAGTCTGACTGCGCTGGTCGATATTTGTCATCGTGCAGAAGACGTGTTTAATGCCCTACGTAATGGAGAGAGAGACGTTGATGCAAACTTAATGGATGTTATTTTACCTGTTTTGGATGTGGTCAATGAACAGTTTGATGAAATCCGTACTGGCCAGGAACCAACCCCCGCACTACCTGAACTTCTGGCACGGTTGGAAGCTCTGCTTACGGAAGATGTGATTGCAGAGGAGCCCGCAACAGAGACTAAAGTAGCACCTGATACAAATGCAGATGCGGATGAGGAATTTGAAGCCATTATTGATGCGGCACAAAACGCGGCACAAGAAAAAAAACCAGAGAAACTCAGCAACAATAGCGATGAAATTTCCGCCGATGAATTTGAGGCATTGCTGGATCAATTGCATGGTGAAGGAAAACATGCTGGTGTGCCATCCGACAAACCTATTGGCACAACAGCCAAAAGCGAAATAATAACACCAGAAGCTAAGCCATCCGACATTATTACCGATGATGAATTTGAAGCCCTGTTAGATCAATTGCATGGTACTGATACTGCTGATAAACCTCCGGCTACCGAAAAACCGGAAAAAGTAACAGAAGAGAAAAAACCCGCCGCTGTGTCTGTCGAAAAAGCAGCTGTTGGAAAAAGCGAAACGAAAGCCCCTGCAGCAGCCAAAGAAACACCCGCACAACAGGCAGAGACCACTGTTCGAGTGGATACAAAACGCCTTGATGACATTATGAATATGGTAGGTGAACTGGTATTGGTGCGTAATCGTGTAGCGACACTGGGTCTGGCTGTCCATGATGATGAAATGGCAAAAGTGGTGTCCAATCTTGATGTGGTGACCGCCGATCTGCAATCCGCAATTATGAAAACGCGCATGCAGCCGATCAAAAAGGTATTTGGGCGTTTTCCTCGTGTGGTGCGTGACCTTGCCCGCACACTCAAAAAAGAAGTCAGCCTTGAAATGCAAGGTGAAGATACTGATCTTGATAAAAATCTTGTAGAGGCTCTGGCAGATCCGTTGATTCATTTGGTGCGCAATGCGGTTGATCACGGTATTGAAACGCCTGAACAACGTGAGGCCATTGGAAAATCACGTGTAGGTACGGTGATGTTAACAGCGGAACAGGAAGGTGATCATATCCTGTTGATGATTCAGGATGATGGCAAGGGGATGAATCCGGATAACTTACGTAATGCTGCCGTAGAAAAAGGCATGATGGATACCGAATCAGCAGCACGTCTTGAAGATAAAGAATGTTTTAACCTGATATTTGCTCCTGGTTTTTCTACCAAACAGGAAATTTCTGATGTATCGGGTCGTGGCGTAGGTATGGATGTCGTCAAGACACGCATCGAACAACTTAACGGTACCGCAGAAATTGATTCGGAAGAAGGGCGTGGCAGTATTATTCGCATCCAGGTACCACTGACTCTGGCCATTATGCCGACATTGATGGTGAAACTTGGCGAACAAATATTTGCTCTGCCACTGGCCAGCGTTAATGAAATATTTCATCTTGATTTAACCCGCACCAACATGGTGGATGGTCAGTTGGTAGTGATGGTGCGTGACAAGGCATTGCCTTTGTTTTATTTACGTCGCTGGTTAGTGGCCGGTGCGGCATATGACGAGCTGCCCGAAGAAGGTCATGTAGTGGTAGTGAGCATTGGTGCGCAACGCGTGGGTTTTGTGGTGGATAAACTGATCGGTCAGGAAGAAGTTGTGATCAAACCACTGGGTGCGTTATTGCATGGTATGAAAGGGCTTGCCGGGGCGACCATTACCGGTGATGGGAAAATTTCATTGATTCTGGATCTTCCCGGTTTGATGCATACCTATACCGGTAAAAATTAATGTTGCTCCTCCTGTGTTGGAGGCAACAATACAATATAAAATTTGGAGAAATAATCAATGGCTGTCCGTGTATTAGTGGTGGATGACTCAAGATTTTTTCGCCGCCGTGTGACGGAAATCCTGGAAGCCGATCCACAAATTAAAGTTATTGACAGTGCTGAAAACGGTATGGAAGCCGTGAGTAAAGCGTCCCGCCTGAAACCGGATGTTATCACCATGGATGTGGAAATGCCGGTAATGGACGGCATTACCGCCACTCGGAAAATTATGGCAAGTCATCCAACGGCGATTCTGATGTTTTCCTCGCTTACCACAGATGGCGCACGTGCGACGCTGGATGCGTTGGATGCGGGCGCCGTGGACTTTTTACCTAAGCGGTTTGAAGATATTTCCAATGATCGTGAAGAGTCTAAAAAGATTTTGTGTGAGCGGGTGCGTGCCGTGGGGAAAGTAAGACGCAGTCCGGTTCGCCCGACAGTTACCCCACGTGCGACACCTTCATCAACCCGATCTGATATTCCTGTGCGTGGTACATCCGGTATAACCTCGGGAGCAGCACCGGCTCACAGATCAATAAATATCGCATTAAAAAAAGGTCAAACAAAACTGGTCGCCATTGGTACTTCTACGGGTGGGCCGGTTGCCTTGCAGAATGTCTTAAAGCAATTGCCCGCAAGATTTCCCGTGCCCATTGTTTTGGTTCAGCATATGCCGGGTACTTTTACCAACGCGTTTGCACAACGATTGAATTCTACCTGTGCCATTAACGTGCGTGAAGCACAGGATGGCGATCAGCTAGAGGCAGGCCTGGCTTTATTGGCACCCGGTGGACAACAAATGATTATCGAGAAAAAAGCAGGCCGGGATATTGTCCGTATTATGGATAGTGAGCCAGGACAAAATTATAAACCTTGTGTGGACATTACCTTTTGCTCGGTAGCCAAACTGTACCCTGGAAAATTACTGGCTGTGGTATTAACGGGCATGGGTGCGGATGGAAGGGAAGGAGCGAGGCTGATCAAACAGGGAGGCTCATCAGTGTGGGCACAGGATGAAGCATCCTGTGTGGTGTACGGCATGCCAGCGGCTGTCGTGGATGCCGGTATCGTGGATCAAATTTTGCCGTTAGATGATATTGGCAAGGCGTTAGCAGAAAAGGTGTAATGTGGATATTCTCAGCATCCTTGGTTTGATCATTGGTTTTGGTGCCATATTAGGTGGCCAATACCTGGAAGGTGGTCATATTGCTTCGTTGGTTAATGGTCCGGCCTGTTTGATCGTGCTGGGTGGCACTGTGGGTGCAGTGATGCTGCAATCACCCTTACGGGTATTTATGATGGCACTCAAAATGGTTTTCTGGATTATATTTCCACCGAAATTACGCAGCGAAGAAGCTATCGAAAAGATTATGGAATGGAGCAATATTGCTCGTAAAGAAGGGCTGCTGGGATTGGAAGATATTGCAGAAAATGAAAACAACCCATTTGCACAAAAAGGCTTACAGCTGCTGGTGGATGGTAGTGAACCCGAAG